>Ga0163216_100471_pt1 | contig 63676 bp, 45 predicted proteins | sample SynspAceP_FD_167610 | JGI IMG/M metagenome (GOLD analysis project Ga0163216, IMG submission 167610) | Saline lake microbial communities from Ace Lake in Antarctica - Synechococcus sp. Ace-P (Illumina Assembly) | ecosystem: Environmental > Aquatic > Non-marine Saline and Alkaline > Saline ...
GTTGGCTGTTAGCTGTTAGCGGTTAGCGATTGGCGGTTGGCGAATGGCGAATGGCGGTTGGCGATTGGCGATTGGCGATTGGCGGTTGGCTGTTAGCGGTTAGCGGTTAGCGGTTAGCGATTGGCGGTTGGCGGTTGGCGGTTGGCGAATGGCGAATGGCGGTTAGCGGTTAGCGAGTGGTCGCCTTCTCCAGGGGATGCCGGATCGACGCCGAAGCGGCTTGGATCCGGCCTACTGCGCCGAGCCAATAGCCAATAGCCAATAGCCAACCGCCAATAGCCAATAGCCAACTGCCAACAGCAGTCGCACAGCGACTAAAAATAGCCGCGTTCTTTTTTCTTCTGCATTCCGACGCCGCCTTCGTCTTGGTCGATGATGCGGCCTTGCCGTTCGCTCGTGCGGGTTAGCAGCATTTCTTGGATCACCTCGGGCAACGTCGTCGCCTCGCTCTCGACGGCGCCCGAAAGCGGGTAGCATCCGAGGGTGCGGAACCGAACCATCTTGGTTTCTTCGACTTCGCCGGGCAGCAGCGGCATCCGGTCGTCGTCCCGCATCAGCAGAATGCCGTGGCGGCGAATGACTTTACGGGGGGCCGACAAATACAAAGGCACAATCGGGATATTTTCCAGATGAATGTATTGCCAAACGTCGAGTTCCGTCCAATTGCTCATCGGGAACACGCGAATCGACTCACCCTTGTTGACCCGTCCGTTGTAGAGGCTCCACAGCTCGGGGCGTTGGTTCTTCGGATCCCAACGGTGTGATTTGTCGCGGAAACTGAAGACGCGTTCCTTCGCGCGGCTTTTTTCTTCGTCCCGGCGTGCTCCACCGAACGCCGCGTCGAACTGGTATTGGTCCAAAGCGGCTTTCAAAGCGTCCGTTTTCATCAGTTCGGTGTGCCGCTCGCTGTCCACCCAAGGGTAGATGTTCAGTTTCAAGCCCTCGTGGTTGGTATGCACGAGAACTTCGAGGCCGAGCGTATCCCGCACGTAGGTTTGGCGGTGCTCGTACATCTCCTTGAACTTGTAGGTCGTGTCGACGTGCAGCAGCGGGAACGGCAATTTCCCCGGGTGGAACGCTTTAAGGGCCAAACGCAGCAACACCGCGGAGTCCTTGCCGATGGAATAAAGCATCACGGGTTTGTCAAATTCCGCGACGACCTCGCGGAAGATTTGGATGCTCTCGGCCTCGAGTTGTTTCAGGTGAGTGAGGCTGTAGTCTGACATAATAGAATGACGCTGCGAGCGGCGGGAAAAAGGGAAAGCGGTCCGAGAACGATCAATCACGATTCTCGGCAGCGATGGGGAAAAGTGAGGGTAGACGAAAAATACCGACTCGCTACGGGAATTCCAACGATTGGGCGAGTCAATCCTGGGGAAATCGTGAGCAGAGAGGGTTGTTGGCCAAGGGGTTAAGCGAAACGGCCCTTGCGTGACAACTGCAAAATCACGCCTTGCCCTTCGCCTTCCTGGCCTTCGCCTTGCTGCCCTTCGCCTTCCTGGCCTTCACCTTCCTGGCCTTCGCCTTCCTGGCCTTCACCCTCCTGACTCTCTTCTTCGGCACCAATCTCGTCATGAGGGAGATCGTCGGTTTCCGCCGCCTCGTCTTTCAGGGCGGGAGATAGCGGCGAGTCCGATGGCAAACCGAGTGGGTAAGTCGCCACGACTCGGAGATCGAGGTTTTTCAGCACGCCAAAATGCCTCGCTTCGGCACGTTCTTCGACCCAGCGAGGGCCTTTGACGAGCAGCAGGCGATCCACCCCGCTCCAGTGCGGTTCGATCCAGCGACAGAATTTCATCAGGCTGCCGACGGCGCGGCTCACGATCGACGTGAAACGAAAGTCCTCCAACAAATTCTCGCCCCGAGTCGCGTAAACCGGCACACTCAGGTTCAACTCCGAAACCATTTCGTCGAGCACTTTGGCCCGTTTACCGACCGATTCAGCCAGCGAGACTTCCACATCCGGACGAATGATTGCCAACGGGATGCCGGGGATGCCGTTGCCGCTGCCCAGATCGAGCACCGTCTCGTCGGGCTGGATCAGGTGGGCCAGTTGCAGGCAATCACGCAGGTCCCTGCCGACGAACAGGTCCCAAGTCGTATGCCGGGTCAGATTCACGCTCTCGTTCATCTTCCACATCAATTCGACATAACTCTGCAAGGAATCCTGCAATGGCTGGTCGAACTCCATGCCATAACGCTGGAGTGCGGATTCAAACGTGTCTTCGGCCTCGTTTTCAGTGGAATCGTTCATTCTCGAAATTCATACCAAGGCGGAAGCGAAGGGAAAAGGTGCCGTGCCGATGAAATCCGGGACGTTCGGTCAGTGCATGAACATCAATTCCAAGAAATTTTTGTGCTTCGGGAACCATTTTGGCTCAAATCCGTCTTGTCCCTCAACGGCGGATCGGTACACTCTGCCTTCCCTGGCCGGACTCAGCGGCCAACGTAGCTCAGTTGGCAGAGCAGCTGATTTGTAATCAGCCGGTCGTGGGTTCGAATCCCTCCGTTGGCTTTCCCCGTCGGTTTGTCGAGCGTCCGTCGCAGGAGTTCCGATTCACCACCGATTGAAGCCGGGGCAAAAAAAGGTTTTCATACGCCGAGCGTTTCGAAAGCCGGCGACGGCTTGCGTTGCAACCGTAAAACAGACTAGAACGATTGACACGATTTTTTTGGGGGTTTGCCCGAGTGGTTAAAGGGGGCGGACTGTAAATCCGCTGGCTATGCCTACACAGGTTCGAATCCTGTAGCCCCCATTGTCCGAAGTTGGAAAGGAAGATGCGAAGTTATTGCTATCGTGCTTCTGATTTCCCACGCGGGTGTAGCACAATGGTAGTGCAGCAGCCTTCCAAGCTGAATACGAGGGTTCGATTCCCTCCACCCGCTTCGCGGCCTTGCCGCAGCTTTTAGCATCGAGCTACTGGCGATTCGCTAATCGGTATCCGATTTCCATAGCCGATCGTCAAACGCAAACTGCCAACCGCTGCGGCAATGCCGTTTTTGCTGCTGTAGCTCAGGGGTAGAGCGCCTCCTTGGTAAGGATGAGGTCATGGGTTCAAATCCCATCAGCAGCTTTCGGGGTGTCCGGCAGACCGGTTGTTCCACATCGGATTCGATGTGGCCGGTCTTTTCAGATACGGGATACCCAAACATTTCCGTTTCGTTTCGATTTTTTGAAATCGAATGCGGTCGGCACGGCCGAGTCGTCAGCGGTCCACCGTGGGTGTGAACACGGTCGCGGGCGAGGAGGGTTCTCGCAGAGCGTATCTCAGTGAGAACAGTGGTGCAGTTCGCAATTGAAGGTGAATCAGCATGGCTAAGGATAAATTTCTACGGACCAAACCCCACGTCAACGTCGGGACCATTGGCCACATTGACCACGGTAAAACGACCACGACAGGAGCGATTCTAGCCGTTCAAGCGACTAAGGGTCTCGCCAAGGCAAAGGGTTATGCCGAAATCGCCAAGGGCGGTACGGTTCGTGACGCGACCAAAACAGTGACGATTGCCGTCGCCCACGTGGAGTATGAAACGGAAAACCGGCACTACGCCCACATCGATTGCCCCGGTCACGCTGACTTTGTGAAAAACATGATCACAGGTGCCGCCCAAATGGACGGCGCGATCCTGGTCGTTTCGGCCGCCGACGGTCCGATGCCACAAACCAAAGAACACGTGCTCCTGGCTCGCCAGGTCGGCGTGCCTTACGTCGTCGTGTATCTCAACAAGTGCGACCTCGTCGACGACGAAGAGTTGCTGGAATTGGTCGAACTCGAAGTTCGTGAATTGCTCAGCAAGTACGACTTCCCAGGCGATGACGTTCCCGTCATTAAGGGCAGCTCGCTGCCTGCGTACAACAACCCGACCGACCCAGAAGCAAGTAGGGGCATTTCGGAACTAATGAACGCGTTGGACGAGTACATCCCTGAGCCGATTCGTGAGGACGACAAACCGTTCCTAATGGCGATCGAAGACGTGTTCTCGATCGAAGGTCGCGGAACCGTCGCCACCGGACGTATCGAACGTGGTGTGGTGAAGGTGGGCGAGGAAGTCGAAATCGTTGGATTGTCGGCGACCCCCGTCAAAACCATCTGCACCGGCGTCGAAATGTTCCGCAAGGAAATGACCGAAGGTCGCTCCGGTGACAACGTCGGTTGCCTCCTCCGTGGTGTCAAACGCGAAGATATTCAACGCGGTCAGTGCTTGGCGAAACCAAAGAGCATCAACCCGCACACCAAGTTCGAAGCCGAGGTTTACTGCCTCAGCAAAGACGAAGGTGGACGTCACACGCCGTTCTTCAGCGGTTATCGCCCTCAGTTCTACTTCCGCACGACGGACGTAACCGGGACCGCGAACCTCGTCGGTGCCGACATGTGCATGCCTGGCGATAACGTCAGGGTCACCGTCGAACTGCACAAACCGATCGCCATGGATGATGGTGTTCGTTTCGCTATCCGCGAAGGCGGACGCACCGTCGGTTCAGGCGTTGTGACGAAGATCCTCGAATAGTTTTCCATCCATGGGGGCTGGCCAATGGCCGGTCTCATGATGCAAACTACTGAAATGCAAAATCAGATGTCTTGGTGGGTCGTTTTTCGCCTTCCAAGACATTTGCGGTAGCATCCGTGAAGCGAGTCCGATAAAACGTCGGCTTGCTTCGACAGGGGCGTAGCTCAATTGGCAGAGCACTGGTTTCCAAAACCAGCGGTTGTGAGTTCGACTCTCGCCGCCCCTGCTTTGAAAGAGTATTCAGGTCGACTTTCCGTATGGAAGTCGATCTCTGTGATTCCGCAGTAGGGAGATGTGCGGAACGAATTTTAATCCTGCCAAACGATTGGCTGTGAAGGACCTATCGGGATGTCGAAAGAATTAACTCAGTCAGGTGCCGCAGGGCCTCCATTAGCGAGCGAACTGTTTCACGCTAACGTTTACAAGCCGAATCAAGGCCGAATTGTTCGGCAGATGACCGCCGTGGCGGTGTTCGTGATCGTCGCCCTCGGGTGCTGGCGGCTGTACTCGTTCTTGCCTTCACTGATCAGCAATGCCGTCTTGGCTCGTTCGATCGCTGGAGTGCTACTCGCCGCCGGCCTTTGGTTCGGTTTCCGGGTAGTGAATTGGCCGCGATTTGCCGATTTCCTGATCGCCGTCGAAGCGGAAATGAATAAGGTCACGTGGCCTAGCAAGGAGGAACTCAGGCGTGCGGCCGTCGTTGTGATCTTCACTATCTTTTTCCTCGCCATCACGCTGTTCGCGTTCGATATCGTTTGGCAATTTATCTTTAGCAAACTCGGAGTTACTTCGTGAGCGATAACGAAATTACTGAAAACGACGTTATCGATGAAGATGCGCTGGTGGATTCGAAAGCGGATTCCGACGACGCGGTGGTCGAGAAGGCTGCTGCGCCAGCATTGCCGCCTGCCGCTCCAGTGGATCCGAACGCGCTCCCGAAACCAGAGGTCACGGACGAAAATCCGATGAACTGGTACATCCTGAAAGTCGCGTTCAATCGCGAGGACTCGATCGCTGATTCGCTCCGCAAGCGTGTCAAGATGGAGGGGATGGAAGAGTACTTCGGTGAGGTGGTGGTTCCCACCGAAGACGTTGCGACGTTCAACCGGGATGGCAAGCGACGGATCACCAAACGCAAACTGTTACCCGGCTACATCATGGTGTTCATGTCGATCAACGACGACACCTGGTTCCTCGTCCGCGAGACCGGCGGGATCAGCGATTTCACCGGTGCCGCCGGCAAACCGATGCCGATGGAACCCGATGACGTTGAACGGTTTATCAACCGTCCGCTCGTCGACGATGAAGACGACACCCCGATCAAAACCGCGATTCCATTCAAAGTTGGCGATCGCGTGCGAGTCAAGGAAGGGAATTTCGAGAACCAAGAAGGCGAAGTCGATGTGGTCGACGAGGCCAACGGTCGTGTCACGGTAATCATCAATATTTTCGGACGAAGCGTTCCGATGGAACTCGACCATTGGCAGGTCGAGCCGCTCTAAAAAGATTCCGTCTAGCAAACCGCTAGAGGTGATCGTTTTGCAAAAAAGCCACTTTTCATTTTCCCAATTCCCTGACCCTTGATTACGTGAAGCTGGGCAGCAGAACGCTGCGACCCACCGAGCCCATCGCTAATCGCAAACAGCTAACAGCTATCCTCTATGGCAAAACAAGTCACTGGCCAAGCCAAATTCCAGGTTCCCGGCGGTCAAGCCACCCCTGCGCCCCCTGTCGGTACTTCGCTCGGTAAATACGGCGTGAACTTGGGCCAATTCGTCCAACAGTTCAATGACCGTACCAAAGAGTACAACGGAACCCCGATTCCCGTCATTGTGACGGTCTACAACGACCGTAGTTTTGACTTCGTCACCAAGAGTCCACCTGCGGCGTCCATGCTCAAAGCGGCTGCCGGAATTGCCAAAGGAAGCGGCGTCCCGAACAAGGACAAAGTCGGCAAAGTCACTCGCGCCCAGTGCGAAGAGATCGCGGAAAAGAAGATGGAAGATCTCAACGCCCGCAGCATCAGCCAGGCCGCCATGATGATCGAGGGAACCGCGAGGAGCATGGGCATCACCGTCGAGGGCTGAGACTCGGCTTCCCCCCCACACTTGAAATTTCGATGAACTCTCGACCTTTGCGTCGTGAGTTTTTTCGTGTTATGGAAGCAGACCCATCCAGGGGTTCGCACCCCCGGCTAACCAATTCCACAGCGCCGCTGTTCCAGTGCAAAAGCTGCGGAAACCAAAACCACCGCAACCCCAAGTTGTAACGGCCCACCACACCTAGCGGGCTGTCGATCTAGTCATTTTTACGCCAGCAACGATTAGCCGATTAGCCGATTAGCCGATGGGCGTTAGCCCCGGTTGCCGGTGTGAAAACTGGGGTCAACTAAATCAACAGTCGACTAGCGGTCTGTCGATTTAATCGTCTCCATGAAATTAACGTGCCAATACGAGCCCGACGCGCAAGCGAGTGCATGCGGTGCTTCCCTCGCTCGCGCGTCGGGCTTGTAAATCGACAGCCGACTAGCCGAAGGAGACGGAAAAGACCACGAATCGCCCGCGCCCACGCTTAGAGTTGATACGAGCGAAAGCGAAAGACATCAGCCGACGTGTTTAAAAATCCCCGGACACGCAGTCGCGGACAATAATTTCGTCGGCCCCACGTATTTCATGACCGACCCAAGTTGGTATCTTGTTGTTCATGGCAAAAAACAAAAACAAAAAGAACCAGCAAAAAAGGGCGAAGGCGCAGAAGCGACGTCGCGACTTGGCCAAGGTTCCCGTCACAACGGACCAGAAGATCAGCCGCGTCAGAGCGTCGGCCTACCCGGATGAATCGTTGGAGGATCGTGCAGTTTTTGACGATTTCTCGCGGGCCAAATTACCGAAGGAAATGACCGCTCAGGTGAACCACGTCCGCAAGGCACTGGATTACCTTGCCGGCGGTCGTGATGCCGCCGCCGAGAGCACGCTGGCCGACATCCCGCGGCGTAGTCCGATGAGCGATTGGCGGCTGTTCGTCCGCGGACTCATTGCCTGGTACGCGGGCCAGACCGACTCGGCCGGCGAGACGTTTTCCCGGCTCGATCCTGAACGGCGGCCCGCCCGGATCGCCGAAACGCTGCGGCACTCCGAAGAAATGAACGTTGCCTGCAAAGAAAAATCCGCCGCGACCGATTCGCCAGCACCGATAGCGCACGCGGCGGGTTTGGATCAGGCAATCTTCTCAGGCGCCAGCCTCGTGCATCGCATTCGCAGCGTTCGCCCGGCGCTCGCCGAAGCACGTCGCGAAATCGTGAAGAAGGAGCGATTACCCGATCTCGACGGCTTGGAAATTCCGGACGAGTTCCCCGGCCCCAGAAAGATGTCGTGGTTAACGGAATTTGCCACGAACAACCAACGACATGAGCCGGAATTTGCCAATGATCTGTTCGAGAACGTGTTTCGGCATTTGTTTCACCTTCCCCTGGGCCTCATGCTGGAGGACTTTACCAAGCACTTCCCCGGCCCCGCGCACGACCCGCAGAACTTACTTCGCCAAACGCTGTACTATGGGAAGTTCGAAGACGGTGACGAGGAGGCCAATGCGGCTCGAAAGAAGTATCTCGACTCGCTGCGAAAAATCACGACCATTTCCAAACCGGTCGCCGCCGCCTTGGCCGCCGAAGTGCATCTCAACGCCGCCCGCGACGAGCAGGCGGTGGGGGGCGGTTACAGTGGCATGCCCATGTCCATGTTCGGTTTCGGTCCGACTCCCGATGAACGTGCGATTCAAAAACACTTCGTCGCGGCAACCAAGGCCTGTCCGAGCCACGCCGAAGCTCACGAGGAGCACATCGACTGGATCGAATCGGAACTGGAGACCCCGCGTCTGGCCAAGACACGCGAGAAGAAACTGCACAGCGATCTCTCAATCGCGATGTCGAATTATTCCCGTGGCTGCCCCGAGGAAATCGACCCGCGACTCTGGCTCGTCGATCACTACCTCGAAGAGGAGAAACTCGAACTCGCCGAACCCCACGTCCAGTGGCTCGCCGGGTCTCGCAATACCGACCTGCGAGTCCGCGCGACCCAGTGGAAATGGCACCTGCTCGAATCCATGCGGTTGTGCCGTCGGAAAGCGTGGTTGTCTCAAGTCGACGAGCAACTCGATGCCGCCGATAAACTGTGGCCCGCTTGGTTGTCGAAGGATTGGTTGCCGTATTTCCGTGCCGCCAGGGCACTGCGTGCTGGCGACCTACCGGCTTATGAATTGATCCGGAAACAGATTCGGGATTCATGGGGCGACACCGATTCTGAACACCTCCGGCTCACCGATGCCGCCGCGATGCTCGGCGCTGCACAACGCATGCGGGTGCCGGCGGCCGACCTAAAACCGCTGCGGAAACCGATCGAGGAATTGGTCAAAGACCCCGGCGGTTTGTCCAACGTCGAGTTGATCCGAGCGGGACGGTTCTTCACCGAGATGCTGCGTGCCGGATTGGCGTACCCCGCCTACCGGATGCACGGTGGTAAGTTCGCCGAGGAATTAGCATTCCGGCTCGTCCAAAATGAAATCGAATCGAACGAGACGAAGGACGCCGATTTCTGGCCCGCGATGTTCTGGTTGGCGTATCAGCGGTCGTTTGTCGATAGCAACCGGGGAATCCACGTCCCGAATATGCTAACCCATTTGGATGCACCGGAGAAAGTCGCCGCGATCATTGTTCAGACTTCCAATACGGGCAACCGACGTTGGCCCTCCGCAGAGGCCGTCCAAGCGGTTTCGGCACTCGAACCGGCGATTGCGAAAGAGAAAGACGTCTACCTGAAATACTGGTACGGCACACTCGTCGAAAAGGCGAAAGAGAAACACGCTCAATCCAGCGGCCCGTCCTTCAGAGGCGGGATGTTTGAGCGCCTTCAAGCGATGATGGCAGGTCTTGGTGACAAGGACGACGACGACGACGATGTCGACTTGCAATGCGACTGCCCGTCCTGCACTGCGACACGCGCCCGCCTCGGAATTCCCCAACCGTGGGAATGAGACGTTGTTTCACTCCGTCTGTTCCTGCACCCCCCTTATTCTCTCCCGCAATCATGTCTCCTTCACCCCCCTCCGAATCTCAACACAATGACGCCGACAAGACCCCGGCGGCATCCGAAACGCCAGCGCGATCGATTGACCCGAATTCCACGTTGAGCGGTCGACCGTTTTACGTTCTAGGGATCGATTCCGATTCTGATGCCGCCACCGTCCGCGCACGCTATCTCGAACTCGTCCGGATGCATCCGCCGGATCGAGACCCGGTCATGTTCGCTCGTATTCGCTACGCCTACGAATCCGCGTCCGATCCGATCGTGATGGCCAAACGGATGATCGACCTGACGACCGCCGAACCGCGACCGTGGCTCGACATCATCGACGAACACGCCTCGCGTCCCCCGCGATTGCCAGCCGAGGTGCTGTTGAGTTTGGGCAACCGTAAAAAGACGGCCAAGGCGGACGCCGAACCGGTGTCCGAGACAACGCGCGAGACAGAATCATGAGCGACGATTCCTCCACGCCTCCCCAGTTCGGTTTGCTCGACGTGATCGAGGCCTTCACCGCGATGCGTCACGAGTACCGTAATCAAACCAAAGAGTCGCGTGACGTCGCGGAAGGGTTGAACACAACAACCACGAAGATCGACGAGTTCACCGATCGGTTTGAGAAAGCGACCCGCGAGTTGCAGGCCAGTGTCGCGTCGTCGTTGAACAACGGGTCGAACAAAACGTCGAACAGTGCGTCTTCCTCCGATTCCGCTGGCGAGGGCAAGAAACAGGCCGCCCGATTCGCAGTCAATTTGGCCGAGATCGATCACCTGGTCAGCCGCTCGGTCGACGCCGCCACCCGTGTACTGTCACCCGCTCGTGTCGATAGCGAGGCAGCGGAAACCGTTTCGGCGACCGATCGGCTCGGTTCGCTCGGCCCGATCGCTCGTTTTTTCTGTCGTCAATTTGCTCAACAACTCGATCGCGATCTCGCCGCGGATGCGAACCGCCGGGACGAATTACGACAAGCCTCACTCGCGGCCGTGACGTCGGGTTTGAGCATGACGGCCGACCATCTGCGCCGGCGAGTCGCCGACCAAGACATTGAACGCATCGACGTCATCGGGAAACCGTTCGATGGTAACCTGATGCGAGCGGTCGAGGTCGTCGAATCGACGGACGTGCCGCCGGGGCACGTTGCCGAACAGCTTTCACCTGCCTACCGTTTCGACGGACGCGTGATCCTCTACGCCGACGTCCGTCTGGCCCGACCGCAGTAAACCACTCGAACTTTCATCTTCCTAGCTACACTGAAAATCATGGCAGATTCAACGACAATCATCGGCATCGACCTCGGCACCACCAACAGCGTCGCGGCGGCGGTGATCAACGGGCGAGCGACCGTCCTGAGTGAAAACGGCGAATCGATTTTACCCTCGGTTGTCGGCATCGATCCGGCCGGGAAACTGATCACCGGTGAGATCGCTCGGAACCAACAGGTCGCCTTCCCCGATCGAACGCTCGCGTCGGTCAAACGGCACATGGGTTCGATGAAACCGCTCACGATGGGCGAGCAAACCTACACGCCGCCGGAAATCAGCGCGATGATTCTTGGGCGGTTACGAGCCCGCGCCTCCGCCGTGCTCGGGGTCGACATCACCCGGGCCGTCGTCACCGTCCCCGCGTTCTTTGACGAGAACCAACGCCAAGCCACTCGTGAAGCCGGACGGCTCGCCGGGTTGACCGTCGAACGCATTATCAACGAACCCACCGCCGCGACGCTCGTCTATCACGCCAGCAGTGACGATCGCATGCACATTGTCGTCTACGATTTCGGCGGCGGCACGTTTGATGTTTCCGTCGTGCGAATGGAAGCCGGCGTCATCGAAGTGCTCAGCAGCAAAGGCGACACTCATCTCGGCGGCGACGATCTCGACGCCCTGATCATGACTCATGTCGCCGATGATTTTTATCAACAACATGAGATTGACCTGCGTTCGATCGCCTCGGCAAGATGGCGGTTGTTGCAAGCCAGTGAGGCGGCCAAGTGCAAACTCTCGGTGCAAGAGCACGTCACCATCGCCGAAGAGTTCATCGCCGAGAAAGACGGCACGCCGCTGAATCTGGAGTTCACAATCTCACGTTCGGACTACGAAGAATGGATCGCCGATTTCGTCGACCGCACGATCCAGTGTGTCGATGACGCAATCGTGGATTCAGGATTGAGTGCCAAACAGATCGACGAACTCGTGCTCGTCGGCGGCACAACACGAACGCCGATGATCGAGCGACGGTTGCGTGAGGAGTTCCATCTCGAACCCAGCCGCGCGGTCGACCCCGATCTCGCCGTCGCACTCGGCGCGGCCACGCAAGCGGCCATGATCCAAGGCGAAACCGTCGGCCCGATTCTCGTCGACGTGACCTCGCACACGCTCGGCGTCGAGGCCCTCGACGGATTCTCGTTCGATGGCCCGCAAACAAGTTTCTCGCCGATCATCCATCGCGGGTCGGCGTTGCCAGCGAGCTATGAAGAGGCCTACTCCGCCGTCTCTGAGTCTCAGAAGATTGCCGAGATCCATGTCTTGCAAGGCGAGCACGACGAGATCGACAAGAACGCGTCAATCGGCAAGTTCAACTTAGCTCTCGTCAATCCGTCCGGCGCTCGCGCCAAAGTCCTCGTCCGTTTCGACCTGACGCTCGATGGGACGTTGAAAGTCACCGCTCGACAATCCGGCAACGACCGAGCCGAAGAAATGATCGTCAACAACGCCTTGTCCCAATTCCAAGAAACCGAGCGGCAAACCTCGTCGGATCGATTGGCCGAAATGTTTCTCGGCTCGGATGAATTCTCGGATGTCGACTCCGGTGAAACCGGTGGTATCCAAAACGACTCGGACGCGGCGGATACGGAAGTCACTGCCGATGATGAATTTTCACCTTCACGCAAAGCGTTGCAACGCGCTCAAACCGCGCTCGCGAAAGTCCAGGGCGAGGACGCCGAGGAGATTGTGGAATTGACTCAGCGACTTGAAACCGCCATCGCCGATAACGACCTCGACGCCGCCAAAGAAATCGGCACCGAACTCGACGACGTGCTGTTCTATGTGGGGCAGTGATCGATGTCGATCCACGCCAGTCGTGATCGGTCCAGCGACGAGTCTCAAAATCCCGAGTTTCGTTGCCCCGCCTGCCGCGCCCGACAACCGCGACAAAACCAATGCCGCCGCTGCGGCGCCGACCTTTCACTACTGGTGCGAATTCATAACCGGATCGACTACTTACTCGCCGATCCGAGTGACACGCATCAACGCGAACTCGCGGTGTTGGATCCGAAACGAATCATGGTTCAGTGACACTTGGGCATCCGATGTCATTCGTGGCATCCCCCCTGCCCACAAAGAGCGGGGCAGGTGACGTTATCCCACCCAACCACCACCACCTCCCAACCCCTTTTTCGAGTCCAGAGAAACCCCTTGATCGTCTTCACCTCAGTATCTCACAGCCTGGAAGCCTTTTGCGAATTTGAGTGAGTTGGCGTTCAGAAATCTCAGTTGCGTAGACAACCAATCGTTCCAAAGTGACTATTTCTGGTTGATCCGGCCGAAGCGTGCGCCGAAGGTTTTCAAGGCATGACTCCCGTGTCCAACGAGATTGGTGCATGAGTAGGGATGCTGGTGGACAAGGTAAGCCGGAAGAAACGCAGTCGAGCTCTGCAGAGGTGCCACTCGACAAGGGATCTCTCGGTCGCCAGCGTCTTCCTGCAAAAGCGGTGCGCCCATGGTGCCGACGGTCCTCGGCGGATTTCGGCGGATTTCGGTTCGCCGAGGACGATTTTTCATCAAATCATGGGACACTGGAGACATGCCTGGAAAAACCTCGATCCTGGGCTCGGCGCACACTTCCGTCGGATGAACCGCTTAACTCTGGTGTCCCCCGAGTGATTAGTCGATCGCCACTGATGTTCTAAAGTATCAATTGGCTTTGGTATTTGAAGACCATTGGACTGAGTTGCTCCGTGCGTTGTGCGTATCCAACTGGTTCCCTTGGCTGGATCGACACAATCACCCGCTTGCAGAGACCCGATCCAAAATCGCCCATGCGATTCGGAATAATCAATAAGGTTGTTCAGGCTATGACGGAGGGCAGTGAGTGACTCAGCAAAGCTTAGATTACCGGGACGACCTTCCCTAAAACACCGTCAAAACACCGTCAAAACACGGGGAGAAAATCGTTCGCGGCGTTGGGCGGGAACCTGGGAACGAGGGTTGGACGTCGTTACCCGAAGTCGCACGGGGACACTTCAAATGGTTGTTCGTGCAAGGGCTGATGACCGAGCGGCTTGAGTCGGTCAACAAGCTGCGAAACGACGACGACGCTCTGTTGCAACCCCATGGCAAGACAGGTGCTTTGGTGCCAGAAGCGAAACCACCCCGCTAATGCCGGGTGCGATTTCAATCTTCCCAGCGTTCTGAGGGATCGACTTACAAAATATCCTTCACGACATGAGCCGGTTCCACTCCGGTTAATTTGAAATCGAGGCCTTGGAATTGGTAGGAGAATCGGTTGTGATCGATACCAAGTAGATGCAGCATCGTGGCGTGGAAATCTCGTACATGGACCGGGTTTTCAACGGCGTTGTAGCCGAATTCGTCGGTGGCTCCATACGTTGTGCCGCCGGGGAGGCCGCCGCCCGCCATCCACATCGAAAAACCTTTGATGTGGTGATCACGCCCGCTACCTTGTGCCATCGGGGTTCGCCCGAACTCGCCGCCCCAGATGATCAGCGTGTCGTCGAGCAGACCTCGTTGTTTCAAATCGGTCACCAGTGCGGCGGTGCCTTGATCTACCAAGGATGCGGTTTTCGCGACACCGTTTTTCACCCCGCCGTGGTGATCCCATCCGCGATGGTAAAGCTGAATGAATCGTACGCCTCGCTCGGCCAACCGACGCGCGAGCAAGCAGTTGCTCCCGAACGATCCGTCACCCGGCGTGCAGCCGTACATCTCGATCGTCTCTTTGGATTCGGATGCCATATCGGTCAATTCGGGAACCGAGGATTGCATCCGAAACGCCATCTCGTAGGCACCGATTTGCGTCGCGATTTCAGGGTCTCGCAACGTTTCGCTGCGGTGCCGGTTGATCCGCGAAACGGCCTCGACGATCTGTTGTTGTTGCGTGTTGCCGACGCCGGCGGGGTTGCCGACGTAATGCACGGGGTTGCCGGTCGCGTGCATCTGCACCCCTTGGTATCGACTCGGCAGGAATCCCGAATGCCACTGCCGCGAACTGATCGGTTGGCTTTGCCCGCCGCCTTCACTCGTCAGGACAATGAACCCCGGTAGGTCTTGGGTCTCGGCACCGAGTCCGTACATCACCCACGAACCCATCGACGGGCGTCCGCTGATCGCGGTTCCTGTGTTAAAGAACGTGTGCGCGGGGTCGTGATTGATCTGCTCGGTGTGCATCGACTTGATCACACACATTTCATCAGCGAGTTTGCCGAGATGCGGGAATACCGTCGAGATTTCCAGCCCACTGTCGCCGCGCCGCTCGAACGCATGCTGCGGCCCCATGATCTTCAGCTTTTGATTCTGAAGTTGGGCGATCGGTTGGCCTTGGGTCAGCGATTCAGGCATCGGTTGGCCGTCGAGTCGGGCCAGTTCGGGTTTGTAGTCGAACGTTTCGAGATGGCTGGGCCCGCCCGCCATGCAAAGATGGATCACGCGTTTGACGCGAGGCGGATGATGGGTCGGGAACGAGGCCTGGGCCGTTTCGCCTCGCAACAGAGAAGCGAGTGCGAATGATCCGACGCCGGTACGTTGCAGAAACGTGCGCCGGGCCAAGACGGTGTCGGTCATCGCGTTGTGATTTCGCATGGGTTCGTTATCGTTGTTGAAGGTTTGCAATGTTCTAAGAAAACGGCTTCCTCGCATCAGCCTGCGAAGAGTTCACTGGCGGGAACAACTGCCCCTGGTGACAACAAAGACGCTGGAGGCGAATCCAGCGCGTACTCGTTGCATTCGCGATAAACTCCATTCGATGGGCTGCGGTAGACCGCAATCGTTTTGCTGCTAGGCAGAACGATCCAGTACTCATCGACGCCGGCCGCCGCATAAATCTCGGCTTTTTTCCGGTCCACGGCCTCGCTGTTGAACGCCACTTCAATCACGAGTTTGGCTGTCGACGGGTGATGCGTGCGGTAGTCGTTTCGATTGCCAGTCACCACTGCAAGATCCGGTTCCGGTTCGGAGTCGCTCAAGGTGAGTGGCTGTTCAGAACGAAGATGCAAACTGCGATCGACGAAAGTCCCCAACCACGCTTGCAGGAAAGCAATCATCCAAATGTGCAGCGGTGATTTCGGCATTTTCTCCACCACGATTCCGGACAGCAGTTCGGCTTTTTCAGGAATGACGCCGATTTCATACAGTCGATAATACTGAGCCAGCGAAATTCGCACCGCCGCCGCTCGCACCTCGGGAACATCCAATACGTTTGACATCAAGACCTCTCGTTTTGCAAACTGTTTCAAACTTTTAGGACTATCGTAACTCAGTGAATCGACACGTTTCGACACACAGGATACCGTTGCATACATCAGAATCGTGTTTGTCGATCGGCGCTAGCCCCGGTTGTCGGCGCGGGAACCGGGGCTAACGCCCATCGGCTAACACTATCAACAACCGCAAGCCGTGCGGTGCCGAGCAACACCGCTCAGTATCGCATGTAAGTTTCGTGAAGATTCAGAATCGTGCGTGCCACACTCGTCCACGCTGCCAATTCGACTGCATCGACATCGGCGGGAATCGGCGACTGCCCGGTCGAAATCAACTTGCTCGCCTCGTCGGGGTGCGTTTGAAAATGTTCGAGGTGTTGTTGATAGATCTCACTGAGCGTTTCCATCACGAACGAATCGGGAGGATGGGAAACGACGACGTGATACGCCCATCCGATACGCTGCTCGACGGACTCGCCGCCTTCCCGCATGATTCGATCGGCGAGCGATCGGGCGGCTTCCACAAACGTCGGATCGTTGAGCAATGTGAGTGCTTGCAACGGCGTGTTGCTTTGCGGACGCATCGCCGTGCATTCTTCACGACTGGGGGCATCGAACGCTTTCAACATCGGATGCAAAAACGTGCGTTGCCAATGCGTGTAAACGCCGCGACGGTACTGATCCTCGCCGCCATCGGCAGCGTACTCTCGCCGCGGGAAATTCAGTTGACTGTAGTAACCCGCCGGTTGATACGGTTTGACGCTTACTCCACCCACCTTTTCGACCAACAAACCGCTAGTCAACAGTGCCGTGTCACGCACCATCTCGGCACTGACTCGGAACCGACCCTGACGGGCCAGCAATTGATTGTAGGGGTCGATGTGTTTCAGTTCATCGCTCGGCAAAGACGATTGACGGTAGGTTTGGCTCATCGCGATGCGGTGCATCATCGCTTTGATGTCCCAACTCGATTCGATGAATTCGTTGGCGAGATAATCCAACAGTTCGGGATGAGTCGGGAACGTGCCTTGGCCACCGAGATCATCCACGCTCGCAGCGATGCCTTGGCCGAACATCAGGTACCACAATCGGTTCACCATCGTCCGCGCCGTCATCAGGTTTTCATCGCGGCACAACCATTCGGCGAGGTCCAAACGGGTCGCACGTCGGCCTTCGACCGGTAACCGCCCCAAAAACTCGGGGACCGCGGGTTCGACAATCTCGCCGCTGTCGTCCATCCAATTGCCCCGCGGTAAAATCCGAATCGTTCTCGGCGTGACGGACTTGCTGACCAAGGTCGTGGCGATGGAACCCGCGAACGATTTTCGTTCTTGTTGGATTCGTTCGACTTCCGATTGCAGTTCGGTCAATGACGGTGATTTCGAGAGATAATACGCCGTGAGTTGGGTCGCGTTTTCGTCCGTGCGATCGGCTGGAGCTTTTTGCAAAATACTGACGATCTCGGTGGGAACACGCTCCTCTTGCGTCGAGGCGGCGGAGTCCCAAAAAGCGGTTCCGTCGAATTGTATGAACGCCATTCCGCTGACGACGTCACCGGGTTTCATTCCGACATCGGCTGCCGCGATTTCCAAGCGGTGCCAGCGACCGGGTTCGGGAAGATCGCCCTGACGTCGGTATCCGTCCCAATCTTTTTCCCGTAGCCCGTAGCTGATTTTGTCTTGGCCCCATACCGCGCGATGATCCCATGACTTGCCGTCGTGGAACTGGATCATGACTGAGAGCGGCGGAGCGTCGGGATGGAGGTAGACCCAGGTATGCAGTCGTGTGTCAGATTGAACCGTGACAGTTTTCTTGGCGTTGATGAAAAAGTGTTGAACGATTTGATCTCCGGTTTGGCGACGTGACCTTTTGCCACGATGCACCGGGGCGTCTTCGGCTGAAACAAAATCCCAGGTTCCCGAACTTTCGCCGCCCGTGTCTTGAACGTCGTCCAACCAAACCGACTCGGTCGGTTTCGTTTCGGCATCAATCTTCTGCAGAGTCGCTTTCTCCCATTCGGCTTGGCTCTGTCGCAGTCGCTCGTTCTCTTGTTCGATTGCCTGTGACGCCAGCGTGATCTGTTCGTCAAACTGTTCGAGTTGTTGCCTTTCTTGTTCCGTGGGAACGGGGATTTCCGGCGGACGACTGCGGGCGCCGTATTTACCGACTTCTTGCAAATCGGCGAAGAACGCACCGAGCGAATAGAAATCCTTTGCCGTGTAAGGATCGTATTTGTGGTCATGACATTGGGCGCAACCAACGGTTGCACCCATGAATACCTGGGAAACATTCCGCACACGGTCCGCAAAATAGATCGCAAGATACTCCTTTGCTTGAGCACCGCCTTCTTCGGTCGTTTGATTCAAACGGTTGTATCCCGAGGCGATCAATTGATCGGTCGTGGGATTGTCCAAAAGATCGCCCGCCAATTGCTCGGCAACGAATTGATTGTAAGGCAGATTCTGGTTGAACGCGTCGATGACGTAGTCACGATACGGCGACAGAGAAACGTCTTGATCGCCGTGATAGCCGACCGTGTCGGCATAGCGCACGAGATCGAGCCAGTAAACCGCCATGCGTTCTCCGTATCGATCCGAGGCGAGCAACCGTTTGATCTGTTTTTCGTACGCATTGCTTGACGAATCAGCAATGAACGCACTCACCTCGTCGGGCGTCGGAGGCAGGCCGGTCAAGTCGAACGAAAGACGTCGAAGCAACGTGACGGCGTCGGCGGACGACGAGGGCTCGATGGCTTCTTCACGCAACTTCGCGGCGATGAAGCGATCGATTTCGGTGCGTTCCCATTCGCTTTGCTGCGGCGGGATCTTCGGTTGTTGCAGGGGCGTGTAGGCCCAGTGGGGTTGGTACTCGGCACCCTCGTTGATCCAACGCCGGATCAGTTCGATTTGATCGGCCTGCAACGGTTTGTGCAGGTGCGGCGGTGGCATGATCACGTCTTCGTCACTCGACAGCAGCCGGCGAATCATCTCGCTTTCGCTCGCGTCGCCTGGCGTGATCGCTCCGGCCTCGGTCGCGGTCTCATGCGAGTCCAATCGCAACCCGCCCTCGACGGTTTCCGCGTCGGGGCCGTGGCAGGCGAAACATCGGTCCGAGAGCAACGGTCGGATGTCTCGATTGAAGGACACCGGACGCTCCGCGGCGGCACCCGAGGACGTGAGAACCGCTGAGAGGGTTAGCAAAAGGAGGGCAGGGGAGTGTCGCATGGGTTTCGCTCGGGGAGGAAGGGACTCCCATTGTAACGGCAACCGCTTCCGTTTTGGCAGTCAGGGGGATTTTCTGACTCGATTTGACGCAGAGACCACCAACCCAGCCATTCATGATGGATTCGACAGGAGAATGGCGGAGAGGAAGGTAGACGGCTGGGCTCGACCCCTGCGGTCACTGTCAATTTTCCTGTCCCAAATTTCCCTGTCATTTTTCACACCGGACATTCTGGCGTGTTGGCGATCAGAGAGAAGTGTCCTTTTCTCCGCAAAAACACGGCACATCGAATCCGTCAAAGCCAGGAAGATTTCTTCATCGTTCCTGAGGTGCGTGCCTGGAGATTCAGCTAAAATGTGTCGAGTCAGGAAGTATTCCCCTCAACAATCGACCAGTGAGTTATCCATGAGCCGTTCCGCAAGCAAACCCTTCGGTTTCGAAACGACTCACTGGAGTCTGGTACTCGCGTGCAGTGAACAGGTGGGACGAACACAGAACGAGTTATTGAGTGAACTCTGTCAGCTTTATTGGCGTCCGCTCTATGGTTTCGTTCGTCGAAGCGGGCAATCCAGTCATGCGGCGGAGGATTCGGTACAGGCGTTTTTCTTGCACCTTTTTGCCGGTAACGCGTTGGACATCGCCGACCAGAATCGCGGACGATTTCGAACGTTCTTGCTTTCATCGCTTCAGAATTTCTTGCGAAATCAGCACGCCAAGGCGACCACGGGAAAGCGTGGCGGCGGGCAGCGTCTGTTGAGTCTCGATGTTCGTGATGCCGAAGGTGAACTGGCCAATCAGCCCGCGAGTTCGTCGACTCCCGAAGCCGAGTTCGAGCGACGATGGGCATTGACGGTGCTGGACGAGGCACTGGCTGCGATTTCGGATCGGTATGGCTCATGCGGCAAGTCAGAATTATTTCGCACGTTGGCACCGTATTTGAGTATTGATGGTGGCAACGCGTCCTACGGTGACGCCGCGACCGCATTGGGGATGACACCGGGTGCCGTGAAAGTTGCCGTGCATCGACTCCGGCGTGAGTACCGTGAGCAGCTCCGGCAGGTCGTTGCCGCAACGCTGCACGACGAGGGTGACGTTGCGGATGAGCTGGACACGCTCATGAAGGCACTCAGCGGGTAGAAGTGACCCCAGTGAACTTGCAGGCTGTCGATTCAATGAGATCGCATATTCAAAAAAAATCCGGTTTCTTTGTAACCTTGGCCGTCATTCCCAGTAACGACTTCCTAGCAGACCAGCATCCTAGGAAAACGATCATGAACGACAGCGAAAACAACGACTCGTGTACGCAATGCGGGGAAAAATTTGCGAAAGCTTCGGGGACAACGATTTGCCCGGCTTGCTTGATGCGATTGGCGATCCATCCTTCGCCTTCGGAAATCTTGCCTCCCGCTATCGACGTGACGCAGTCAATCGTACTCGAATCGGGTGAATCGCAGACCAACGAATTTCCCGAGCTGCAACCGAATCAAATGTTCGGTGACTACCTGATTGTGGGTCGGTTGGGACGTGGCGGCATGGGAGTTGTGTACGAGGCCGATCACCAACCGAGCGCTCGTCGGGTGGCTTTGAAAGTCATGGGGCATTCACTCGATAACCCGGAAGCGCGAGCGAGATTTTTGCGTGAAGGTCGCCTGGCTGCATCAATCAATCATCCCAATAGTGTTTACGTTTACGGCACCGAAGAGATCCAAGACCGACCGACGATCAGCATGGAACTGGTCCGTGGCGAGACGCTTGGGCAGCGAGTCAAAGCAAGCGGAAACATGCGTCCGAAGGAGGCGGTGGATGCGATCTTGCAAATCGTTGATGGGATGGAAGCTGCCTACAACGCAGGCGTGTTGCATCGCGACATCAAACCGAACAATTGCTTCGTTGATGCCGATGGGCATGTGAAGGTTGGCGATTTCGGTTTGTCGATCACGGCGACGGGACGTGACCTGCCCGCCGGTGCCGAGCTGGCGCAAACACAAACTGAAATCACACAGGTCGGCACGTTCCTGGGGACGCCCGCGTACGCGTCGCCCGAGCAATTGCGCGGCGAACCGCTGGATCATCGCAGCGACATCTATGCGATCGGTGTGACGTTGTACTACCTGCTAACGGGCGAGGTTCCGTTTGCTGCCGACAACATGATCCAACTCCTGGCTCGCGTATTGGATAACAAGGCTCCGTCACTGAAGGAGAAATCCGTCGATGCGCCCGAGGACTTGGAACGCGTGATCGCGAAGTGTTTGAAGAAGGCTCCAGGTGACCGCTTCGCCAGCTACACCGACTTGCGGACGGCGCTCTTGCCGCTCAGTTCGCGAGTGCCGACGCCGGCGACCCTCGGCACTCGTTTTCTGGCCGGGGCACTCGATACCTTGTTGATCTCCATCGCCGTCAGTCCCCTATCGATCTGGCTGATGTCGACCAGGATGACAACGCCGGCTAGCAATCCGTTTCCCGGAATGCAATCGGTGTCCGACGGCATGTTTTCGATCGTATTGCTCGTTGTTTACTACGCCGGTTGCGAATGGCGGTTTGGCAAAACGCTTGGCAAACGAATGATGGGAATTTGTGTTTTGCGAGACAACAGTCGCCCCCCGTTTTTCGCCGCACTCGTGCGCGCACTCCTGTGGGTCATTCCGCCCGTCCTACCATCGATTGTGCTGGGATGGTTGGCCGTGGATCCAAGCGTGCGGACGTTCTCGTCGTTTTGGGTGGCGCTGGGGTTTGCCGTCATTGGCTGGGCACCCTTTCTGATCAAAGCGTCGATGTTTTTGACCGCGCGAGCCCGAAACGGAAACGCGGCGATCCACGATCTTGTGACGCAAACGCGAGTGGTCGAGACGCCGGTCGTGGATCCACCAGTTTCGGTAGCGACGACCCACGCTGGTTTCGATGCCACAGCGGGGATTGAAATGATCGGTCCCTATCACATTCTCAGCCGCCTCGTCGAAACAGATGAAGGCACTCGGACGCCGGGCAATGAAACGCATGGCACGTGGATGCTCGTCTATGACGCGAAACTGTTGAGGCGTGTTTGGGTTCATGTGCGTCCTGCCGGTGCGCCGCCGCTCTCGTCCGCTTGGCGAACGACGAATCGCTCGGGACGATTGCGTTGGCTGGGCGGACATTCCGAGAGCGAGCGAACTTGGGATGCGTTCGAGGCCTTGCCGGGATGGGAGCTTTCCAACGAGCAGGCTGGTGCGCTGGATTGGCGGCAAGCCGCTGGTGTGCTGCGGCAATTGCTGGCCGAGTGTCAGGACTCCGGCGACGACGATGACCTTTCACATGATTTCTCGGTGAATCATTTGTGGGTGATGCCTGACGGTGGGCTGAAGTTGCTGCCGTTCGCGATTGACGGTGATTCGACCATCGCTGGCGTAGTGGATCTTGTGAAAGATCCTAGCGCCGAAGGATCTTTCAAGAGATCCACTACGAGCCAGTTAGGCGTCATCCAATCTGTCGCAGCGTTGTTCTCGCAGCGGTACCGACTGACCCAGCCCGCCGGCGGCGGCATGTCGCTGGCCGATGCAAGTGTGATTGACGAGATCAAGACCGCCGACTCATTGGGATCGGCAAATCGGTCGATCGCCAGGTTAACAAGTCGTGCTTCCGTCTCAGTGCGTTACCGCGTTGCCGGAATGATTGCGGCCTCGTTGATGATCTCTTGCTTCACGATCTTTTCGATGGCAATGATGACAATGATGTTCAACCGCCAGGAAGCCTCGATGCCGCGGGTGCTTGAACTGGCCGACATCGTAATCATGCTTCAGCAGGAACCGAACGTGTCTAACCCGGATGTCATCGCTCGCGTTAAATCGCTTCGGGCCTACGCGCGGGCGAATTACCGCGACGTTTGGGAAGACCCCGCGAAAATGCACTCGATCTACGGAATGACGCTGCTCAGCACTCATCGGACGCAGCTCAACACCATCTTTAACGCACCCGATCCCAGTCCGGCCGAGGCGGAGGCAGCCGCAGCCGACTTCGAGGCCATTCGCGAGCACCACGGTGATTTGCCACGCTTGAAGAACGAAGTGATTAACGCTCACAACGGAATTTTCTGGGCGGCGATCACCTGGGTCTATTTCATCTGGTTGCCAAGCCTCGTGACCGCGTTGTTGTTTCGCGGTGGGTTGCTGCTGCGTCTATTCGGGCTGACGTTTGTGAATTCAAAGGGCCAGCGAGCGTCGGGACTGCGTGTCTCGATCCGCATGTTGGCAACCGGGTTGCTGCCGGTTTGCATCGCGATCCTGGTGGTCATCGCAGCGGGTTGGAATTCCAGCGAGGAGCAAATCGAAGTCACGATGCGATACGTTTCCGCCAGCATCGTCGTCATCGCCTGTCTGGCCGTGATGATCTATCGCAGTCGTGGCCGTTTCTTCAGCGACCGATGTGCAGGAACATTTCTTGTTGCCAGGTAAACCGTTTTTCAATTGTTTTTTGACGTGAGAACGGACGCCACCAACACCGGTTAGACTTTCTCGATGAGCGGAGGTTTTTTGGCGATTCGGAGGTCATGAAACCGAATTCGGTTCGACCACTTGGTAATCCATCACTTTCGTCCAAGGAGAACCAATGTGTCGCAACCCAATGACCCCGACTGGGGAAAAGTCATCGAAAAGCACGCCGAGCGAGTCTTTCGTATCGCGTATCGCATCCTCGGCTCCGTGCATGACGCCGAGGATGTCAGCCAAGATGTCTTCACCGAAGCGATGGCCGTGCATGAAGCTGGCCCGATTCGGACATGGACGGGGCTGATGGTCCGTCTGGCCACGGTTCGCTCCATTGATCGGCTGCGCAAGAATCAAGGAAGACCCGAGTCGTTGCCCAGTGACAATATCAGCCCGTCGGCAACGCAGCGTCCCGAACAGGAGCTGATTGCCGCCGAGTTGGCGACTTGGCTTCGCGGCGAAATCCGCCTGCTGCCCGATCAACAGGCGGCCATCTTCAGCCTCGCCTACTTTGAACAACTCTCGCGAAACGAGATCGCAACGGCTCTCGGCGTATCCCCCGAAGCCGTCTCCACCACGCTTTACAAAGCCCGCAAAAAACTATCCAGCCGACTGGCTGTTGTCCACGGAGACAAATCATGAATCAAAATATCGAAAACGAACATGAAAACCATCCCGAACTGGACGGGCAAGTCGAAACAGCCGTGTGGGCTGTTCTGAGTGATCCCGTTCCCGTCGACGCTGTGGAGCGAGTCAAGCAGCGAGCACGCGATGCGATGTTCAATGAGAATTCAGCCGCCGCTCGTCACTCGCCCGTTATCAATCACAAACTCGTGCGAGTGATGCTGCCTCTGATTGCACTCGCGGCGTCCGTACTCGTTGTCATCTCGCTGTTTCTGACGCCTGCCGATGCGTTCGCTCAGGTAATTGAACAGATCAAGCAGATTCGAACGGCCACGTTCACGATCGAATCAACCGGTGGAAAACGATCACCTGACTTCGTCGCACTCGCAACCGTGAAGAGTCCTGATCGAATCCGCTTCGATTTCAAGTCACCAAGCCAAACCGTCAATATCACGGACAATTCGGCGGGTGAGTTGATCTCCTACGAAACCGATTCGGACCAAGCGACCGTGCATGAAATCCCCAAAGCCGACGTCGGCTTTGACATTCTAAAGCAACTTCAAAATACGGATGCAGGTGCTGTTGAATTCAACGGAGAGAACTCCGTTGAAGACACCGACCTGTATAGCATTTTTGATGGCATGGGGCGGGTTTGGGTAGACAGAAACACAAAGCTGCCACAACGCATTGAGGTAACCGCGCCCGATGGCGTGGGAATGACCAAGGTTGTCTATCGCGATTTTGAATGGAATGTTCCAGTCGACGAGGCCATCTTCCAAATCCCTGAAGGCCGGACCATTGTACGAAATTCACTACTGGCCGAACCCACCGAAGCAGAGTTAGTCGCCGCATTTCGGATTCGCCATGCGTTTTCCCAAGCACCCTACGATGCGAATTTCCTGGCCGACAAAGTTGCATTGCGACTGGGGCGGCTTGCCTACGATCTGTCGAAGAGTCGTGCTGAAAACTACGAGATACAACTGGTGAAACTTCAAGGTCAATTCGGCAAGATCGGAATCGCTGTGAACGAGTCGCAAGATCCTAAGCTGATTCAGAGGCGTATTGACTTCCTGTGCATGAAGCTCGGCCAGTGGGAACATCGAATCTCACGAACCGGAGGATGGGTTGGTGATGGTGTTCAGCCGGGCGAGGCAGAGCCGCTTTGTTGGTGGAAAGATGGCGAACAAATTCGAGTCCTACGAGCCGACTTGACCATCGTCGATGCTGATCAACCACCATCGCGCTGATGAACGCGCGCAGATGGATGCAGTAGGCAACTCTTGGGAAATCTTTCGGTTTCACTTTTCGGTGCGCGGGCGTCCCGCCCGCGCACCATTCTGACGAAAGATTTGTCCCGAGGTGCTTAGGTTAACAAGCTTACGCTAGAAATTTGCCTCCCATGAAGATGCTGCTGATCGAAACGATGATGCAATGTGCGGATGCGAAGCATTTCACCGCAAATGATCGTCGTCGGCGGCCCCAACGTGCAGGCAAAACAACCTTCGTTCATGAGACGATGGCCAAACTGGGGCTGGGATACTTGGGAGCGGATCAAATCACAGCCGAGATCTGTCCTGAGTTTCCAGAATCAGTCGCGATTGCGGCGGGGCGACAATTTATTCTGCAATTCAATCAGTTCGTCGAGGAAAACCGAAGCTTCGTCGTTGAATCAACACTGGCTGGCGTGCGCTTCCGAAAGTCTTTGATCGCCGCAAAAGTAGAGGGTTATGAGATCGTGATCATGTTTGTGTTCGTGAACTCCGCTCAGCGAAGTATCGAGCGCGTCGCGGAGCGCGTGCGGGGTGGCGGACATCATGTACCTGAATCCGTTGTTTGACGACGTTTCAATCGCTGCCTCAATAATTTCTGGAATCTCTATCGACCTTTGGAGAGCCGATGGTCGTTAGCCCAAAATGAGGGTGAGCGGATTGACGTAGCGGAAGGCACTGGTGACGAAATGGTCATCTACCATCATGAAGGCTTCCAACTATTCCGCAAATTAGGGGATGAAACGGACCATGATCTCGAAAGAACCACGTTACAAATTACGGTCCGAAACACTCCTGTCTCACCAGGAGGCAATCAGCCTCATGGATCGAGGAGCGAAGCGGGCGATTGAAACATCCTGGCGAATGGGGGTTCCTATTCCGCTGGGAGATCGTGATGGCACGCCCCGCTTTGAACTGCCCGAAGGGACGGTGGCCGAGGGCGATCCGTGGAATGGAATGCGTACGGCTCCCGAAGGCTGGTACGAACGTTTTGATATCCCCATCGAAGATCGGACCGCCTCACCCCAGCAACCTCGCCAGCGTCGTGGCTAGGTCACGTAATGCCCCGTCGTTGGCCAGGCTGATCTTCAATTGCGGTCGACCTTGTTCATCTCGCTCGATCGCTTCGCCGAGTTTGGCAGTCAACGCATCGACCTTGGCGGGGTCGGGTGCGGTGTTCGGGTCGCCGACCAAACCGCCCGCCAGCGACAATGCGGCGGAGAGCAATTGACCGCCCGCGGTGGCGACCTGTTCACGACGTTTCTCGCCCGACAATCGCTCTGCTTCCGCTTCGACGCGGCGTTGTTGGCTTTCGTCGACCGGCGCCGCCAACTTCGGCGGCAGGATCACTTCGAGTCGACGCTTCAGATCTTCCATGCCGCTTTGCATCGCGACTTCATCAATGTTGCTGTCGATGTTGATCGAGGCGTCCGCCAATTCTTGTTTCGCGGCCAGCGTCGTCAGCAGACCTTCTTCAATCGTCGGGAATTCCGCGTTGGTGGTGACAAATTTGTAAACATGCACCGGTTGTTTCTGGCCCATCCGGTACGCCCGCGCGATCCGTTGTTCCAGCACCGCCGGGTTCCAGGGCAAATCAACGTTGACGACGGTGTTGGCCGATTGCAAATTCAAGCCCGTTGAACCGGCGTTGGTCATGCAGATCACACGGCATTCCGGATCGTCCTGGAACCGAGCCACGATTTCGGCTCGTTTCTTTTGCGGCACGTTTCCGTCCAAACGAACGTAATCGCAGCCCAGGTCATCGAGTCGTGATTCGATCCGCGATAGCATCCGCCGCCACTCACTGAACAACACGATCTTGCGAGTCGGGTCGGCGATCAGTTCGGTCATCACCTCGGTGATCCGCTCCAGCTTGCTGCTGTATTCGGCCGCCTCCTGGTCGCACAAGTACGTACTGTCACAGGCCATCCGCGCCAACAGCAAACACTTCTGCATTCGCAAGCGATCCATTTCCGTCATGAACTTCTTGGCCGCGATCTGGGCCACGACGCGCACGGCGTTGTCGTGGATCTCCAGTTGCTCGGCGGTCGCTTCGCAGCGGATGACTTGGTCGGTGCGTTCGGGCAGTTGCTTGGCGACTTCCGTCCGGGTTCGCCGCAGCAAGATCGGTCGCATCGTTTCACGCAGTGTATCCAAGTTGCGATACGCCAGCGTCTTGCCGCGTTCATCGACGACGTGATGGTTGTGGAAGAACCGATAGGCCGGCCCCAGTAACTCGTCATCGACAAACCGAGCGACGGTGAACAATTCGCCCAGTCGGTTTTCCAGCGGTGTGCCCGACAGCACCAATCGAAACGGGCTTTCGAGTTGCCGGATCACGTTGCTGGTCTTGGATTCGTAATTCTTGATCCGTTGTCCTTCGTCCAAGATGATCAAATCCCACGGCACGTTCTCGATCGCCGAGAGATCCCGCAGCACTTGCTCGTAGTTGCAAATCGTGAAGAACGCATCGCTTCGATATTGCTCGGCCCGCTGGTCACCGCTACCGATCACGATCTGTGTGGAGCGACCCGAGAACTTTGAAATCTCCGCCCGCCACTGGCTCTTGAGCGACGCCGGGCAAACAATCAGCACGCGTCGGATGTCGGCTAACTGAGCCAACAATTCCGCCGTGCCGATGCCCTGGATCGTTTTACCGAGTCCCATGTCGTCGGCCAAGATCGCGCGTCCCGCACCGGCGGCGAACGCGATGCCGTCGAGTTGATAGGGCAACAATTCCGCGTCGAGTAACTGCGTCCGCATCGGATGCGTGTCGACGTCTTCACGAATCAGGTCGCACTGCTGTTTCAATCGTGCTTGCGTCAACCGTCGCTGCAAGAACGCTTCGGCGTCGGGAAAGATCGTCACGTCGTAGCCGGCGGTTTCCAATGCTTGCACCCGAGTCATCATGTCAGCCGCATCGTCGGTGGCGACCTCGGCAAACTCACCGACCAGTTCGATCATCTTGTCATCGCCACCGGCCTTGGTCGATTCGTGAGGCAGGGAGAATTGCAAACCTGTCGAGCAGTCACCTTCGAAATCGCCATAGCGAAGTCCGAGCGACAACCGTTTGCGAAAATACGGTGCTCGCAGCTTGGCCGCTGAAAACCGTTTTTGAATCTTGGCTCGCACCTGCATCACATGCTTGCAAGTACCCAAACGATTGGTACGGAAATCGGGACACGTGCAGTACGAATCCTCGCCCTCGAGGCTGCGGACGGCAACGCGATACGTCCGCCCGCTGCCGGAACTGGTGACGACGTAATCCGTCCACGGTTTTTCAGCGTTGATCGAGCGCACGGTCATCTTCTCATCGGCGGCACGTTTCTCGCGATCGGCTAACATGCGATGCCGCAGTTCGGCAGGCGTTAAATGTTCCAGCGGTACGTCTTCGTCGGGCGGCATCGCCAGCCCCAGCACGGATTTAGCATCGAGCAAATACTCCATCGCCGCGCCTTGATGTTCACAAAACGTGTCGCAGCAATCGCAGTTGATGGCCAGTTGTTTTTTGCGATCCGACGACAGCGTGAACGAAGCGATCGCGACGCCGCCATCGACATCGGCATCGTCGACCCGAACGCGAAACAAATCGCCGCCCAAAAACACGTCACGATCGGACTGGATTTCGAACGCCTGCCGGCCGAGTTGAATCAGCTTGGCCCCTTCATCGCCGAGCAGCTTGCAGGCTTGAGAATACGTCAGCGTACCGAGCCGTTGGTGAAACCGATTGACCTTGGGCTTGGTCGTTTGCTTCGTTGCCTGATTCGTTTTAGCTGTTTGGGTTGCCATCGCTCATCTCCGTGAATTCCGTGCGAACACTAGATCGAAGATACAATTAGATAGCCTCACTCACGGCAACACAACGGGCGGACACAAGCCGTTTGAGGGAAACTGAGTAACGCGGGATCAACAAGTGACGGACTTACCGTAGTGGACGAGGCTACGAGTCCTCTGAATCGTAGTGGACGAGGCTACGAGTCTTCTGAATCGTAGTGGACGAGGCTACGAGTCCCTGAGATTCCCGGAGTGCTATGGACTCGTGGCCTCGTCCCTTGCGTTAGTGATTGTTTCGCTATCGCTATCGCTTACCAACCGATTGAGTTGCTGCGAAATTTCAGTGGACGCTGGGAATTGGCTCGCACGCTGCTGCCATGCGCTCGTCAAGCGCCGCTTGAGTTGGGTCGCTCGTTCACGTTGATCGGCTTGATCGAAGCGAGTGATTTAGGTTTCGTCGAGATCATGATCTCCATCACTGATCGCAAGGCATTTCTCCAGCTCAACATCGACCGTTTGCCAATCCCCTCGTGCTGCTGCGGCAGCGGCCAATGCCGAGTGGATTCGCAGCGGTATGGAGAGCATTTTCGGGTGCTTGCCGTAGACCCATCGATACCGCGTATGACCGGCTCGGTAGAGCCGATACCACTTGGCTTGCTCGCCCGGTTGCTCGCTCGCCTCGGCGAGGGCTTCTAAGATCTGGAAGTGCAACGGTTCGGTAGGCCAGGCGATTTGCAGACCTGCCTGGAGGACTTTCACCGCGTCGTCTCGTTCGCCTCGCTCGGCCAACGAGCGACCGATGTGCAAATAGGCAACGGCCCGATAAAACCCTTTGAAAATGAACTCGTCGGGGCGGCCCGCGCGAATGCAAGTGATCCCGATAGCCATGCGTGATGTCTCATGAGCAGGGCGTTTCGAAGGTGGCGTTTCCACCGCCGCGATCCAACCGTCAAGCTGATCGGGATCCACCTCGCCGGTGCGGATGATGTATTCAAGTTCGTCGAAGCCCAATTCCCTCAAGCTTAACTCTTCGATACCTCGCTCGTCGTCACCCGTCGGCGTCGACTTCTCGTCAACCTTAATGTCCCAGTGCAACGTTCGCAGTGCTTCGCAGTAACGCTTTTGATAAGACAGTAATTGCAACGAGATCCACGACTCGTGAGCATGATAGTGCGCCAATGACTCTTCGTACCGCTCGGACAGCATCAACTCTCCGTAGCACTTGTTTTGGAACCCGAGTTCGACACGCTTTGCAATCTCTTCGGCGAGCTGGCCTCCGGCTCGCCGCATCCCAATCTCGTTCAACATCGCATCGTCGCCGGATTCGCCGATCTGCGAACGCAGTTCGATCGCCTTCGACGTCTCGCCTATTCGCAACAGCGAACCAATCATCCCGCCCGCCGTGTTGCAGATCGTCTTCATCTTGGTCTGTTTAGGATCGGGATCCCATTTCAGGATTTGCAATAGCTCGTCGAGTTGGCCCGTTTCCACCAGTACCTGAGCCAGACTCGCGTCCTGCCGTACCTGCGAAGCAAACTTTCCTGCGGGGATTTTTCCCGATTGCGAATGCACGCGGATCAATTGCTGAATGAACGCGGGGTTGCGACACGCCCCGGCGAGCAGCCCGTGCCGGGATAGGCTGCTGGTGAGCGTCTCAGAGAGTCGACTCGACGAGCGTTTTGCGAGAAACGTGATCAGCCGAGCTTCGCGGTCGTCCGTAGCCATGTATCGCAAAACGGATTTCTCCAGCATCAATTTTCGGACGATTGCATTCGTGTCGAAACCCGTAGTTGTTTCGATCAACTGCAACAGCGCGGGCAGTTGGCCGTTCTGCGCGAGAAACACAAACGCGTCGTTCTCATCAATCAGTTTGTTCAACAATCCGAGGGCTCGTTTGCCAACACGAATCTTTTCACAATGCGTGCCAAAACGATCCAACTGCTCCTGACGCTGTAACTCATGCAGGACAATCGTCGAGGCGAGAAAACCGTCCATCAACAGGTGCTCTTGATCTGGTGTTGTTTCATCAAGCAAACGAATCAACTTGTCAAGCTCATCGAACAATCACTTGCTGACGAATTGGCCGGCCAGTGGTCCAGAGAATATTTGGTCAAGATTGTCTTCAAAGAATTCTGGCGAAGAGCGGACTTCGTTGATCACCTCGACGAGCCGCTCACGATCGACTGCGGGGCCCGCGCGAGCATTTTCAACAACGTGGAATCAAGCAACATGCATGCGATAAACGCATCGCGACGAGCCTCGGGCACTTCACTCTGAATCGTTTTGCAGACGACCGATAATTCGTTGGCATCTGCTAGTAAACGCAAACACGCCAGTTTGGTGAGCGTGTCTTGCAGCATCTGATCAACGGTTGAGTCATTGGGCTGCGTTTCACTGCCGGTCTCAATCCACCATCGAAAACGGTTCGCCCGCAACAACGCCACTTGCCATGGAGTGTGTGTCATGGAACGGTGGAAAAATGCCGTCCGCTGGTTCTCATCGCCGGAGCGCTGGAACAGTGTCTCGATCCGCTCGAAATCAGTACGCTCGACCAGACTGATGAGCACTTGAAAACGACCATCGAGCGAACCTCGCTGAAACTTCCGAAGCAGCACTCGCAGCTCCGGAGACATGTCGTCAGGCGTCAGTCCGAATTCGACATCGGCAAGAATTCTCTGGATCCTCATGCGGGTTTCAAAGTCACCGCTTTTGAGTGTTTTTTCGAGAGCCTTGCGAGCGGACTCTCCGATTTGAAGCAAGACTTTCTGAGCCTTGTCACGCTCAATAAATTGTCTGCTGCCAAGTTTCTCGATCAAATCGTCGACCTGTTCGTCCATCGAGGGATTCACCACGGATGGGTCTGTCGTCTGCGTCGTGGTTTGCTCTGAGACCGATTAGTCTGCTACCGGCATCGGCTCGGCGCTCGGCGGGGCGGCGAATTGGTAAAACAGGAAAGCGATACCGAGTGAGGAGAAAAGTGCCGACATGGATCGGGGCCGCTTGCGAGAGATAAACGAACTTCAAACTGCCTCCAGTGTAACGGATTGCTCACCCACCATCAAAAATCACGGTAGGCAACCTTTCTATCCACACGCAGTCGCCAGGTCAGGATAGAACATCCCCCGGTCTTCCCTACGCTTCGCAGATGACTCGGGCGAATGTCACCAGAGAGTTTCGCTGGCTCTTGACATGGTCTCCCTGACCAAACATCCTCGACAGGAACGCACTTCGCGTCCATTGGGTTCGATTTCATTTAGCGACAGCGAATGAATAGTGTGCGTAGTGGACGAGGCGACGAGTCCCACAATCAATGGACTCGTAGCCTCGTCTACTCCCACTGAGCGGGTCTTGTTGTCTCGCTGTCGCTTCACCTCCCTAAAACATGAGCGAGTGATGAACAAGGTTGTTATCCGAGAATGCCTGGCATTCTTCTTTTTATTCGGTAGTTTCTCGGCTCATGCCGAAGCCGTGTCTGACCGTGCAAAATCACAAGCTAGCGCCGAGCAGATCGCAACGGCAAGCGAGCGGATCGAGGAATCGATAGCGACCGGTGCCGTCGAATCCCCCGGCCGTGTCGTCGTGGTCTATTTCACGCCTTCAAATATCCCGCCGGCAGCCAACCACATCGAGCGGATTCGGCGGATCACCGAAGAAACGGCATCGTTCTATCAAAGGGAACTCGCACGACACGGGTTCGCCGATCGGATCATGAACGTGCTGCGAAACGATGACGGGGAAGTGGAAATCATCGACGTCGTCGGGGCAGGGCAGGGCGGTGATTACGGAAAACCCGACGGCAATAAAATCCGCAACGAAGTCGTCCCGGTGTTGCGTCAGCGAGGCATCGATCCGAACGCATCGGTGATTCTATTGTTTTGCAACCTGATGGATTATGACCCGGTCCGTAGCACGATTTCTCACCATAGTCCTTATTACGGTGGCGGTTCGCATTTGTCAGGAACGGCCTGGCAATGCGATTCCGAAATTCTCGATCCGCTGCGTTTCCAAGACCCGACCCCGATCCGCGACGGCGAGTACGGCAACATCACGATCGGCAAACATAACTCCATCTTCATCGGTGGCGTGATTCATGAACTCGGTCACGCGTTGTCGCTGCCTCATTGTCGCCAGCGGGAAGACGAGGCGGTTCGTGGCACCGCGTTGATGGGTTCCGGCAACCGGACGTATGGCGAAAACCTTCGCGGGGAAGGACGCGGCACGTTTCTAACCCAAACTCACGCGTTACGACTCGCCGCCCATCCAGCGTTCAATCTAAAAATGACCAATCAGCTCAAACAGCGTTCTACTGCGGATTGGACCGATTTGAAAATCGATGTCGCTGACAATCAGTTCATTCGAATTCGTGGAATTGTTCGAGGCTCGATTCCGTTCCACAGTGTCGTCGCGTACTTGGACCCCGACGGCGGCAGCGACTACGACGCGACCACCGCGTCGGCCGTCCCGAACGAGGGAGGACGAGTCGAAATGCAGAGCGGCAGATTGCGAGCAGGTGCTAACGGTGAGTTGCGGTTGGTCGTTTGTCACGTCAGTGGTGCGAACACGACGCGTCGGTTCGCCTACCGTGTCGATGCGACCGGCACGCCTGATCTTTCCTCCGTGCGACTGAGTCTCGAACTGGCTCCCATGATCGATGCCCTTCGAAATTCCGACATTGCCTCCGCTGAACAACAACTCAGCGAGATCGCAGCAAACGATGTCGAACTGCAAGCGATCGGAAATCACGTCCTTGATCGATTCCGAGATCCCGAACCTTTGGAAACAATCGATGTCGAACAAATCGATGCCTCCATCGAAACCATGCCGCTTTCACGAATCCGGCCTGAATCCGCCCGAGTCGGATGGCAGCGCCCGACGTACAATGCCGTTCCCAACCGCGAGCGGTTGCTGGCGATCGATGGCGACTTCTTTGCCAGTGGAGTTTACGCTCACGCACCGGCAAAGCATGCTTACCGTCTGAATCGAAAGTGGGATCTCCTGATCGGCCGGTGTGGCGTGCAAGACGGCAATCCAGGCAAAGTTGATTTCGAAATTATCGGCGACGGACGTCTGCTTTGGGAATCACGACGCATCGGGGCAGGGCAGGGCGGTCGTTACGAAATCGATGTTTCGAACATCAATGAGCTTTCGCTTGTTGTGAACGAGGGCAGCGAGGGCAATAACGGCGATTGGGGCGTTTGGATCGAACCGGTTTTATCTCGTGATACCGAGTCACCGTGAATCATTCATCTTCTTTTAGAACTGTTCCGAAAGAACTTCCCGTTTCGTACGCCAGCCTTTCCAGGCTGACATGTTTCGTACGTCAGCCTTTCCAGGCTGACATGTTTCGTACGTCAGCCTTTCCAGGCTGACATGACCAAATACGAAGTCAGCCTGGAAAGGCTGACGTACTTCATTTCGTTTTTCCTCATGCCCCAATCGTACTCATGAATCGTCTCATTGCCGTCATCACGCTCTTTTTAATCGTGTCAGGATTCACGAACCCAACTCACGCCGAGACCGGATCGGATACCAAGCCGAACCGACCGAATATTCTCATCGCCATCTCGGACGACCAATCGTATCCGCACGCATCCGCGTACGGCGCCGCCGAGATCACGACACCCGCGTTCGATCGTGTCGCTCGTGCGGGGATCTTGTTTCGCAATGCGTTCACACCGTGTCCCGGATGCAGTCCGATGCGGGCGGCGTTCTTGACCGGTCGTGAAATTTGGAACCTCGAAGAGGCCGGCACGCATGCGAGTTACTTCCCGAAAAAACTCCCCGTCTTCACCGATCAATTGGCCGACGCCGGGTATCACGTCGGCATGACCGGCAAAGGATGGGGACCGGGCAAAGCCGAAGGGTGGCCTCACAATCCGGCGGGCAAAAGCTACTCGTCGAAAAAGATGAAATCGCCGCCCGGCATTTCAGCACTCGACTACGCCGCGAACTTTGACGACTTCCTCGACGCCCGCGATGACGATCAACCGTTTTGTTTCTGGTACGGTTGCCATGAACCCCACCGCAGTTTTGGCAGCGGCCTCGGAGCGGGCGCCGGCATCGATCCCACGGCAATCGATTTGCCTGCGTTTCTTCCCGACGATGAAATCGTCCGCAACGACATGGCGGATTACTTTCATGAGATTCAGTGGTTCGATTCGCATCTGGCGCGGATGCTCGATCGATTGGCCAAGCAAGGCGAACTCGAAAATACATTGGTCATCGTGACTTCGGACAACGGCATGGCGTTTCCGCGAGCCAAAGCGAACTTGTACGAATACGGGATTCACATGCCGCTGGCGATCTCGTGGCCCGCCCGCATCGCGGAGGGACAAGACAACAACGATCTCGTCAGTTTGATCGATGTGACGCGAACGATCTTCGACGCCGCCGAGGTCCCACCCATCCAAGCGGAACAACTTCACGGCATCAGCCTGTTGCCGTACTACTCAACCGATTCCGATCCGACTTCACCGCCACGCAAATTTGTGTTCAGCGCTCGCGAGCGTCACTCCTCGTCTCGCTACCACACACTCGGCTATCCCTCACGCTGCATCCGCAGCCCCACGCATCTGTACATTCGCAACTACAAGCCGGAACGTTGGCCCGCCGGAACACCCCAAAAATACGATCGTGCCAAATACGACTCCTCAAAAAACCTTGTCGAATCAAAACTCGGCAAACCTCACGGCGGCTACCACGACATCGACGATTGCCCCACCTTGCAAATGATGATTACCAAGCGTGAGTCCCCCGATGTCAAGAACCTGTTCGACGCCGCCGTCATGAAACGCCCCGCCGAAGAACTTTATGACATTCGGGTCGACCCTGCTTGTCTAAACAATCTAGCAGACGTCCCCGAATCGGTCGCAATCAAGCAAGAACTCGCCACCGAATTGACCGACTATTTAACTCAAACCGGTGACCTGCGCCAAACCGATCCGAAGGCGGCCGAGGTCTGGGAAACGTACCCGCGATTGAGCGGTCTGCGTTGGTTCCCCACACCCCAATGGGCCGTCGAAAACCCAGAATCGGTGCCGAGCCAACCCTGGCTCGAATCACGGCGTCCGCAATGAACGCCCGGAGCCTTGTCCAGGACGATCTATTCATTCGATTGCGATTTTAGAAATTGATTCAGACCCTTCAGGTCATCCGTGTTGATCAAATCCACGCCTGCATTGTGTAGCGTCTGCCACGCGTTGCGATGATCTGGCGTGGCCCAAAACCGCACGCGGCGGTCGTTGGCATGTGCCCGCCTCAAAATATCGGCCAACTTGACCTTGTCGGCGACTGGCATTTCCCCTTCGCCTCGCCACTTGAAATTCCGCCCCCAATGATCACTGATCAGCGGCATCAAGTCCGCCGGCAGGTCGCTGTCCAAATCGCTCAAGCGACCGTCGATACCGACGAATCGTGGCAGGTCCGATCGGATTTCCGCGATCGGACGATTGCCGCTCACGATGGCCGTCACACCACGTTGCTGGACTCCCTCGGACGTCACGTGCGTGAAGACATCGTCGTATTCCGACAGCAATTCATTCAGCACACGATAAGTCGTCGGGCCGTCGGATTTAAAATCGATCAACAAGGTCATCGGTTTTCCATCGCCCTCGATGCTGCGGAAATCGCGGGTGCTCTCAGGATGACGAAGCATCCGTTGTCGTAACGGATCGAGGTACAAACCACGAAGAGTGCGTTGCGGCGAGAGTTCCGATTCCGAATGCCCCACCAGTAACTCGTTGCCGACCAAAAAGATATCTGCTTCCACACTACGGAAGCCATTATTCAAAGCGTCGAGCAGGGGACGGTCATGGACGTAATCGTTGTGAGCGTGGGCCTGCATGTGCCCCATCACGCCGCCATCTCCGTCGGCATCTCCGTCGGCATCTCCGTCGGCATTAGCGTCCCGAACGTTCGTGATAAACAGGCATGTTGCCGCAATAACCAGTGCCACGATAAACTGGGAATGTTTCATGGAATTTCTCTGAAGGAAACGGGGCGTCGAGGTGAATGGGACGGGCGAGTCAGATGGAGCTGCGAATCGCTGCGTCATCCGATAGAATTGTCTGCCACCATATCCTTCTGGGCAACGACCCACTCCTCGCAATTTAGTGCTTTTCGCAAAGCAACTTCTCAATTCATGCGTAAACGCCTTCGAAAGAAACGACGACTCGGCGAGTTTCAAGAACTCTGCTTCGAGGTTTCTGCGATGTTTCGTAGCTTGGGACCATTGTCCCGAGCGAGCAATTTAAGTGATCACTTCGCAAAAAGACCTCTCGAACGAGACATGGGTCTCATTCTTGGCTGCTCAAAATCTCTGCTTTTCGGCTCAATGGTTCTGTTTCGTTTTGATTCCCACACCTACGGCGTCATCCCGTGTCGCCTGGGTAACGCCCAGAGGGTGATACACCAGTTCAGGGATTTCCGCCGAGCTTGCCCCGGTCGGTAGGCACGACTCTCAGGCGACGAGGACGTTGCTTCCGCCGGGGCAAGCTCGATGCGGAGAGCGATGGGTCTGGGGTCGCTTTTAGATAGCCGTCCAGTTGTCGCTCCGACCGGGACAAGCCCGGCGGAAGCGGGCGACCTGGGTGCCGTGGACAGTAGCTTAGCGACAGCGAAACAAGAAGACGCGTTGAATGGTAGTGGAGAAGGAAAGGTGACGGAGAAGGAAAGGTGACGGGGGTCGTTTTGGGTGGAAACTCCGGTTTTGATGTGTTTTCCCAGGTCCATACTCGAGAAACGCGCCGTGCGCCCGACAAAAGCGATCTGACGAAGCCGGTGTTATTTATCATGCACTTAATCGCGTCAATGATCGAAGGACCATCTTCAAGAAGCCAGAGGATTAGGATGCGTTCATTCGCATCCTCGATGAGGGTTTGCGGAAGTACCCCGTGGAATTGATTTCGTTCAGCTTGATGCCAAATCACTGGCACCTTGTCTTGCGTCCCAAGAAGGACGGCCAGATGGGGCGGTTACTGCGTTGGGTCTCTGGGACGCATAGCTTGCGATATCGCGAACATTACCATCGTCGCGGCTACGGTCACCTGTACCAGTCTCGTTTCAAAAGTTTCCCGGTTCAGAGCGATGAAACATGGACTGACGAGATTGCAGAGCGACACGGATTGTGGTTCACAATGCGCCCGATCGGACGCCCCAGAAAGAAGCCGCGACAACAGGAATGAGGAAGGTGTCGATTTTACTACCCCGTCACCTTTTCTGCATCCAAGGAGAAAGTCGTTTTTGGTTGGTAAGCACATCGTCACAATTATTTCGGCGTAACCACGTAGCAGCGTCTCTCTGAGACGCTGAAAATTGCGAGTCTCAGAGAGACTCGCCTACGTGAGGTTCTGCCGAACCTTTTCCGCCGATGTGCTTAAACTCCCGTGCAATCGGCTTTCCCAGGGACGCTGTGTCGGAGTACAATCAGGAGGTCTGTCCCACCGCTTGCTCCTGCCTGCATTTCCCGCCTGCATTTCCCGCCTCGGTTCAAGAAAAATTCGGAATGACTCTTCGATTCGCATTTGCCCTTGTTGGTTGCCTTTTTCTACCACGACACCATTCGCTGTTCGCTCAACAGGATGACGCGTTAGTTTTCGATCAGGCCGGTGTCGAATTCTTCGAAGCGAAAATACGACCGGTGCTTCTCGAGCACTGCTACGAGTGCCATTCAGTCGAGGCGAAGAACGTGAAAGGGGGTTTGCGCCTCGATTCTCGTGAAGCCACGAAGCAGGGTGGCGACTCGGGTGCGGCAGTCGTGCCCAAGAACGTGGAGGAAAGCCTGCTTATCGACGCGTTGCAGTACGAGAGTTTCGAAATGCCGCCGAAGGGAAAGCTTCCCGATGCGGTCATCGCGGACTTCAAGAAATGGGTCGAGATGGGCGCACCGGACCCGCGCGATGGCGAAGTCGTAACCAGTTCGATCGATTTTGACGAAGCATCCAAACACTGGGCTTATCAGCCCATCATCCTGCCGAAACGGCCGGCTGTTCAAAAATCCGAATGGCCCGCGAATGCCATCGATCATTTCACGCTCGCTAGAATGGAGCAACGCGGATTACAAACCGTCGAACAAGCTGGGAAACAAGAACTGATCCGCCGCGCCACCTTCGACTTGATTGGTTTGCCACCAACTCCGGAAGACATCGAGGCCTTTCTGGCGGACGATTCTCCCGACGCCTTTGACACGCTCGTCATGCGCTTGCTTGCATCGGAACACTATGGAGAGCGTTGGGGCCGCTACTGGTTGGATGTGGCTCGGTACTCCGAGGACCAAGCACATACGTTTTCCGTCACCGCGAATTCCAATGGGTTTCGCTATCGCGACTGGGTCGTATCTGCTTTCAACGCCGACATGCCCTACGACCAATTCGTGCGACTGCAGATCGCGGGCGATTTGATCGGAGCGGAATCCGAGGATTCGTACGATCACTTGGTCGCGCTCGGATTCTTTGGGCTTGGTGCCCAGTATTACAAGAACAGCGATAAAGCCAAGGCAGCCGCCGACGAGCTGGATGATCGCGTGGATACGCTCACTCGCGGATTTCTCGGACTGACGGTTTCGTGCGCCAGGTGTCACGATCATAAGTTTGACGCGATTCCGACTCAGGATTATTATTCGCTGGCCGGTATCTTTGGCAGCTCGAAACTTCACAACGCGCCGCTCTGCGATCCATCGGACGTGGATGAATACAACGCCGGACAGAAATTAGTGAAAGACGCCGAGACAAAGGTCAAGGAGTTTCTTGCGGACCAGAAGTCGACGACGGCCGAATCAAAAGTCGGAGAGATAGCGAAGTACATCGAAACGGTTTGGAAGCACCGGGCGGCTGTCGCGAACGACAGGAATTCAGCCACTTCGAAACTCGCTGAGGCGGCGGGAGTGAACGAGTTCCTTCTGAAACGTTGGATTAAGTTCCTTGATCCAAAGCAAAAAGGAACAGTCGCCGCACTGGAGCCGTGGTTTGCACTTGATCCAGTTGAATCGACGGATGACATCACTCCTCTTCCAGAGAACGTCACGAAAATTGCAAACGGTTTTCAGCACTACATCCAGGAGTTGCTGAATGTGCGTGATGGAGTCGCTACGACGAATCTGGTCGAAGCCCACGCTGACCAACCGCACAAGCCTGGTAGTCCGCGATTCGTTTCGCCCACGGTCACCAAGATTCGGCCGATGGCGGGGATTGATGTCGATATCAGCGGAGCGAAGCAACTGTTTCTGGTCGTATCGGACGGAGGCAATGGGAACAGCTGCGATCACTCGGATTGGCTCGAACCGAAGCTGGTCGGCGAACAGGGCGAGTTGAAACTGACGGAGCTAAAGTGGAAATCGCTGGAAGGACTCGGCAGCGGAAAAATCGGCCGCAGCTATACGAACAACCCGTTGAAGGTGGGCGGAAAGAAGTACGAAGATGGCATCGGCGTGCATGCCCCCTGCGTGATCGTTTACGATCTGCCCGAAGGCTACGAGCGTTTCCAGGCGATCGGCGGCCTCGACAACGGCGGCTCGGATCAAGGCGGCTGTGGTGAACAGGCCAGCGTGCAGTTTAGCGTCTATACCGAACAGCCAAGCGAAGACCCCATCAATCCTGACAAAGATGTTCTGTCCCTGGTGCTCGGTAAGGACGGGCCGTTCGCGGTAAGTGATCAGGACCTCGAGAACTTTCTGACTGGCCAGAAACGCGAAGAGCTGCTTCAACTGCGAGCCGAAGTCACCGACGCAAAGCAGACAGCACCTCCGATGTACGCGCTCGCGCACAGCTACACCGAAGCCAAAGCCGCCGACATGCACGTTTTCGTTCGCGGAAATCCTGCCCGCCAGCGAGAAGTGGCACCACGTCGATTTCTACGGATCCTTGCCGGCGAAAATCGAACTCACTTTACCGACGGCAGTGGTCGTCAACAGTTGGCCGAAGCGATCACTCAACCCGACAATCCGTTAACCGCGCGAGTGCTGGTAAACCGAATCTGGCAACATCATTTCGGACGCGGCATTGTGGCCACTCCCAGTAATTTTGGAAAACAAGGCGAACCGCCGACGCATCCGGAACTCCTCGATTACTTGTCCGCAAAGTTCATTGAATCGGGCTGGTCGATCAAGTCTCTGCACCGCGAAATCATGGCGTCCAAGACGTATCAACTGGGAACGGCCAATCACGAGGCGAACTCCAATATCGACGCTGATAATCGTTTCGTCTGGCGGATGAATCGCCAGCGTCTGGATGTGGAAGCCTGGCGTGATGCGTTACTCGATGTCTCGGGGAAACTCGACCGGACCATTGGCGGGCCATCCACCAATCTCGCAGACGTGAGCAATGTGCGGCGGACTGTGTATGCCAAGATCAGTCGCCACGAACTCGACAACCTGCTGCGTCTGTTCGACTTTCCCGACGCCAACATCACCAGCGCGAAGCGAAGTGAAACCACAGTGCCTCAGCAGCAGTTATTCGTGTTGAACAGCCCGTTTGTCGTGGAGCAAGCGAAGGCGTTCGCCGCGCGGCTGCACGCGGAAGAACCCGACAGTGATGAGTCACGCATCGAGCGTGCATTCCAACTGGCCTACGGTCGCTCGCCAAGTGACACGGAAGTCGAGATTGGTCTGGCCTACCTCGGCAGTGAACAGGACCCCGAAAGCAAGCTGACGCAGTGGCAGAGCTATGCTCAAATACTGCTGGGCAGCAACGAGTTCATTTACATCGATTAGTCCTTGGATATTCGAAGCTATACTTGGAACATTCCTCACGAACCCAGTGCAAGAGCCAATATGAATCCATCGTTCCCACAATTCCAGTTGACTCGGCGTGCGTCTCTTCAGCGAATGGGGACGGGTCTGGGTATGCTCGGACTCGCTGGCATCCTGGCTCAGGACGGCACGCTGGCTTCCGCTGCGGATTCGAGCAGCCCGTTGGAGCCGAAGTCGCCTCATTTTGCGCCACGAGCGAAACACGTCATCCACCTTTTCATGAACGGCGGACCCTCACAAGTCGACACGTTCGACCCCAAGCCCGCGCTAACGAAATACAACGGCCAGCGACCGCCTACTGCGGACCTAAAGACGGAGCGAAAGACGGGCGGACTGATGATGTCTCCGTTCAAGTTCCGTAAGTACGGCGAGTCCGGCATCGAAGTCAGTGACTTGTTCCCCCACATCGGATCGTGCATCGATGACATTTGCGTCATCCGGTCGATGCACACGAACATCCCCAACCACGAGCCGTCCCTGCTGATGATGAACAGCGGCGAAACTCAGCCAACCCGACCCGCGATGGGTTCGTGGCTACTTTATGGTCTGGGTACCGAGAATCAAAACTTACCGGGCTTCGTTGTACTGTGTCCCGGCAAGCCAGTCGTCGGGCCGCAGCTATGGAGTAACAGTTTTCTGCCAGGTGTGTTTCAAGGCACGCACATCAACCATGCAAGCAACGCCGATCCGAAGAAAGTCATTCAGCACATCAACAACGCTTATCTGACCACTGACGGTCAACGACGGCAGTTGGATCTGCTGAAGCAAATGAATGAACTGCATCTCGCCAAGCGGGGTGGCGAGGACAATCGCCTGGAGTCGCGGATCGAATCGCTCGAGATGGCGTTCCGCATGCAGACCGAAGCGCAGGAGGTGTTCGACCTGAGCAGGGAAACGAAGCGAACGCGAGAAGCTTACGGCGAGGGGCAGTTCGCGAACGGTTGCTTGGCCGCCCGACGGCTCGTCGAGAGTGGCGTCCGCATGGTGCAGGTTTACTACGGGAACGGCCAGCCTTGGGACGACCACGAAGACATCAAAAAACACGCAGACAAAGCCAAAAATGTCGATCAACCCATTGCCGCCCTGATCAACGACCTCAAGGACCGAGATCTATTGAAGGATACGCTGATCGTCTGGGGCGGAGAATTCGGCAGAACTCCGGTGGCAGAAAATGGCAACGGCCGCGACCACAATCACCACGGCTTCTCAATGTGGCTCGCCGGCGGCGGCGTCAAAGGCGGGATGACTTATGGTGCCACCGATGACTTCGGTTTCGCAGCGGTCGAAAATAAAGTTCACGTTCACGACCTGCACGCCACAATCCTGCACCTGATGGGTTTGGACCACGAAAAACTTACCTTCCGCTATAGCGGCCGCGACTTCCGGCTAACCGACGTGCACGGCAGAGTGGTTCACGAACTATTCGCGTAGCTTGTCAGACTATTCGTTTCTGAGAAGTGCATTGGTCTCGCGCATCGGTCGATGAAACCGGAGCCGATTGCTGAGGCGACATCTTCCGAAGCCGATAGGCGGTCAATTCGCGTTTGCAAAACGCGTGGTTGACACTGATTTAGATTGAAAAGCGTCGGCATCAGATTCTTTGCTGAGTCCATTCGTCGAATCAGGTTCGATTCGCACAAACCAAGGTGAAAGTTGGGGCGGTGAAAGTTGGCAAAAGTTGGGGCGGCAAAAGTTGGGGCCACCGGCAAAAGTTGGGGCCACCCACCAATTAGCGAAGGGGCGGCGACGTGTTACCCTGAGAAGAATTCGTTCAACGCACCACCAATCCGGAGACTGACATGCCGCGTAAGCCACGATGCGAAGTTACCGACCCCGAATCGGTGCATGTTTTTCATTTGGTTCAGCGCTACGTGCGTTGGGCGTGGCTTTGCAGGGAAGACCCACACTCGGGGCAGTCTTATGAGCATCGTCGAAGCTGGATTCGCAGTCGCCTGGAGTGCCTTGCCTTAATTTTCGCTATCGACTACCCGACCTATACTTTGATCTGTAACCACATGCATTCAATCCTAAGAATGCGTAGTAATACACCGGGGCGAAGGATCGCATTGACGATCTTAGCGAACGAGAGAATCGAACGCGGCCCAGCACGCACGCTTGGGAGCGGAGTCGCCGTCGACGCAAGAGCGGTTGGATGAGCCCGATCGAAATTGACGAACAGCACGATGCGGTCGGTCCCTGTTTAGAGGACTCCGGTCGACGCGCAAGTTCCAAAGGTTTTCTCGCTGTTTCGCTTGCGAGTTACTTGGAGTTGCTGGGTTGGACGGGCCGCCAATTGCAACAGGACAAAGTGGGCAAGATCCCCGAGCACTTGGCACCGATCCTGAGCCGGATCGGGCTCGATCCTCCTGGATGGTGTGACGTGATGCGTAAGTTCGGTCGGGTGTTCAAGCGTGCTGCGGGCAGGGCTGGTTGTGCGCCCGAGAGAATCCGCTCGGCCTGTCTTCGGACTAACGCGACTCGTTTCCATTGTCGATACCAAAGTCACGGGAGTGGCTGCGGTCACTGCCGCGCCGCGATCGGCCTGTTTCCAAGAACGGGAGCGCGGCCGACGAAGCGAGGCAGCGAGGGACTGCCTGAAAATCTTAAGGACACACACAATTCGGCTGCAACCTGATCCCCAGCCCCGGCAGAATATGGATGGCCCCTTCTTTTTCTTCTTTCGCTTCTTTCGCTTCTTTCGCTTCTTTCGGCAAATGGTGATCCACCAGTTCAGGGATTTCCGCCGGGCTTGCCCCGGTCGGTAGGCACGACTCTCAGGCGACGAGGACGTTGCTTCCGCCGGGGCAAGCCCAGTGCGGAGAGCGATTCGCTTCAACGTAGCCGTCCAGTTGTCGCTCCGACCAGGACAAGCCCGGCGGAAGCGGGCGACCTGGGTGTCGCGGAGAGGGCTAAGTTAATCAATGCCGTGGACGATCAGCTTTCACCAGCTACTCGTCCGCCTCGGCCTCACGCCGTAGTGTCCGCAGCATTCCCCACACGGCGGCCAGAAGGAGCAACAGCAAGGGCAGGGCGGTTACGATCGCTGCGGCCTGCAATGCTACCAACCCGCCGGCAGCCAACAACGCCGCCGCCACAGTTCCCTCCGTCACCGCCCAGAACAAACGCGTGCCGACGGGTGGATTCGGATTGCCTCCCGACGCAATGATGTCGATCACCATCGAAGCCGAATCGGACGACGTCACAAAGAACAACACAATGCAAAGCGTTGCAATGAAGATCGCCAGCGTCGCCACCCAACTCATGCCGAATAATCCTTGCAACAATACAAACAGCACCGTCGGCAATGGATCGATTAACCGTTCGTGACTCGGGCCTGCCACACTCGATTCGTAGTACTGCATCGCGGTCAACGGAAGGCGTTCGACGAGGTAAGTGTCGTCCTGTTTTTCAAGTGTTCCGTCCGCTGCGGTAACCACCACATCAAACTCGGGCAGCATCGCTTGAGGATCGGAATCTTGTTGGATCGCGGCCTGTCCGAACGCAGTCAACCATAAAATCGCGACCGCAGTCGGGACCAACACCACGCCCAGCACAAATTCTCGCAACGTCCGACCGCGCGAAATCCGTGCGATAAACAAGCCCACAAACGGTGACCACGATATCCACCACGCCCAGTAAAAAACGGTCCAACCCGTCAACCATGATTTCCCCTCGTCGCTAAACGCGCCCGTTCTCAGCGAATTGAAAGGCAACACCTGAAGGTAAGCACCCGCGTTCTCCACCGTCGCGGCCAACGTCGCCATCACACCGCCACCGACGACGACCATCAACAACAGGATCGTGGCCAGCATCAGGTTCACTTCACTCAAGCGGCGGATCCCGGCATCGAGTCCTGTCACCACCGACAGCGTCGCCAAAAGAGTGATGCCTCCGATCAATAGCATCTGAGTCCCCACGTCATCCGGAACTCCGAGCAGAAACGTCAGCCCCGCGTTGATCTGTCTCGCCCCGATCCCCAACGAAGTCGCCACGCCGACCAGCGTCGCAATCACCGCCAACACGTCAATCGCGTCCCCCCAACGCCCCCACACGCGGTCTCCCAAAATCGGGTACAGCAGCGAGCGAAAACTCAGCGGCAATCCCCACCGGAATCCGGCCAATCCCAACGCCATCCCGACCACGGCGTACAACGCCCACGGGTGCAGACCCCAATGAAAGATGGTCACCGCCATCGCCAGTCGCGACTCGTTCAAACCGTCAGCGAACCCCGGTGGCGGATGCAACTGATGGTCAATCGGTTCGGCGACGCTGTAGAACAACAGCCCGATTCCCATACCGGCACTGAACAACATCGCGAACCAGGACCAACGACTGAACTCCGGTCGCTCGTCGTCCCGACCCAGCCGAACGTTGCGGTAAGGCCCCGTCGCGATCCAGACGCACAGCAACGAGAAACCAGTCATGCTGGCCACATACAGCCAACCGAACTGAGCCCCAACCTCATCGCGAACCCACGCCAGCCACTGCCGCAACTCTGCGTTGGGTGCCACGATGCAAACCATCACGGCGATCACAATCAGCAACGCGCTGGTCGGAAACACGACCGAGTGCATCTCGAAATGAGGCCCCCAACGAACGCGTGGGAGTTTGGGCACCACGATCGTCGGCGAAGACCTCGCGGCGGATTGCGTTTTTTCTTGTTCGGTATTGTTGCCCGAGCGTGCAGTCATCTCGTCGTCTCCTCCAAGTCAGGAATATCCGCCCGGTACCACTCGGCACTGATCGGAGCCAAAGGCTCATTGCCCAAAATCAAGTCCGCCGCCTTCTCCGCCAGCATCATCACCGGCGCGTAGATATTGCCGTTGGTCAAATACGGCATCGCCGACGCATCCACCACCGTCAACCCCTTGATGCCGTGCACCTGCATCGAATCAGGAGCAATCACCGAATCGTCTCCGGTCCCCATGCGGCAAGTACACGACGGATGCAACGCCGTTTCCGCATCGCGGCGAATCCAATCCAACACCTCATCGTCGGACTGCACCTCGGGGCCGGGCGAGATCTCGCCACCGTTGAAATCATCCAAGCCGGACTGCCCCAGAATGTCGCGAGCCGCAGCGATCGCTTCGATCCATTCCTGCCGGTCTTCCGGTGTCGACAAGTAATTGAACCGGAGCGCCGGATGCTCGCCCGGGTCCGTCGACCGAATCTTGACCGAACCGCGTGAGTTCGAGTACATCGGACCGACATGCACCTGATAGCCATGTCCGTTGCCCGGCACCGATCCATCGTACCGCACCGCCAGCGGCAGGAAATGGAACATCAAATTGGGCCAGCCGACGTGTTCGTTACTGCGAATGAAACCGCCCGCCTCGAAATGATTCGTCGCCGCCGCGCCCGTCTTCGAAAGCAACCAACGCATTCCAACCCATGGTTTCCAATACCACTTCATCGCCGGGTTCATTGAAACCGGTTGAGTGCAACGATGCTGGACGTAGACTTCCAAGTGATCCTGTAAATGCTCACCGACCGAGGGCAAATCATGAACAACGTCAATGCCGAGTGCCGCAAGCTCCTTGGCGTTACCGACGCCCGACAGTTGCAACAACTGAGGCGAATTGATCGCACCGGCAGCCAAGATGACCTGCCCGGCATCGAAGCGACCACGATCGGTTTCAATTCCAACCGCTCGGCGTCCATCGAACACGATCCGCCGAGTCATCACGCCGGTTTGCAGTTCCAGATTCGGACGCGACAGCACGGGATGCAAATAAGCTCTCGCGGCACTCCACCGTCGACCGCCGCGAATGTTCCGATCGAACAACGCAAACCCTTCCTGACGATAACCGTTGACGTCGTCGGTACGAGGGTAACCGGCCTGCTCCGTCGCTTCTAAAAAGGCACGAAACAGCGGGTTCGTGCCGGGCCCCCGCTCCAACCACAACGGACCCTCGTTACCACGAAATTCATCACCGCCAGCGAGACAATTTTCCATCCGGCGAAAATACGGCAGGCAGTGGGCGTAGTCCCATTGCTGCATACCAGGGTCGCCCGCCCAACGCTGGAAATCCATCGGATTGCCCCGCTGGAAAATCATGCCGTTGATACTGCTCGATCCGCCCAACACTTTGCCTCGCGCATGAAAGATCCGCCGACCGTTCATGAACGGTTCCGGCTCGGAATGGTAACACCAATCGTAACGTGGATTACCGATCGGAATGGTCAGCGCCGCCGGCATGTGAATGAACGGATTCCACCAGTGGTCACGTCCTCCCGCCTCGATCACCAACACGCGGCAACTCGGGTCCGCGGACAATCGATTGGCCAACACACATCCTGCCGAACCGCCGCCGACAATCACAAAATCATACTGCATCATTCCGCCTCCGCTGGTTCAACGTATACCGTTTTCAATTGGGTGTAATGCTGCATCGCCCACTCCGAGTTTTCCCGCCCGTATCCCGATTGTTTGTAGCCGCCAAACGGAATTTCAATCGGCGTCAGGTTGTACGTGTTGATCCAACAAATCCCGGCTTGCAGCTCCGCCACGACGCGGTGGGCCCGGTCAAGATCACGAGTGAAAACGCCCGCCGCCAAGCCGAACTCCGTGTCGTTGGCGCGGTCGATCACCTCCTCTTCGGTCTCAAACTCCAACAACGACAACACCGGTCCAAAAATCTCTTCACGACAGATTCGCATTGAATCTTGGCAGTTCGCAAACACAGCCGGCCGCACAAAGTTGCCCTCCACACCGACACGCTCGCCTCCACACATCAGCGTGGCTCCGTCGATCCGTCCCGACTCGATGTAATCCAATACCGATTGCGTGTGCTCCGGCGAAATCAACGCGCCAATCTCGGTGGCAGGATCGAGTGGATCACCGACGCAAAGCTCTTCCGTCCGCTGGACCAATCGCCGTTGGAACGCCGGCATCAATCCACGCTGCACAAACACTCGCGTGCCGTTGCTGCAGATCTCACCTTGCGTGTAGAAGTTGGCCCATAACGCCGCTTCGACTGCGCGTTCCAGATCGGCATCGGCAAACACCACGATCGGTGACTTGCCCCCTAGTTCCATCGTCGTCTGTTTCAATGTCTGGCCCGCCGCCGACGCGATCAAGCGACCCGTTTCCACTCCACCGGTCAACGAAATTTTGCGAATGCCCGGATGGGCCACCAATTGCTCGCCCGTGCGATGATCACCGACCAGGACGTTGAACACGCCGTCGGGCAAACCGGCTTGTTGAAACACTCGGCCCAGTTCGAGCGCCGTCAACGGTGTCAGCTCACTGGGTTTGAAGATCATCGCGTTGCCCGCCGCCAATGCCGGGGCGGCTTTCCAACACGCGATTTGCAACGGATAGTTCCACGCACCGATCCCAGCAACGATGCCCAGCGGTTCCCGCCGCGTGTAAGCGAAGCTCTTTCCTAATTGGTGATACTCGCCTTTGATCGTCGCCGCGATGCCGCCGAAATATTCCAGTGCATCGGCACCCGATTGCACGTCGACCGAATTCGCTTCCGCGATCGGTTTGCCCGTGTCGTAAACCTCCAACTCCGCCAACTCATCATTCCGCTGACGCAGCAGATCGGCTGTTCGTTTCAACACACGACCACGCTCGGTGCCCGAGATGGCTGCCCAATCTCGTTGGGCTCGCGCCGCCGAACTGACGGCCGAGTCCACTTCCGGTTTCAACGCGACCTGAAACTCACAGATCGGTTGGTTCGTCGCCGGATAAAAAGTCGTCAAACGCTCGTCCGCCTCGGCGGCCTGCGCTCGACCTTCGATCCAACTCTTGCGTAACTCAGGACTGGGCAACTGTCGGTTCCTCTTTGCAAGGGTTCAATTGGTTGTGAGATCGCAGTGGATGAGGCCACGAGTTCCGGACAAAAGGACTCGTGGCTCTGTACCCTATGCGAATTGCTATTTGCTGTTTTTTGATGGAGAGTTGTGGGGGGGTGGGGGGGGAATTGCAGGCTAGCAGCCTGCACTACAGTTTCAATTCTCGGGTTTTTAACTCACGTGGCTGCGACCATCGGACGGCCAACCGGGAAACGATCATGATCGTCAACAGACCCGCCAACATACTGCACGTGCGAAACGGAAAATTGATCGTGCCATCCGGGTCCGTCATCGGCCATGCGAGCAACGCGGGCAACCCAAACGCGGCTTCGCCACCACTCAATCGCATCAGTGACGACACCGTCAAACCCGCCAAACTGCCCGCCGCCGTCGCCCGTCGATCGAACAATGCGGTGACCAATTGCGGAAACAAAATGCAGTACACCAAATCGCTGCACAGAAACCAAAGTGCGTACACACTTTCGATTCGCAGTGCCAACAACGTCGCCGCAATGCCAACAATCCAAATCATCCGTTTCAAGACGCGGTCGAGTCCCGGTTTGGGCGTCGAATCCGGTTTACTACCTCGCACCAGCGGTCGCCAAACGTTCCAAACGCCCATCGAACTGGCCGACAGGATCGACGAATCCACACTGCTCATCACCGCCGCTGCCAATCCCGCCAACCCGATCGTGGCCACCAAGGGCGGAGTCAAATGCCGCAGCACATACGGCAGCGCGATGGCCGAGTTCTCAGGGCCTTCCAAACCCAGTGCGTTCCAATCCGTCGTCGCGCAAATCATCCCGATCAACATCGCCGGCAACGCTGCCAGCAAGCACATCGCTCCCGCACCAATCGACAACCACTGAGCCGTCGCCGGAGTGCGACTGCTCAGCACACGTTGAAACCAAACATGCCAGGGGATGCCACCAAAGACCAATAACAAGGCATAATCCCACCATAACCAATACGAATCCCCCCAAGACGCCTTCGGCCATGGCATCGCCGTCTCGGGCATGACGGTTTGATAGTCCGTTAACAGCCCACCGATCCCACCCTCGGGCAAAATGAACGGCACGGCGATCAACAACCCTCCGATCAGAATGGCCAGTTGCAGAATGTCCGTCATCGCGACCGCACGCAGTCCCCCCAACGACGTGTAGGCAATCGCGATCACGGCGCTGATGATGATCGCCAATTGAAAATTGATCCCCAGGATGAAACCAAACGTCGTTCCGAGCGCCGTTAGAATCGCCGCCGTCCAAAAGATCTCACCCAGCAAAGCCGGTACGTACAGCAGCGCCGCCATCGGTTGACCATAGCGATCCGCGAACGGATCCAGCATCGTCGTGTAGTTCCGCCGCCGCATCGGACGGGCAAAGATCAGGCCACCGACGACGAGAGACAACGCGTATCCCCAGGGAGCTTGGGCCCAAGCCAAGCCCGATGAGTAAACCGATTCCGCCGTGCCGTTAATGAAACCGCCACCGACCCAAGTCGCGGTCATGGTCAGCAATGCGATTCCCAGCGGCAGAGTACGACCGGCCAGCAACAATTCTTGGATTTGGCGATCCTCCCGCCGCACCGCAACCAATCCGATCCCAAACATCGCCGCGTAGAAACCAGCCAACGCGATCCAACCACCCCAGAACAATTTGCCATTGATCGCCTGCAACACCGCCCCTACCAACATCAGCAGAGCGAACAACCCACCTGCACCGATGAGCGCGCGGACTCGGCGCAGTCGCACACACGAGTTCGTCTCAGCCTTGGCGACAGAAGAAATAGTGGTCTCCGGTGTTGAATGCGATTTCGTCAGACGAGTCTCTTCGCCTGCCCGAGCAAAGGTTAATGGAACGTTCCGATGGTTCCAACCCTGTCAGTTCAGACGAGATGGGATCTCGTCTTCGAAACGCCTTCCACCACGCCCGTCGTCGCGTGCGATGCTTTCACTTGACCGAGACTCGCAGAGCATCGCAAAGTCGAGACATGGCATTTAGTTCATCCTGTACGAGAGGTCCACGAGGCAAGAACCCGATTCTTTTTAAAAAGCGTGTTCGTTGAGTCAGCCCCCACCCCCTCGCGAATGCGGGCGTTTTCAAGGCCCGTAGACGGAACCGACGGACGACCAATCTCCAGTACTTTTTACCAATCATTGTTGACGCGAATTTCAATCCGATGGCAATATGAAGGTCCGACTAATAACATGAATTAACACCCTGTCAAGGGTTTACTGCGCGGCGTCTTCGGAATTAGGCTTATCGAAACTTCCTTTTATTTCTCCACTACAGTGAGAAGAACTATGAAACGAAATCCTGTCCGAAACGGCTTCACACTCGTTGAATTGCTGGTCGTGATCGCCATCATTGGTGTCCTGGTTGGTTTGCTATTACCCGCAGTGCAAGCGGCACGCGAGGCAGCACGCCGGATGCAGTGCAGCAACAACTTGAAGCAACTCTCGTTGTCGTTCCACAACTATCACGCCGCTTTCAATCAAATGCCGATGCACATGCACCGATCGGCAGGGGATTACGGCGGCGTTGGCGCATCCGGCAATCTGTCATGGTACTTCGGCATCCTGCCTTTCGTGGAAGCCGCGGCTGCGTTTGACTTCGTGCCTTCCGAAGTGTCTGGGGCTGGATATTCCTACACAGGCCTGGTGAACAACACGTCGGAACTGGGGACGATCGCCCGCACCCAAATGGGCTCCTTTCTGTGCCCCAGCGAAAACGTGACCAACAGTATCATCCCAGGGCTGGGGAATTTCAGCTACCTGGCCAGCGCGGGGCCCTCACGTCAATTGGTGTTGCCGGGCGGAGCGACCTCACCTCGATCTCGTGGTGTGATTTCGCATTCGCGGATGAGCGATGGGGGACCGTCGATCGGAAATTGCCAGGGCTCTTGGCTGCAATCTAGCAACCAAACGATTCGCTATCGGGATATTCTCGACGGGCTCTCTAACACCGCCGCACTCGCCGAAAGCCTCGTCAACAACGGTAGCGGCGAGGGCGTTGATCCACGACGATTGCTCTCTTACACACCCTCGGGCATGATCCAAAACTTTGGCACACCGATCGAGAACGTGGTCGCCGACGGTTTGGCTAACCACGTCAACTGGTCCGACTGGAGTCAGTACAAGGGAATGAGTTGGATCTACACGAGTTCGTGGGAAAAACATCTCTACCAGCACGTTTTCCCACCCAACACGATCAACATTGCGTCTTACAACACCGATTGGTTTCGTTGCAGCGAGGCCGACGGAGCGATCACACCGTCGAGCAACCATGTGGGCGGCGTGATGATATCGATGGCCGACGGTTCGGTCCACTTCATCACCGATTCGATCAACACGCCACTTTGGTGGGCAATCGGAAGTCGTGCCGACAGCGAGGTCATCAATGAAGAATTTTAATCTTTTGAATTGCCCCCGTGGCTTCACGTGTGTGCTGCTGGGCTCACTGCTGATCGGATTGTCGGCTCTGCCAGGATGTGGTGGAGAGAGCGCGATGGACGCGCGGCGGAAAGAATTCCGCTACACGCCGGAACGCCTCGCGACCGAAGTGATCGGGCGGATGGAGATCACCGCTCAAGCGAGGCAACGTGAACCTCGGGTCGATGGCCGAACCGCGGCCATTCAGGAACTCGAGGCCGATCGAGGTGGCGATGGTGGTCGCCCGAATCCGAATTCAATCGGAGCGATCGTCACTGACGTCGTTGGTAAGTTTCGTTCCATGGAATCATTCGACGACGTGACGAGCGAGACCGCCCAAGCGGCTCGGGATTCGTTCATGAAATCGATCGAGTCGGCGGAGAAGTTGCCATCCACGATGAAGACCGAGTTTCTAAAAAAACTAGAAGACGAATTGCCTCCGCTGACAGATTCTGACGGTTGAGGACTACCGGAACGATCAGTGGCGGTGTTTGAATTGTCACTCGGTTCTGCGTGCCGGAGAACCGAGCGACATGCATTGCTCTAAGGGCCCTGACCTCAAGGCCGCTCCCGAAACCACTTTCCCCGTACTTATTAGATGGAAGCCTACTGAAATCCACGGTTTCCCAAGTACGGCAGTCTCTTTGCCTTTCCTCACTCTTGTGTTTTGAATGATGCGTCGACTGAGATTGCTTGCTGTCGTGACTCTTGCATTTGGTGGGGTTCTGTTGAACGAGGGTCGCTCGAGTGCGGCACCGCCCGAAAATGAAGTCCGTTTGATGGCTTGGAATATTTGGCATGGCGGTCGGGAGGACGGCGAGACGGTCGGTCCCCAAAAGGTGGTCGAGGTGATCCGAACGTCGAACGCGGATATTGTCTGCATGCAGGAGACCTACGGTTCGGGCGAATACCTCGCCAAGGAACTCGGTTTTCATTTCCAACCTCGCGGTACCAATTGTTCGATCCTCAGTCGCTTTCCAGTCGTCGAGGATATTTCCGTTTTCCAGCCTTTCAAGTGCGTCGGCGGACTGATCGAACTTCCCGGTGGAAAGCGTCTGGCCGTCTATTCGATTTGGCTGCCCTACGACAAAGAAATCTGGGCCGAAGGAACAAGGGAAGGACTCGATGCCGATCAAGTACGTGCAGCATGTGATGCTTCGGCAGCCGATGCCAAAGTGATCGTGGCTGAGATCGAGCAACGCCTCGCCGCACCGGAGTATGCCAACGTTCCGATCGTGATTGCGGGAGACTTCAACTCCATGTCGCATCTAGATTACTGCGAAGCGGCGGTCGATCAGTACGGACTCGTGATCCCCTGGCCGACGAGTCGTGTACTCACCGGTGCCGGGTTCCGTGACGCCTATCGTGACCTGAATCCGATCGTTGATCGCGCCGCCGATCGCACTTGGACGCCCCGCTTTCCGACGCAGCAACAAGATCGGATCGACTTTACCTATTACCGCAGCGAACGCATCCAAGCGACGGATTCCGTTGTGATCGACGAACACCCGCAGGGATTCCCCTCGGATCATGCGGCGTTGCAAACAACCTTTGATTGGACGGACCAGCGTCCTCGTGAAAAAACCCCAACGAACCCCTCCGGCTCCTAGCTGGACAGCCCGCTAGCCGCCGGTATTTCCTGGGAAACCGGCGGCATTTGCGTTTCAAAGTAGCGGTGTTGGGATTGTCGCTTCGACGATCCTTAGCGAAAGCGAGACAAAAAGACGCGGTGAATGGTAGTGGACGAGGCAATTATTCATTCGCTGTCGCTTAACGGGAACCGGAAGTCGACGATCACTCCTTTGTGGTCCGACGGCCAGCCTTGCCCTTCGAGGAGATGCTGATCGTTGGATTCCTCGGTACGGACCAACTCGCCCTTGAGGTAGTAGTTTTTCGAGCCGGCGATGAATGCGGCTGATGCCTTCAGGTTTTTCCGGTTGCCGTAAATGAAATCGATCCTTTCACGATCATCAGCCAGCGGTGTCCAAACAACCGCTCGTTTGCCTTAGTTTTCCGAAGGCCACGCCAGCCCCGGATAGGCAACTGGATCCGGTTGAAGCTCGCGGTAGCTGTCCGAAAAACCGTTGGCGGCCTATGCCCTCGAATTTCGCCACTCGATCGCGACGCCATGATGACCGAACCGGTTGGCGGTCGCGGCGGTCCAGTCCAAGTGCAACGCTTCGTTGAAATCGCCAGCCAAAATGATGTCCGTTTCCGGGTGACTTTTGGCGTGGTTGATGAAACCATCGATCGCCTCGTCACGCGAGGAAGCGGCATCCATCGCACGAATTCGTTCCACGTCCGTCACGGGAACCGGGATGCCATTGGGGTCCAATCGGATCGGCTTGAAACTGTTTCCGTCGTAACCGCGTGGGAGATAGACCGCATAGTTGGTGTACTCCAAATGCGCCGAACACACGCTCAGAAAAGAAGAGCTTCCAAACGAACGCGACAAGTACGTAGCCTGACTCTCCGAGTCGGGCATGAAAGAGACAACTCTACTCGACTCAGAGAGTCGAGCTACGCAAAATCGCGACTTCAAAACGCGTTGTCGGCGGATGCAACCGAGTACCTCGCTAACGCATTTTGAAGTTACGCTTTTCAATAGTGCCGGTAGGCACGTCAGCGATTGGCCCATGGCGTAAGCCGTGGGAATAACTAAATCAACAGGCCGTTGGAATCATGCATCGAAAAAACCGCCAGGCTTACACGTCTTCGACCGCTGGTACTTCAAAACCTTTGTTGTTGGCGTCCTTCAACAGGCCGTTGGCCGCCTCGGCGTGCTCGCCGGTGAACGTTTCCGTTTGGGGATCGAACGTGAGCGTCGGACCGACGGTGTAGTTCGCCTTGTCTTCGGGGACACCTGCACCTTTGGAAGTGATCTCGTGCAAGCGGAGGAAGTGCTCCGAGGCATCCTTGTTGTCGCCGAACGTGCCGGCCTTGGCGTTGAATGGCACCTGCGATCCGAGCCGGTATGAGTTGTTCATCAGGTGACCGACGACACAGCCGCGGTGGGCATCCATCGCGTTTCCGTTGGCCATGCTAGGATCCCCAGCACGAATGGCGGAAATGAACGCGCGCCAGTTTCCGCCGGGCGTGACCTCACCTGGGTCCAACTTCAACTTCTCCGGCGCCTTGCCAGGGCGATGGATGGTGTAGTTTCCCTCTCCGGTGATCTTGCTGCCATCTTCCAGGTAATACTCGTTGTAGACCTGATTCTGGTAGCCTTTGTGGTTGACGTTGCGGACATTGAACATCACCGACTGGCCATTGGGGTATTCGGCAACCGCAAACATCGTGTTGGGCGTTTTCCCTTGATCGTCCCAGTTGAATCGACCACCGATCGCCATCGCGCGGGTGGGATGGACCTGGTCGTCGTCGATGGCCCAGGCAGCCACGTCCAATTGGTGCGTCCCCTGGTTGTTCAGGTCACCGTTCCCCGTCTCCCAGAACCAGTGCCAGTTGTAATGAACGTAGTTGCCGTGGTACTGGTCGATCACCGCCGGTCCTTTCCAAAGGTTCCAGTCAAGATTCGCAGGCGGATCGCCAGGCGTCTTTTGTCCGATGCCACCTCGCGGCTTGCAGCAATAGCCATAAGCGATTTTGAGCCTGGGAAGTTTGCCGGTCTTGAGAGCCTCGTGTAATCCGGCGATTCCCGAGTTACTGCGGCGCTGGGTGCCGTGCTGCACGACAACGCCATATTTCTTCTGAGCTTCCACAGCGACACGGCCTTCGGTGATGTCGTGGCTCATCGGTTTTTCGACATACACATGCTTGCCAGCTTGAGCACCCCAGATGGTCATCAACGAATGCCAATGGTTGGGTGCGGCGACCGTAATCGCGTCGATGTTCTTGTCCTCGAGTGCCTTGCGAATATCTTGGTGCCCTCGGCAGTTTTTGCCGTTGGCTTTGCTTTGAACTTCGCTCAGACGCCGGTTCAGCACCTTTTCGTCGGGGTCAACCACATAGCCGATTTCAACGTTCTCCTGCCCGCCGAAACCCTGCAGGTGGCTGTTGCCACGACCATTGAGGCCGATGACCGCGATTCGAACGCGCTCGTTGGCTCCGATCACCTGACCGGAGGACTTGGTACCTCCAATGAAAAATGACGTGCCTGCAAAGCCACTTGCCTGTAAAAATCGTCGTCGAGTCGTTCGTGCCATGTCTGAAATCTCCTGTGAAAAAGCAACCTGAGTCTAATTGGACAATCCAATCTTGGATGACTTTGCCGCCCACGTTCGTCAATCGATAGTCTCGACTGCGGAAACCGGTTTGTCAACTTTTCGTGATCGACACGAAACCAGTTAAGCATATTGGCATGGAAGTTGTTGACGTGGACCGGATTCTCGTCGATATCCTACCCGATCTCGACTGTTTTGTGTTTCGCGTGTCCGGTGCGATCGTTTGTTATGCTTCCTGTTTGTTTCTGCTCGACTGTTTCAACGCAGAGCACGCGGAGACGCAGAGCACCGTAGATGTCAATCGTCGGCTGCACTGAAAAGGACCTGGAACGTCGTTGTCCCACATCTTCTTCGGGGGTCTTTTCAGAAATTTGATGTTTCGGTGCCGATGTTGAAATCACTCAAAAGGATGGAAGATGTTGACGCAACGAGTCGCTGAGGCGAATCAACAATTAACGAATTCGCTATAAAAACAGGCGACATTGAACGCAGAACGCAGATCTGCGTCGCTGCAAATCATGAGTCAAAGCAATGCGGTGATCTGGGAGCAGGCGAAGCGACGCTAATCGTCAGAAATCAGATGAGCACGGGATGCGGGTCGTACTCCTGATGGGTGCTCTGTTCTCAGCTCTCGTGCTCCCGTTTGCATTCTTCGCCGCGATTTTTGAGTGGATTGATTGTGGACTGCTGACGAGTGTCGCGGCGGTATCGGCGACCTCCTTACCGGACTTCATCGACTTTCCAGTCGATCGTTTATGGTGAATTGAAGAATGAGCACCGGTTGCTGCGAACGCATGTCGATACCAGACTTAACGCAGCCCAGCCTGCCCCCGCCGAAGACGCCCCCGCACAATCTCTGAAGACAAGCAGGAAACCAATGATCCAAACCGACACAATCAAGCATCCAAAACTTCCTCGTGGCTCTGCCGTGATTCCATCCCTTGGGGCGGTCGTGTTGATTGCGATGTGGCTTGGTTTGGCGTGTTCGCGTGATGCCGCTGCCCAGCCCAATCTCATCGTCTTTTTTGCGGATGACCTCGGGTATGGAGAGCTTGGTTGTCAGGGGAATCCGGAAATCCCCACGCCATACATTGACTCGATCGCTGCCAAGGGAGTGCGGTTTACCTGCGGTTATGTCGCCGGGCCGAACTGCAGTCCTTCACGGGCGGGATTGCTGACGGGACGGATTCCGACCCGCTTTGGCTATGAATTCAATCCCACCGGCGCGTTCAATGAACAACCGGGCTTTGGGTTGCCGGTTGCGGAAGTCACCCTTGCCGAAACGTTGCAGAACTCGGGTTACACGACGGGACTGATCGGCAAATGGCATCAAGGCGGCACGGCAGACTATCACCCGTTTCGGCATGGCTTCGATGAGTTCTTTGGGTTCCTGCATGAGGGCCACTACTTTGTGCCGCCTCCCTACAAGGGTGTCACCACGATGCTGCGGCGCAAAACTCTGCCGGGCGGACTGACCGGCCGCTGGGTCGGAAACAAGAATCTCATCTACACCGATCACATGGGCGGAAACGAACCCGACTACGATGCCGACAACCCGATCATTCGCGGTGGTCAGCCCGTTGTCGAAACAGAATACCTGACCGATGCGCTGACGCGCGAGGCCGTCGATTTCATCGATCGCCACGATGACAAGCCGTTCTTTCTGTACCTCGCCTACAACGCCGTCCACAGCCCATTGCAGGCCGCTCATGCCTACATGCAGAAGTTCTCGCACATCGAGGACATTCACCGCCGCATCTTTGCAGCCATGCTGGCAAACATGGACGACAGCGTCGGTGCAGTCATGCAACAACTACGCGAATCCGGTTTGGAAGAGAACACGATCGTCTTTTTCCTGAGCGACAATGGCGGCCCGACTCGCGAACTCACCTCCAGCAACCTGCCACTGCGAGGGTCCAAGGGGCAAATGTACGAAGGTGCGTTGCGAGTGCCTTTCATGATGCAGTGGAGAGGCACGGTTCCCTCGGGGTTGACGTACGACAAACCTGTCAGCTCGTTCGATATCTTTGCCACTGCCGCAGCGAACAGCGAAGGTGTTACGGCACCGAATCAGATCGAGGGCGTCGATTTGATCCCCTTCGTTACGGGCGAGGACTCCAGTATCCCGCATGAAACGCTCTTCTGGCGACAGGGTGGCAAGACTGCGATACGCCACGGCGATTGGAAGTTGGTTCGCATGGGAGGTGGGAAGACAGTCGGCAGCGCGAAATGGGAACTCTACAACTTGGTCGATGATCTCTCGGAAACAATCAACCTCGCCGAATCGAACCCCCAACGTCTCACCGAATTGGTGGAACTGTGGGAAAAGATGAACGGCGAAATGGCCGAGCCACTATTCTGAGTTACTAAGCGACAACGAATGAATAAGACGCGTAGCGGAACTCGTCCACTGCGCCCAAAGTGATGCTTCATCCGACGAAAGCGTGCGCCGGAGGTTTTCAAGGCATGGCTCTCGTGTCTAATCATGGTTTGTGGTCGTCGTTTGCAACCGTTACAGTGGAGATGTTGGGAAAAACGGAGTCAAGCTTTCCAGCGCCGCAACTTGATGACGGAAATCCCGCCCGCCCGCCTGCGTTTCGCTTCAAACGCTGTGCGATCATGATGCTGCCGGTACCCGATCGCATCAAAAGGGCAGGGAGGAACCTTCCGCATCAAGATGGATGGCAACGATCTCAGTGGCCCGATCACGATTCCTGATACAGGAGGTTTGCAGAAGCGAGTAGGTATGGGGAATTCATTCCGCAGAACTCCATTAGCCGTTTGGGCGTTAGCCCCGGTTTAATGCGAGAACCGTGGCTAACGCCGAAACGGCTAATATGCCGAAACTTTTCCCGATACATGCTTAGTAGTATTGAAACACCGAGACGACCTTCTTTCTAAAGGAAGCGACAAGATGAAAAACGACATGACCAAGGGCGGAGTCGGCGATATCGACTATTTTGATTTTGTGAAGACACAGTAGCCAATCACGCCGATTGGATTTTGACGAGAACTGAGGATGAAATTAAACACAGGCTTCAATAAACGAGCATTCACTCATGACCGCATTTTACTCCCCTCTCGACTCCACCCGTTCGAGGACTTTGCTGTTCAAAATTTTGTTATTCAAAATTGTCGCCATTGCGTTGGCCATGGCCTGTTCGGGACGAATCGCAGGGACCGCAGCAGGCGACGATACTCAAGCCCTGGTTTTGGTCGGGGCAGCCAAAACGGATGTCACACCCCATGAGCCCGTTCTGCTGGCCGGTTACAGCGCGCGCACCGGTGTATTCGAGGGCATCGACACCAAACTCTGGGCCCGGGCCATGGTGATCGGAGCTGACAGTCCTGTCGCGATCGTCGTTCTGGACAATTGCGGTGTCTCGCGGTATGTAACGAGCGAATTGGCCAAGCGTCTAGCCGAGCACGGCATCGCGCCAGACCGGCTCGTGGTGGCGGCCACGCATACTCACAATGCGCCGAACTTGATCGGCTACGCACCGATCGTTTGGGCTGGTCGCTCCACGCCCGAGCAGGACAAGGGCACCGCCCGGTACACCGCGTTCGCCATCGAGCAGATGGAAGCTGCGGTGGTTGCCGCCCTACTGGCGCGCGAACCCATGAGCCTGGAGTGGGCGCAGGGCCGGGTGTCGTTCGGCGGCAACCGGCGAGTCTTGAACGATGGCAAGTGGACCGGATTTGGATTTCAGCAGGATGGACCGGTCGATCACAGCCTGCCCGTCCTGGCGGCGAGAGATGCCAGCGGCGTGGTCCGGGCGGTGTGGGCCAATTACGCCTGCCACTGCACGACGGTGGGATCCCGGAATCATGTCGGGGGCGACTGGGCAGGGTTTGCGAGCGAGTCAATGGAAAAGCAGTTTCCCGAGGCAGTTTCGCTGATGACGATCGGCTGTGGTGCGGACATCGGGCCGCAGACCGGCGGCGGGTTGGAGAATGCGCGGACCCAGGGCGGAACCATCGGCGCCGAAGTTCGACGGCTTCTCGCTGGTGAAACCACGTCGCTCTCCTCGGCCCCCGAGGCGGTCAGCAAACGGGTGCAGCTTCCCCTCGCGAAAGTGGAAAAACGAGACTACTGGGAAGAGCAAGCCAAGCTAGGCGGTTTCCATGGACAACTCGCCAAAGCGATGCTCGGGCGACTGGACTCGGGTGACTCCCTTGCTTCGGAGGTGGACTATCCCGTCTCGGCCTGGATGTTTGACAACGATCTGGCCATGGTTTTTCTCGGTGGCGAAGTGGTGGTCGACTACTCGGTCCGTCTCAATCGGGAACTCGACTGGTCGCGGCTTTGGATCACCGGCTGGACCAATGAAATGCCGGGCTACATCCCTTCCCGTCGCGTGTTGGAGGAAGGTGGTTACGAGCCCGACTTTTCGCAGGTCTATTACGAACAACCCGCACGTTACGCACCCGAGTTAGAGGGCAAACTCGTGGGGGCGGTTCACGACCTATTGGGTAAACGCTTCGCAGCCAAACCGGGGCAAAAGCCCGCTCCTTTTCACCGCATTCCCAGTGATCCCACCCGATAAAACGAAGGTGCCAAATGCCGTTCCACCACCGATTGCACCGGAGAGTTCCGTCGGCTCACAAAGCAGGTAAGCACATCGGCAGAAAAGGTTCGGCAGAACCTCACGTAGGCGAGTCTCTCTGAGACTCGCAATTTCCAGCGTCTCAGAGAGACGCTGCTACGTGGTTACGCCGAAATAATTGTCACGATGTGCTTAGCACCCAGGCCAATGCCATCGGGTCACCGAAAGAATTATAAGAATCCACACCCTTCACCCTACCTCATTGGAGCCATTGATGAACCATCGAAAGTTCATTCCCCTGTTCACGCTGCTGGTCTTTGCGAGCTGGAACGTCCACGTCCCCCTCCACGCCGACGCCACGAAAGCGAAAAAGAAGTCCAATCCCGCGATGAGCCCTCCCAAGGCGGATCCGAATTTACCGAACGTGTTGTTGATCGGTGACAGCATTTCGATCGGATACACGATTGCCACTCGTGAGGCTTTGAAAGGCATCGCCAACGTTTATCGACCACTGACGAATTGCGGGCCGACGACTCGTGGAATCGAGGGCCTCGACGATTGGTTGGGCGATCGAAAGTGGGACGTCATTCACTTCAACTTCGGACTTCATGACCTCAAGTACATGGGGCCGAATAAAGAGAATCTCGCGAAACCCGATTCCCCCGCGAGTCGTGTTCAGGTTCCGATGGAGGAATATGAATCGAACATTGAAACCATCGCACGCTGCTTGAAGTCGACCGGTGCGCGGGTGATTTGGCGTGACACGACACCGGTTCCCGAGGGCGCCCGCGGCCGAGTCGTTGGTGATTCAAAACGTTATAATGAATCGGCCCGTCGAGCGATTGCGAGAGTGGACGGGATTGAGATTGATCCGTTCTACGACTACGCGCTCGAGCATTCCGAACTGCAAAAGAAAGCGGATGTCCATTACACGCCCGCAGGATCGAAAGTGCTCGGAGAGCATGTCGCCGAAGTGATTAAGAAAGCATTGAAATAGCGATTCTCATGGCGTCAGCCTATGTTATTTACATGGATTTGCGAGCATCCTAGGGAAGGGTACTTCCATGATCAGGCCACTGCTCCGAGTAGAGATCATGCCACTGACGGAAACCTGCGAAAGCAACGTTTTGCACCCCGCCCGTGAAACGGGAGGGCATCGGCGGCGAGCCTTTCGTGAGGCCGTCGGGGAAGGGGCTTGCTGGGCGTGTTACTGGGGAGATTGCTCGTAATGCCCTCCCTCGAAAAACTTGCTGAACGCTCGTTTTTCGACCCCTCCCGCGTTGCGGGAGGGGGGCGTCGTAAGGCTGCAACCGATTACAAGCCAAGCACTTAAAAGTGGCACGATCTCAGTATCAAAGGGGGCGTTGGATGGTAGATTCCCAGGCTCATCCGACGGAAGCGTGCGATGGAGGTTTTCGAGCTCTCGTGTCCAATCATGATTTGTGGCCGCCGTTACAATGGATTTTCCGGGAAAAACGGAGTCAAGCTCGAATGGCGTGGACTTAGGGCTGATCTCGCGTGAAACAATTTTGGGCTAGCGGAAAACGGCACCCCTGCCGCATTGTGGTTTTTTACGACAAAAATCTCAACGCAAGCAAGGATGCCACCGAT
>Ga0163216_100474_pt1 | contig 63143 bp, 66 predicted proteins | sample SynspAceP_FD_167610 | JGI IMG/M metagenome (GOLD analysis project Ga0163216, IMG submission 167610) | Saline lake microbial communities from Ace Lake in Antarctica - Synechococcus sp. Ace-P (Illumina Assembly) | ecosystem: Environmental > Aquatic > Non-marine Saline and Alkaline > Saline ...
TGATGCTGATGAAGATGAACGACGCAACGGCGACCTCGGCGATGGAGGGCTTCAGTGCAGCGCTCAACAGCATGCCGCTGGCGATGCGCAAGAGCATGACCTACGACCAGGGCCGGGAGATGGCGCGACATGCTGAAATCACCCAACAGACAGGGGTCGCTATTTACTTCTGCGACCCGCACAGCCCCTGGCAGCGCGGCAGCAACGAAAACATCAACGGCCTGATCCGCCAGTACCTGCCCAAGGGGACTGACTTGTCGGTACACAGCCAAGAGCAATTGAATGCCATCGCCTTGGAACTGAATATGCGCCCCCGTAAACGCTTCGATTTCAAGTGCCCGATCGAAGTCATGGGCGAGGTGATGCAGGAAGCCATGGCTATGCGGCATCATGCTCCAGCTTCAAATCAATAACCGTGTTGCACTCAGCTTCTGCAACCGCCCTCCTTTGCAGCTCAGTCCCATGGCAATTGGGAAGTCTGGGCCTCTGATGATGGGTCAAAGGACAATACGCACTCCATTCTCATGGCGTACAAGGCGCAATGGCCTGCAGGTCGTTTATCCATTCATTTTGGGCCAGCGGAAGGCTTTGCTGCCAACTTCCTATCGCTAACCTGCAGAGCCGGTGTCGAAGCAGACTTCTATGCCTATTCCGATCAGGATGATGTGTGGGAGGCCGACAAGTTATCGAGGGCTTTGCACTGGCTTACCACTGTGCCCCCCAGTATCCCGGCTTTGTACTGCTCGCGCACCCGATTGGTTGATGCCGAGAACAATGAAATCGGTGTGTCGCCGCTGTTTACCAAAGCCCCTGGTTTCGCCAATGCCTTGATGCAGAACATCGGTGGTGGCAACACCATGGTGTTCAACAAGGCCGCGCGAGAGCTCTTGCGCGAAGCCGGGGCAAACAAGTCTGTGATTACCCACGACTGGTGGGCTTATTTGGTTGTGACGGGCTGTGGCGGTCGCGTGTTCTATGACAGCAAGCCTACGCTGCGCTATCGCCAGCACGGCGGTAACCTGGTGGGCATGAATGCCAACTGGGCAGCTCGTTCAAAACGTATCCGTATGCTGTTTCAGGGGCGCTTCAGGCTGGGCAAACCTATTCGGAAATGAAAGCCATAGCCAATGCCATGGGTATCTATGCTGAAGATAAATCGCTTTGGTCTGATACCCAATACGTAAGGCAGATGCTGCCCAAGGCTGGGGTCGAGACGTCTTCCGATGAACACCCTTCTATATCTTGCGGGCTGAGTAGAAAAGGAATAATTTGTACTCATGGATGAATTTGAATTCGACGACGCCAAAAGCCAAGCCAACCTGGACAAGCACGGCATCGATTTTGTTGCTGCCCAAAGGCTATGGACAGATCCATACCTTCTGGAGATCCGCGCTAAGTCAGAGGATGAGCAGAGGTTTTTGCTGATAGGTAAGATTGGTGAAAAGCACTGGTCGGCTATCGTGACATACAGGGACGCTCGCATTCGTCTGGTTTCAGTCAGGCGTTCCCGCAAGAAGGAGGTTGAGCTTTATGAAGGCTGAAGACTTCGACAGAAAGTTTGAGGAAGGTCTGGAAGATATTGTTGATGACCTGGATCTGCGCTCTGCTCGCCGAATTAATCAACAACAAAAGCGAATCAACGTCGACTTCCCGGCTTGGGTTGTGGAGTCGTTAGACCGCGAAGCTGCGCGTATTGGCGTTACCCGTCAATCAATCATCAAGGTGTGGCTGGTGGAGCGTCTTCAGGCAGAGTCTGCTAACAAGCCTCTCAATGGTGACGCCGCAGGCGGTGGACATTAGTGGTGGGTTAGGCCAGGTCTTAGTCACCTACGATAGCGAGGACATAATAGACTTGTTGTTGATCAGCAGGATTACCTTTAATGCAGGCGCTGGAGTCAGTCGGACTCCAGCGCTCTACAACGGCCTTGCAGCCAGACGCTAAACCTTAGCTCTGTGGCTTGATCAGGAACTTCTCTCCGGTAGCCTGTTTGCCGTATACCGCCATCGATTCCAATTTTAACGCACCGGCCAGGGAGACTTCGTGAGTGTAGCTGCTGGCGAAGGTGGTTTTGATTTCGGCGGCGATGCGCTTGCGCATGGCGGCGACGGTGTCGTTACCCAGCTTTCCTAACGCGTTGAACAACAGGAAGCCGTTCACACCCCAGGCAAAACCAAAGGCGCGGTTCAGGGTTATCGGGCCGCGATCAAGGCCGCCATAGATATAAACCTGTTTGAAGATGGTAGATCCATACACGCTGTATTCAGTGATGTCGCGCGATACGGCGGCTTCCATACAGGTGAGAATATCGCTAGCCAGCTTACCACCACCAATAGGGTCGAACGCGATAGTCGCGCCGGTGTCGATCAGTGCCTGGGTCAGGTCGGACATAAAGCTGTCGCTGCTGGAGTTGACCACGTATTTGGCACCCTGGTCGCGCAGCAAGGCTTCCTGTTCTGGCTTGCGGACGATATTGACCAGGTCAATGCCGTCGGCGATGCAGATGCGGTTGAGCATTTGTCCGAGGTTGGAGGCGGCGGCAGCGTGAACGATCGCCTTGTGACCTTCAGCGCGCATGGTTTCTACCATGGCCAACGCGGTCAGCGGGTTAACAAAGCTGGAAGCGGCCTCGACTGCAGTGGTACCCGGCTGCAGTTCCAGGCAGCTTTGCACATTGGCACGCAGGTATTTGCGGTAGCTACCACCGCCAATGAACGCAACGGTTTTGCCCATCAGGCTTTGCGCAGCCGCTGACGAGCCCGCAGCGATGACAGTACCGGCGCCTTCGTTGCCTACGGGAATGGCCTTGCCTACGCGCTTTTTAACGGCGCCCATGAATTTGGCCGGGAAGTCAGCATTGATGACAGGGCGCTCGGCGCTACCGGATTGCTTGGCCGTGGTCATATCGGCCAGGCTGAACATCACGCCCAGGTCAGATGGGTTGATAGGAGCGGCTTCGATGCGGATGACTACATCGTTTTCGCCTGGCTTTGGAATATCGATCTCGCGTAGGGCAAGCTCCAGCTTGTTGTCTTCGCTGATGGTGGAAATCAGTTCGATGTTGGTATCTGACACTTTTTTCTCCTGGAAAAGTTAAGCGGTGGGTACTTCACTAACAGGTGTTAGCGCATAAGATGCGGGGCAAGCCCTTGGCGCGCGCGTTGTCCACGTCGCTGGGCTGTCTGATCCTAGTGACCAGCAGAGGTTAGAGTAGCTGACTTATTCGATCAGTTCTCGTAAGAACTGCAGGCCGGCGTGGCGTTCAGGTTCAGTGGTGGGGCACAGCTCATAAACACGTCTCAAAGAACGCTCGTGAGATTTGCTGCTTTTACGTGGGACCTGGCCCGGCACGAGGGAAATCCTTCGCTCGGGAGCGAAGGATCGGAATGCGGAGAGCTAGTCTGACTAATCCTTGGAGCGAGTCCGTGAAACCGCCATCATCATTCCTATGCCGAAAACGATCAGGCAAGCGATGCCGACGTACAGTGTATCCAAGCCTGCGGTTACTAACCCCCACGCAATGCCGCCGACGGTCAAAATAAGGCCGATCATATAAATCAAAAACGACATGGGATTTCCTCTGGGGGATGATGTTGCTAGCTTGAACTCCCCGTATTGTAGGCCCGCGCGTGGAATTAATGAAGCTCCATATTGCTTGGAATTCCGGCGCATATCTGACAGCGGGCGGTACGTGATTATGTTTGATTTTGGGGTATGGTGCGAAACCTGACAGTAGATTTGGGGCATCCATCAGCCTTGGGCATCTGCTCTGATATAACAAGCCCGAGCCACGTCAAACAGCTGCGTTCGACCAGTTTCTGAACTTCTTGCCTTTCCTGATAATCTGCATAGATCAGCACAACGCTCCAAATCGGAGCTTTGCTACCCGCGGAGACATCATGGCGCCACAACCTCTAGAAGCCAAACAACGGGCTATTCTTGAACGTCTGGACAAGTTCAGCCGTTTCACTGATAGCAGCATCAGCCTGCCCTTTACCCGATTCAAGATTGGTGTCGAGGCGGTGGTAGGCCTGGTGCCGGTGGTCGGCGATCTGATTGGCTTGGCAATGTCGGGATACGTTTTGCTGGAAGCCCAGCGTGCCGGTGCCAGCAAGGATGTGAAGCGGAAAATGCTGCGCAACGTCGGCATCGACTTTGTCGGTGGGTTGGTGCCGGTATTTGGCGATGCATTTGACGCTGTTTACAAAGCCAACACGCGCAACACCCGGCTGCTGAAGACCTATCTGGAGAAAGAGCTTGCGGTAGAGCCGCCGCCACCGCCTTTCAACTGGCGTATGGTGATTGGCTTGTCGGTGCTTTTCGCAGTTGTCACTGGTGGCGTGGTGTTTATTATGTAGCGGCAGCTCGTCCGCAGCAGCGCCATTTTCTGTCACCCGGAATTGTCTTATGCGTCTTTCAGATATTGACCTACGTTCGCTTGAAGTCTTTATCGCTGTCGTTGAGGCGCAGGGCATAGCCAATGCCCAGGCGCTGCTTAATCGTGATGCGTCGACGATAAGCCGACAGTTGGGCCAACTGGAAGAACGAATTGGCCTGCGCCTTTGCGAGCGCGGGCGTGGCGGTTTTGCCCTGACGGGCGCGGGTGAACAGATTTATCGCAATACCGTTGATTTAACGCTGGCGTTACGCCGATTTGAAGATGCTGCAGAAACACTCAAGGGGCACCTCTCGGGCAAGTTGCGCCTGGCGATGATCGATAACCTCATTTCCGACCCCAACTGCCCTCTGCGCAATGTGTTGCAGCGTTACGGCGCGCGCCGGGCAAACGAGGTTCATCTGCATATGGAAGTGATGGCGCCATTTCAGATTGAGCAGGCGCTGTTGAATCACGCTGCGGATGTGGGCATCGGCATCTTTCCAGCTCACCTGGAAGAACTGGATTACCAGCCGCTCTATCAGGAAACTGATTGGCTGGTATGCGCGCCCTCGCACCCTTTGGCCGGCGCAGATTCGCTGGCGGACGTGAAAGAGGAGTTGCAGATCAGCGCCAAGGTCGCACGGCACTTTCTCGGTTCCCAGGATACTACTCCGTTGGGCGGCGACCCGAAGCACGTGACGGCTTGGGTGTCGAATGTAGAGGCGGCAGCTTTGCTCATTTTAGCGGGCAGCCATGTGGGCTTTTTGCCCAATCACTATGCGCGGGTGTGGATCGAAAGCGGCCAGATGGTCGCCGTGCGCCCCGATCATTTCCGCCGCAGCTCCCTGATTGAGGCTGCAGCCCGGCGCAGCCGGGACAGCCAGACGCCTGCAGTAGATGCCTTTCGCGATGATATGGCAGCGGTGCTTGAGGTGTTCGGTATGCCTGCATCAACCGACAGGTAAACCTGCAGACCCGGTCATTTATGCCTTACTTCCCCTGAGGGACACTGATGCTGTCACTGAATCCTCAATGGGAGCTACCTATGCGCATTTTTACTGGCCTTGCCCTGGCACTTGCTTTGGTCGCGGGCACCTCGTTGGCGCAAGCCGAAGAGAAACCCTCCTTCAGCATTGCCTGGACCATCTACGCGGGCAGCATGCCCCTGGGCTACGCACAGGAGAGCGGCATCCTTGCCAAGTGGGGCGACCGTTACGGTATTGACCTCAAAGCAGTGCAGATGAATGACTATATCGAAGCGCAAAACCAATACACCGCAGGGCAGTTCGATGGCGTGATTGCCATTACTCTAGACGCGCTGACCATCCCGGCAGCGGGCGGGGTAGATTCCTCGGCCGCCTTGCTTCTGAGTGCTTCCAACGGCAGTGATGCGCTGGTCATGAAAGGCACCGGTAAAACCGTTGCGGATCTGAAGGATACCCGAGTCAACCTGGTGGAGCTGTCCGGCTCCCACTACCTGCTGGCGCGCGCACTTGCTGAGCATGATATGAGCGAGCGCGACCTGACCGTGGTGAACACCTCCGATGCTGACATTATTGCGGCTTTTCAGTCTGCTGACAGCCAGGCAGTGGTCACCTGGAAGCCTCAGTTAAGCGAAATTCTGGCGCAGAATCCCGATACCACCATGCTGTTTGACAGCTCGGACATCCCCAACGAAATCACCGATATTCTGGTCGTGCGTACAGAGCTGCTTGAGCAGACGCCGGGGTTGGGAAAAGCCCTGGCCGGCGCCTGGTACGAGGTGATCGCCATGCTGTCGCCTGAACACCCGGAGCATGAGAAGGCCGTGAGCTATATGGCCGAAGCGCTGGCTACTGATGCCCAGGGTTTCGCCGAACAGACAGCGACCATCAACTTCTTTACCCCGTCACAGGCTGTGGCGCTTATCGAAGATCCGCAGTTTGCTGACACTATGGGTAATATCACCGAGTTCGCCTGGGATAACGGTCTGCTGGGTGAGGGTGCCTCCGGCCCGGACTACGTTGGTGTGCAGTTTGGTGAAGAGCTTGTGATGGGCAATGCTGACAATATCAAGCTGCGTTTCCCGACCACTTACTCCGCCGAGCTTGCGCAATGAGCTGGGCGCCTTTACCCAGTTCGCGTCCCTACCATTGGCCATTGAGTGGCCAATGGTCCGCGCAGGATACCGCTCTGCTGATTATTGATATGCAGCAGGACTTCCTGAGCCCGCACGGCTACTTCGCGCAGATGGGCTACAGCCTGGCTTCTACCCAGGCCGCTATCGAACCCACCCGGAGTCTGCTGGCTGGCGCGCGTGAAGAAGGCATGCTGGTGATCTACACACGCGAGTCGCACAGGCCCGATCTGATGGACCTGAGCCCCACCAAGCGCGCCCGGGCGCAGGCGATGGGCGCGCCTATTGGAGGCGCCGGGCCTTTGGGACGCTTTCTGGTCAGGGGCGAGGCGGGGTGTGACATTGTTGAGCAACTGACGCCGCAAAGCGGAGAACTGATCATCGATAAGCCGGGCAATGGCGCATTCCATGCGACGGATCTGGATCAGATTCTCCGTGCTCAAGGTATTCGCAACTTGTTGCTGTGCGGTGTCACAACCGACGTATGCGTACATTCAACCCTACGTGAAGCCAACGACCTGGGCTACGACTGTCTTCTGGTGGAGGACTGTTGCGGTGCGGGAAATGCAGAGCTACACCAGGCGTCGATAAAGATGATGATGAACGAGGGTGGCATCTTTGGTGCGGTGGCAAAGCAGGATGACCTCATCAAGCTTTGGCGGAGGGCATAACGCGTGAAGGTGGCCGATCGGTGGTTTGCCAGTGAATCTGTGGGTAATGGCATAACCCGAATCTGGGAGCCGCATGTTGCCCGCCTGTTCCAATGCAATATCTGGCACGTGCGTGGCAGGGACGCGGATCTGCTGATAGACGCCGGCATGGGTATCAGCTCTTTGCACAAGGCCATTGCCGACCTTGTCGATAAACCCCTCATCGCGATTGCCACTCACACGCACATGGATCATGCCGGGAGCTTGCACGAGTTCGCGCAGCGGCTGGTTCACCCTTGTGAAGCATCGCAATTGCAGCATCCAGATGATTTCCCGGTACTCTGTAGCCATCACTGGCCGGGAGACATGCGCGCACTAATTGAGGCACAGGGCTATGAGGTGCCTGAGATCCTGATAGATGCCTACCCCTATGAGGGCTTCGACCCTGAAGCCTTCCGTACTCCTGCGTGCACAGCTACAGGCTTAGTGGACGAGGGGCAGATGATTGATCTGGGTGATCGTGTTTTTGAAGTTTTACACCTGCCAGGGCACTCGCCTGGCAGCATAGGCCTTTGGGACAAGGACTCAGGCACGTTGTTCTCTGGCGATGCGGTATATGATGGCCCGCTGCTGGATACCCTGCCGGATGCCGATATCAGGGCTTACATCAAGACCATGCAGCGTCTGCAAACCCTGCCGGTGAATATCGTGCACGCGGGTCACGATCCCAGCTTTGGCAGGCAGAGATTGCTTGAGTTGGCGCAGGGGTACCTGGCGTATCGGAGCTAGTCTGGAGCCCAGGGCCTTGCATTTGACGCTGTTTACAAGGCCAACACGCGCAACACCAGGTTATTGAAAACCTTTCTTGAGAAGGAGCTCGCGGTCGAGCCGCCGCCACCGCCCTTCAACTGGCGTATGGTGATTCGCCTTTCTGTACTTTTTGCGGTGGTAACCGGTGGTTTTTTGCTGATCTTCCAGGCTATCCGGACGTTCGCCGCGTTCAGAAATTCGGTATGCTCATCTGATATTCATAAAGCTGCTTTAAGCTTCGATCAGATTAAGGCCGATAGCCATGATGCGACCTGTTGTCAGAACGCTGTTCCTGTTTCTCCTTTTCGCCCTTGTGTCTGGCTGCAGTAGTTTGCAGTCTGGCGCGGGCGGCAATTGGGCGGGCCATACCGAAACGGGTCAGGCATCCTTCTACTCCGACCGGCATCAGAACCAGAAAACCGCCAGCGGGGAGTTGTACAAGGCCGATCAGGCTACCGCAGCTCACCGAACCTTGCCTTTTGGCTCGAGGGTCCGAGTCACCAATACCCGCAACGGCAAAAGCGTGGTGGTGCGCATAAACGACCGCGGGCCTTTTGTCAGGGGGCGTATTATTGACCTTTCCCGATCGGCTTTCAGCAGCATTGGCGCGACGTCAGCCGGCTTGCTGGATGTGAAGATCGAGGTGCTTCGCTGATGGATGCGCTGGTGTTACAGCTCAGGGGAATGGCTAAGCCATGGCACAACTGATACCTGCCGAGGTCTGCTCCGATGCCCGAGGCTGATAACCCGCAGGCGATCCCGCTCGCCAACACGCTATGCCCACTTTGCGGTGGTGCTAATCAGTGTGCGCCTGCCGGGGTCGGGCGCTTTGATGTGGCCTGTTGGTGCGCTACTGCGGTGGTGAGTGAGGAGGCGTTACGGCGGGTGCCGTTAGGGGCGGTGGATAAGGCCTGCCTGTGCCCGCGCTGCGCTGCGGGAATGCAAAGCCCCGAGTAGGAATCTGCTGCTATGAATGCACAAGGGCGCGGTCATCACTGACCGCGCCCTTGTATTTTTACGGCATGTTACTCAAACCGATATCAGGCGATATCGAAACGGTCCGCGTTCATGACTTTGGTCCAGGCTGCGATAAAGTCCTGCACAAAGGCTTCTTGTGCATCATCACAGGCGTAGGCCTCGGCCAGTGCGCGCAGTTGCGAGTTGGAGCCGAAGATCAGATCGACACGGGTGCCGGTCCACTTCACCTGGCCCGTGCTGCGATCGCGACCCTCGAACACGTCCTGCACTTGCGACGTGGGCGCCCACTTGGTGCTGATGTCGGTAATGTTGACAAAAAAGTCATTGGTCAACACACCAGGGCGCTGAGTCAGCACGCCATGCTGCGCTTGCCCGGTATTGGCATTCAATACACGCATACCGCCAATCAACACTGTCATTTCCGGCGCAGTGAGCTTCATCAGTTGCGCGCGGTCGATCAGCATTTCCTCTGCCGATACGGTGTATTGGGTCTTGAGGTAGTTGCGGAAGCCATCGGCCAGCGGTTCCATCGGCTCGAAGGAGTCTGCATCGGTCTGCTCCTGGGTCGCATCGGTGCGGCCTGGGCTGAAGGGTACTTCGACCGAATGGCCAGCATCCTTCGCGGCTTTCTCAACAGCGGCAGAGCCACCCAGTACGATCAGATCGGCCAGCGACACGCGCTTGTTGCCTGACTGCGCAGCATTGAAGTCGCGTTGAATCCCTTCCAGTACACCCAGTACCTTGCCGAGTTGATCCGGCTGGTTGGCAGCCCAATCCTTCTGCGGTGCCAGGCGAATGCGCGCGCCATTGGCACCGCCACGCTTGTCGGAGTCGCGGTAGGTGGACGCTGAAGACCAGGCGGTGAACACCAGCTCGGATACCGAAAGCCCGGATGCCAGCAGCTTGGCTTTCAGGTCGGCGATGTCCTGCGCGTTGACCAAGTCGTGATCGACTGCGGGGACCGGGTCCTGCCAGATCAGATCCTCACCAGGTACATCCGGGCCGAGGTAGCGAACCTTGGGGCCCATGTCGCGGTGGGTCAGTTTGAACCAAGCGCGCGCGAAGGCGTCGGCGAACTCTTCCGGATTCTTGTGGAAGTGCTCGGAAATCCGGCGGTATTCCGGGTCGGTACGCATGGCCATGTCGGCGGTGGTCATCATGATGCCAACGCGCTTGGCGGCATTTTCTGCATCCGGAGCGTGGTCGTTTTCGGCCAGGCCAACGGCTTGCCACTGGTGCGCGCCGGCTGGGCTCTTGGTCAGTTCCCACTCATAACCGAACAGCACGTCAAAGTAGCCCATGTCCCATTGGGTGGGGTTGGGTGTCCAGGCGCCTTCGATGCCGCTGGTGATGGTGTCGCTGCCTTTGCCGCTGCCGTAGCTGTTGATCCAGCCAAAGCCCATTTCTTCCATGGGCGCGCCTTCGGGCTCGGGGCCTACGTGTTTGGCATCTGCAGCGCCATGCGCCTTGCCGAAGGTGTGGCCACCGGCAGTCAGGGCGACGGTTTCATAGTCGTTCATCGCCATGCGCGCGAAGGTTTCGCGGATGTCGCGGGCTGAGGCCAGCGGGTCGGGGTGGCCGTCCGGGCCTTCGGGGTTGACGTAGATCAGGCCCATTTGCACGGCCGCTAGCGGATTTTCCAGCTCGCGGTCGCCGGTGTAACGGCTCTTTGGCTTGTCGCTGGTGGCCAACCACTCGTCTTCGGAACCCCAGTAGATGTCTTCTTCAGGTGCCCAGATATCTTCGCGGCCACCGCCATATCCAAAGGGCTTGAGGCCCATGGACTCGATGGCGACGTTGCCCGCCAGGATATACAGGTCGGCCCAGGACAGGCGATTGCCGTACTTCTTCTTGATCGGCCACAGCAGGCGGCGAGCCTTGTCCAGGTTGCCGTTATCCGGCCAGCTGTTGAGGGGCGCAAAGCGTTGGTTGCCGGTAGATGCACCACCGCGACCATCTGCGGTACGGTAGGTACCGGCGGCGTGCCAGGCCATGCGGATCATGAACGGGCCGTAGTGGCCGTAATCGGCTGGCCACCATTCCTGGGAGTCGGTCATCAGAGCGGTAAGGTCACGCTTGACGGTGGCCAGATCCAGTTGTTTGAAAGCCTCGGCATAGTTGAAGCCGGCCTTCATCGGGCTGGACATGGGCGAGTTCTGGTGCAGGATTTTCAGGTTAAGCTGGTTGGGCCACCAGTCTTGGGTGGTAGTGCCGCCGTGCAGTCTGCTGGTAGCACCGCCATGCATAAAGGGGCATTTGCCAGCGTTGCCGGTTGCTTCGCTGTCATTGATGTCTAATGCGTCCATATCGGTATCCGTTTGTTGTTGAGTGGAACGGTGTGTTCAATTGATAAACTACATCAAGCGGTGCCTGATGCTTTAGATGGTTTTTCGTACCGTTTTAATAGTTTTTCCCTATGTTCAGTGCTGGCCGCGTATTTCTGCACTGTTATCGATCACTGTAGCCGTGCATTGCCCATCTAGCTGGGAGCCAGGAATGTATAAATTGTGTTTTTATGTGCCAGAGACGCATCTGGAGTCGGTGAAAGCGGCGGTCTTTGCTGCGGGCGCCGGGCAGATAGGGGATTACGATCAGTGCTGCTGGCAGGTCAAGGGCCAGGGCCAGTTTCGGCCCTTGGCTGGCAGCCAGCCCTTTCTCGGGCAAGCGGGTGAGCTAGAGGTGGTGGCTGAGTATCGGGTGGAACTGGTGTGCGCGGATGACAGTATTGTCGCTGCCGTGGCGGCGTTGCGGCTGGCGCATCCTTATGAGGAGCCGGCATTTGATTGCTGGTTGTTGGCGGCGTTTTGATGGTTGTGAAGTGGCATGAAGCGGGATAGCGCTTCTGTATTTCATTGTACTTTCCAATGCGCCTTTGCTCGCCCTCACGTCATTCCCGCGTACGCGGGAATCCATTTTGACCTTTGCGGCCAGTCCAACGGCTCTGTGTTCAAACCCGAAATGGATCCCCGCGTACGCGAGGATGACGTTGGGTTGAGGGGCAGGTGTATTGGGTCAGATTTCAGGTGTCCGCAAATCCGCTGATCCCTGCCGTGCCCCATCATTCCCGCCACCCCCGCGTCATTCCCGCGAAGGCGGGAATCCATTTTGACTTTTGCGGCCAGTCCAACGGCCCTGTGTTCAACCCCGAAAATGGATCCCCGCGTTCGCGCACTGCTGTCCGGGGAAAATATTGAGGGGTAAGCTGAAAGGGTTGCGGTGTCTAGCTGGAGGGGTTAAAACCCCGAGCGCCAACTCAATCCAGAGACACCGCAAGATGTTTAGCATAAACCGCCTGCAATCTGTTCTTAAAGCTTTTCCTTCCCGCGTTTTCGATGACAAGGTTCAAGAGCATCTTTCTGATCGGTACAGCAAGGGATTCAAGAGTCGAGACCAACTCGTTGCGATGGTCTTTGGTCATCTCAGCGGGGCTTCAAGCTTGCGCATGATCGAGGCCGCGTATAACAGCCAAAAGCGTCATCACTACCACCTGGGTACGGGTCAATTACGCCGCTCGACTCTCGCCGACGCTAACAGCAAGCGCTCTAGCGAGCCCTTTTCAGCAGCGGCACAAGCGTTGATGGGTCAGGTTAATCGAACTGTTCGGCAAGAAGGTAAGGATCTGTTGTACTTGCTCGATTCGAGCTCCATTTCGTTGAAGGGACCGGGGTTTGATCAGTGGACTCATGACGGCCAGACGCGCAACACGCAGGGCATCAAGCTGCATATGTTGTACGCAAAGAGCACAGAAGCGCCCGTTTTCAGCCAGTTCAGCCCGGCGAATGTGAACGATATTACGGTCGGTCGTGAGCTAAGCATCGAACCAGGGGCGGTTTACGTCTTCGACAAGGGTTATTGCGATTTCAACTGGTGGTCTGAAATCGACCATCAGGGTGCTCTGTTTGTCACCCGCTTCAAGAAAAATACGGCTTTAAAAGTCGAGCAAAGCCTCCCAGTTGCTGCCGATTCGGTGGTCCTATCTGATGAATTGGTTCGCTTCAGCAATAAGCATCCTGGAGCCCGTCGTCGCAACCTCTACACCCAGCCACTACGTCGGGTTATCGTGCATAGACCGGACAAAAAGACACCTATTATTCTGGCCACAAACGACCTGGAAAGCGCGGCAGAGCTGATTGCGCAGCGCTATAAGGAACGCTGGGCCATCGAGCTATATTTCAAGTGGATCAAGCAGCACTTGAAGATCAAGACCTTCTTTGGTCGCAGCGAAAACGCGGTCAAAATCCAACTGTTGTGTGCGCTGATTGCCTATTTGCTGTTGGTTATTCACCGCAAAGCCAGTGGCTTCAAGGGGACGCTATGGGCGCTCCTGGGAGAGCTTCGAGTGTCCTTGTTTCAACGCTCTGCTACTGATAAAACCAGCTACGAACGATGGCGTGAGGAGCAGATAGAAAGAGAGCGATTGCAGATGGGGCTGTTCGCATGAAGAGCCCCATTATTTTCCCCGGACAGCAGTGCGCGTTCGCGAGGATGACGGTGGGTAAGGGGCACTTAATGTGACCCTGGGGCCCTTCCAGATAGAGACTTTCACTCCTTGGCGAAGGGCACCGGGATCGGTGTGGCGTTATTGGATGGTGGTAACTGTGGAATGCGGAAGTCGGGTTGATCGCCGGTCAGGGTTTTGAGGAAGGCGGTCATGTTGTCGATATCCTGTTTCTCCAGCTCGCGGCCCAGCTGCAGTCTTGCCATCAGGTCAACGGCATCTTCCAGTTGCCAGTGCGCGCCGTCGTGGAAGTAGGGGTAGGTCAACTCGACGTTGCGCAATGTGGGCACCTTGAACGAGAAACGGTCGGCATCCTTGCCGGTCACGGCCACGCGGCCCTCGGCGGGATTGTCGGTGATATAGGGCTCTACTATGCCCATGCGCTGGAAGGAACTGCCGCCGGCGGCGGGGCCGTTGTGGCAGGCGGTGCAGCCGATATCCTTGAAGGTCTTGTAGCCGGCCAGCTCTGTTTGAGTCAGCGCGTCGTCATCACCCTTGAGCCATTGGTCGAACCGCGAGTTAGGCGTGACCAGGGTTTCTTCAAAGGCGGCGATGGCATCGGTTACCCGGTCGAGGTCAATCTCGTCGCTGCCGTATATGTCGGCGAACTCCTTGCGGTACTGCGGTATGGAGCGCAATACATCCAGCGCCAGCACGTGGGTCGAGGCCATCTCCATCGGATTGCTGATCGGACCGGCGGCCTGCTCCTGGAGCGTGGCGGCGCGGCCGTCCCAGAACTGCGCGACGTTCATGCTGGAGTTGAGCACGGTCGGCGAGTTGATCGGGCCTTCCTGCCAATTATGGCCGATGGAGGTAGACAGGTTATCGCTGCCGCCCATGCTCAGGTTGTGGCACGAGTTACAGGAGATAAAGCCGGAGCGCGACAGGCGCGGGTCAAAAAACAGCTTTTTCCCCAGCTCGATCTTTTCCGGTTCATCGAATGTTGCAGGCTCGATCGGTTGGATGGGTTCACTGGTCAGGCGCTCGGCCTGCAAAGGGGCGCACAGCCCGCCTGCGAGCAGCAGGCATAGCAGTTGCTTGTTCATATCGATTTCCTTGTGTCACTGATGGGCAATGCATGGCTTGCCGGGCGGTTTGCCTTTTTTCAGCAGTGTGCCGCAGGGGCACAAGGGAGAAGTTGATTCAGATCAAACGAGGGGGCGTTAGCGGATCTGCTTGGCCAGCGCCGGGTTGTAGCGGATGTCGCGCACGCGAATCGGGAAGTGTTGCTCCTGGCGGTCGCTGAAATACTGTTTCAGGGTCTTGCCGACGGTGGGGAAGGCCAGCTCATCCCAGGGAATATCTGCTTCGCGGAACAGGCGCACTTCCAGGCTCTCTTCGCCTGCGGCGTAGGCCTGGTCTACCAGCTCGCCGAGGAAGAACATGTATACCTGATTGATATGCGGCAGGTTGAAGAGCATGTACAACGATTGGTCGCGGACCTTGGCCTGGGCTTCTTCCCAGGTCTCGCGCAGGGCCGCTTCCTCGGTGGTTTCGCCGTTTTCCATATAGCCTGCCGGTAGCGTCCAGTAGCCACGGCGTGGCTCTATTGCGCGGCGGCACAGCAGCACCTGCTGCTCGTGAAACACCAGGCAACCGGCGACAATGCGCGGATTCTGGTAGTGGATGATGTCGCAATGAGTGCAGACGTAGCGCGTGCGGTTGTCGCCGCTAGGGACTTGTTCGGTGATGGGATTACCGCACTGGCTGCAAAACTTCATGATTTATAACGTCTCATTCGGAAACCTGTTTTGCCCTATCTTGCGGCGCATTTGCCGGTTGGGCAACTGGTTCTGGGTAAGTGATCATGACATCATGGTTAAAAATGACAGAGGTACTCTGCATGCTGGATAAAATGCGCATGCGGGTTGGGGAATACCGTCCGCGGCAGATCGAAACCCTGGGTATGCCGGAGGCGGGCGTGTTGATTCCGGTGACCTGTGTGCATGATCGGCCCGAAATCATTCTGACCCTGCGCTCGCAGCGCATGTCTACCCACTCGGGCGAAGTGGCCTTCCCTGGCGGGCGCCGGGATCCTGGCGATGTGGACCTGCGCTACACCGCCCTGCGTGAAACCCATGAAGAAATTGGCCTGGAACCTGATCGCGTGGATGTTATCGGGCCAATGGGTTCGCTGGTGTCGCGCTATGGCATCAAGGTTACGCCCTACGTGGGTATCGTCCCTGACGTGTTCGATATCATCCCGAGCAGCGCTGAAATTGACGCGGTCTTTCGCGTGCCGGTGGAATTCTTTATGGAAGACCGCCGCGAGATGACCCACCGTATCGATTACGAGGGGCGTAGCTGGTACGTACCCAGTTACCGCTATGAAGGCCACAAGATCTGGGGGCTTACTGCCCTGATGCTGGTCGAGTTCATGAATGTGGCCTTTGATGCCGACATTCCGCTACACACCCCCTACGATGAAGATCGCAAACAGGAGCGCACATGAAGTACAGCCTGGGAAATGACCGTGTTGAAATGGCCGATGACGCCTGGATTGCCGAAACGGCAGCGGTGATCGGCAAGGTGCGCCTGGAGCAGGGCGCCAACGTCTGGTTTGGCGCGGTACTGCGTGGCGATATGGATCTGATTCTGATCGGCGAGCACAGCAATGTGCAGGACGGTGCGGTGATGCATACCGATGCCGGCTTTCCGCTGACGCTGGGCAAGGGCGTTACTGTGGGCCACAACGCCATGCTGCATGGCTGCACCGTGGGCGATTACAGCCTGATCGGTATCAATGCCGTGGTGCTCAATGGCGCCAAGATCGGCAAGCACTGCATCATTGGCGCCAATGCGCTGGTCCCCGAGGGCAAGGAAATTCCCGATGGCTCCCTGGTGGTGGGTTCGCCGTGCAAGGTCGTGCGTGAACTGACCGAGCCGCAGAAGAAGATGCTCGAAGCCAGCGCCGCGCATTATGTGCATAACGCCCAGCGTTACCGGCGCGACCTCAAGGTGCAGCAGGACTGATGGAGCCGGCAACGGTCAAGTCGCCCTGTATTGGCGTCTGTGCGTTGGACGAGCTGAATCTGTGTACCGGTTGCCAGCGCACAGGCGCTGAAATTACCCTGTGGGGCCGCATGAGTGATGCCCAGCGCCGCGAGGTGCTGTTACTCTGTGAGGCCCGAGCCAGAGCCCAGGGTCTGTGGTTCAGCCCACCCATCAGTTGAGGATCTACCGCATGGCCAAGATAGGAACGCCCAACGCCGAAAATGCTACCCGAGTGATGTTGCTGGGCGCTGGTGAGCTGGGCAAGGAACTGGTGATCGAGCTGCAGCGTATGGGTTGTGAAACCATTGCGGTGGACCGTTACGAGAATGCACCTGCGATGCAGGTTGCCCACCGCCGGCATGTGATCAACATGCTCGACGGCAAGCAGCTGCGCGCGGTGATCGAGGCCGAGCAGCCGGACTATATAGTCCCGGAGATCGAAGCCATTGCGACCACGACGCTGGTGGATATGGAAAATGAAGGCTACAAGGTTATCCCCACCGCACGGGCGGCCTGGTTGACCATGGACCGCGAAGGCATTCGCCGGCTGGCTGCCGAAGAGCTGAAGCTGCCGACTTCGCCATTTCGCTTTGCCGATACCTTTGAAGAGTATGCCGCGGCGGTTCAGACCGTGGGCTTGCCCTGCGTGATCAAGCCGGTGATGAGTTCATCGGGCAAGGGCCAGTCGCTGCTGCGCCGGCAGGAAGAGCTGCAGGCCGCCTGGGATTATGCGCAGTCCGGCGGCCGCGCCGGGGAAGGCCGCGTTATCGTTGAAGGCTTTGTCGATTTTGATTACGAGATCACCCTGCTGACGGTCCGCCATGCCGATGGCACCAGCTTCTGCGAGCCGATCGGGCACCGCCAGGAGGGTGGCGATTATCAGGAGTCCTGGCAGCCGCAGGTAATGACCGACGCAGCCCTGGCCGAATCACAGCGCATTGCGCTGGCAGTCACCGACGCGCTGGGTGGCCGTGGCCTGTTTGGCGTGGAATTGTTTATCAAAGGCGACGACGTTTGGTTCAGTGAAGTCTCGCCGCGCCCGCATGATACCGGCATGGTCACGCTGATTTCCCAGGACCTGTCAGAGTTTGCGTTGCACGCCCGGGCGATTCTCGGCCTGCCGATTCCGGCCATTCGCCAGTTGGGGCCCTCGGCCTCGGCGGTGATCATGGTTCAGGGTGAATCCACTAGCGTGAGTTACGGCAACCTGCACAAGAGCCTGACCGAGGTGGACACCCAGCTGCGCCTGTTCGGCAAACCTGAAGTGGAAGGGCAGCGGCGCATGGGTGTGGCGCTGGCGCGTGATGAAAGTATTGAAGCGGCGCGTGAAAAGGCCCTGCGCGTGGCCGGCAGCGTGGAGATCACGCTCTGAGCCGTTGGTGGTATCTGGCAGCGCCTGCGCTGCCTGTGCTGTTACCGCAGGCGCTCTGGGTTAAAAAGACCGCACTGCGCCTGCCGGAGGCAGCCCTGCCATGGCAGGGTGTTTGTGAGCCCGGCCTATCTGATCAAACTTCCTCATATTCGAATTTGCGCCTGCTGGTCATTGGCGAGTCTACTGTGGCTGGTGTGGGGGTGGATGCTCAGCAAGAGGCGCTGTGTGGCCAGCTTGCCCAACAGTTGGCTGATGCGTGGTCGCGACCGGTTGTCTGGCAGGCTTGCGGGCGCAATGGGGCAACGGCTTCGGTGTGTCGGCAGGCGCTACTGCCACTGCTTGAGCCGCAACGCTGGGATCTGGTGATCATTGTCCTGGGCGTCAATGACACCACGCATCTGACGCCGCGCTGGCGTTGGCGGCGGGAGCTCAAGCATCTTCTGGCGTATTTCAGTGCCCGCGCCGATCAAGTGCTGCTGACGGCGGTGCCGCCGCTGGGCAAGTTCCATGCTTTGCCGCAACCCTTGCGAAGCTGGTTTGGCATGCGCGCCGGGCTGCTTGATGTGGATGCGCAGCGTTGCTGCGCGGCAGTGCGGGCGCAGCATGTGCCAATGCCTGGGGTATTTGAGGCGCGCTATCTGGCACGCGATGGCTATCATCCCTCCCAGGCCGGGTATGCGCTCTGGGCCGCAGATATAGTGCAGAAGCTGAATCAGTCGTCGTGCTTGTCGGCATCGCCTTCAGCGTCGGTTTCAAGCTCGTCGTCTGGGTGACGATCCAGCGCGCGGTCCCAGATGCGCACGCTTTTGACCATATTGTCCTTGGTTTGCAGAATTTCCATGCGGTAGCGCCCGATGGTCAGGCACACGCTGGTTTCTGGAATGCTCTCCAGTTGCTCGGTTATCAGGCCATTCAGGGTCTTTGGTCCGTCTGCCGGCAGTTTCCATGTCAGTTGGCGGTTGATGGCGCGGACCGCGCTACTGCCCTCGATCACGACAGTGCCATCCTCCTGGGGATGAATGTCCTGGCTGGGTAGCATCATGTCGGTGGTAAATTCGCCGACGATCTCCTCAAGAATGTCCTCCAGCGTGACCAGGCCAATCACGTCGCCGTATTCATCCACCACGATCGCAATGCGGCGTTTCTGCTTCTGGAAATTGAACAGCTGGGTATGCAGCGGCGTGCTTTCCGGTACGAAGTAAGGCTCCTTGCAAGCCTGTATCAACGCCTCTTTGGTCAGTTCGCCACGGCTGAGCAGTCGCGCGATGGAGCGCATGTGCACAATGCCGGTGACGTTGTTTATGTCATCCTGGAACACCGGCAGGCGGGTGTGGTGGCAGGTGCGCAACTGATTGTTGATGGTGGTGAGACTGTCATTCAGATCGATACCCACGGCTTCGTTGCGCGGCACCATGATGTCGTTGACGGTCATCTTTTCCAGATCAAGGATACCCAGCAGCATGTTCTGCCGGCTGCGGGTCATGCCCAGGCCCGTTTCGCGCACCACGGTGCGCAGTTCTTCGGTGCTCAACTGGTCGCCATTGGTATCAGTGGTGTTCACTCCAATCAGCTTGAGCAGAATATTGCTGATCGCACCGCAGATCCAGACCACCGGGTAGAGCAGTATCTGCAGGAATTTGAGAATGATACTGACGGGGAACGCAATCAGTTCGGGGCGCAGAGCGGCCAGGGTCTTGGGGGTGATTTCTCCAAAGATCAGGATGATGATGGTCAGGCCGATGGTGGCAATGGCAATGCCGGCTTCACCCCAGAGCTGCGTGGCGACCACAGTGGCAATGGAAGCCGCGAGAATATTGACGATGTTGTTGCCAACCAGAATGGTGCCGAGCAGCCGGTCGGGGCGCTCCAGCAGCTTGGAGGCACGCCGGGCGGCTTTGTGGCCTTCCTTGCTCAGGTGCTTCAGCCGATAGCGGTTGAGGCTCATCATGCTGGTTTCGGAGCTGGAGAAAAACGCGGAAAGGACGATCAGTAAGGCCAGTACCATGAGCAGGAAACTGGTATGCGCGTCGTTCAAGGTGTTACCTCAGTGGCCGGGAAAGGGGTGCATTGGAATCAGGTCAGCAGGAATTCGCGGACCAGCTTGCTACCAAAGTAGGCCAGTGCCAGCAGCAGAAAGCCGGCCAGTGTCCAGCGGATCGCATTGCTGCCGCGCCAGCCGCGGAAATAGCGCCCCCAGAGCAGAATGCCGAACACCACCCAGGCTACGCATGACAGGAAGGTCTTGTGCACCACGCCCTGGGCAAACATGTTATCCAGGAACAGAAAGCCGGAAATCAGCGCCAGGGTCAGCAGAACTTCGCCACACAGCAGGAATTGGAACAGCAGGCGTTCCATGGTCTGCAGGGGCGGAAAGGTACGAATGAAGCGGGTGGGATGCTTGTGCTTGAGCTGGTAGTTCTGGATCGCCAGCAGGCTGGCCTGGAAGGCGGCGATGGTCAGAATGCCGTAAGCCAGGATCGACAGCAGTACGTGGACGACCAGAATGCCTTCAGCGGGCACCAGGGTAGTGCCGTGGCTGGGAAACAGCCAGGCCAGCAATCCGGTAATCAGCGCCAATGGAAACAGGCCGAGTAGCAGGCTGGTGACCGGTGCCTTGAAGCTGGACGCCAGGGTAATGGCAATCACCAGCCAGGCCACCAGCGAGGCAGTATTGAACAGGCCGAGCGAGAGGCCGTCGGCGGTGAACAGCTGCACGTACAGGCTGCCCGCGTGGGCAAGCAGCGCTACTACGCCAATCGCACGCAGCAGATTGATATTGACGGCCAGGCGCTTGCCCATGCAACGCAACTGATAAAAACTGCCGCCCAGATAAAGGATGGCGGCCAGCAGACTGGGGGTAAGGGCTGTCATACGTCCCTGCGGGTGAGAATCAGTAAAGCCGAAGTGTGGCACAAGCTGGGCTGCGGTTAAAGCGCTTCCCTGTCATCCGTTGGGTGCGCAGGGTATACTCCTGCGCTTGATTGCTTCACCCCCACAGATCAGGGGTACAGGAAGCCTAGGAGACTGACTGATGTTTGACAATCTTACCGAACGCCTTACGCACAGCCTGCAAGGTGTGACGGGCCGCGCCAAGCTCACTGAAGACAATATAAAGGACACCCTGCGCGAAGTGCGCATGGCCCTGCTTGAGGCCGACGTGGCGCTGCCCGTGGTCAAGGCTTTCGTTGATCAGGTGCGCGATCGCGCCGTGGGCCAGGAAGTCTCCCGCAGCCTGTCGCCGGGCCAGGTGTTCGTCAAGATCATCAAGGCCGAGCTGGAAGCGGTAATGGGCGAGGCCGTTGGCCTGAACCTGGCAGTGACGCCGCCTGCGGTGATCCTGATGGCGGGTTTGCAGGGCGCGGGTAAGACGACCTCGGTCGCCAAGCTGGCCAAGCACCTGCGTGAGCGGCAGAAGAAGAAAGTCATGGTGGTCAGTGCCGACGTCTATCGTCCGGCGGCCATCAAGCAGTTGGAAACCCTGGCCAAGGAAGTGGACGTCACCTTCTTCCCGTCAGACGCAGGCCAAAAGCCGGTAGCCATTGTTGAAGCGGCCATGCGTGAAGCACGCAGCCGTTTCATGGATGTGCTGATCATCGATACCGCTGGTCGTCTGGCGATTGACGCCGACATGATGGAAGAGATCCGTCAGGTGCATGCGGCCGCGAAGCCAGCTGAAACCCTGTTCGTGGTCGACGCCATGACCGGTCAGGACGCTGCCAACACCGCCCAGGCCTTCAATGAAGCCTTGCCGTTGACTGGTGTGATTCTGACCAAGGTCGACGGTGATGCCCGCGGTGGTGCGGCGCTGTCGGTACGGCATATCACCGGCAAGCCGATCAAGTTCCTGGGTATGGGCGAGAAGACCGATGCCCTGGAGCCCTTCCACCCTGATCGTATCGCCTCGCGCATCCTCGGCATGGGTGACGTGCTCAGTCTGATCGAGCAGGCCGAACACAAGCTCGACAAGGACAAGGCCGAGAAGCTGGCCAAAAAGCTCAAGAAGGGCAAGGGCTTTGATCTTGAAGACTTCCGTGACCAGTTGCAGCAGATGCGCGGCATGGGCGGGCTGGGCTCGATGATGGACAAGCTGCCGATGATGGGCAAGATCAATCCATCGCAGATGGAAAACGCCCAGACCCAGGCCGAGAAGCAGTTCAAGGTCATGGAAGCGATCATCAACTCCATGACCCCGCAGGAACGGCGTAACCCGGACATCATCAGCGGTTCGCGCAAGCGTCGCATTGCCGCCGGTTCCGGGTCGCAGATTCAGGATATTGGCCGAGTCATCAAGCAGCATAAACAGATGCAGAAGATGATGAAAAAAGTCAGTGGCAAGGGCGGTATGGCCAAGCTGATGCGCGGTATGGGTGGGATGGGCGGTATGGGTGGCGGCGGTGGTATGTTGCCCCCCGGCGGCGGCATGCCCAAATTCTGAGCGCCTGCTGTACAGCGGGTGATCAAAAAACAGTTTTCAATGGCCGCGATATTCCGTAGAATACGCGACCTTTCGGGTATAAGGGTCTTTGCTGCGCCTGCGTCGCATGGTCCCACCGCCCGTAATGAATCAATGAGCGTTACTCAAATACAGGAAACAATGTCCACATGGTAACCATTCGTCTAGCTCGTGGTGGCTCCAAGAAGCGCCCCTTCTATCACCTGACTGTCGCCAACAGCCGCAACGCCCGTGATGGCCGTTTCGTTGAGCGCGTAGGCTTTTTCAACCCCGTTGCCAACGGTGCTGAAATCCGCCTGTCAGTTAACCAGGAGCGCGTTAGCTACTGGCTGAGCCAGGGTGCACAGCCCTCTGAGCGCGTTGCTGCTCTGCTGAAGGAAAATCAGGCCGCTGCCTGATATGACCAGCCAGCCTGAGTCGAGCGAATCACCTCTGGTGGTTCTCGGCAAGATTGTATCGGTTCACGGCATTCGCGGTTCGGTAAAGGTCTATTCCGAAACGGACCCACTGGATAACGTTCTGAACTATCCCGAATGGATACTCAGAAAAGGTGCAGAGCAACGCACCGTTACCGTGCTGGAAGGCCGGGTGCAGAACCGGGTACTGGTGGTCAACCTCAAAGGGGTTGGCGACCGAGATCAGGCTTTGGCACTGGTGGATTACGAGATCTGTGTGGCGCGTGACGCCTTGCCGGATCTTGAACAGGGCGAGTTCTACTGGCATCAGCTGGAAGGTTTGCAGGTTGTGACCGTCGAAGGACAGTTGCTGGGTCGTATCGACCACCTGCTGGAAACCGGCTCCAATGATGTGATGGTCGTCAAGCCCTGTGAAGGCAGTTTGGATCAGCGTGAACGTTTGCTGCCCTACCTGCCGGATATGTACGTGAAGTCCGTCGATCTGCAGGCAGGTTTGATGCAGGTGGATTGGGACCCGGAGTTCTGACCGGTGTGGGCCGGTGTAGTGACGCTGTTCCCCGAGATGTTTGCTGCGTTGACCGAATACGGTGTGACGGGGCGGGCAGTCAAGCGGGGGCAGTTGAGCGTCGAGTTCAGTAACCCGCGCGAGCATGCCCATGACCGTCATCGTACGGTGGACGACCGGCCCTTTGGGGGTGGTCCAGGCATGCTGATGAAGGTTGAGCCGCTGCTGGAAGCCATTGAGGCTATCCGCCAGAAGGCGCCTTCGCCGCCCAGGGTGATCTACCTGTCACCCCAGGGCCAGCCGCTGACCCAGCAACGGGCGCAGGAGCTGGCCGAGATGGACAGCCTGGTGCTGTTATGCGGGCGCTACGAAGGCATCGACGAACGCATCATCGAGATGTGTGTCGATGAAGAAATCTCCATTGGGGATTATGTGTTGTCCGGCGGTGAGCTTGGCGCCATGGTCGTCCTGGATGCGGTAACCCGGCTGATCCCCGGCGTGCTTGGGCATGCGGATTCAGCGGTAGAAGATTCTTTTACGGAAGGGTGGCTGGATTGTCCGCATTACACCCGGCCGGAAGAGTTTGAAGAGCGGCGCGTACCGGAGGTGCTGCTCAGTGGTAATCATGAACTGATCCGGCGCTGGCGTCTCAAGCAGTCCCTGGGCAGAACCTGGCAACGTCGGCCAGCGTTGCTCAAGGATCTAACGCTGAGCAAAGAACAGCAGCAGCTGTTGGCGGAATTTATCCGCGAACGGGAAACCGATAACCATTGAGTCAAGTCCGACGGCTTGTGCAGGAGTTTTAAATGTCCAACATTATTGCCCAGATCGAAGCTGAGCAGATGAGCAAAAAGTTACCCGAGTTCGCTCCGGGTGACACAGTGATCGTTCAGGTTAAAGTGAAGGAAGGCGATCGTTCGCGTCTGCAGGCCTTTGAAGGCGTGGTTATCGGTAAGCGTAACCGGGGTCTGAACTCCGCGTTCACCGTACGCAAGATCTCCAGCGGTGTAGGCGTTGAGCGTACTTTCCAGAGCTACTCGCCGCTGATCGACAGCCTGACCGTCAAGCGTCGTGGTGACGTGCGTAAAGCCAAGCTGTACTACCTGCGCGCCCTGTCTGGCCGCGCTGCACGTATCAAGGAAAAGCTGGGCTGATCAGCTCGCTTTCTGGTACAAGAAAAGGCAGCCTTCGGGCTGCTTTTTTATTGCCCGGGATTCCACCCGGCGACCCACATCTGCAGGAATCTGTGCCATGCAGCACCAGCATCCCATGCCCAAAGCCAGTATCAGCGACGCCGAGCAGCGCGTGGTGGCCGGCTATGTTGACAGCCTTTGGCTTGAGCGTGGGCTGGCAAGACCGACGCTGGAGGCCTATCGCACGGACCTTGAGCATCTGGCCAGTTGGCTGGCGGCGCGCAGTGGTGGTTTGCTCAAGGCCAGCCGTGCGGATCTGATGGAGCATCTGGGTTGGCGCATCGGGAAGGGCTATCAGGCTCGCTCGACGGCCCGGCTGCTGTCCTGTGTGCGGGGCTTTTATCGGCATGCGCTGCGGCAGAATCTGATCACAGAAGATCCGACTCTCGATATAGCGCTGCCCAAGCTCGGCCGCCCGCTGCCCAAGTCACTGAGCGAGGCGGACGTTGAAGCGCTGCTGGCGGCACCGGACCCTGAGGACAGTCTTGGTCTGCGTGATCGCTGCATGCTTGAGGTGTTGTATGCCTGCGGGTTACGGGTCAGTGAGCTGACCGGGCTGCGGCTGGATCAGCTGAATCTGCGTCAGGGCGTGATTCGCGTGACCGGTAAGGGCAGCAAGGAGCGGCTGGTACCGCTGGGGGGGGAGGCGATCGTCTGGTTGCAGCGCTATCTGCAGGCCGGGCGTGCGCCCTTGCTGGGCGGCCAGCCCAGTGATGTGCTGTTCCCTAGCCGCCAGGGCCGGGAAATGACTCGTCAGACCTTCTGGCATCGGGTCAAGTTGCACGCGAGCCAGGCAGGTATTCGTACAGCCCTCTCGCCGCACACATTGCGGCACGCCTTTGCCACGCATTTGCTCAATCACGGCGCCGACTTGCGCGTGGTGCAGATGCTGCTGGGGCACAGTGATCTGTCGACCACCCAGATCTATACCCACGTGGCCCGCCAGCGCCTGCAAGATCTGCACGCAAGCCATCATCCCCGTGGGTGAGCGGCATCTTTCATGCTAAGCTTGTCGGCCGTAAAGAGGACCTGATATGCGACTGAAACTGATACTGGGCGCGCTACTGGCGCTAACCACCACAGCGGTGCTGGCCGAGCCGGCGGATGCGATCCGCAGCAGCTTGAGTAAATTGAATCTGCCGGTCGCGATCAAGACGATTTCTGAGTCGCCCATGGCGGGCGTCTATCAGGTGCAACTGGAAAGCGGGCGTATTCTCTACGCCAGTGGTGACGGCCAATTCCTGATCCAGGGCGCGCTTTACGATCTGTCGGCAGACCAACCGCGTAACCTGACCACCGCCGCCGAAGCGGCCGGAATTGGCGAGGTGATCAATGCCTTGCCAAAGGACCAACTGGTGATTTTTGCACCGGATAAGCCCAAGACCCACGTAACCATTTTCACCGACGTGGATTGTGGCTATTGCCGCCTGCTGCACAGTGAAGTGGATGAGTTGAATGCGCTGGGTATCGAGGTGCGTTATGCGGCGTTCCCGCGTAGCGGCCCGGACCAGGCCTCGGCCAAGATCATGGAGTCAATCTGGTGCGCCAAAGACCGGCAAACTGCGATGACTGAAGCCAAGCTGGGCAACAAGATCGAAACCCTGACCTGTGATAACCCGGTCAAGGAGCAGTTCGCGCTGGGCCAGCAGGTGGGTGTGCAAGGCACGCCAGCAATCTTCATGGCCAATGGTGTGATGGTGCCGGGTTACAAGCCGGCAGCGCAGTTGGCAGCAGAAGCGCTGGCCAACCAGTAACGGACAGCAATATTTTTCTTTCTCAATCAACATGCGATCCAAATGGGGGTCTTAGTTTGAAACCGGTTAAAGTGGGAATCTGTGGTTTGGGCACCGTCGGTGGCGGCACATTCAATGTCTTGCAGCGCAATGCCGTGGAAATTGCCCGGCGTGCCGGCCGCGATATTGAGGTTGCGCAGATTGCTGCCCGGCATTTGAACCCGGCCTGCAAGCTGGGAGCCACGCCGGTGACAGACGATGTGTTCGAGGTCGTCAACAACCCCGAGATCGATATCGTCATCGAGTTGATCGGCGGTTACGGCGTTGCCCGTGAAGTGGTGCTGCAGGCCATTGGCAATGGCAAGCACGTTGTCACTGCCAACAAGGCGCTGATTGCCGTGCACGGTAACGAGATCTTTGCCGCCGCCAGCGAGAAGGGTGTGATGGTGGCCTTCGAGGCTTCAGTGGCGGGCGGTATTCCGATTATCAAGGCAGTGCGCGAAGGCCTGGCGGCCAACCAGATCGACTGGGTTGCCGGCATCATCAACGGCACCGGCAATTTCATTCTGACCGAGATGCGCGACAAGGGTCGTACCTTCGATGACGTGCTGGCCGAGGCGCAGGCGCTGGGTTATGCCGAAGCCGATCCGACCTTTGACGTGGAGGGCATCGATGCAGCGCATAAGCTGACGATTCTGGCTTCCATTGCCTTTGGCATCCCCTTGCAGTTCGACAAGGCCTACACCGAGGGTATCAGCAAGCTGACCACCTCCGATGTGAACTACGCCGAAGCCTTCGGTTACCGTATCAAGCATCTGGGCATTGCCCGTCGGACGGCCAATGGGGTCGAGTTGCGCGTGCACCCGACTCTGATCCCCGCTGACAAGCTGATCGCCAACGTCAACGGCGTGATGAACGCGGTGATGGTTAATGGTGATGCCGTGGGTTCTACCTTGTATTACGGTGCGGGCGCTGGCGCAGAAGCCACGGCGTCGTCCATCGTTGCCGACATCATCGATGTGGTGCGCACCCTGACCACCGATCCGAACAACCGCGTACCGCACCTGGCATTCCAGGCGCATTCGCTGTCCGATCTGCCGGTGCTGCCGATGGGCGAGGTGGAAACTGCTTATTACCTGCGCATTCAGGCCAAGGATCGCCCCGGCGTGCTGGCCAAGGTCGCGAGCATCCTGTCCGAGCGCGGGATCAATATCGAATCCATCCTGCAGAAGGAAGCCGAAGAGCAGGACGGGCTGGTGCCGATCATCATCATGACGCACCGCGTGCTCGAGCAGAAAATGAACGATGCCATCGACGCGCTCGAAGGCCTGGACGATATCGCCGGCCCGCTGATGCGGATCCGGGTTGAACAACTGAATTAAAAAAGCTGGAAGCTGGAAGCTCAAAGCTGGAGGTTTAAAACTTCAAGCTTCAAGCTTCTAGCTTCTAGCTAAAACCTGAAGGGTTTTACCATGCGCTATATAAGCACCCGTGGCCAGGCACCGGCCCTGAATTTTGAAGATGTTCTGCTGGCTGGTCTGGCTACCGATGGTGGCCTGTATGTGCCGGAAAATCTGCCGCGCTTTACCCAGGAAGAAATCGCTTCCTGGGCTGGGCTGCCCTATCACGAGCTGGCCTTCAATGTTATGCGGCCATTCGTCGAAGGTAGTATCAGCGACAAGGATTTTCGTCGGATTCTTGAGGAAACCTACGCCGTATTCGAACACCAGGCAGTGGCGCCCTTGCGCCAACTGGGAGCCAACGAGTGGGTGCTGGAGCTGTTCCACGGCCCGACTCTGGCATTCAAGGATTTTGCTCTGCAGTTGCTCGGTCGCCTGCTCGATCATTTCCTGATCAAGCGCGGCGAGCGCGTGGTCATCATGGGTGCGACCTCGGGTGACACCGGCTCTGCCGCTATTGAAGGCTGCAAGCACTGCGAGAACGTGGACATCTTTATTCTGCACCCGCACAACCGCGTCTCGGAAGTGCAGCGGCGTCAGATGACCACCATCATGGGCGATAACATCCACAATATTGCCATCGACGGCAATTTTGATGATTGCCAGGAAATGGTCAAGGACAGCTTCGCCGATCAGGGTTTCCTCAAGGGTACTCGGCTGGTGGCGGTGAACTCGATCAACTGGGCGCGGATCATGGCGCAGATCGTCTATTACTTCCACGCGGCCCTGCAGTTGGGCGGGCCGGCACGATCCATGGCCTTTTCGGTGCCGACGGGTAATTTTGGCGACATCTTTGCCGGTTATCTGGCACGCAACATGGGTCTGCCGATCAGCCAGTTGATCGTTGCCACTAACCGCAACGACATTCTGCACCGTTTCATGGGCGGCAATCAGTATGACAAGGACACTCTTCATGCGTCCCTGTCGCCGTCGATGGATATCATGGTGTCGTCGAATTTTGAGCGCTTGCTGTTCGATATGCATGGCCGCAATGGTCTGCGCATAGCCGAGTTGATGGCGACCTTCAAAACCACCGGCAAGCTGACAGTCGAGCCCGAGCGCTGGACTGAAACGCGCAAGCTGTTTGATTCGCTGGCGGTGGATGACGATGCCACCTGCGCGACCATTGCCGAGGTGTTCCACGAGTGTGGCGAGCTGCTTGATCCGCATACGGCGATCGGCGTGCGCGCTGCTCGTGAGTGCCGCCGGTCGATGTCACTGCCGATGATCACCCTGGGCACCGCGCACCCGGTCAAGTTCCCGGATGCAGTGCTCAAGGCCGATGTGGGCGAAGCCCCGCACTTGCCTGCGCACCTGAGCGATCTGTTCGAGCGCAACGAGCGTTTCACCGTGTTGGCCAATGAGCTCAAGGCGGTGCAATCTTTTGTCGCCGAACACGGGAACCGCGGCAAGTCTCTCTGATCTATTGGAAGTGCCCGGAGACTCAGCTCCGGGCCTGCGCAGGAGTAACGTCGTTGGCCGCTTCCATGCACAACCTTGAAGAGATGCTTGAGCACGTGGCCGGCCTGGCCAAGGGTGAAGACAAGGTATCCATGGGCCAGGTGGTCGAGTCAGTCGGGGATCGCTCGTTCGGGCCCTTGCTGCTGATGATGGGGCTGACGCTGTTCTCGCCACTCAGTGGTGTGCCAGGCATGGCAATCTTCGCCGGACTGTTTGTGTTGCTGATCGCGGTGCAGATGCTGATTGGCCGCAAGCACTTCTGGTTACCCGGATTTATCCTCAAACGGGCTGTTGCCCAGGACAAGCTGGTCAAGGCTATCGAGTGGGTAAAGCCGCTAGCCAGGCGAGTTGATCGTCTGATCAAGCCGCGCCTGAACTTTATGTTGCATCCCTCATCTACTTACTTGATAGCCGGGCTATGCGTGTTGATTGGCGCGGCCCTGCCGTTCCTCGAACTGGTGCCTTTTTCATCGTCGATCGTCGGGCTGGCGTTGGCTGTGCTCGGGCTGGCCCTGGTGTCGCGCGATGGCTTGCTGGTGCTCATTTCGGTCGCGTTCATAGGCGCGGCAGCCAGTCTGGCGATCACAAAACTACTGTAGTCCTGCTCATCCGGGTCTCGACCATGCCTACAAGGAGTTGCCGAAGCGATGCTCTGGTTTCTTGTGTTACATATAGCCGCTCTGTTGTTCTGGGGAGCTTGCCTGCTGTACCTGCCGGCACTGATTGCGGGCGCCTCCCGCGACAGCTCTGCGATCAAGGAGCCGCCAGATCCGTTCGATTCCATCGCGCGTTTCGTTTTTACTCGCATTGCCACACCCGCAGCCTTGCTGGCGATTTTTGCAGGTAGTCTGGTGTTTGTGGTGGATCACACCGTCACCGTCTGGCTGATTGCCAAGCTGACGCTGGTAGTAGGGTTGGTATTCGTGCACACGCTACTCGGTATGCTGGTGCTGCGGCTGGAAGCGGCCAATGGCAAGCCGCTGCGCATCTGGTGCCTGGTGTTGGGGTTGTGTGCCTCTGCGCTGATGGCAGCGATCATCTGGATAGTGCTGGCCAAACCGCCGTTGGAGGTCTGGCCATGAAAGGCTCAGGATTCTTTGTATTGCTGGATCTTCATGTTGCGGGCCACACGCTCGGCGGTCTTTTCCGGCGCAACACCCACCGCATGGTCGTAGACCAGTTGCCCGCCCAGGAAGCTCGCCAGAGCGATCAGCAAGCCGCCAAGCAGCGACATGTACAAGCCCCAGGGCATGATCAGTGCGTCGGGGCTGCCCAGCCGGCTCAGCCAGTTGAGCGTTGCTACCGACAGCAGCATGACGGCCAGAATGGCGTGGCACCAGGCCGTGATCAGCCTGCGAATCTGCGGGACAATGATCAGATCCAGCAGGCCGATAGTGCCGGAGATCCAGCCGCCGAGCACGCCTATGCCAGCCAGCCACATGCCGGCGCGGGCCCAGAAGAAATCACCGCTCAATATGTAAGCGATATCGGTGCCGATCAGACCGAGCAGGGCCGCCACCGGAAAGTGAATCACCATAGGGTGAATCGGATGTCCGTGAATCGACATTTTGCTGATAATGGACGCGGAAGCCATCGTGATCCTCGAGAGTCTTTGGGTCTGCTTGCCCGTTGGCAGGGCGCTGTTCTGGACAGAAGGTTAGCAGCCGCCGCGCTGCTTGGCACGTCTTTGCTGCTCAGCGGTTGTACCGGGCCCATGTCTTCGTTGCAACCGGCTGGCTCCAGCGCGCAAGTCGGTGCCTGGCTCTGGTGGGGCATGGCGAGCTTCTTCACCCTGGTGCTGATTGCGGTGGTGGTGCTGTGGATACACGCCATGCGCCGCGACCCTGGGCAGGTCAGCGACCGTGAAGCGCAACGCGTGCAGAACCGTTGGGTGGTCGGTGGCGGGTTGGTGCTACCGACCGTGAGCATCATCGCCATTCTTGTCGTGGGCATACCGCTGGGTCAGCGCATGCTGCCGTTGCCGCCCGCGGAGGGGGAGGCGTTGCGGATCAATGTGACTGCTCATCAGTGGTGGTGGGAGGTCAGTTACCCGGATACCGGCATCGTGTTGCAGGACGAGCTGCATATTCCGGCCGGCGTTCCTGTGGATCTTTATCTGACCAGCTCGGATGTGATTCACGCGTTCTGGGTACCGCGTCTTGGCGGCAAGATGGACATGTTCCCAGGGCGCACCAATATCCTGCGTCTGGAAGCCGATCACCCAGGGCTCTATCACGGCAGCTGCAGCGAGTTCTGCGGGCGTGGCCATGCGCATATGCAATTCACCGTCGAGGCCCACGAGCCGGAAGCGTACCAAGCCTGGCTGGAGGAGACGCAAGCCGATGACTGAACACAAAAACCAACCCGATCAGGCGCGCCACGAGGAGCTGGAACGGGTATGGGGTAACGAACCCGGCTGGCGTTCTGCCTCGGCGGTAAATCACACGACTGTAGGCCTGCGTTTTGTCATTACCGGCCTGTTCTTCTTTCTGGTGGGCGGCGTATTGGCGATGCTGGTGCGTACGCAACTGGCCCTGCCCGAGCAGGACATCATAGGCCCTGACCTGTACAACCAGATCTTCACCATGCACGGCACGGTGATGATGTTTCTGTTTGCCATTCCGGTGCTGGAAGGCGCGGCTATGTACCTGATCCCTAAGATGATCGGTACCCGGGATCTGGTGTTCCCACGGCTGAGTGCGCTGGGTTATTACTGCTATCTGTTTGGTGGCCTGATCATCCTTTCCAGCCTGGTGTTGCAGATCGCTCCGGACGCTGGCTGGTTCATGTATACGCCGCTGAGCAGCTCGACGTTCTCGCCCGGGCCCGGTTCGGACTTCTGGCTACTGGGTATTACCTTCGTCGAGATTTCCGCCATTTCTGCCGGCGTGGAGCTGGTGGTATCCATTCTGCGTACCCGTGCCAACGGTATGGCGCTGAACAAGATGCCGATCTTCTGCTGGTACATCCTGGCCATGGCGCTGATGATCGTCTTCGGCTTTCCGCCGTTGATACTCGGCAGCATTCTGCTGGAGCTGGAACGTGCGGCGGGCTGGGTATTCTTCGAGGTAGCGGGCGGCGGTGATCCGCTGCTGTGGCAACATCTGTTCTGGCTGTTCGGCCACCCCGAGGTGTACATCATCTTCCTGCCAGCAGCGGGTATTGTATCGACCCTGATTCCGGTATTCGCCCAGCGTCCGCTGGTCGGCTATCGCTGGATTGTCATGGCGATCATCGTGATGGGCTTTATCAGCTTCGGGCTGTGGGTGCATCACATGTTTACCGTGGGGATACCGCAGTTGGCGCTGGCGTTCTTCTCGGTGGCGAGCATGCTGGTGGCGATACCCACGGCCATCCAGATATTTGCCTGGCTGGCCACCTTATGGACCGGCAAGGTGATCTTTCGCCTGCCCATGCTCTGGATCCTCGGTTTTCTGATTGTGTTTGTCTGTGGTGGTCTGACCGGGGTCATGCTGGCGCTGGTGCCCTTTAACTGGCAGGTGCATGACACCCACTTTGTGGTAGCCCACATGCATTACGTGCTGGTCGGCGGCATGCTATTCCCGCTGGTGGCGGGTTTCTATTACTGGCTGCCGCATTTATCCGGGCGCGTGCCTTCAGACACGCTGGGACGCTGGGGCTTCTGGCTGTTTTTCGGTGGGTTCAACATGACCTTCCTGCTAATGCACCTGACCGGTCTGCTGGGCATGCCGCGCCGGGTGTATACCTATGATGCGGAAATGGGCTGGGGCTGGTTGAACCTGCTCTCGTCCGTCGGCGGCTTTATCATGGCTATCGGGGTGGCGGTCATCATTCTGGATATCGCGCTGCATTTCCGCTTTGGCCGCAAGGCCAGCCGCAATCCGTGGAACGCCGATACGCTGGAATGGGCGACGCCGATGCCAGTCAGCGCCTATAACTTTGCCAGCCTCCCGGATATTGCTACCCGGCACCCGATGTGGGATCAGCCGGACCTGCCGGACACCATTGCCGCAGGCAAGCATGGGCTGTCAGAGGTACGGAATCAGCGTCGGGATATCTTCGGTTCCGACGCCATTACTGGCAAGGTACGCGAGATCGTGCACCTGCCGACCAACTCCTGGTTGCCGCTGCAAACCGCGGCGGTGATCGCCGTCGTCTGTATCAGTCTGCTGGTCAAGGCGTATACTGTGGCGTTGATAGCCTGCTTTGCAGTGCTGTTCTTTGCTCTGCGCTGGAGCTGGCATAACGGTGCGCATCCGGTGGCATCACCCTGGCGCGACAACGATCCGGTCGACCCACCGCTGCACTCTCGTACTTTTGATGGTCCGGGGCTGTGGGGCATGGTGATCAGCCTGATGGCCAACGGCACCTTGTATGTTTCTCTGCTGTTTGGCTGGTTCTATCTTTGGACGGCTGCGCCGCAATGGGAAGTGCCGGAAGAAGGCCCTATTGCCATGCTGCCGTTGATTGCCAGTGGTGTGCTGTTGACCCTCGCGGTGCTGGTGTTCCGCCGGGCGGTTAGCCGACTACGGCAGGGCACGGATGCTCGGCTGCAGAGTCTGTTATGGATCGCCACAGGGTTGGGCCTGGCGCACTTCCTGATTCTGGTCTGGGTGATGGTGGCCGCACCATTGACGCCCGGTGACCTGGCGCATGATGCCGTGCTGACAGTGATGCTCTATTACCTGCTGCTGCATGGCGGTCTGGCTACCATCTTCACCGCGTTGCAAGCGGTGCGAGTGCGCATCGGCTACGTGGCGCTGCGCTTGCCCTACGAGCCAGTGGTGGTTCAACCCTTCTGGATGTATACGCTGGGGGTGTTCTGGATGAGTGTTGCGGCCTTTATCCTGTTGCCGATGGCATGGGGAGGCGCCTGATGTCGCCTTGGTCACCATTGCATCCGCTGCACCTGTTCCTCGGGCTAGTCATCTGGAGCCTCTGGTTTGTGGTGCTCTATGGTGGCTTGTCGGTGGGCTGCGAGTTTGCGCCGCCCGAAGTGGAGCAGGGCGCGCTGACCTGGATCAATGCCGCCATGTTTGGTCTAGGGGCGCTGGTCAGCGGCTTTCTGCTGTGGTCGGCCCGACGCTGCTGGAAAGCAGCGCCGGGCTCTGATTCGGATGCGGCCACCGGCCGGTTTGTCGCCCGTATCGCCGCAGCGGTATACCTTATTTCAGCGCTAGCGGCGTTTGGTCTGGTGCTGCCCGGAGTAATACTGCACCCGTGCGTCGGCTGAGTCACGCCAGCGGCTGAGCTTCACCCTGCAGAGCGCCTGCTGGCAGTCTGTCAGCGCCCCAACTGCGCTGAATATAACCGATGACCTCGTCCAGTTCGCCGCGCGTAACCGTGGCCATTTCGCCATGCTCCAACGGGTCGTAATGGAAGATGTACAGGCGCGAGAGGAATTGCTCGAAGGGCAGCGACGCTTCACCAAAGCGTTCGCCATGCCCGGCGGTGCTGACGGTCACGCCGTCTCCCCAGTTCTGGCCGCTGTCATTGTTCGGATTGAAAAAATACACCCGCATCACATCCTTCGGGTCCAACGTCACGCGCAGGATGGTGATGGCGTGCCAGCCGATAAAACGGGCCGAGCTGTCGGTGACGGCAATGCCGGCCGGTTGCGGATGGATCAGCGGTTGATTGCCATTGTGAAAGGGATGGTAAGCGGCGTAGAAATGCCGCAGAAAATCATCCAGATCCACCAGCTTGCCGGTAGGCACATCCACATTCAGCCGAAAGCCGCGGCCTGACCACCAGCCATGAAACTCCGGGTTGACCCAGCGGTGCGGGTCGCCCTCACGGCCGATACAGCGGCGGCCCATCTCGGTGTAGATTCTATCCAGGTGCGGCACCACGATCAGCGATACCGGATCCAGATCAATCGGCAGGCTGGTGGCTACACCAGATTGACTCTCCTGGGACGAAATCGCCTGGCCTTCGAAGTGCATGATGATTTCGTCATCGCGCGCTGCCCAGGTAACCATCTGCAATAAATAGTCGGGGTCGTTGTAGGCCCACATGGACAGCGCACGGGCCGACTGGCAGGTCGGGTTATTGCCCTGACCCACGCCCAGGGGCAAGCCGAGCATGCAGAGCACCCCTTCGAGCAGAAATGCTTCTGGTGTGGCCTGGCTGCCAAAGGCCATGGCCAACCGCTCCCGAGTGTTCTTGCTTAATGGCAGGCCCAACTGCCGCCACATCGCCGGGGCGACGGGGAGCTGATACAAAATGCCGCGCTCAAGCATCAACGACAGGCCATAGATCGCCTGCGGGGTGGCGGGAAACACGCTGGCGTCAATCAGGTTGAGTACCAGTTCGCGGTAGCACATCAGGCAGTCACGACCGGTTGACGACAGGCCCAGCGCCTCGGAAAGCAGATGCTCGCCTTCATTCAGCAGGTGCCTTACCAGTACCGTGTGGTAAGCGGAAATCAGGCCGGTGTCATGCATCGCTCGGGCGAAGCCGGTGGCCTCGCTTTGTAGAGCGGTGTTATCCATGTACTCGAGGCGCTCCTGATAAACCGCCACGCCGGGATCTTCGCGGCAGGCATGCGTAGGGCCAAATAGGCTGCTGACCAGGCGGTCGGCACCCTGGCCGCTGGTGCCCAGGTCAATATCAGGGTTGGCCTGACAGATGGCGATCTGAGTGATCATGCGGCGTACCGAGCTGACCTGAATCGGGCGCTGCTGCTGAATGCGCCAGATCTCATCAATCAGTTGATCAATGATGTACTCGTAGCCAATGCAATGGGCCAGGTGCTCAAGCAGGTTACGCGGCAGGGTGACCAGCTTGCCCTGGGTTTCCCGCTCCGCTTCGCTGGGCGGGCTGAACAGCAGTACCAGATTATTCGCCAGCACCTGGGTCAGGAAATGATGCGCCTGCTCGGCGGTGATCAACGGGTGGGTGTAGTCGCCACGGGACACCGCCAGCAGCCGCAGCTCACTCAGTGCTTCGATCACCAGTGTGTTGGCATCCGCGCAGCGCAGAGTGTTGGCTGTCAAAGCGGGGACTAGCGTATGTGGGCTGGCCCAGTCCGAACCGATAAATACTCCGGCGCTCTCCATGGCCTCGGCGCGGGCCGCCAATTCGGCGCAGCCGCCCTCGTGCAGCAATACGCGGCGAGCCGTATCAAAGACCCTGTCGAGCTTGCCGATCTTGGCAAATTCCGGGGCATTGTCCAACGCCGTCAGGGCGTCGTCGAACCGGGACAGCAACAGCGTTAGCTTGTTGTCTTGCGTCGGCGTGTCGGTTTCGCTGCTCGTCACATAGTTCCCCTTGGTCAAACGATTGCGACCCATGATAGGGGGCCGCAACATGATGTGCTACACGTAGAAGTCGAGCTCTTCCTGGCGCTTGAGCAATTCGTGCATGACCTTGGAGTCCTCGCCAACAAAATACAGCAGCCCCCAATGCGTACCAAAGGCGGTGCGCTTGGTGACCATTTCCTCGACCGGTGTGGTCAGTTCATGGGACTCGAAGTAGGGGTGATCTTCGGTTTCCGCGGGCATTTCCAGTTTGCTGACCACGCGGCGACGTGGGTACACGCCGAAGCAACCGGCAAAACCGGTAGCGTCCTCGATCTCCTTGGGGAAGTAGGCTGCTACTTCTTCTTCGGTGGCCTTGGGGTCAAATACCAGCATCGAAGCGTGGTAGGCATTGAAGCCTTTATAGACTCGCTCCAAAAGCTCGAAGACCTTGAAGCCCGGCGGGCGATAGGCGACTTCACCGAAGTACATTTCACCGTCACTGGTGACGAAGTATTCGGGATGGATCATGCCGAACTCGATATCGAAGGTCTTGATCAGCTTCTCTATCTGTTTGACGATCTGCGGACGGTAGGCTTCAAGCTCCGGCGAGGCGGGCACGTGTACCGAATAGCCCAGGCGCACATATTCCGAGATGTTCAGGAAGCGAATCTTGCCGTTGTGGATCCAGGCCTCTACCGCGAACTCCCAACCATCCAGGTGCGACTCCATCAGGGACGGGAATTCGTCATCGGGAATGGCATCCACATCGTCTGGCGTACGGATGACCCGGTGGCCCAGGCAGCCAGCCTTGTCGAAGGCCTTGAAGTGAATCGGGTCGTTCGGGTCGCCATCCAGCTTGAGCAGCGTCTGGTTCACGCGCTTGAGGAAGCGGATCACATCTTCACGGTCATGGGCTTCTTCAAAGATACCCACGCGGATACCGCCGAGCTGTGCGCGGCGCTTCATCAGCGACTTGTCGCGCATCAACATGGCCTGACCGAACAGTCGAGGGTTGTCGAGCAATACCGAGTTGATCGCGCCAGCCCATTCCACGGTTTCTTCGAACAGCGGAATAGCAACATCCACCCCCATATCCTTGAGCGTCTGGGCTATTTCCAGTGAGCGATCGTTCAGGCGCTCGAAATTCCACGGCAGGAAGGGAATGTCATGGGTTTTGCAATATTCTTCTGCCCATTCGGGGGCGACAACCACATAGCGGCGATCAAAGGTTGCTGCTGCTTCAACGGCGTTGGGTGCCCAGCCGAGCAATGCGATAAAACCTTTAGTGGGATCCTTCTTCATGCATAACCTCCTTGAAGTAGTAATCGAGAAATCTTGGGTGCAGATCGATCAAGCTGAGAATGGCTCAATCGTGACCAAATACTGAATATATCTCTTATATATGTAACTATAATACATGACAGGGAAGCTGACGGCTAATCGATGGAGGTATTGATTGTATTGGGTGTGTCTAGGTGGTTAGGCGGTTTCAGGGCTGGATGGCGGGTGAAAACGATTAGAGAGCAAAGCAATAATTTGGATTTTGAAAGCTGCGGATCCCCGCGTCTGCCTCGTTAATCAGCGCCTTTCCGGTATTGGATTTTCCGCATCGCCCAGGTGGATTGCAGTGAGGCAAAGCAGTCAGATCGGAACGCCGCGATTAAGGTTATATTCAGCGCATATCGGACTGCCCGGCAGTCGGAGGGGTGGAACTCAGCCAGCTTTGCGCGGACTAACGTCAAACCGAGCAAGGGAGAGTTGTGGGTGGCTATTCGTGCCGGCCCTGCGCCCTGCCGACCACCCCACATCCGGTCTCTTCTAGCATTGGATAACCGCATCACCGCAAGGAAACGCTGAATGAAGTTCGTTACTACCCCTGGCCTTGGCGCCGCCCTGTTGTTGTTACTCCCCTTAAGCCTGTCGGCCCAGGAATCTGTGCGCGACAAGGTGATTGCCAAGGCCGAGGCTCTGGCGGCCCAGCCGTACAAGGCACCGCCAGCTATTCCGCGGTTTATGCGAGATCTGAGCTACGACCAGTATCAAGGTATCCGTTTCAAACCGGAGAGTAGTCTGTGGCAGGATTCGGATTCCGATTTCAAGGCGATGCTGGTCCCCCCAGGGTTGTTCTATACCCATCCCGTTGCGATCAATATTGTCAAAGAGGGCGAAATCGAGCCCCTGGGCTTCAACAAGTCCGACTTCACCTACCCCAATACCGAGGTGGAGCAACAGGTACCAGCGGATCTCGGCTACGCCGGTTTCAAGCTGACATTTCCGCTCGAGGGCGAAGATATTCAGAACCAGTTCCTGGTATTTGCCGGGGCCAGCTACTATCGGGCGGTCAGCCGGGATACCAATTTTGGTATTTCAGGCCGTGGCCTTGCGCTGAACACGGGCCTACCGGGCGGTGAGGAATTTCCGGCCTTTACTGAATACTGGCTGGAGACGCCCAAGGCGGGTGATACCAGCTTCAGCTTCCATGCCTTGCTGGATACGCGCAGCATGACCGGTGCCTATCGCTTCACGGTAACGCCGGGTGATGAGACCGAAATGAAGGTCGAGTCGGTCATATTTCCCCGTCAGGAAGTGGCTTTGATGGGCGTGGCGCCGTTGACCAGCATGTTCTATTACGGCCAGAACACCTTCAAGCCCCATGGCGAATGGCGCCCGGAGGTGCATGATTCCGACGGTCTGCTGATCCACGATGGCGCATCCGGTGAGTGGCTGTGGCGTCCTTTGCTTAACCCTACCTCGCTGACCATGGATTACTTTGCGACCGAGAACCTTCGGGGTTTCGGTCTGATGCAGCGTGACGACAACTTTACCCATTACATGGACAAGGAAGCGCGTTACGACACCCGCCCCAGTGCCTGGATCGAACCGGAAGGCGATTGGGGCAAAGGTAACGTCGTGCTGGTGCAACTGCCTACGCCGGATGAGACCAACGATAATATCGTGGCGTTCTTTCAGCCCGAGCGCGGCGTCAAGCCGGGTGAGCCGCATTACTTCTCCTATACCGCTATCTTCGGTGATCAGCATATTGCCAGCGAGCCCCTGGCGCGCAGCATGGATACCTATGTGGGCGACGGAAACAGGGTAGGTGGCGGTTACGAGGCGGGAGCGGTGCGGGTGATTGTCGATTTTGCCGGTGGTGCTCTGGATGAGCTGGCTGCAGATGCTCCAGTGGTGGGCTCTGTTACCGGTCTGGAAGACGGGGAAGTACTGGGCCATTTCGTTGAATATATCGAGCCGCTCAAGCGCTGGCGCCTGTCGATTCTCGTGCGTCCTGCCGCAAACAAGCCGCTGGCTCTTCGAGGCTACTTGCAACACGAGGGCAACCCATTGACCGAGACCTGGACCTACCAGTTGCCGCGTAATACCGGCTTGCTTGGTGGTGCGCAGAACTGATCATGACAATGCCATTGAGTCAGGTTGCACTGCATCGGGTCCTGAATTACCTGAAACTGGCCGGGCTGGTTATCAGCCCCGAGGTAGAAAAAAGGGCTCTGCAACTAGTCACTCAGGCGCTGGATTCAGCGCCTGAGGATGTGCTGGCTGAAAGCATGCGGCTGGTTCCGCAGTACTTCACCATGCCCCAGGCGCCCAGTTTGCAGCAGGCGCCAGCAGTTAACCGCGGTAGCCTTGTTTATGGTGCTTACTGATGGCTACGCCACCCTCATCAATCCAGCCTGACCTGACCTCTGGTATTGCACAGGTAGACAAGCCCTTGAGCGAAGATCTAGGCCAGCATAACTGGAAGCGCGCAGCTTATGCGCGGCGGGCGTTGCTGCTGTTTGCGGTGTTGCTGCAAACGACAACGGCCTCTTATTACATGCTTTCGGTGTTGCCTTACAACGGCGGCAACTGGATTGAGATAGGCATGGTGGCCTTGTTCGCCATTCTTTTCTGCTGGATTTCAGTGGGCTTCTGGATAGGTGTGTTCGGCTATCTTATTCGGCATACCGGTGGCGACAAGCAGTCGCTGATGCATCAGCAGGATGCCGAAACACTGGCTGCCACGCCGCTGGCGCGTACCGCGATCATCATGCCGATCTACAACGAGCAGGTGGCTGATTGCCTGGGCCGATTGAAGGCGGTGTACCTAAGCCTGCAACGGTGCGGGCAGCTCGAGTTTTTCGATTTCTATATTCTGTCTGATACCCGTGAAGCGAATACCTGGCTTGAGGAGCAAGCGGCGTGGGCGGACCTGACGCAGGAGCTGGGTGCGCAGGGGCGCTTGTTCTATCGGCGCAGGCCGCTGAACCAGAACTACAAGAGCGGTAACGTGGGTGATTTTCTGCGTCGTTGGGGCAAGGATTACCCCTATATGGTGGTGCTCGACGCTGACAGTCTGATGAGTGGTGATTCGCTGATCAAGATGGTGCAACTGATGCAGCGCCACCCGCGCGTGGGTATTTTGCAGAGCAGCCCGAGTCTGATGAACGGCCACTCGGTATTTGCCCGGGTGCAGCAGTTTTCCAATCAATTGTATGGCCCTCTGTTCACCACCGGTCTGGCTGCATTCCAGCTCGGTGACGCGGCGTTCTGGGGGCACAACGCGATCTTGCGTAATCAGCCGTTCATGCAGCATTGCGGTCTACGCAAGTTGCCCGGCTGGGGGCTGTTTCGCGGGCCTATTCTCAGTCACGACTTTGTCGAGGCGGCTTACATTGCTCGGGCCGGGTACGAAGTCTGGCTGGAGCCGGAATTGAAGCAGAGTTATGAGGAGTCACCGCCGACGCTGGTGGAAGAGCTGACGCGGGACAAGCGCTGGGCCAAGGGCAATCTCCAGCACCTGTGGCTGATGCTGCGCAGCCGGCGGTTGCATATGGTGCATCGCATGGCCTTTCTCAACGGTGTTATGTCCTATGCGGCGTCACCCTTGTGGCTGGCGTTTCTGGTACTGGCCACTATTGCCGCCGCGCGCATGGTGATTTTTCCGATTGATTACTTTCCCAATCCCTATCAATTGCACCCGGTTTGGCCTGAGTGGGAGCCTTTGCGCGCCTTGGCGCTGATTCTTGTAACGTTCTCGCTGTTATTCATACCCAAGTTTCTCGCCGTGTTCGACGCCATATCGCATGGCCGTGCACGGGGTTTCGGCGGCATGCTGCGCATGCAGGTCAGCGTCTTCATGGAAATGCTGATATCCGCTTTGCTGGCGCCGATTCGCATGTTGTCCCATACCCGTTTCGTGCTTGAAGCGCTGTTCAACCTGAAGCTGAAGTGGGCCGGGCAGAATCGCAGTGGCGAGAGTGGTTGGGGTGAAGCTTTCCTCAATCAGGCGTTCGGCACCGTGCTGGCGTTGAGCTGGATCACGTTCGCCTACTGGATTGATCCGATGTTTTTCATCTGGTCGCTGCCGGTGGCCATCCCGCTGATTTTTGCCGCGCCGATATTCGTATTGCTGAGCCGCATTCAGGCTGGCCAGCACCTCAAGCGCTGGGGCCTGTTGAGAATCCCGGAGGAAACCGATGGCTCGCCGTTGTTGAACGATCTGGCGGACAATCCTATCCGGCACAGAGCGCATCCTCGGTTGTCCGCCTTTACCGCGAGCATTATCGATCCGCGCCTCAACGCCTTGCACGTCGCCCAGGCCCGCACCTTGCGCGGCTCGGTTCGCATGGCAAATTTGCAGGCACTGCGCGAGCGTTGCCTGGCTGAGGGCGTTGACCATCTCAGTGCTGCGGAGCGTAATCTGCTGGCGCGCGATGCGCCTTCCCTGGCGTGGTTGCACCAACGGGTCTGGCAGTCGGGCCCGCAGTCGGTATGGGCGCCGCTGTTGCGCGAACTGTAACGGCATGCGGCCGGTGTGGAACTATCGCGCCATGAATTACTCCATTTTACTGAGCATTTCGCAGGGTGCAGCCGGCATGGCTGCCTATGCCCGATAAAGTAAAAAGGAGCTACTTATGAAAAAAATACATTTGATACCCGCCTGTCTGGCGTTGGCTGTCAGCCTTGGCAGCGGCAACCTGTTGGCTCAGGAAACAGGTGCGATGGGCGACGACCGCACCGAAACGACCGGCCCTACCGGTATGCCAGCGACCTCCGGTGAGGGCGGCAGCGCTGATCCAACGGGTGTTGATTTATCGCCTAGCCATGTGACGGGTGTGACCGCGGAACACTTTGTTGATCAGGCCACGGCCAAGAGCTACGCACTGATTCAGATGAGCGAAGCGGCGCTGGAGCAGGGCTCGCCAGAAGTGCAGCAGTTTGCCCAGCAGGTCATTGACACCCAGCGCGAGATCAATCAGCAGTTGCGTTCATTGGCCGAGGCGGATGAGCTCGAAGTAGCTGATGATGCCAACCTGGTAGATCAGGGCCGCACTATGGTCATGGAGTTGCGCGACGGGGAATCTTTTGATCAGGCGTATGCCGACAACCTTGCAAGCGTTGCTCGCGAGCTGGCCGACCTGTTTGAAAGTGCGGCGGCTTCGGATCTGGGTGAATTGAGTGGCTATGCCGAGACGGCCATGGCCGATGTACAAAAGCAGCGAGATATGGCCGTGCAGATGGCCAATGCTGATAGTGAATAAATGCAGGCAGTAACGCCCGCGTATTGATTGATTTAAGCTCAAAAAAAGGGATGTCCATGAAATCCATGCTGCATGCGCTTTATCTGGTACCCGCAGCCATGCTGTTGGCCGCCTGCGAAACCACTAGCCCGGTACCCTCTGAGCGGACCTACGTTCAGGTTTACGCCAATACTGGTGCCGTTCAATGTGAAGGTGGCGGCGCCAGCGTGCCGGATATGGCGCAGCAGATGCGAGATCAGGGCATCAATGTCGAGATGGCTTCATGTGGGCACGACGGCCTGATGCGCACGGCGGTTTGTGGTGCGCCGGATGGCAGCATCGGTGTATTCGTCATATCCCAGGTTGATAATCAGCGCGCTCTGGAGCTGGGTTATATGCCCTTTGATCGCGTGCCTGAGGCGCAGGTGCAGCCTTGCCCTGAGCAGCTTGAGAATGAAGTAGGTAATCCGGACCCTTCATCAGCTAGCTGATCTTGCATAGCGCTGGACCATGAACAGCAAGCTGCATGAGCAAGCCTCGACCTTTGACATCAGGGTCGGGGCTTTTTATTGCGTTGAACATTCAATCGAAATGCTTGCATTGTGCGTCGAACAAATTTAGCTTCGTATTTAGAAGTTAAGTGTTCAGAGCATTATGTCATTCGTGGTCTGAGCGAACACACCCACAAGAGGCGATTGATTGTGAAAACGCGCATAACAGAATTGTTTGGTATTCAGCACCCGATTATCCAGGGTGGCATGCACTATGTCGGCTTTGCCGAGCTGGCCGCAGCCGTATCCAATGCCGGCGGCCTGGGTACCATCACCGGCCTGACGCAGAAAACCGCAGCCGATCTGGCCAATGAGATCGCCCGCTGCCGGGATATGACCGACAAGCCTTTCGCGGTCAACCTGACGTTCCTGCCTACCGTCAGTTCGCCGGACTACCCCGGTTACATCAAGGCGATCATTGAGGGCGGCGTGAAAATCGTCGAGACCGCTGGTCGCAGCCCAGAGCAGTACATGCCTTACCTGAAAGACGCGGGCATCAAGGTCATCCACAAGTGCACCTCGGTGCGTCATTCGCTGAAGGCGCAGTCCATTGGCTGCGATGCAGTGTCGGTAGATGGCTTCGAGTGTGGTGGCCACCCGGGCGAGGATGATATTCCCAACATGATCCTGTTGCCCCGCGCGGCGGACGAGCTGGAGATTCCCTTTGTTGCTTCAGGCGGGATGGCCGATGCGCGCTCGCTGGTCGCTGCCATGGCGCTGGGCGCCGAAGGCATGAACATGGGTACGCGCTTTATCGCTACCCAGGAAGCGCCGGTGCACGAGAACGTCAAACAGGCCATCGTTGCTGCCTCCGAGCTGGATACCCGGCTGGTCATGCGTTCGCTGCGCAACACCGAACGGGTGCTGAATAATGCTGCGGTCGAGCGCATTATCGAGAAGGAAAAGCGCCTGGGCCAGGATCTGCAGTTCTCCGACATCGTCGACGAAGTGGCCGGCGTTTATCCGCGGATCATGAAAGAAGGTGATATGGAAATTGGTGCCTGGTCCTGCGGTATGGTCGCTGGCCTGATTCACGATATCCCCACCTGCCACGATCTTATCGAGCGCATCATGCGCGAGGCCGATCAACTGATCCGTCAGCGTCTGAATTCCATGCTGTAACTCCTTGCTGTAACCCTATGTTGTAAGTACAACGGCCCGCTGTCCTGATAGCGGCGGGCCGTTTCCGGAGGCCGCCATGTCGCGTGCTACACCCCACCACGATGACTGCAGTGTCACCAAAGCCCTGGATATTATTGGCGACTGGTGGGCACTGTTGATTCTGCGCAACGCTTTTCACGGTATGCGCACCTTCGATGCGCTGCAGAAGCAACTGGGCATTTCCACCAGTGTTTTGAGCAGCCGCTTGAAAACCATGACCGAGGCTGGCGTACTGCAAAAAGTCGTCTCAAAGGCCGATGGCCGCTCTTTCGAATACCGTCTTACAGCCTCTGGCCACGATCTGTATCCGGTTTTGGTCGCCTTGATGCAATGGGGCGAGAAGTGGCGTCCCAGCGCCAAGGGCCAACGCTTGATGTTGATTGAAAAGGCCAGTGGCTTACCTGTTCAGGGCGTGGCCGTGCTGGCGGCTGACGGTCGACCGCTCAAGCCCTGGGACGTGGCGCCTGTACCAGGCCCGGGTGCTGACGAGCGCGTACGCGAGCTGATCGGGCCCCATTAACGGTTATACTTCGCCCACTTTGCAGTTTCTGACGTTTCCCCCTGCTGACAGGAATGACCTATGTACGAATGGCTGGACACGCTACCCACAAACGTGGTGATTTCCGATGCGGTCGTCAGGCTGCTGTTTAGTACCGCTGTTTTGATGGTGGTCGTGCTGGTGCTGCGTGCTCTGGTATCCCGCTTGATCCGCAACAAGGTCAACTCGGTAGAGCTGCGCCGCAAATGGCTGGTCAACTCGCGCAATGGCTTTCTGCTGTTGATGATGCTCGGCCTGGTGATGATCTGGGGCGCGGAACTGCGTACCTTGGCGTTGTCGATTGTGGCGATTGCGGTGGCCTTTGTAGTGGCGACCAAGGAGCTGATCCTTTGCGTCATAGGCTCGATCATCAAAACCGGCTCCCGCTCGTTCAATCTGGGCGATCGCATTCAGATCAAGGATTTCCGCGGTGACGTGATTGATCAGAACCTGTTGACCACCACCATTCTGGAAGTGGGGCCGGGCAAGCATGTGCACCAGCGTTCCGGGCGCATTATTGTGATTCCCAATGCGCTCTTTGTTGCCGAGCCGGTGATCAACGAAAGCTTTACCAACGAATACGATTTTCACGTATTCACTGTACCCTTCAAGCGCAAGGATGACTGGCGTGCTGCCCAGGCGGCCTTTCTCGAATCGGCCAATCGGCACTGCGCCCCGTATCTTGAATCGGTGCGCCAGTACATGAATCGCATCGGCCGCAACCGCGGGCTGGAAACCCCGTCGGTGGACCCGCGGGTGACGATTCAGACGCCGGTATCGGACGAGATACATCTGGTTATTCGGTTTCCGACCAAGGCCGGGCAGCGTGGCTATATGGAGCAGACGATTCTCACCGAAGTATTTGCCAGCAATGACTTTCTCGCGCCGAGCCAGGCGAACGAGTCTGAACCGCTGCCGCGCTCCGAGCCGCGGGACTCGTAGCGTGGCACCAGGCGCCCGGCGGAACTGCGCCGGGCTTGGGTATCAGCGCTGCTGGATGAGGCGATCTACAGACAGCCGGCCCCCACCACTGATCAGCAGTGACAGGGATATCGCCAGCAGGCTCAGGGCAAACTCATAACCGTTGTTGCTCATGAACAGACCATTGGCCAGATGAACGGTGACGATGGCTACCAGCATGGTCAAAGCCAACACTGCAGCAGCAGGGCGTACCAGCAGACCCATCAGTAGCGCCAGGCCGCCCAGAAATTCGGCGCTGCCCGCGCCCAATGCCATGAGATAGCCGGGCTCTAATCCAATAGAAGCCATCCACTGTCCTGTCCCTTCCAGCCCGTAGCCACCAAACCAGCCGAAGAGTTTCTGTGCGCCATGGGCCATAAAGATGATGCCAGCGGGAATGCGCAAAGCCAGAGCCGCAAAGCTGGTGTTGGTGTGAGTAATCCGGGTCAGGATAGTGTTCATGTTTAAGCCTCTTGATGTGGGTTGGTTGCTGCGATGAGGCTAATAATAGTCCAGATAATTAAATTGAAAAGCGCAAAATTATGCGAATAAACATCTGATTATTTGATAAATAAAAGACGGTAGCATTTTTACACACCTTTACACGCCTTGGCTTGAACCGCCCGGGCAGTGGCTGCTCAAAGTAGCATCCATCTATTTTGAATCGAGGTCTTATTGAAGCCTGCCACCTCCCGCCTGCTCAGATGGATATTGCTGATATTGATCATTATCGCGGCCTACATACACAAGCCGTGGGAATATCTGCCGCCTGAATGGAACCCCTGGACGCCTTTATCGCTCACTGACGACATGACGCCCGTCACGCGCTGGAAGCTATCTCAATTGAAGCAGGCGCCGGATACTTGCGTGGCGGTATTGGAAACTGCGCCGGGAGGGTTGGTGGATTATCTGGATCTGGAAGACTACACCCCGGTGGAAAACTGCCCGCTGAGCAATGTTGTGCGGGTGCGTAGCAGCGGCGTCAGTTTCAGCTCGCCCTTTACCGTGACCTGTCCGATGCTGGTTGCCTGGGTCATGTTCGAGCAGCAACAGCTTCAGCCGCTGGCATTGGAGCACCTGGGCTCCGAGGTGAGGAGGGTCGATCACTTCGGCAGTTTTGCCTGCCGCAATGTGTACCACCGGGAGAATGCCCGCCGCAGCCAGCATGCCTCTGCCAATGCCTTTGATGTGGCCGCGTTCAGGCTTGAAGACGGTCAACAGGTCAGTGTGTTGCGCGACTGGGATAACACCCAGGCCCCGGCCAAAAGCACCTTCCTGAAGGCGGTGCATGAGTCCGCCTGCGGTTACTTTGGCACGGTGCTCGGGCCTGACTACAATCAGCCACACGAGAACCACTTCCACTTCGATGGTAGCGGGTATGGCTTCTGTCGCTAGTGGGCTTGCTCTGTAATACCCTCTGGCGGTATACAGATGCTCATGCCGCCAGCAAGGTGCTGGCGCGGGACCTGTCGGAGCGGGCTTAAGTGACAGCTGAACTCTTTATCGCCAACAAAAATTACTCTTCCTGGTCGCTGCGGCCCTGGGTATTGATGCGCCAGCTACAGATTCCCTTTGTCGAGCGGCTGATGCCCTTTGGCGGGGCGGGCAGCGGCGAGGCCTTCCGGGCTTTTTCGCCGAGTGGCAAGGTACCTTGCCTGGTCGATGGCGATATCCGGGTGTGGGATTCGCTGGCAATTACCGAGTATCTGGCTGAATCCTTCCCCAATGTCTGGCCGAAGGACCGCGCTGCGCGCGCGTGGGCGCGAAGCGCGTCAGCGGAAATGCATTCGGGATTCGCTCAGCTACGCGATAGCTGCACGATGAATTGCGGCCTGCGCATTCAGTTGCACGAAATTAGCCCGGCCTTGCAGCGCGAGTTGGATCGCCTGGATGAGCTGTGGTGTGAGGGTATTAAGTGCTTTGGCGGGCACTTTCTGGCCGGGAGTGAGTTTACTGCGGTGGACGCATTCTTTGCGCCGGTGGCATTTCGATTGCAGACCTATAACCTGCAGTTGTCCGTGACTGCCATGGAATATGTCACGCGCCTGTTGATGCTGGAGCCCATGCGCGAATGGTATGAAGCGGCACTGCGCGAGCCGTGGCGGGATGATTCACATGAACAGGACGCGGGGCGTGTGGGGACCTGGCTGGAGGACCTGCGCGGCTAGTCGTCGCGCTCCTCTGGGTTGGCCTTGGCCTCCTTGATGGTCTCCTTGGCGTGCTCCTCGTCGCCTTCTTCGGTTTCCGGTTTGTCGTTCTCTTCGGCACGCGAAGGCCGGTAACAGAGAGTCGCAATGATCGGGAAGTGATCCGAACCAATGTGTTTGAGGCGGCGCATGCCCCCCAGCGTGAAGTGTTCACTGGTGAAAATATGATCCAGGGGCCAGCGCAGCAGACGGTAATCGGCATTGAAGGTACTGTACATGCCGCGCCCGCGGCGCAGGTCCAGCATGCCGCTGACCCGGCAGAACATGCGGGTGGTACGCGACCAGGCTACGTCATTCAGATCGCCAAACAGCAGCGCCGGACCGCCATGCTCCTCGATCTGCTTGGATACCAGCAGAAGCTCGGCGTCTCGCCACAGCGTAGATTCACTCTCGTTTGGGGCTGGCGGCCTGGGATGTACTGCGTGGAAGTAAATCTGCTCGCCATTGCGCAGTTCGATCTTGCCGTGGATGGAAGGAATATCATCCTGGATAAGGCGTTTGACGCTCACATCGTGCAGCGGCATGCGCGAGTACAGGTGCATGCCGTACAGATTGTCCTGGGGCACCTTGACACTGTGCGGCCAGTCATTTTCCAGCGCGGTATCCAACTGCTTCTCCCACCAGTCATCCGACTCAAGCGTCAGGATCAGGTCCGGTTGGGTCTCGTGCACCTGGCTGATCAGCGCTTCGGCATTGCGGTTTGGGGTCAGTACGTTGGATATAAGCAGTGTGATGCAATGATCGCCATCCCCTTGCTCGGCCTTCTGCATCTGCACGGGATACAGCGGCGTCCATGGCAGAATGTGCCAGCCCTGCACCGCAATGACGATGACGCAGATCGCCAATGTGGTCAGTTGCCAGGCCGGGTCGCTGAAAAAGGTCAGCGCAGCGCATAGCCCGGCCAGGCTGAGAATCTGCACGCGGGGGAACTCGCAGGCGCGCACCCACCAGTCGTGTAGAGGGACTTTGCCCAATACGGTAGCAGCCAACAGCAGGATGCTGGCACCAAGCAAAATCCAGCTAAAAATCATGCGTTGTTCTCCGCGCCCCCAGGCTCATGCGAGCTTCCGCTCACACAAGCTTTGGCCCTTTTACAGCTCGGCGTTGTGATAGATGTTCTGTACGTCGTCCAGCTCGTTGAGCATGTCGACAAACTTTTCGAAGAGAGCGATATCGTCGCCCTCGATAGGGGTGCTGGTTTGCGGCAGGAACTGAATCTCGTCAACGATGAAGTCGATATCGCCAAAACTGTCGGTCAGGGCCTGCTTGGCCTTGAAGTATTCGTTGTTGGGCGTGAACACGGTGATCTGGCCGCTTTCATTCTCGATATCGGTCACATCCACGTCGGCCATCATCAATGACTCCAGGACGGCTTCTTCGTCATCCGCCTTGAAAGCCAGAATCGCACAATGGTCGAACATGTGACTGACGCTGCCGGGCGTGCCCATCTTGCATTTGGTTTTGGTAAAGCAATTGCGGACGTCGGAGATGGTGCGGTTGGGGTTGTCAGTCAGACAGTCGACGATAACGATACAGTTACCCGGGCCGAAGCCTTCGTAGCGGGCTACGGAGAAATCCTCACCGCCGCCGCCCTTGGCTTTCTCGATAGCCTTGTCGATTACATGGCCGGGGACCTGATCCTTCTTGGCACGTTCGATCAGACCTCGCAACGCCAGGTTGCCAGAGGGGTCAACGCCGCCTGACTTGGCGGTAACGAAGATTTCACGAGCGTACTTGCTGTACACCTTGGTTTTTGCGTCAGCCGTTTTGGCCATTGATTCTTTGCGGTTCTGATACGCGCGACCCATGTTGCTGTCCCATCTATGTCGGAAGTTAACTGTCGTAAGGGCCCGATTTTACCCACAGAAACAGGACAGAGCCACGTTCTATTTCTTCGACTTGGCTTTCTCTGCCTTGACCGCGCGTTTTTCCAGCAGGCTGAGTGCCGGTTTTTTCTTTGCTGCTTTCTTGCTGTCCATGCCTTTGCTCATGATGGGGTGTCCTGATCGGTCGGTGGGGTGGACTCCGGGGAATCCTTGCGGGCCAGTTTTTCCTGGCGTTTTTCTTCCTGTTGCTTGCTCTTCTTCAGTTCGCGCTGGCGCTTGTCGAACTGGTAATTGGGTTTGGCCATGGAGGCTCCTGTGGGAGGCAGAGGAGGGGGCCGGTCAGGTCAACCGGTCTGTGCTTCAGTGTAGTGGAATTACGAACTCAGCAGTGAAAAGCTGGTCAGTTTCTGTGAAACCCAGGGTCACAATCGCCTTTGCAGTCCGGTTTGCAACGGGGTGCAAAGGCGCCTACCTTGGAAATGACGGGAAATTTCCGGTCATGCAACTGAATAGGAGGACCTATGTCCCTGTCTCGATTGAAAACCCAGCGTCTGTTTCGTCAGCAATGTTATGTCAATGGTCAGTGGCTGGATGCCAGCGGTGGCAACACCATCGATGTGGATAATCCCGCGGATGGAAAGGTCGTAGGGACTGTGCCCTCGCTGAGCGAACAGGAGATCCTCAAGGCGATTGATGCGGCTGATCAGGGTTTTCAGGTGTGGCGCAAGAAAACCGCACAGGAACGGGCTGACCTGTTGATGCGCTGGTATGACCTTATGCTCGAGCACAAGGAGGACATTGCCACCCTGATGACGCTGGAGCAGGGCAAGCCGCTGGTCGAATCCCGTGGCGAGGTCGATTATGCCGCCTCCTTTATTCGCTGGTTTGCCGAAGAGGCGCGCCGGGTCTATGGCGAGACCATCCCTGGCGCCAAGCCGGGCCAGCATATTGTCGTCACCCGCCAGGCCATAGGTGTGACCGCCGCGATTACGCCGTGGAATTTTCCCGCCGCAATGATTACCCGCAAGGCAGGCGCCGCGCTGGCCGCCGGCTGTTCAATGATCGTCAAGCCGGCCAACGCCACCCCGTACACCGCATTGGCTCTGGCCGAACTGGCCGATGAGGCGGGTATTCCGCCAGGCGTGTTCAATGTGGTTACCGGCAAATCCAGCATGATCGGCGAGATCCTGACCGGCAGCCCGGTGGTGCGCAAACTGAGCTTCACCGGCTCGACCGAAGTGGGCAGCAAGCTGATGGCGCAATGCGCCGAGCATATTCAGAAAGTCTCCCTGGAGCTTGGCGGTAACGCACCCTTTATCGTGTTTGATGACGCGGATGTCGAGCGTGCGGTGGAAGGCGCGATGATCTGCAAGTTTCGCAATACCGGGCAGACCTGCGTCTGCGCCAACCGGTTTCTGGTGCAGTCGGGCATTCATGACAAGTTCGTCTCCAGACTCGCCGAGGCCATGGGCAAGCTCAAAGTGGGAGATGGATTTGCCGAGGGTGTGACGCAGTCAGCGCTGATCAATCATGCGGCGGTGGAAAAGGTCAAACGGCATTATGAGGATGCCTTGAGCAAGGGGGCAGAGCACGTCGCGGGCCCGGCGCCGGATGGCAAACAGGGGAATTTTGTGCCGCCGGTACTGATCACGGGCGTTACCGCCGACATGGAGTTGTGCCATGACGAAACCTTCGGCCCGCTGGCGGCGGTGATCAAGTTCGACACCGAAGAGCAGGCGCTGAAAATTGCCAACGATACCCCCTATGGTCTTGCCGCGTATTTCTACAGCCGCGACATTCACCGGGTCTGGCGTGTCGCTGATGCCCTTGAAGCGGGCATCATTGGCGTCAATGAAGGTGCGGTGTCCAATGCCACTGCGCCCTTTGGCGGGGTCAAGGCGTCCGGTCTCGGGCGTGAAGGTTCGCGCCATGGTCTGGACGAGTATACCGAGCTGAAGTACCTGTGTATGGGCGCGGAGTGATTCATGACCGAGACTCATAAACAGGCAAGAATCGCCCTGATGCCGGGCGATGGTATCGGCCGGGAAGTCATGGCAGAAGCGGTGCGCGTGCTTGAGGTGCTGCGCGAGCAGGATAACCTGCCGATCACCTGGGAATCCCTGGATTGGCCGAGCACCGCATGGCACGAGCAACACGGGCAGATGATGCCGGACGACGCGATGCAGCAGGTGCGCCAGTATGACGCGCTGTTGCTGGGCGCGCTGGGCGACCCGGGCCCGATCAGCGATGCGCAGCGTTACCGACTGCCGGATGGCATCTCCCTTGCGCCGCTACTGAGCTTTCGCAAGGGCCTGGATCTGTGGGCCTGCGAACGTCCGGCGAAGTTGTTGCCGGGCGCGCCGCGTTACCTTGCTGACCCGCGCGCCGAACATGTCGACATGCTGGTGATCCGCGAGAACAGTGAAGGGGAGTACGTCAATCAGGGTGGCCGTCTGGGGCAGGGCACGCCCCATGAAGTGGCAACCCAACTGGAAGTCTTTACCCGGCGGGGCACCGAGCGACTGATTCGGCATGCCTTCCGCGCTGCACGCTTGCGCCTGGAGCATCATGGTAATGAGCGCTCCTTCTACTGTGCCGAGAAAGGCACGGCGGCCGCTCAGGTATGCCTGATCACCAAGCGCAACGCCCAGCCTGCCTGGGGTGAACTCTATTCAGAGGTGTTCGCTGAGGTAGCCAAGGAATTTCCTGAAATCGGCATTACCCATGAATTGGTAGACGCCGCCTGCATGAAGTTTGTGCAATGCCCGTGGGAGTTTGATGTGGTGGTGGCGAGCAACTTGCATGGGGATATCCTGACGGATCTGGCGGCGGTTTTGTCCGGCGGCTTGGGTTTGGCGCCGTCGTGCAATATCAATCCTGATAGCCGGGAATCGCCTGCGCTGTTCGAACCAACGCACGGTAGCGCGCCGGATATTGCCGGGCAGGGCAAGGCAAACCCAGCCGCGATGTTGCTGACCACGGCGATGATGCTGACCTATCTGGGCCACGCATCCACTGCCGAGCGTTTGCGTGATGCGGTAGCCGCCGATCTGGTCGCCGGGGAAGGACGGGTACGGGCGTGCCAGGAAGTGACGGCGGGAATACTTGAGCACTTACGGGCCTAGCCCGACGAAACAGGTCCTGTGGACTAACGTTGTATGTTCCGGCTCGCCAGCCGCTTGTTAGGCTGGCACAGCCGGAATCTCTCTTGAGCGTGTTGGAGCTGGTCTCCAACCGAGTCACCTGCGGGACACAGCGCCCGCCCAACAGTATGGGAGTTGCTTGTATGAGCCACCATCTATCTCCGCTTTTGCAGCAAGCCAGTCGTGTCTGTGTTGATCATGGCAAGGGCAGTTGGCTATTCGACCTGGAAGGTCAGGCCTATCTGGATTTCACCTCGGGTATCGGCGTGACCAGTACCGGGCACTGTCATCCGCGTGTGGTGGCCGCAGCGCAGGAGCAGACCGGCAAGGTGATCCATGCGCAGTACACTACGGTGAGTCACCAACCCATGCTGCAACTCAGCGATCGGTTGGCCGAGCGGATGCCCGAAGGGATCGATTCGGTGGCGTTCAGCAACTCCGGCTCCGAAGCCGTCGAGACCGCCATGCGGTTGGCTCGGCATGCCACAGGCCGGGCCAATATCATCGTCTTCAACGGCGGCTTTCATGGCCGCACACTGGGCGCGGCGTCTTTGACCACCTCAGGTACCAAGGTGCGCACCGGCTTTCATCCGCTGATGGCCGGCGTTGTGGTTGCACCCTTTCCACACGCCTGGCGTTACGGCTGGAGTGAAGAGCAGGCCACCGCGTTCTGTCTCAATGAACTTGATCATATTCTCAAGACCCAGTCAGCCCCCAGTGATACGGCCGCACTATTGATTGAGCCGGTGCAGGGTGAATATGGCTATTACCCCGCCAACAGCGCCTTTATGCGCGGGTTGGCCGAGCGTTGCCAGCAGCATGGCATTCTGCTGATAGCCGATGAAGTCCAGGCTGGCTATGGGCGCACCGGCCGTTTCTGGAGCATGGAGCACTTTGGTGTGCGTCCGGATGTGGTCGTGACGGCCAAGGGTCTGGCCAGTGGCTTTCCCTTGTCAGCGATTGGCGCCTCGGCTGAATTGATGGCCAAGGGCATGCCAGGCTCGCAGGGCGGTACCTACGGCGCCAATGCGGTGGCCTGCGCCGCCGCACTGGCGACCCTGGATGTGATTGAACAGGAGCAACTGGTTGAAAATGCCGCAGCCCGCGGCGAACAGATGCTCAGCCAACTCCACGCGTTGCAGCGGGATTATCCCTGGATTGCCGAGATTCGCGGCAAGGGCCTGATGCTGGGTATGGAGATTGCCGAATCCCCCGACCGGCCTCTGCCCCAGGTGGCTGCGAACATAGCCGCCGCCTGTGAAGCCGAGGGCTTGCTGTTGTTGCGCTGTGGTATCGACGGGCAGACGGTGCGTTTTCTGCCGCCGCTGGTGGTCAGTGAGGTCGAAGTCAACGACGCAATGGCGCGGCTTGGCCGGGCCTTGCAGAAGGTGGCCGCATGACCCGCATCCTGGTACTGGTGGCGCCCGGAGAAACCGAGCTGCCGGGTTTGAGCGCGTTGCCGGACGATGCGCAGGTGCAGACGCTCAGCGCCGAGGCGGACTTGCGTGGGGCGCTGCCCGAGGCCGATGTGCTGGTGGTCACCGATTTTCGCACCGGTTTGCTTGAGCGCTGCTGGCCAGCGCAGCCGAAATTGAAGTGGGTGCATGCGACCAGTGCCGGCGTCGATGCGCTGTTGTTCCCCGCCCTGGTTGAGAGCGACATTCCGATTACCAACGCCAAGGGGATTTTCGACCGTGGCATTGCCGAGTATGTGCTGGGCGCAGTGCTGCTGTTCGCCAAGGACACCATGGGCAACCTGGCATTGCAGCGCGAGCATCGTTGGCAGCATCGCGATACCGAGATGGTCGATCAACGCCGCGCGCTGATTGTCGGCGCAGGCTCGATCGGCGGCGAAGTCGCGCGGCTGCTCAAGGCCGTCGGTATGCAGGTGACTGGTATTGCCCGGCAGGCCCGCGAGGAGGCGAATTTCGATCGGGTGCTGGGCAACGACTCCCTGCATGAGTGCCTCGGCGTGGCTGATTACGTGGTGATCACCGCGCCTCTGACCGAGGACACCCAGGGCCTGTTCGACCAGCAGACGTTCGCTGCGATGAAGCCGGGCGCACGACTGATCAATGTCGGTCGCGGCGCCATCGTCAACACCGACGCACTGCTGGCGGCGTTGCGCAGCGGCCACTTGGGCGGTGCGGCGCTGGATGTGTTTGAACAGGAACCCTTGCCCAAAGACCATCCGTTGTGGGATCAGCCCAATGTGATGATGTCTGCGCACATGGCCGGCGATTTCATCGGCTGGCAACGCGCGCTGGGTGAGCAGTTCGTCGCCAACTTCAAGGGCTGGCAACAGGGTCAGGCTCTTTTCAACCAGGTGAAGAAGTAGCTTTTCGTCACCTTCCGCTGGCGGGCCGTTGCATGACGGCCTTCGAGGTCGCCGGGCCTGCGTCCGGTATCAATAGCACGACAGGAGAAAGCCATGTCCCAAGACATCCTCAAGATGACCGCTGTTGAACTGCTCGCGCATTATCGCGACAAACGCCTGTCGCCGGTCGAGGTGGCCGGGGCGATGCTCGATCAGATCGAGCGCCTGGATAAGCATACCAACGGTTTCTGTCTGGTCGACCGTGACACCACGCTGGCGATTGCCGCTGAATCCGAGCAGCGTTACCAGAATGGCGAGGTCAAGGGCCTGGTGGATGGCGTGCCGGTGGCGGTCAAGGATGTGTTTCTGACACCCATGTGGCCGACCCTGCGCGGCTCGCATACGGTTGATCCGGCTAGTACCCTGAACAAATCGGCTCCGGCCACCGCAGCATTGGCGCGCCATGGTTATGTGCCTATCGGCAAGACCACCACGCCGGAGCTCGGCTGGAAGGGCGTAACCGATAATCCGGTTGATGGGGTGACGAATAATCCCTGGAACCCTGACAAGACCGCCGGCGGCTCCAGCGGTGGCAGTGGCGTCGCAGTAGCTCTGGGGATGGCGCCGCTGGCGCTGGGTACTGATGCCGGTGGCTCGATCCGTATCCCCGCCGCGTTCTGTGGCATCGTTGGGCTCAAACCGTCCTTTGGCGAGATTCCCCATTGGCCGGCAAGCCCGTTCGGTACCTTGGCCCACGCCGGGCCAATGACCTGGACGGTAGAAGATGCCGCCTTGATGATGAATGTGCTGACCGAGGCTGACCACCGCGATACCAACGCCGTACCCCGGCGCGGTATCGACTATCTGGCAAATCTGAAAAAGGGTGTCAAGGGCCTGAAGATCGCTTACAGCCCCAACCTTGGCTACGTTGATGTGAACCCGGAAGTCGATGCGGCAGTCGCGGAGGCGGCCAGGGTATTTGAAAGTCTGGGCGCCGAGGTGGTGCGTGTCGACCCTGGTTTCAGTGATCCATTGGCGGCCTTTGGTCATCTGTTTTATGGCGGCGCGGCGAACGCCATGCGTGATCTGGGGCCGAAAAAACGCGCCCTGATGGACCCGGAACTGGTCAAAGTCTCGGAAAAGGCTGCGCGCCTGAGCATGCTCGATTATATGGGCGCGGTGAACGAGTCAATGGCGCTGCGCGAACGCATGGCGACCTTCCACCAGAAGTACGATCTGCTGCTGACACCGAGCATACCCATTACCGCGTTCAAGACCGGTCGCGAGGTCCCGGAAGACTGGCCGAGTACGCGCTGGCCAACCTGGACGCCCTTTACCTATCCCTTCAACATGACCGGCCAGCCTGGCTTGTCTGTGCCCTGCGGCTTCGACAAGGGCGGTTTGCCGATCAGTCTGCAACTGGTGGGCGCGCGCTTCAACGATGCGCTGTTATTGCAGGCCGGGTACGCCTACCAGCAGGCGGCTCCGTTGACCGAGCTTCGCCCACCCTTGTTTACGTCCTGAGGAGCGCCCTTATGCCACTGAGCAGTCTGGATATCGATCTGTACGAATCCGAAGACCCGATCTGGAATCCGGCGATGATGGCGATCCCGGTGCCGGGTATCCGCAAGATGGTCAATATGGCGGCCAGCATGGAGGATGTGATTCACCTGTCCATCGGCCAGCCGGATCTGCCGGCGCCTGAAAATGTGGTCAACGCCACCATCGAAGCGCTGCGCGCCGGGCAGACCGGTTACACCATGGATGCGGGCTTGCCTGAGCTGTTGGAGTCCCTGGCGGTGTATTACAGCGCCCGTTCCCAGCGCAAGCTGACGGCCGATAACATCATGATCACCACGGGTGCTACAGAGGCCATCTATCTGGCGCTGACGGCAGTGTCGGCGCCGGGGCGGCATTTTATCGTGCCGGATCCGGCGTTCATGCTCTATGCGCCGATGATTCGTATGAACGGCGGCGAGATTACCGAGATCACTACCCGGGCGGAAAAGAATCACCAGCTCGACCCTCAGGAAGTGATTGATGCCATCCAGCCCAATACCCACGCCATCGTGCTCAACTCGCCGAGCAACCCGACCGGCACTGTCTATCCGCGGGAAACCATCGAAGCGATTTTGCAGGAGGCTGCCTACCGGGGCATTCAGGTGATCAGTGACGAGGTCTATGACCATCTGATCTACGATGGCAAGGAGTATCCCTCGGCACTGGCTTGCACCACCGATCTGGACAACTTGATGGTGGTCAGCAGTTTTTCCAAGACCTATAGCATGGCTGGCATGCGCATTGGCTGGATTATCGCCAGTCAGGCGGCGATAAAACGCCTGCGCCGCTACCATATGTTCACCACCACAGTGGCCAACACGCCTTGCCAATGGGCTGGGGTGGCGGCGTTGCATGGCAGCAACGATTTTATTCAGAACATGTTGGCGGAATACACCAAGCGCCGGGACAGGCTGGTCGAGTTGGTGGAGCAGACGCCGCACCTGACAGGCTACAAACCAGAAGGGGCGTTTTATCTCTTCCCGGCCTTGCCGGAAGGTGTCAATGGCACCAATGTGGCCCTGCGCCTGCTCAAGGAAACTGGTGTTTGTACCATCCCTGGCGAGACCTTCGGCAACAGCTGCAGCAACGCTATCAGACTCAGTTATTCCACGTCGCTGAACAATATTGAAAGGGCGTTTGAACGCATTATTCCGTGGATGGAGAAGCAGGATTTCTAAGCAGCAAGCGGGCTATATGCTTTTTTGTGTGGTTATTTGAAAAATAATCACACATTAAATCTAATCTTTCCTGAATTGAGCTGTCCTAGTGTGGAGGCCGCAATTTGTAACAGGATTGCGGTTATTTCATCCACAGGAGGAAACCTGATGAACAATATCGTTTATATCGTTGGTGCCGTCGTTATCGTTCTGGCTATTCTGTCGTTTCTGGGCTTTCGTTAAGCCATTGTCGCGGCGGGCTTTGCCCGCCCGGTGACAAGTGAGACGAGCGGTACGTCGTGGCTTCGCGACGTTACCTGCCAGCCCTCCAATCCGATATTTTTATTACTCCTCGCTCTTGTATTACCCAGCTTGATATTTTCGCATTACCCCCCTGCCTGATCTAAATTACCCCGTCGGCCTTGAGCCTCGCAATGTCCTGCGTGCCATAGCCGAGTTGTGTCAGTAATTCCTCGTTATGTTGCCCCAGAGCAGGACCTGTCCATTCGCTGGAGCCAGGTGACGCCGAAAGTTTGGGCACAATGCCGGGCATCTTGAATGGCTTGCCATCGGGTAACTGACCGGTGACGAACATGTCGCGCGCGAGAAATTGCGGATCGGTGAACATGTCGGCGACCGAATAGATGCGGCTGGCGGGTACATCTGCCTGGTTGAGGGCCGCAAGCACCTGTTCCTGGGGCAGCGATGCGGTCCAGGCGTCAATCAAGGCATAGATTTCCTCTCGCCGTGCATCTCGTCCTGCGTTGTCAGCCAGATCAGGGTCCTGTGCCATCTGCGTCTGGCCCATGGTGTGCATCAGCCGCTGGAAAATCGCATCGCCGTTGGCACCAATCTGCACTGCCTTGCCGTCGGCGCAGGTATGAATTGACGAGGGTGTGATGCCGGGCATGATATTGCCGCTGCGCTCGCGGACAAAACCCATCACGTCAAATTCCGGCACCATGCTTTCCATCATCGCAAAGACCGCTTCATAGAGCGCGACATCAACTATCTGACCCTGGCCGCCACGCACCTCCCGGTGCCGCAGCGCCATCAGCGCGCCGATAACGCCCCAGAGTGCGGCGATGGAATCGCCGATTGAAATGCCGGTGCGAACGGGCGGCCGATCCTCGAAGCCGGTGATATAGCGCAGCCCGCCGACCGACTCGCCCACCGCGCCAAATCCTGGTTGGTTTTTCAAGGGGCCGGTTTGCCCGAAACCGGAGAGCCGCACCATGATCAGTTTGGGGTTCAGAGCGTGTAAAACATCCCAGCCCAGGCCAAGCTTTTCCAAGGTGCCGGGGCGAAAGTTCTCGATCAGGATATCCGTATCAGCAAGCAATTCCTTGAGGATCTTCAGTCCATCCTGATGCTTGAGGTTCAGCGTCAGGGAGCGCTTGTTGCGCGCCTGGACGAACCACCACAGCGAGGTACCCTCATACAGCTTGCGCCATTTGCGGAGCGGATCACCGCCGTCGGGAGATTCGACCTTGATGACATCAGCGCCAAATTCGGCGCAGATGCGGGCCGCGAAGGGGCCAGCGATCAGGGTGCCAAGCTCGACAACTTTTAGACCTGCCAGCGGCTTGTCCGTTGGCGTGTTCACTGGTTCATCGGCTGGCTTGTAGCTCATGGGCGCTCCGTTCAGAAAGTGGCGCGCCCAGTCTATTCGATTGGCCGCACCGCCGGGTAGCGCGGGTGCGCTTGCCGGCGATAACGGACAGAAAGAGTATTACTCAGCGTAATCCTTGGCAGGGCGAGGCTCGCTGAGGATAGCCGAGCTTTCTGGCTGCGTAGTGCCAGTAGATGTCCCTGCGCGGTTGGTCAGCACCGGTGGTTCGTTCATCAGTTGACGATTCTTGCTGGCCCGATAGGCTTTGGCCCCGCGATAAATCGCAGCCGCGCCCAAAGCCAGGCTGACCACGCCAATGATGCCGGGCCGGGTGATGCCCTTGCGCAGCAACAGCAACCCGCCACCAAAAGACATCAACTGATCCCGGGTAGTCAGGTTCTGATTTTTTGAGACATTCATTAAATCTTTCAACATGGTGAGTTTACCTTGATTGTATGGTTGTAATGGGTCAAGAGGCTTTCTGCAACGCCTCTATCAACTCTTGTTTACGCATGGTCGAGCGGCCGGCGATATTCCGAGAACGCGCTTTTTTCATGAGCTCATCTTTGGTTTCTTCCTTCAACGAGGCTGCGCGGGGCACGCCTTTTCTACTAGCCGCTGCGCGCTCGGCAGAGCCACTTCGAGAATGTGCCTTGGCTTGCGCAGGCTTTTCCTTACCAGAGCCTCCCTGGCGATTGCCACCACCGGATTGTTTGTTCACCGTAGCCCACGCGCGGGCTTCCGCTTCCTCTTCAGGTACGCCTTTGCGCTCATAACTCTGCTCGATATGTTCGGCTTTGCTCTTCTGCTTTTCGGTATATTTTTCTTTGCTTCCACGGGTCATGGGGTCACCTGCCTGAATGGTCGGCTTCGTGTCTTATTAGGACTGGAAAGCAGGGTGCTGGTTCAGCTTATTTAGTGTCTTTTCTGCGGCCATGTTTGGGTGAGCTACGCATAGTCACCTCCAAGAAATAGTTAGAACCTTTGCCGTGGGCGTTGCTCACATATTCAAGCCGCCAGAGGAGATGAATAATGTCGAACAACCAGAAATCCAGTGAACTAGCAGGGACAGATAGCCCTGACCGTGAGAACAGCAACAAAAAAATCGAGCAGCTTGAAGTTGCTCGCGAAGATGCGACCGGCGAGGCGCTTACCACTAATACCGGAACGCGCATCGCGGATAATCAAAACACCTTGAAAGCTGGCGAACGTGGGCCGTCTTTGCTAGAAGATTTCATCATGCGTGAGAAAATCACGCATTTTGATCACGAGCGCATTCCCGAACGCGTGGTGCATGCCCGCGGTGCGGCGGCGCATGGCTATTTCCAGGTCTATGAGCCGCTGAGCGAGTTGACCAAAGCCGATTTTCTTAACGACCCCGCGAAAAAAACGCCAGTATTCGTGCGTTTCTCCACGGTACAGGGCCCCAGAGGCTCGGCTGATACCGTCAGGGATGTGCGCGGTTTCGCGACCAAGTTCTATACCGACGAAGGCAACTTCGATCTGGTGGGCAACAACATGCCGGTGTTCTTTATTCAGGACGCAATCAAGTTTCCGGATTTTGTCCATGCGGTAAAACCCGAGCCGCATAATGAGATACCCACCGGCCAGTCTGCCCACGACACCTTCTGGGACTTCGTGTCCCTGACGCCCGAGTCGGCGCATATGGTGCTCTGGACCATGTCCGATCGCGCTATTCCAGTCCAGTACCGAGCCATGCAGGGCTTTGGCGTGCATACGTTCCGGATGGTAAATGCCGAGGGCAAGTCGGTGTTCGTCAAGTTTCATTGGCGTCCGGTCTCTGGGGTATTTTCACTGGTTTGGGATGAGGCGCAAAAGCTGGCGGGCAAGGACCCGGATTTCAACCGCAAGAACCTCTGGGAAGATATCCAGAATGGCGATTACCCGGAATGGGAATTGGGCCTGCAAGTAGTGCCAGAGGAAGACGAACACAAGTTCGATTTCGATCTGCTCGATCCGACCAAACTGATTCCCGAGGAGTTGGTGCCAGTCAAGGTAGTCGGCAAGATGACCTTGAATCGCAACCCGGACAACTATTTTGCCGAGACCGAGCAGGCCGCTTTCCACATTGGCCATATCGTGCCTGGCATTGATTTCAGTAACGATCCGCTGCTTCAGGGGCGCCTGTTTTCTTATACCGATACCCAGTTGCTGCGCCTGGGCGGCCCCAACTTCAACGAGCTGCCGATCAACCGCCCCGTGTGTCCGTTCCATAACAACCAGCGTGATGCCCTGCATCGGCAGACTATCAACAAGGGCCAGGCCTCCTACGAGCCGAACTCGATAGATGGTGGCTGGCCGAAGGAGACCCCGCCGGCACCGAGCGGCGGCGGTTTTGAGAGTTATCCGGAAAAGATTTCCGCGAGTAAAATCCGCAAGCGCAGTGAATCCTTTGGCGACCATTTCTCCCAGGCGCAGTTGTTCTGGAGCAGCATGAGCGATCCGGAGAAAGAACACATCATCGCCGCCTACAGTTTTGAGCTGGGCAAGGTGGAGCGCGTGTTTATCCGTGAGCGTCAGGTGAATGAGATCCTCGCCAATATCGACATGCAACTGGCCTCGCGAGTGGCCGCGAATGTGGGCGTCAAGGCACCTTCCGGCTCAGCGGCTGGCGCGCAAAAAGGCACCGTGAAGCCGTCCCCGGCGTTGAGCCAGATGAACCTGCTATCTGGCAATATCAAGTCGCGCAAGGTGGCGATTCTGATTGCCGAAGGCGTCAAGGGCGCAGACATCGACGCCATGCTGGCGGCGCTGAAGAAAGAGGGGGCCATGGCCAAATTGATTGCCCCATCGGCCGCGCCGGTTAAAAGCGCTGAAGGCAAGATGCTGGAGCCGGATGGGTCCATGGAAGGCCTCCCGTCGATAGCCTTTGATGCCATTTTCGTCCCCGGTGATGCAGCGATGCTCAAGGCTTTTGAAGGTAATGGCGTGGCGCTGCATTACTTGCTGGAAGCATACAAACACCTGAAAGCCATCGCCCTTTGTGGCAAGTCGGTGGATCTGGCGGCCAAGCTGGCTTTGCAAGCCGATGAAGGCTTGCTGCTGGGCAAGGATGCGAAAGCCATTACACCCGACTTTTTCGCGGCGATAGCCAATCACCGCGTCTGGGCTCGGGAAGAGAAAGCCAAAGCCATTCCAGCCTGATACAGATTTTTTAAGCGGTCCCATCATCCGCTTTCACCCATTGGCTTTTAGCCAATGGGTGTTTTTTTGTTTGCCCGGCGAAGCCGGCAAACCCGTCCACCTGAAAGAAGGTGGAGTCACCCCGACCGAGGGGAAGACAATCTGAATGGCAAGGGCGTCACTGGCCAACGGTGGGGTCTGAAGGAAG
>Ga0163216_100484_pt1 | contig 62543 bp, 62 predicted proteins | sample SynspAceP_FD_167610 | JGI IMG/M metagenome (GOLD analysis project Ga0163216, IMG submission 167610) | Saline lake microbial communities from Ace Lake in Antarctica - Synechococcus sp. Ace-P (Illumina Assembly) | ecosystem: Environmental > Aquatic > Non-marine Saline and Alkaline > Saline ...
TTCGCTACGCTCCACGGGGGATTCAACCCAAGGGCAACCAGGGCAGCGCTGTTCCGCTGCGATGGAAGAAATGGACGAAGCTTAAACTCGTACAGATTCTGTCTTGACGACAGGGTCCACCTTAACGTGGTCAGCGACGCGGTCAGCGACAGATTCAGCGACAGAGTCGGCCACATAGTCAACCACAGGGACAATTTGGACGTTGGTTCGGGTTTCATTTACGCTTACCTAAATATGCTTACCTAAATATGCTTACCTGATTATGCTTATCTATTTACGCTTACCTACTTGCGATTACCTTTAGTCAAACACTGGTTTAACCATCTTCAACGTCTAACCATAACCCACGAGTCAGCCATGAAGCAGCCAACAGCCCATGTTTTATCTCTTCAAGAGACCGTCACGCGATCGGTGAGCCGAGGCAACTATCGCCGCCTGTGTATGAGCACCCTCGCCTTTGTGGCGCTTTGGTTTTCTGGCCAAGGCAGTGCTTGGAGCCAATTGAGCCAAGGGCAAGCCGCACCCGTCTTCAAAACCACTGCCGCGCTCGCGGGTGAGGTGTTTAACTTTGATTTAAAAAGTGCCTTAGAACAAGGCCCTGTGGTGGTCTATTTTTATCCCAAGGCCTTCACCAGTGGCTGCACCATCGAGGCGCAGATGTTTGCTCAAGCCATTGACGACTTTGCCGCACAAAAGACCACGGTGGTCGGGGTATCGGGCGATGACATTGAAACCCTAAAAAAATTTTCGACTGGCCCTTGTGGCGGCAAGTTCGCCGTGGCGGCCGATGATGATCAGTCAATCATGAAAGCCTACGACGCCGCCTTAAAGATCTGGCCGGGAGCCGCAGATAGGATCTCCTACGCCATCGCACCCGATGGCACGATTATTGATGTTTATGAAAGCCTCAGTCCAACTGATCATGTGACGCGGACATTGGCTGCTGTCACCGAGTGGCAGGCGGCACAACGATGACCGCCTGCGTTTGGTTTCGTGGTGATTTGCGCTTACAAGACCAACCTGCCTTGGCAGCGGCGTGCGCGACCGGCGCGGCGCTCGCTTTGTATGTGGTCTCACCGTCCGATTGGGAAAGTCACCACGACGCCCCAGTCAAGTTAGACCTGTGGCGTCGTGCCTTACACGCCCTGCAACCAGGCTTGGCCACCATTGGCGTTGCTCTCAAGCTTTTAAGGGTCGAACAGTGGCACGATTTACCGCCGGCCTTGTTGGCGTTTTGTCAACAACACGGCATCACTGAAATCCATTGCAACCGAGAGCAAGGCGTTCACGAACGGCGTCGCGATCGCGCCTGTTATGCCCTGTTGCAATCCGCTGGCATCACCATGGTGGCTCACAACGGCCAGACCTTGTTGGCGCCCGGCTCACTTAAAACCGGTTCCGGCGGGGTGTACCGTGTGTTTTCACCCTTTGCACGGGCCTGTCGGGCACGCTTAAGGACGGAACCGTTATCTTTGGTGCCCTGCCCGCCGCCACGGTCATTGCCAGTAGACATCACATCTGACGATATTGATGCGGTTTGGCCTGAAGCCCTACCCCATTTGGCCGAGCAGTGGCCGGTTGAGCAAGCCCACATTGATAAACGCCTCAAAGATTTTTTAAGTGACCGGGTGTCTGATTACGAGACCGCCCGTAACTTTCCTGCACAGCCCGGCACCAGCGGTTTGTCACCTTACTTGGCCGCCGGTCTCATATCGCCAGCGCAATGCTTAAATGCCGCGCTGGCCTTCAACCAGGGCGAGCTTGAGACGGGGCAAGTGGGCGTGCGCAGTTGGATCAATGAGCTCATTTGGCGTGAGTTTTACTGGCACTTGCTCAATGGGTTTCCACAGTTATCCATGCACCAACCACTCAAACCAGAAACCGCCGCGGTTCAATGGCGCGACGCGCCTGATGACTTTGCCGCTTGGGCGCAAGCCCGAACCGGGATTGCCCTCGTTGATGCGGCGATGCAGCAGCTATTGCAAACCGGTTGGATGCATAACCGCTTGCGAATGGTCGTTGCCATGTTCTTAACCAAAAACTTGCTGATCGACTGGCGACTTGGCGAGGCATTTTTTATGCGCCACCTCATTGACGGTGAATTAGCCGCTAACAATGGGGGCTGGCAATGGAGCGCTTCGACGGGGGCTGATTCGGCGCCCTACTTCCGTGTTTTTAATCCCATCAGCCAATCACAAAAGTTTGACCCGCAAGGGACTTTTATCCGTCACTGGTTACCAGCACTCAAATCACTTGATGACAAGAGCATCCACGACCCAACCACGGCGCAACGACAAGCGCTCGGCTATCCCTTGCCGATCGTGGATCTCAAGTCCAGTCGGGTGCGTGCTATCGACGCTTTTAAGCAACTGAATCGAACCCCCTAATCAAGACTTCAAGACTTCAAGTCTTCAAGTCTTCAAGTCTTCGACACACATAGGAATGCCCCGCATGGCCACTATTTCCGACTTCTCTGCAACCGATATACACGGCAACACCCAATCGCTTGAACCGTACTTGGGTAAGGTGCTGTTGATCGTCAACGTGGCTTCACGCTGCGGCTTTACCGGTCAATACACGGGCCTTCAGGCGCTACAGACCGCGTTGGCAGACCAAGGCTTTTCTGTCTTGGGGTTTCCGTGCAATCAGTTTGGCTCACAGGAGCCCGATGACGAAGCTGCCATTGAGTCGTTTTGTGAGACCAACTACGGGGTAACGTTTCCCATGTTCGCCAAAGTCGATGTCAACGGCAAAGAGGCCATTGACCTCTACGATTGGTTAAAGTCTAGCCAACCTGGCCTGCTCGGCACGGAAGCGGTCAAGTGGAATTTCACCAAGTTTTTAATTGATCGCCAAGGCAACGTGGTCAAACGCTACGCGTCAAACGTCAAGCCGCAGGCCCTGCGCAGCGACATTGAAGCACTTTTATAAGATCGTCTAGACAGACGATACAAAAGGATAAGAATCATGATCGATCTCTACTACTGGACCACACCCAATGGCCACAAAATCACCTTGTTTCTGGAAGAAACGGGGTTGCCGTACACAGTCAAGCCCATCAATATTGCCAAAAATGAACAGTTTGAGCCCAACTTTTTGGTGATTGCGCCAAACAACCGTATCCCCGCGATTGTTGATCACGAACCCAGCGATGGCGGCGAACCCATTTCGGTGTTTGAGTCAGGCGCCATCTTGCTTTATCTTGCAGAAAAAACCGGTCAGTTTTTATCGACCGAACCCCGGGTTCGTTTGCAAACGCTTGAGTGGCTGTTTTGGCAGATGGGTGGCTTGGGGCCAATGGCCGGACAGAACCATCACTTTGGTCAATTCGCCAAAGAAAAAATTCCCTATGCGATCACTCGCTATGTCGATGAGACGGCACGTCTATACGGGGTGCTCAATCGACGCTTGGCTGATCGCGCGTTCATCGCCGATGACTATTCGATTGCGGATATGGCTTGTTTTCCGTGGATTGCTGCCCATCCGCGACAGCAACAAAACTTGGCCGACTTTCCTCATCTGCAGCGCTGGTATCGGTCGATTCACCAGCGTGAGGCAACCCAGCGGGCTTATAAACTCAGTGAGGCGTTAAATCCCAATGCACCTAAATTGCCGCCTTTGGAATAAAGGCCCTGCGCTCATACTGACCTTGTTCGGTTTGCTCGGCGGCGCCCACGCCCAGCAAACCGAACAAGGCGGCGTTATCGCCTATGAAAGCCTGTCGCGTAGCGTCTATGTTGAGCGCTGTGACCGTGACCGGTGCGCTCGGCTCGATTGGCAAACCTTGAAGTTTCAGGGCCAGCCCGAGCTCAATCGTTTCATCGATCGTGCGCTTTGGGCCCTCCTGCAAAACAATGCTCAAGCGCCTAGGCCTGAGATGGATCTGCCGGCCTTGACCGAGCATTTCCAAGCGCAGGCCAAGCCCGGTGAGCAAATTGTCATGCAGACCTCGTTGCTCAGGCAAACAAACCAATGGGTGGTGCTCTTAGTAAGCAAGTACCAGTTTGAAGGCGGCGCACACGGTCTGTCGTCGGCGAGGTTTATAAACTGGCGTCTGGCCGACGACCGTGCCGTGACACTGGCCGATGCGTTGCAACCAGACGCTCAGGCTGCCTATATTGAAGCGCTTAAACGAGCGTACGAGCAATGGGTTGTTGACCAAAAAAGCGAAGGTTCCATCAAAAACGTGTCTGATTTCATCGAGCAGTGGCCGTTTGTGCCGTCTGAGAATGTGGCTTTCATGGCTGAAGGTCTGCATGTTGGCTATGCCCGCTATGCCATTGCACCTGGTTCATTCGGGGAGCCCGTCTTGACAGTGCCTTATGCGGCACTTGCTGGAGTCATCAAACCTGGCTTGCTTGAATCGTTGTTTTAATCGTTGTTTTAATCGTTGTTTTAATCGTTACTTCAAGCCAACCGGTAGTGACTGCAGCAATGGGCATGACCGACAGGCCCTACTTTGCCTGGCGTTTATCGATGATTTCTTGAAGACTATCGGCCAGATTGGTGTGCCCTTGAAGGCGAGCGGCCGCAGCGGCATTGTCACCATTGATATCAATCGCAGCAGGATCAGCACCAGCGTCTAGCAACACTTGCACGGTATCAAACGAGCCGGCACGGGCGGCCATCATGATGGGGCTTGAGCCGTTTGGAGCGGGTGCGTTTGGCATGGCCCCTTGGCTCAATAAATAATCAACCACGGCAACCTGACTTTTTGAGGCGGCATAGTGCAAAGGGGTCCACCCTAAGTGATTGATCGTTGCCCCGCGCTCAACCAAGGCCTTTGTGCGCGGCAAATCACCCATCAGACTGACGTACATGAGCGGGGTTTCCTGGTAAGCGTTGATGATTTTGATGTTGGTTTTTGGGTTTTTGAACACCACATCAAACACCGCCCAACTGTTGTCTCGCACGGCTTGCATCAAAAGGGGATTGCCAATGTCGGTGGTGATATTGGGATCTAGCCCCTGGCTGAGTAGCGTGCTCACTTGGTCGGCACGGTCGTTTTTTACATGGATCCAGAGGTCATCGGTGTTTTGTGCGTATGACAAGCCGTTCACCACACTCAAACAAACCATTACCGCAAAAAAACCAATCTTTTTTAATATTAACAATGGGTTATAGACATTAATTAAGGTGTTATCTTGAAAAGTCATTATTTTAAGCCTCCACTTCAATTGGTCGCTCTATCTTACTGAAAAGACGATAGAAATTGTCCGTGGATGCTTGGGCTACTTCATCAACAGATATGCCCCGTAGTTCGGCAATTTTCTCAGCCACATGAAGTACCAAGGAAGGATCGTTGCGCTTGCCCCGATAAGGCACTGGCGCCAAATAAGGAGAGTCGGTCTCGATCAACAGCCTATCAAGCGGCACTTTGATAGCAGTTTCTTGTAACTCCTGCGCATTCTTGAAGGTCACAATCCCAGAAAACGAGATGTAAAAGCCCAATGCCATGCTGGCTTGGGCCATCTCCCAGCTTTCAGTGAAGCAGTGCATCACGCCACCCACGCTTTGCGCCTGCTCTTCTTCTAATATACGAATGGTGTCTTCGCGTGCCTGACGGGTATGGACAATCAGTGGCAGACCGGTTTGGCGAGCGGCGCGGATATGGGTTCTGAATCGCTCGCGCTGCCAAGACAAATCGCCTTCAAGCCGAAAGTAATCCAGGCCAGTCTCCCCGATCGCCACGACTTTAGTGTGTTCGCTGCGCGACACCAGGTCATCGACCGTTGGCGCCACCTCATCTTCGTAGTCGGGGTGAACACCCACGGAGCCCCAAAGCGTTGGCTGCGCTTGCACCATTTGCATCATGGCATCCCAGTCTCGCAGGTTAACGCTCACGCACAAGGCCCCCCTCACCTGATTCTCTGTCATTTTTTTGACAATGGCGGGGTAGTCGGCAGCCAGATCAGCAAAATTGACGTGGCAGTGAGAATCAATCAAAACGGTCATAAAGGTCTGTCACAAAAACGTTGTAGGCACGAATGTGCAAATAACTTGGCGTTCAAAGGGTGTGTGGCAAGGGGCATTTGCTGCCCCATCCAGCTGGCAAGCCCAGACCAATGCGCCAAAGACCCTTGCCCGGCACGTTGTTGCAGCGCCGTTGACAGATGGGGGTAATAGCGCACTGACAATCCCGCATTGGCTAAGGTGACGTCTAAGCTGAGCCGCTGTAAAACACTTAACCATTCTACCGCGGGTTGCTTGGCAAGCTCATCAGCTAGTTTGCCGACCGCTGCGGACTTGGGTTGCACCACTTGCGCCATCAAATCAACCGCCCACGCCGGGCATGGCTGGCTTTGCTGCTGGGACATCTCTAAGGCTCGCAACGGTGCGCCGCCTGCCGCGGCTAGCCATTGCGCGGCATGATCAACTGAGGCTTGCTCGAGCCAGGCCAAGCTTTGCGCTTGATCAGGCACTGGGACCGTCAACTTTTGGCAGCGCGATAAGACCGTGGGCAATAGGTGGTCTAAGGCATCGGTCACCAGAAAAAAAATGGTCTCGGGTGGCGGCTCTTCCAATGCCTTTAGCAGCGCATTGGCGGTCACTGTGTTCATGGTCTGGGCAGGATAAATCACCACCACACGCAAGCGCCCGCGATGCGTGGCCCGATGGTACCAAGGCTCAAGGGCCCGAATCTGGTCAACACGTAAATCTTCGGAAAGCTTCTTTTTTGCCGCGCCGCCAGAATCGGTGTCACCCTCCGCTCCCGCTGCAACGTCTTGTGCCATACCCTCGCGGGCAGCCAACGCAGCCGGACGAACCCGCATCAAATCAGGATGATTGCCGCTCGCCACCCAGTGGCACGCGTCACAAGCCCCGCAAGCAAAGTCCGGGCTGTTGGGCGCACGTGTCTCGCACAAAAGGGCCTGCGCCATGGAGAGCGCGAACTGTCGTTTACCGATACCGCTTAGGCCGTGCACGAGTAAGGCATGCGGCATGGTGTCTTGTTGACTGAGCCAGCGTTTGGCCAGCGTCTGCTGCCAAGGTAAAAAAGTGCCAATCATGGCTTGTTATCAACTGCGGGATGCCAAGCCGCTAAGAGATCATCAAGCGACTCGGTCAAACCTGTGCGAATCGCTGAGATGCTCTGCGTGCCATCGACGACTTCAAACCGGTCGGGCTCTTGCGCAACTAACGACAGATAAGCCGCACGCGTGCGTTCAAAGAAATCAGCCTGTTCTCGCTCAAAGCGATCCGGCTCACGGGTGTCAGCCAAGCGTTGCTTGGCGACCGCCAAGGGGACGTCAAACAACCAGGTTCGGTCGGGACCAAACGCCGGATGAACCCACTCAACCAGGGTAGCCACGCGGGCCATGCCCAATTCCCGTCCAGCGCCCTGATAGGCAAACGAGGCGTCGCTGAATCGGTCACAGACCACCCAATGGCCGGCGGCAAGCGCAGGTTCAATCACGGTACGCAGGTGTTCGTTACGCGCGGCAAACATCAACAACGTTTCAGTCTCTAAATGCATCGACTCGGTCAACAACAGTTCACGCAATTTTTCTGCCAAAGGGGTGCCGCCCGGCTCGCGCGTGCGGCACACGGTCACACCGTTCGCGCTCAAGTAATCGCTCACCCATTGCACGTGCGTACTTTTACCAGCGCCATCCACGCCCTCGAAAGTTAAAAACAATCCCCGCGTGTTGTCGATCGATTTCATGGTCTGTTCAAAATATAGCGGCGGACGTTTCGATTGTGATCGGCCAGGTTTTTAGCGAACGCACTCGTGCCGTCGCCTTTGGCCACAAAGTAAAAATAATCGTGTGCCGCTGGGTTCAAGACCGCCTCAAGTGAGGCACGGCCCACGCTTGAGATTGGCGTGGGTGGCAGTCCTGATCGCGTATAAGTGTTCCAAGGGGTGTCTCGTTGCAGATCGGCTTTGCGAATACGCCCTTGGTAGCGTTCACCCATGCCGTAAATGACGGTCGGATCGGTTTGCAGCGGCATGCCAACGCGCAGTCGATTGATAAACACCCCGGCAACCGTGGCCCGCTCTTGCGCTTGACCGGTTTCTTTTTCGACGATGGAGGCTAGAATCAACGCCTCTTGTGGCGTCTTAAGCGGCAGGTTATCCGATCGGTTTGCCCAGGCTTGCGACAAGACTTGGGCTTGGGTCTCGTAGGCACGCTTTAGAATCTCTTGATCGCTTGTGCCCACGGCAAAGACATACGTATCAGGAAAAAACAAACCTTCCACGTAGGGTTGCTCGATCCCCAAGTAATCGGCCAAGGCTGCTTGGTCTGCGATGGTGTCGGGATCAATGGTTTGTTCAATATCAGGGTGTTTGGCGACCGTCTCCATCATTTGTTTCGCGGTCCAACCCTCGATGAAGGCCACGCGCCGATGGCTGACATCTCCACTGGCCATCCGTTGGACGATATCCCACAGGCTGTCGCCAGCTTTGATTTGATAACCACCCGCTTTGATCAATCGGTCTTGTTCGGTGATTCGCGCCAGCCAAGCAAATGCCTCGGGCGGCATGACCACGCCTTGATCCACCATGCGACGTGCAATTTGAAGTGGGCTCGCGCCCGCAGGCACACGCAACTCCACCGTCTGCGAAGGCAACTCCAACGGTTTGTGCACCCAGTAATAGGCGAATACACCAGCGCTTGCCAGCGCGAGCACGGCAATCAATGCCAGCCACAGAAAAGTATGCAATAACGCTCTCATGGCTTAGAAGTGTAATGGAAACACACCAACAGGTGGCGGTTCCACCGCCGCGCCCGGGCCTGATGACAGGACGCTCCCCCTAAGAATACTGACAGCAATACCCGTGGCACTGACGTGACACTCATTGCCTCACCGACACCTGTTGTTATGATTGAAAGGGTGTGAAAAAAATTAAAACATCAAAATAATTAAGTAAGCACACAAAATAAAGCAAACACGCAAACAAAAAAGCAATACAGCTCATTGACTGGGGAAAGGGTTATGCAAGGTTCCGGCGCATTATTCACTCGTTACGTTGGTTTAGATTTGACGGTTTTTTCAGCGGCTGGCCAAGACATGCTGACTTTTTTACAGTCACAGCTCACGCAAGATGTGGCTCCACTACAAAACCATGAGGCGGCGTTGGCAGGCTACTGCACGGCACAAGGTCGACTGCTGGCCAATATGGTATTGGCTCCCACGCCTATCGAACACCAGGTGCTCGGTTTGGTCAAAGCCGATGTGTTGCCTGCGTTTTTAAAGCGCCTGAAGATGTTTGTTCTCAGAAGCAAGGTGAGCCTTGAGGAAACAGAAAAAACGGTCTCAGGCTTGGTCGTGGCCACCGATACCCTTGAGCGGGCCGAGCAAGTGCTCGGCCATGCCCTTCCAAAAACGGTTTGGGCGAGCGTGGCTGCAGAAGATGGCATTTGGGTAGCCGCCCCAAGTGCGGATCCCGCGTTGATGCGCTGGTGGTGCATCGCCGACGCCACACAAAGTGCGGCACTGACGCAAACACTGGGCGATGATTTACTTACCCATAATGACCCAGCCGATTGGAATGTCATGGACTTAAAAGCTGGCCTGCCTTGGATCGAAGCCGGTACCCAAGACCTCTTTATCCCGCAAACAGTCAATCTCGACCTCATCGAAGGCGTCAGCTTCACCAAGGGCTGCTACCCCGGTCAAGAGGTGGTGGCGCGTGCCCATTACCGCGGCATCGTTAAACGACGCATGCAACTGGGTGTTTTTAGTGCGAGCGACGCCACCGTCAAGCCAGGTGAAGACATTTTTTGTCCAAGCGACGGCCCCAACCCCTGCGGCCGGGTGATCAGCATGGCTCGAGACCACGATCGCATGTGGTTGCTGTTTGAAGCGCCTCTGAAACATACCCAAGCCCAAACAGAGACACCGCTGCACGCGGGGGCAGTCGACGGCCCTCAACTAACGCCTTGGGCGCTACCTTATTCGGTTGTGCCCACGCCAGTGGCCTGATCAGCTACCTAAGTCCTTCAGGGGATGGGAGGGCTCGTCGATCGCAATGGCAAAGTAAGGGGCATTCCAATCGCCAGCCGTTTCACGCAGGCTCGCGGGTTGCCACTTCGGCTGGCGGTCTTTGTCGATCAGCATCGCACGGATGCCTTCTTGGAAGTTACCTTGGGCCGCACACTCGATGGCCACGCCCCACTCCACCTGAAATACTTGGGCCAAAGAGAGTTGACGCGCACAACGCCACAACAGCCAAGACAAGCGAGCAGTGGCCGGGCAACCCGCCGCATAAGTTTTACCCGCACGTGCCAGCCAGGGGTCTTCGTGGTCGGCTAACGCGCTGACGCGCTCGGCGATTTCTTCCAATTCATAACCTTGGCAGGTCGACTGTATCAAGTCAAAGTGTTGGCGCAACGGCCCCGGTGATAGCGTGGGTGAGGCCAAGGTCAACAACACATCCGTCATCGTCTGAAAATCCGTATAGCGGTTCTGCCATGCTTGCGCACTGATGGCGCTCAAAAAGGCTTCCCATTGGTCTCGACAGATCGCATGATCAGCCATACCAGCAAAGATCGCGTCGCCGGCACCGAGCGAGGCGCCAGTCAAACCCAAAAAAATCCCCGTCTTACCAGGTGCACGAGCCAAGAGCCACGAGCCACCCACATCGGGAAATAACCCAATGCTGATCTCTGGCATGGCCAAGCGCGATGTCTCGGTGACCACGCGATGACTCGAACCAGCCATCAACCCCATACCGCCGCCCATCACAATGCCATCACCCCAACAAACAATGGGCTTCGGATAGGTGTGAATCGAATAGTCTAGGGCGTATTCTTCGGCGAAGAAGTCACACACCATTTGATTCTCGCGGGCAGGCCGCCCTTGATGGTCTTGCATTGCTCGGTAGAGGCCATGAAGGTCCCCGCCAGCACAAAAGGCCTTGTCACCAGCGCCTTTTAAGATAACCGCGACCACGCTGTCATCGCTCACCCATTGCTCTAACTGTTGATGCAGCAATCGCGTCATGCCAAGCGACAGGCCATTGAGCAACTTGGGCTGATTCAGTGTGGCGATACCGACCACTTTATCGTCTTGGCAAGGTTGGGTTTCGAAAATAACGCTGTCATCCATGAGGCACGTCTCCGCGGCAATTGATTGGTTAAGGGTTGCTGGTTAGAAGGGCGTTCTTTTTTTTTGTCTTTTTTTTGTCTTTTTTTATTATGGTTTTTTGCTATTTCTTTTTCTCGGCTTTCTCTTTCTCGGCTTTCTCGGCTTTCTCTGCTTTCTCTTTCGCTACTTTCTCTGCTTTTTCTTTCGCTTTTTCCGTTTTCTCTTTTTTTACCTGAGCCAAGCGGTGAGCCGCTCGGCGGCGGCGAGACTGCATGGGATCAAAAAAAAGCGGGCGATATATCTCGATCCGATCACCCGCCTGGACCAAGCGGTCAGGTAAACACAAATGCCCAAAAATCCCAAGTGACAATACTTCGTCATTTAGCGCCGGATAGTGTTGCAAGATACCGCTTTGCGCAACCACCTCGGCAACCGTCAAAGGCTCAGAGAATGTTAGATTAACCTGCCAAACTTCATCTGGTGTGGGGCAATAAACAACCGACACGTGCTCGGTCATGGGTTTTGAGGGGGGGTGGCGCTTGGATTGGATCCGTAGCAAACGTCGGCACGCTTAGAAAACGAGTCAATAAAACTGTTAGCGACGCGATTAAATATGGGGCCAACAAGCTTCTCTAACATGCGGCTAGAGAACGCATAGCGTAGAGTGAACACCACCTTGCAGGCCTCATCAGCCAGTGGCACGAATTCCCAGCGGCCGTGCAGCGCAGAGAATGGCCCGTCAATGAGTTCTAATTCAATCAAGGTCGGATAAGTATGCGTATTCTGGGTGGTAAAGGTCTGGCGCAAACCAGCCATGGAAATCGTCACTGACGCTTTCATGCCGTGTTCGTCGCGCTCACTAACGGCGCTGCCGCCACACCAGGGCATAAAGTCGGGGTATTTTTCAACGTTGGCCACGAGGTCAAACATTTGCGCCGCGCTATACGGCACCAAAACAGAACGTTCAATTGAATGCATCACATCACACAAATCGCTAGAATGGATAGATTTTAACGGTTCAACCGAGATAGAACGTATTTATGAGCATCATTGAAAACCGCAAAGCGTTTCACGAGTACTTTATTGAAGAGCGCTTCGAAGCTGGCATGGTGCTGCAAGGCTGGGAAGTCAAGGGCATTCGGGCGGGACGCGCCCAACTGAAAGAAAGCTACGTCGTCATCCTCGCGGGTGAATTATGGCTGCTAGGCATGCATATCAGCCCGCTTTTATCGACATCCACCCACACCCTGCCCAACGCCACCCGCACGCGCAAATTGCTGCTCAAAGCCGACGAGATTGCCAAATTGATTGGAAAGGTTGAGCAAAAGGGCTACGCGCTCGTGCCAATCAACATGCATTACAAGAATGGACGCATCAAGTTGGATATTGGACTCGGTCGAGGCAAAAAACAGCATGACAAGCGCGATGTGGCGGCTGACAAAGACTGGCAACGCGAGCGTGAAAGAATCATGAAACACGACACGCGTCGCCAATCTGATTAAAGCCCAGCCAATTTAGCGACCGGCCAGTTTTTTCCAGGTCTCCACAACGCTATCGGGATTTAACGACATGGACTCAATGCCCTCGTCCTTGAGCCATTGCGCGAAGTCTGGGTGATCGCTTGGGCCTTGGCCACAAATGCCGATGTATTTGCCGGCCTTCTGGCAGGCCCGAATCGCGCGTAACAGCATGAATTTCACCGCTTCATCGCGTTCGTCAAAATCGCTCGCCAGTAGCTCCATACCTGAGTCGCGATCTAGGCCCAATGTCAATTGAGTCATGTCGTTTGAGCCGATCGAGAAACCATCGAAATGAGCCAAGAACTCTTCAGCCAGAATCGCGTTCGATGGCACTTCACACATCATCACAATACGCAGACCGTTTTGACCGCGCGTCAAGCCATGTTCGGCTAGCAAGTCAATGACGCGCTTGGCCTGCGGCACCGTGCGCACAAAGGGCACCATGATTGCCATGTTGGTCAAGCCCATCTCGTCGCGCACTTTCTTGATCGCTTCACATTCCATCCGAAAACATTCGGCGAACTCGCCGGCGAGGTAACGCGAAGCACCTCGAAAGCCCAACATGGGGTTCTCTTCTTCCGGCTCGTAACGCGCACCACCCACGAGCTTGCGGTATTCGTTCGACTTAAAGTCCGACAAGCGCACGATGACTGATTTCGGTGAAAACGCCGCCGCAATCGTTGCCATGCCTTCGGCCAACTTTTCGACAAAAAACGAACGGGGACTGGCGTAACCACGGGCCGCTGATTCAACCGCCAGCTTCAGCTCGTGATCAACATTGGGGTAGTCCAATACCGCCTTGGGGTGAATACCGATGTTGTTGTTGATGATGAACTCTAAACGCGCCAAACCAACACCGTGGTTTGGGATTTGCGCAAAATCAAAAGCCAACTGGGGGTTGCCAACGTTCATCATGATCTTAAGATCAATCGGTGGCATCTCCCCTCGTCGAATCTCCTCGACTTCGGTGTCGATCAGCCCATCGTAAATGCGGCCTTCATCACCCTCGGCGCAAGACACCGTGACCGCCTGCCCTTCCTTAAGAAGATCGGTGGCTTCGGCGCAGCCCACCACGGCGGGAATGCCAAGCTCACGGGCAATGATGGCCGCGTGGCAGGTACGCCCGCCACGGTTGGTGACAATGGCTGAGGCCCGCTTCATGACAGGTTCCCAGTTGGGGTCTGTCATGTCAGTTACCAGCACATCGCCCGGTTGTACTTTGTCCATCTCAGAGACATCGGCGACCACCCGCACAGGACCCGAGCCAATCTTTTGTCCGATGGCGCGACCAGTGACAAGGATGTCGCCGGTGGCCTTCAATCGATAACGCAACTGCACATCGTGCTGTCCTTGTTGCGACTTCACGGTTTCAGGACGCGCTTGGAGGATGTAGATTTTGCCATCTAGGCCGTCACGACCCCACTCGATATCCATGGGTCTTTGATAGTGCTTTTCTATGATGACCGCATAACGGGCCAACTCAATCACGTCAGCATCGCTAAGGGAGTAGCGGTTGCGCTCCGTTGTCGGGACATCAACCGTGCGGACCGCATGACCGCTGGCACGCTCAGGATCGAACTCCATTTTGAGGAGCTTGGAGCCGATTCGACGGCTCACAATGGGATAATGCCCCGCTGCCAAGGTAGGCTTGAAAACGTAAAACTCATCTGGGTTAACGGCCCCCTGCACAACGGTTTCACCCAAGCCATACGACGAGGTGATAAACACCACATCAGGGAAGCCTGATTCGGTATCGATCGTGAACATGACCCCGGCGCTGCCAAGGTCAGATCGAACCATTCGTTGGATACCAGCAGATAAGGCCACTTCAGCGTGAGCGTAGCCTTTGTGCACTCGGTAGGAGATGGCTCGGTCGTTGTAGAGTGAAGCGAACACCAAGCGAATCTTATCGATGACATCGTCGATGCCCTCAACATTCAAAAAGGTTTCTTGCTGTCCGGCAAATGAGGCATCTGGCAGGTCTTCGGCGGTGGCCGAAGAGCGCACAGCGAAGGTGCCCTTGCCATCTTGGTCGAATTCTGCAAAAGCGGTCCTGATCTCCTGATCAAGCTGGCTAGGCAGCGGTGTTTCTTCAATCCACTGACGAATCTCTTGGCCTGCTTGCGCTAGCGCGCGGACGTCGTCGGCATCTAGGGTCGATAAACGCTCGGCAATCTTGCTGTCTAGGCCCGTTTGCGCCAAAAAGTCCCGAAACGCCTGTGCCGTGGTCGCAAAACCCCCTGGCACCCTCACACCGGCATCAGCCAATTGGCTGATCATTTCGCCCAAAGACGCGTTTTTACCCCCAACAACCTCAACATCCGTCATCCGGAGCTGATCAAACGGTAAGACATATGACATGTAGTCACCCTTTTACAATGAATAGAAAGCGAGTTTGGTCAAGGTTCGCTCACCGCACAGCAGCAAGCGGCGATACACTGACCAAACTGGCCTCTACGGGTTCCCACAGCGGGTGCCCTGCAGGGTTCTCTACTCCACACCTATTGGCCCCACCCAAGCGATTGAAAGCGACATGACGCCACAAAAAAGCAAATGAAGCCCAACACGACGGCTCAACGAGGGCGCAGACCCGAACAACCTGAACAACTGAAACAACTGGAACAAACGGGTAAAGTGACGTTGATTTAGTCGTTATGTTGCATCGCATTGTACAACCGACCCAAGACTCTTTAGGACTGTTTCCCCGATGAACGAATCAAGCCCAAGCACAGCCACAACCCAAGAAGCGATGCAAAGAACGGTCTTCATCATCTCTGACGGCACAGGCATCACGGCGGAGACCTTCAGCCATTCGGTGCTTTCTCAGTTTGAAAACGTCCCTTTTAAGCAAGTCCGCGTGCCCTTCGTGGATACCCTAGAAAAAGCCGATGCCGTCATTGAGCGCATCAACCACATTGCCAGCACCAAAGAGGGACAGCCGATCGCCTTCACGACTTTGGTTGATCCTGTGCTGTCGGCGCGTGTTAAGACCGCCAACGCGCTTTTTTTGGATCTATTTGCCGGCTTTGTCGAGCCGCTTGAGCAACACCTCGGGATGCCCTCTAGCCACTCGGTCGGAAAATCTCACAAGGGTGGCAGCTCGCAGAAGTATCGGAATCGGATTGACGCCATCAACTACAGCCTGTCACACGACGATGGTCAGTTTGTGAAAGGGCTCGGTCAAGCCGATGTCATTTTGGTTGGCGTGTCGCGTTGCGGTAAAACCCCAACCAGCCTGTATCTGGCCATGCAGTATGGTGTCAAAGCGGCTAATTTTCCTTTGATTCCTGAGGACTTTGAGCGCGGCACACTCCCCAAAACCTTACGCCCTTTTCGGGACAAACTCTTTGGCTTAACCATTCTGCCTGAGCGCCTGTCTGAGGTTCGTCACGAACGGCGCCCAAGCAGTGAGTACGCCAGTCTGGCTCAGTGCCGCCATGAGGTCGCACAAGCCGAGAGGCTGATGCGCATAGAATCCATCCCCTCTTTGTCAACCACCACCAAGTCAATTGAAGAGATCTCAACTACGATTTTGCAAGAGATCAAGTTGGATCAGCACACGGGCTATTGATTTATTGTCACTTTCGATGTTGTCGGTGTTGCTCAAACAAGCAAACCGCTACCGCGCTCGCCACATTGAGTGACTCAATGGCCGGTTGCGCGTGTTCGATACGCAAGCGCCGATCCGCGAGTGCGAGCAGAGCAGGCGCCACGCCCTGCCCTTCATGACCAAAAAGCCAAATGGCCTCCTTGGGTAGTTCGCCTTCATACAGCGACTCAGAGGCTTCTAGCGTGGTGGCTAGGATGGGCATGGAGGGGACAGAAGGTATGGAAGGTGCGGGCGCCGTCGCTCGTTTGGCTTGAGTCAAGCCGTCCAACAAGTCAATCGACTCATGGATGTTGAGCACAAAGTGAGCCCCTTGAGCGCTGCGCAATACCTTGGGTGCCCAACAGGCCGCCGTGCCTGTTGAGCAAATCACTTGGGTCACGCCAACAGCGGCACAGGTCCGCAAAATCGTACCCACGTTACCCGGGTCTTGGACCCGATCTAGTAAAACAGCTGAACGTCCCCAGTCAATGGCCGCTGCCACGGTGGGCGGTTGCGCCACGAGCAGAACCCCTTGATGGGAAGGAATGGCGCTAATGGATTTGAATAATGCGTCCGCTAAGCAGATCTGTTGCGCCGTCGGGATGCGATCGCGCAATGGAAGAATCTCTGGGTGTTCGGCGCTCGAGGCCGCAAATATCAGCCAGTCCGGCAACGCTTGGTGCGTCATCCACATCTGGCATAAGTGCGGGCCTTCGAGCCAGAGCGGATGATTGGGTTTTCCCGCCAGACGACATTGGCGCTGCAGATCGCGAAACAGCGGATTGGCGCGCGATTGAATCTCTTTCACGGGTGGCTCGCCATAAGGTTCAGGCTCGCGCGCACAGGCGCGAAACTGCGCCGATGGGCCGGGCACGGTCCCAACGCTTTTAGGCAGGCCAAATGATGGGCCGTGCCATAACCCTTGTGTTGCGCAAATCCATAGCCGGGATAAGCTTCATGCAACCCTAGAATTGAGGCGTCACGCGAGGTTTTGGCGAGGATAGAGGCCGCCGATATGGAGGCAACCGTCAAATCGCCTTTGATGATGGTTTGTACCTTCATGGGCAAGACTGGGGCTCGGTTGCCGTCGACTTGCACAAGTTCCGGTGTGATTGATAGCTGCCCAACGGCGCGTTGCATCGCCAATAAAGTGGCTTGCAAAATATTGAGTGAATCAATTTCCTCGACAGTGGCCCAAGCGATGGCATAGGCGAGCGACTGGCCTTTGATTTCAATGGCTAGCGCCTCGCGCCGACGGGGAGATAATTTTTTGGAGTCGGTTAGTCCTTGGATCGGGCGCCTCGGATCGAGAATCACCGCCGCGGCATAAACCGCACCAGCCAAGGGTCCACGACCTGCCTCATCAACACCGGCTGCATGGCCGACATGGCCGCACCAGGCGAGATCTTGGGGCATCATGCTTTGCCCTCCAACACCTTCAAAATCGCATCTGCAGCCCGCTGTGCGGTCCCGCAACGCAGGGTTTGATGTAACGCTTGAAACGTCGCCTGGATAGAGGCGCGCCTATCGTGATCTTCCCACAACGCCCAAAACGTTTGCGCCAAACGGTCAGGCGTGGCATCGTCTTGGAGCAGCTCGGGCACCACAAAGTCGCGGCTTAAAACGTTGGGCAGCCCAACCCAAGGCAGGGTCGGTTTCTCTTGACCCGATTTCCACGCCATGATGCGACGCATCCAAGGCGAGAGGACGTAACTGATGACCATCGGCCGCTTGAACAAAGCCGCCTCCAACGTCGCGGTGCCGCTTGTGACCATTGCCATGTCGCATGCCGCGAGCACGGTCCACGAGACGGGTGTGTCCCCTGCCGCACCGGTCTCGCTGGGCATCAATACCTTTAGGTTTTGAACAGGATAGGTGGCGAGTAAACGCAAAAACTCAGCCCGACGCGTTTCATTGACCATCGGCACTAAAAAGATCAGTGATGGGTCTTTTGCTTGTAACTGTTGAGCGGCCTGTAGAAACCTGGGCGACATCAAACGAATTTCCGATGAGCGGCTTCCCGGCAACAATGCAACCACGCGCGCCTCTTTTTCGAGACCGAGTGCAGTCCGTGCCGCGGCTTGATCGGGCTCCGGCGCAATCACATCGGCGAGCGGATGGCCCACATACGTGACAGGGATACCCTCTTTTTGATAGATCTCGACCTCGAAGGGAAACAACACCAACATGTGCGAGACGGCCTGCCGAATATGATGGATACGCTCGTATCGCCATGCCCAGATGGAAGGGCCAACAAAATGAACCGTCGGGATGCCACTTTGACGCAGCTTGTGTTCTAGGCGCAAATTAAAGTCAGGGGCATCCACACCTAAAAACAAATCCGGTGGGTCGCTTAACCAGCGGCTAGACACGCCTCGATAAATCGACAGCAAGCGCGGTAGTCGTTTGAGGGCATCGACGTAACCAAACACTGACAAGGCGTTCATGGGCTCCCAAATCGTCATCCCTGCGGCTTCTAATCGGGGACCACCAATGCCGCTGACTTGCAGACTGGCGCGTTGCTTGAAGAGGCCTTCAAGCACCTCGGCGGCAATCAAGTCACCCGAAGGCTCACCCGCCACAAGCCCCAATTTGAAAGTCATGGGCGAATAATGCCTCGATCGCTGCTCTCCAAAAATGCCAGCAGCGTTGCCAATACCGGTTGACTATCGACATCTAGGGTTTGGCGTTCACGCAATTGCTCGCGGGCTTGCTCGAGCGTCAGGCCACGCCGATACAGCGTCTTATAACAATCTCTTAACGCCGCGATGGCTTGCGCGGAGAACCCACGTCGCTTTAGTCCTTCCGCGTTGATGCCAACCGGCACGCACGGGTTGCCCGAGCCCATGACAAACGGCGGTACGTCTTTGTGCAAAGCGCTCGAGCCACCCACCATGCTGTGGGCGCCAACCTTACCGAATTGATGAATAGCGGCCAGGCCACCCACAATCGCCCAGTCACCAATGTGAACGTGTCCGCCCATCTGCACGCCATTGGCCAAGATGGTCTGGCTACCGATTTGGCAGTCGTGAGCGATGTGGACATACGCCATGATCCAGTTATCCGAGCCAATACGGGTCACGCCAACGTCTTGAATCGTGCCGGTGTTCATGGTCACGTATTCTCTGACCATGTTGCGATCGCCTATTTCTAGCCGGGTCGGTTCATTGGCGTATTTTTTATCTTGGGGCATCCCGCCAATACTGCAAAAGCGATAGAAAACGTTGTCTTGCCCGATTTGAGTGTGCCCTTCGATGATGCAATGGGCCCCCACAGTCGTGCCCGCACCAATGCTAACGTTAGGCCCAATAATGGCATAAGGTCCGACGATAACGCTTTCGTGCAATGTGGCGTGCGGGTCAACCAAGGCTGATGGGTGAATGTTTTGGGTCATTGCGCACTCGCCGGCCTAATAGCGCACAGGAGTTTGGCCGACGCCGCCTCGTGACCATCAACCTTGGCAAATGCTTGGTATTTACAAATGGTCCGACTCAATCGTTCTGCCACGACCTCAAGGTGTAACTGATCCCCCGGCACCACAGGTCGGCGAAACCGGGCACCATCGATCCCTACAAAGTAATAAAGCATTTCTTCATCAGCCGCTTTTAAGCCGGTTTCATCCGCAAAGGAAAAAATGGCCGCTGCTTGCGCCATGGCTTCTAAGATCAAGACGCCTGGCATCACCGGATGACGAGGAAAATGACCCGTAAAAAAGGGTTCATTGATCGTCACGTTTTTAATGGCGTGGATGGATTTTCCCGGTTCCATGTCGATGACACGATCCACTAGCAGCATCGGGTACCGATGCGGAATTTGATCGAGAATGCCTTTGATGTCGAGTTGCATGAGTGTCCCTAGATTCAGCAAATAGCGCTATTTGCAACAAATATAATTCAATCGGTGAAAAACTGTTGGGAACGTCTGCTTTAACCGCGTTCTAGTTTACGCAACCGTTTCCGTAACTCGGACAAATGGCCGATGACGGCTGCATTGCGCTGCCATTCAGCATGTGGCGCCGAGGGCAACACACCGGTGTAGCGACCTGGTGTCGGCAGATCCGTGGTGATAGCGGTACCACCCGAGATATGAACATCATCACCTATCGTTAAATGACCCGACAGCATAGCGGCACCGCCAATCGTGCAGCGAGCACCTACGCGGGTCGAGCCGGCAATACCCACGCAAGCGGCCATGGCCGTGTAATCGCCAATCTGACAGTTATGGGCGATCATGATTTGATTGTCGATCTTTACACCATTGCCAATCAGGGTGTCGTCTAACGCGCCACGATCAATCGTTGAGTTCGCGCCAATTTCGACATCGTCACCAATAGTCACACCACCGAGTTGGGCGATTTTGCCCCAAGCGCCTGGCGCGGCCGCAGGATTTGGTGCGAAACCAAACCCGTCAGCCCCTAATACCACCCCTGAGTGAATCAAACAATCTCGTCCCATTCGAACACGGTCATAGCAACGCACGCCCGCGTATAGGATGCTGGCGTGACCAACCACACAGTCACGGCCCACCACCGAATGAGCATGCAGCTGCGCCCCACTTTCGACACGTGTGCGCGCCCCAACGATCACAAAAGGACCAATGCTCGCTGAAGGGTCGATTTGGGCGGTGGGATCAATCACCGCGGTCGGATGAATACCGGGCATAAATGCCGGCTGACGCGCTTGGTCAAACCAGCGGGCGACCAGCGCATAGAGCAGATAAGGCTGTGCACAAATAATGAGGCCAAATCCCCGCTCCCTGCAAACTTGCTCGTTATCGTCGGCAAGTGCCTGCGTCATGATGACGGTGCATGCGGTGGTTACGGCCAATTCGGTTTGATATTTAGGGCTAACTATAAAAGATACTTCGGCTTGCGTTGCCGAACTTAAAGGCCCAATGCCTTGAATGGCATGGGACTCATCAAACCGTTTACCGCTGTGAACAGCAGACACCAAAGTCTGAGACTCTGGAATGGCCTGCAGTAATTCGTTCAGTGTTGGCGCATTCGCAACATCCAGAATAACGGGCATGGTTAGGGTACCGAACCTGGCGTTTATTTGGCCGCTTTATCGAGCGCTTTGATCACGGTGTCAGTGATGTCAACCCGGTCGCTGACTGTCACCGCGTCTTGAAGGATTAAATCGTAATTCTCTTCTTCAGCAATACGCTTGATGGCGGCGTTGGCTTGTTCAATAATGACAGCGAACTCTTCGTTACGTCGGCGGTTGAAATCCTCTTGGATTTCGCGTTGCTTGCGCTGCACGTCGGCGTCCAAATTACCCAGTTCACGCTGCCGACGATTACGATCACTTTCAGGCAAAACCGGCGCATCTTTCTCGAATGCTTGCACGCGTTTACGCAAATCGGCGACGAGTTTTTGTAGTTCTTCGTTGCGTTTCTCAAATTCGGCGTCTATTTGGGTTTGCGCCTCTTTGGCAGGTGCCGAGTCGCGCAAGATGCGTTGGGTATTTACAAAACCAACCTTAGATCCAGTTCCCGTACTCACCTCTGCCTGGGCTGTCTGTGCTTGCACAGCATTGACGCTCGCTGCAAAAAACACAACCAGAGATGTCGCTGTCACCACTACCAAACGCTTACTCAAACTTTGACTATCCAACATATTCAACCCACCATTTATATTTTAATCATTGCCAACTCACACCACCTATTATGCCAACTTATTCGTGGCACAGGCGTTTAGAATGTGGTGCCCACTTGGAACTGGAAAACTTGCTCTCTATCGCCATCTTTGGGGTTTAATGCCTTGGCGTAAACCAATTGCAAGGGGCCCAAAGGCGACAACCAAGCCAAACCTAAACCTGTGGAGTAGCGCAAGTCACCAAGATCGATGTTGCTGTCATTGCCTTGTCCATTGGAGCCATAAACTTGTCCACCGTCGGCAAAAACAAACATTCTTAGCGTTTCATCGCGTTGGACACCAGGCAAAGGAAAATAGAGCTGTATATTGCCAACAACCCGCTTGGATCCTCCTAAAAATGTACCTGTCCGAGGGTCTACAGGCCCAAGCGAATTGCCCAGATAGCCACGCACAGTACCAATGCCGCCAGCATATACGGTTTTGACGACTGGGTATGGTTTATCGCTACTATAAACATCACCATAGTCAAGCAAACCATTAAACGCTAACGAATAGTTGCGGCCTAGCGGCAGGTAGTGCTGGTATTGTGCGCTTAGCATGTAATACTGCAGACTCACGGTGCCCACCGTGGCTCCTAAGCGAGCGAAGCTGCCTTTTGTCGGAAAAAGCAAACTGTCACGGGTATCGGTGGACCATCCCGCATTAAAAATGACCGAGTTGGTCGTCTCGCCATAAGCCTCCACGAACTCCTCGTATGCGAGAGGAGAATCATCGTACAAGCCAATCGAATCGTGCTCAAAACTCACACCCAGGCTTACCCGTTCAAGCTCGCTAATTGGCACCCCAAAATTGAGTCCCCCACCCGCTGATTTGACTTGGTAGTTACCTGGGTTGTTCAAACTGGGGGTCACGGTCCTATAAAAAATAGATGTTGTACGGCTAACACCCGCAAGCGTCCAATATGGGTTCGTATGTGCCAACACAAACGAACGTCTATCTTGACTGGTATTGACGCTGAAATTTAGGCCTGTGCCGCTACCAAACGCGTTGTCCTCTGAAATGCCCGCACTCAAAATCACACCATCGGTTTGCCCGTAGCCAATACCTAAATTGATGGCACCGGTTTGGCGCTCTTTAACAGCCACATTGACGTCGACTTGGTCTGCCGACCCTGGCACGGGCTCGGTCGTGAGATCGACTGCTTGAAAATAGCCCAAACGCTCCAAACGATCTCGCGACAGTTTGATAGCGTCTCCGTCATACCAAGCCGATTCCATTTGACGAATTTCACGTCTTGCCACAGAGTCTCTGGTTCTTTCATTGCCCGTGATTTCAATATTCCTGACGTAGACACGTCGGCTCGGGTCCACAAAAAAAGTCACATTTACCGTTTGCGCTTCACGATTCAGAATAGGATTGGGATTGACGTTAGCAAACGCATAACCTAGCCCGCCAAGATAGTCTCGAATAGCCAAGCTGGTTTCGTTAGACTTAGCACCAGAAAATATTTCACCTGCCTTGATCTTTAAAAGCGCATTGATTTCTTCATCAAGGCCCAGCAAATTGCCAGCAACATTGACTTCAGTGACAGTGTAAGGTTTGCCTTCATCGACAGTGATTGTGATGAAAATACTCTCGCGTTCGGGTGAGATTGTGACCTGAGGCGGCTCCATCCGAAACTCGAGATAACCACGGTCTAAATAATAAGACCGGATGGTTTCCATATCTGCGCCCAGCTTTTCACTGGAATATCGATCCGTCTGGGTGTACCAAGTTAAAAATCCCGAGGTGGTGAGAGACATCAGATCAAGCAAATCATCTTCGGAAAAGGCCTCATTACCGATAATCCGAATCTCTTCAATCTTAGCGACATCACCCTCAAATATATCGAAGTTGATACCCACACGGTTACGCGGCAAGGGGGTCGTGGTCGCTGTGATTTCCACACCATACTTACCCTTGGTGAGGTACTGCTGCTTCAGTTCTAACTCGGCTTGCTCAAGCATGGCTTGATCGAACACTCTACCTTCGCCAAACCCCACTTGACGCAGCGAATCAATGATTTGCTTGCTTTCGAATTCTCGCATGCCAGTAAAAGAGACAGAGGCAATCACCGGACGCTCTCTGACAGAAACCACCACGATGTCATTATCGGTGCTGATTTGAACATCGCTAAAAAAACCAGTGCTGTACAAATCGCGGATGGTTTCGGTTGCCATCTCTTCTGTGAAGCTTTCGCCGACGGTCACGGGAATGTAAGCAAACACCGTACCGGTCTCGGTACGCTGGATGCCTTCCACGCGAATATCCTTGACAACAAAAGGACTAAAGGCAAAAGCAGAACCGCCAATCGCCATCAATGCCATCAATGCTGTCAATAAAACCAAACGGCTCAAACGAACGCCTGCCAAGACAGGAGCGAAACCTTGGCGGCTAGTGAAAAGTGGCATGCGTGGAACTCTCCGTCAAACGGGCGTATGAAATTGTATTCCGCATTTTACGGGACATTGCGCCTAACTCAAAAGGCGGGTCAAATCGTTAAAGATCGCCAACGTCATCAACCCGCCCAAGACGATCACCCCTGCCCTTTGACCCACCTCTAGCCATTTGGCTGGGGCTGGCTTGCCCCTCACCATTTCGTAGACATAAAACATCAAGTGACCACCATCCAGCATGGGAATAGGCAACAGGTTTAACACACCAATACTGACACTGACGAGCGCCAAAAAGGCAATATAAGAGGCCAAGCCGATGCGCGCGGTCTGCCCGGCATAGTCGGCAATGGTCACGGGTCCGCTGATATTTTTCCAAGAAACAGCGCCTGAAACCATCTTCCCGAGCATTTTCAATGAAAACCAAGCCGTCTCGACGGTGCGAACAGACCCCAACCACAAACTATCCAAAGGACCGTGTTTGACGGTGACCATCGGTACGTCCGTGGCCAACGACACACCAATACGACCGATCGCCGCGCCTTGATCAGTCTGCTCAGTCGTTGGCGTGATGAATAGAGAAATGCTCGCGCCATCCCGATTGACAATCATGGGTAGCGTTTGTCCCGCATTGGTTTGCACCACATCGATCATTTGACGCACATTGGGCTCACGCAGATCGCCAATGGACTCAACCAAATCGCCACTTTGCAAGCCGGCAATGGCGGCTGCACCATCACCACGGACTTGACCAATTCGCGCCTGACCGCTGGCAAGCGACACCCCAGCAGTGGCCAAGGCATCGGCTTCAGGGTCTGCGCCGGCGCCTGGCAGCGTTAAACGGGTCTGAACGGGTCGATCGAATCGATCGAGCACCACATCAACGGTTCCGCCAGAAACGCTTTGATCCAATAATTGCCAGCGTACGTCACGCCAAGACGCCACCGGGGTGTCGCCAATTGAGGTGACCCGATCACCGGCTTGGATGCCGGCTTCATGGGCGGCTGTCCCCACGGGAGGGGCAGCCAGAATAGGCACAGGTTCTTGACCGCCAACCCAGCTCAGGATGGCGTACAAAAAAGCTGCCAAAATAAAATTGGCCATCGGGCCCGCGGCCACAATAAAAAATCGATTACGCACGGGTTGCGCGGAGAAGGCCTCGCGACGCGTTTGCGCATCAGCGTCAGGCTCAGGTTCCTCCTGCATTTTGACGTAACCACCAAGCGGAATACCAGCAACCGCCCACTCCGTGCCCCGTTTGTCGACTCGTCGCCACAGCGGTTTTCCAAATCCCACAGAGAAACGCAGCACCCTGACGCCACAGCGCCGAGCCGCCCAGTAGTGGCCTAGCTCGTGAAAGGTAATCAAAATACCCAGGGCAACAAGGAAGGATAGGATGGTGGTGATCATGAATTGACACTCGCCCGATGATAATCGCGTATGTTTCGACAAGCCTCAGCCGCAAAGGTTCTGGCCGCATTGTCTCTCTCCAACACATCGGCGAGATCATTGACCTTAGACTTGGTGTGACCAGACTCCCAGTCGAGCGTTTGTTCAATCACTTGAGCAATTTTGAGGTAAGGCAGGTCGTGCGCCAAAAACGTCGCCACGGCGACCTCATTGGCCGCATTCAAAGCAATACAGCTCGACTGCCCTTGGCGCAGGGCCTGATAGGCCAGTTTCAAGCAGGGGTAGCGCTCAATTTGTACTGCGTCAAATTCCAATTTACCAAGCGCCACTAGGTCAAGCCCTGCCACACCGGCCTGTATCCGTTCTGGGAAGCCTAGGGCGTAGGCGATGGGCGTTCTCATGTCTGGATTGCCCAATTGGGCGAGCACAGAACCGTCGTGATATTGCACCAAGGAATGAATGACGCTTTGCGGATGAATCACAACATCAATCCGATCCGCTGGCATGGCGAATAACCAGTGCGCCTCAATCACTTCCAGCCCTTTGTTGAGCATGGTCGCTGAATCGACTGATATTTTTTCGCCCATTACCCAGGTAGGGTGAGCGCACGCCTGCGCTGGAGTGACCTCAGCCAAACGCTCCAATGGATAGTCCCTGAAAGGGCCTCCAGAGGCCGTTAGGATCAGGCGTTCAACGCTACTCGCGGGGGTTTGACACGCCAGTGCTTGAGATACATTCGGCAAGCACTGAAAAATCGCGTTGTGTTCGCTGTCGATCGGTAGCAATTCGGCTTGGTTTGCACGCACGGCCTCCATGAATATCGAGCCGGCCGCCACCAACGCTTCTTTATTCGCGAGCATGACCCGCTTGCCGGCCTGGGCGGCTGCCAACGCAGCCGGTAACCCGGCCACACCAACAATCGCCGCCATCACAATATCTGTCTCTTGGTCGGCCGCCGTTTCTACAAGGGCCTGTTGCCCAACCCTAATTTCGGGTATTTTGCCCTGCGAGCCAAAGGACTCCCGGAAAGCATGGGCCGCCGTATCGTTTGGCACGATCACACAATCGGGCTGCGTTTGATGCGCTTGTTCGGCCAGACGCGCCATACGCAGATTGCCGCTTAACGCGTGCACCCGAAAACGGTCTGGATGCCGCATGACCACGTCAATTGTGCTCTGCCCTATCGAGCCCGTTGATCCCAAGATGGTGATGTTTTTTTGTGTCATCAGTACCAAAAGTCGTTTATCAGGAGGTAGGCCACGGGAACAACCGCTACCACAGCGTCAACTCGATCATAGACGCCACCATGGCCTGGCAACAACCGGCCTGAGTCCTTAACGCCCGCACAGCGCTTGAGCAAGGATTCAAACAAATCACCTAGCACCGACACTGACCCCAGCACCAAGGCGCTCACGGTCAACCCCACCCAACCCCAATGAGCCAAGACTTGAGCAGCAAAACTATCTGACCACTGCGACGAGGCCAACATACATACCAGAACCCCCGCCAAGCCAATCAGAGCGCCTTCACGTGTTTTACCGGGGCTAATGGTGGGTGCTAATTTGTGGCGTCCAAACTGCCGGCCTCCAAAATAAGCAAAAATATCCGCGATCCAAACCACGACGAGCAATGAAATCAAGGGCCAAGCACCACTGCTTATCCATAGGTCCGCCAAAACACCCCAGGTGGCGAAGAGACAAATCGGTGCAAAAAAAGCCCAACCAATGAGTGGCCTGTCCAGCTTGGGCCCGCGATACATATACGCGGGGATCACAAACAACCACATCAAGGCGCTGGCAATCACGCAGGCATAGAAAAACAAACGAAACCCCGCCGGATCGATTTGCCACTGCCACCCTAGAGCAAGCGTCAAAATCAGCATCGCAAGTCCAACCACTATCGCCACAGGCCGTTGGCTAGGCATGGTTAAGCGCAGCCATTCATAAGCGGCAATACCAACCGCTAAACTTATAAAGGAGAGCAGTGGCCACTTCGGTTCAATGGACAACTCAACCACCAATACCAACACAAGTATCGCGGCGGTCAAAAGCCGTTTGGCTAGCATATCGACGCGTTCTTTGTGCTTTTTAGTAATTGTCCGCTGGTGCGACCAAATCGTCTCTCGCGTGAGCGGTACCAATCAAAGGCGGCTGACAAATCGGATTCATCGAAATCCGGCCACAAACGATCTGTGAAGTAAAGCTCGGTATAAGCCAATTGCCATATCAGGTAGTTAGATATGCGTTGCTCGCCGCCAGTGCGGATAAACAAATCCGGCTCAGGTGCCCAAGACATGCTGAGGTACGGCGCCAGTGTGTTTTCATTGATGGCTGAAGGATCGTGAGCTAACTCAGGATGCGCGCTCAGCATGGCACGTGTGGCTTGAAGAATATCCCAGCGCCCACCGTAATTGGCTGCAACCGTCAGATGCAACGTCTCGTTGTGCGCTGTTGAGGACTGCGCTTGCGTAATCATTGCTCGCAGCTTAGGTTCAAACATTGAGAGATCGCCAATCACACGCAAACGCACGCCATGTTCGCGCAGTTGCGAGATTTCGTGCTCGAGTGCTTGAATAAACAGCCGCATCAGCAGCGTCACTTCATCGGGAGGTCGGCGCCAGTTTTCTGAACTAAAGGCAAATAGAGTGAGATAACGTACGTCTGCCTTCAGACAAGCCTCGACGACCGTTCGAACCGAACGCACACCCCGCGCATGTCCGGCGGTCCTAGGCAAATAACGGTTTGTTGCCCAGCGGCCGTTGCCATCCATAATGACTGCCACGTGGGCAGGCACGGCAAAAACTGTCGGTACCTCTTGGGTAGAACTGACGGATTTCAAAAGGCGGTACCAGTTAAACCTTCATGATTTCGGCTTCTTTTTCGGCAACCATCTTATCGATATCAGCGACAAACTGGTCGGTCAGTTTTTGTATGCGGTCTTGAGAGCGTCGCTCATCGTCCTCAGAGATCTCTTTGTCTTTAACCCGCTTTTTAAGGGCTTCGTTGGCGTCGCGGCGCAAGTTACGAATACCAATCTTACTGTCCTCGCCTTCGCTGCGCACCACTTTGGTTAGGTCACGGCGACGCTCTTCGGTCAGTGCAGGCATCGGCACACGAATAGACTCACCCATCGACTGGGGGTTCAAACCAAGATCAGACTCGCGAATGGCTTTCTCTACCGCTGAGGCCATGGACTTTTCCCAAACCTGCACGGCTAAAGTGCGTGCGTCAACTAAGTTTACATTAGCGACTTGACTAAGGGGTGTCAAGGCACCATAGTATTCCACCTCGACGTGATCCAAGATACCCGTGTGGGCACGGCCCGTGCGTATTTTGGCAAGGGTGGACTTCAGGGACTCAAGCGATTTCGTCATTTTTGCCTGGGTACCATCTTGAATTTCTTGGATGCTCATTTCAACTCCTGATCAATCATACGTGAACCAAAGTGCCCTCATCTTCACCGTTGACCGCGCGCCCGAGCGCACCTGGCTGGTTAATAGAGAAGACCCGGATGGGTAGCTTTTGATCGCGACACAGTGCGAAAGCCGTGGCATCCATGATTTCTAATCGGCGCGCAATCACCTCGTCAAAGCTGATCCGAGTGTAGCGAGTCGCCGCCGAGTCTTTGTTTGGGTCAGCGCTATAGATGCCGTTAACCTTTGTTGCTTTCAAAACAATTTCAACGCCCATTTCAGCGCCACGCAAAGCGGCTGCCGTATCGGTCGTAAAAAAAGGATTACCCGTACCCGCGGCGAAGATCACCACTTTGCCTTCTTCGAGGTAGCGCAAAGCTTTGGGGCGGATGTAAGGTTCGACCACCTGTTCAATATTAAGCGCTGACTGCACTCGAGCATCAACTGACTGGTGTTTGAGGGCATCTTGAAGGGCCAAAGCGTTCATGACCGTGGCCATCATACCCATATAGTCGGCTGTGGCACGATCCATGCCTTGGGCACCGGGTGCGACACCGCGAAAAATGTTGCCACCCCCAATGACAATAGCCAATTGGACGCCAAGCTTGGAAACTGCGCTGACCTCCTCGGTCATGCGTGCGATGGTGCTTCGATTGATGCCAAAGGCATCATCGCCCATCAGCGCTTCGCCGGAAAGCTTCAGTAAAACTCTTCGATGGCGAGTGGCAGACATGTTGGATCCTTTGGACGGATAAAAACTTCAGTAAGTTTATACGATTCGGTAAGATTCGAGTCTCGATGTTCTCACTAGGCCGAGGAGCGGTCCCGATCTGCGGCCTAAAAAAACGGACTGCCCGACAATCCCGTCAAAGCAGTCCTTTTCAGCGCTACTCAGGCGAAAAGTCCACCTGAAACCGTGCCTAACCTTTGCGTTCGTTGGGGTTTAAGCGTTACCAGACGCAGCGGCGGCCACTTCGGCGGCGAAATCAGCGACTTTCTTCTCGATGCCTTCACCCACGATGAAGATTTCGAAATGCTTAACCGAAGCGCCCTTTTCTTTTAACATCTGTCCCACTGTTTGCTTGTCGTTCTTTACAAACAACTGTGACAGCAGCGCGACTTCCTTCAGATATTTCTGTACCGAGCCCTCGACCATTTTTTCAACGATTTCAGGTGGTTTGCCGGATGCTGCGGCCTTTTGGCGGGCCACTGAACGTTCGGCTTCTTTGTCTGCTTCAGGCACGCCTGTTTCATCAATGGCGCGGGGCTTGGTTGCCGCGATGTGCATTGCCAAGTCTTTACCAATGTCAGGGTCGCCTGCAAAATCGACCAAGACCCCGATCTTGCCACCGTGGACGTAACTAGCTAAAGAATGCTCAGTCGCCATGCGCTTGAACCGGCGGATGGCGATATTCTCACCTATCTTGCCCACCAAAACAGCACGGGTGCTCTCAACCGTACCTTCACCTAAAGGCAACGCCGACAATGCGGCAATATCTGCAGGCGCATTCGCTGTGACTAAACCGGCAACATCTTGCGCAAATCCAATGAAATCCTCGTTTTTAGCAACAAAATCGGTCTCGCAGTTCACTTCAACGATAGCGCCAGATTTACCATCTGCTTCGATGATCAGGCCGATCAGTCCCTCGGCAGTTACCCGCGAAGAGGCTTTGTTGGCTTTACTGCCTAGTTTGATGCGTAACACCTCTTCAGCGCGCACCAAGTCGCCGGCGGCCTCTGTCAATGCTTTTTTGCACTCCATCATGGGTGCGTCTGTTTTCTCGCGCAAGGCCTTAACCATTGCTGCAGTTATCTCAACCATATTTACTCCGTATATGTTTGTGCGTCACGCAGCACTCGCTAAACGAGTGCTGCGTCGGTGAGTCGTTAATGCGTCCGACCACCACAGGTCAAATCAAGGTTTTTTTAGCCCTGTTGTTCGCCGACTTCGCCTTCCTCTTGCAGCTCGACAAACTCTTCGCCTTCAGTCACGCTTTCAACCAAACCATTTAGATTTTGCTCACGTCCCTCTAGCACGGCATCGGCCATGCCTGAGGCATACAGTGTGATGGCTTTGGCAGAGTCGTCATTGCCTGGCACCACAAAATCGATGCCGTCTGGCGAGTGGTTGGTATCTACAATGCCCACAACAGGAATACCCAGCGTGTGTGCTTCTGCAACTGCAATCTTGTGATAACCCACGTCAATCATAAAGATGGCATCGGGCAATCCGTTCATGTCCTTGATCCCACCGATGGCCCGACTTAACTTCGTCATCTCACGCTCAAACGTCAAGCCTTCTTTCTTTGACATCCGCTCGAGAGCGCCTTCGCCGACCATGACTTCCATTTCTTTCAAGCGCTTAATGGAGCTTTTGACCGTTTTGAAATTGGTCAACATGCCGCCAAGCCAGCGAGTATCTACGAAAGGCATGCCACAACGTGCGGCTTGCTCTGCCACGATATCGCGGGCAGCACGCTTGGTACCAACGAACAAGACGTTGCCGTTTTTCGCGGCGATCGAACGCACGAATTTCACAGCCTCGGCGTACTTAACGACCGTCTGCTCAAGGTTAATAATATGGATTTTGTTACGGTGCCCGAAAATGAACGGCGCCATTTTGGGATTCCAATAACGGGTCTGGTGACCGAAGTGCACGCCCGCTTCTAGCATTTCACGCATCAAAGACATTTGTTTCTCCAAGGGTTGGGTCTAGCACCACCGCTGCACTGATATTTTGTCAGCACCCTGAGTGCGGTAGCGCGCTATTTGGCCGTTTTGCTTAAATCCTAAAAACTCTCTGCAACCGAACCTGCCGCGCAGCAAGACCATGAAAGCTTGGCCAGCTGATTCACTAAACGAGGTAAGACTGCTACAGTAAGTGGCTAGGATGATGAGTTAGGTACGGCCGTATTCCCGCAATCTCGACCGTGATATGTACGGTTCGATTTTTTGGAAAGTCTATAATTCTAACTGTTTTCTTAGCAAGTACTCAAGTTGATCTCTCTTTTGCTCGCAGATTGATTGTTTTTTCTTCGCCAGGTCGTTCTTCTTGGCACTCATATAAAGTCGAATAATCGCCCATGCCCCTTGTTACCGCTCCTCAAGACCTCGATAAAATGCGTGCGGCCTGTCAAGATGCCGCCCGAGTCCTCGACTACTTAACCCCTTTTGTTAAGTCCGGCGTGACCACAGGTGAGCTTGATCAGCTAACGCTGGCCTACATAACCGACGTGTTGAAAGTGAAGTCAGCCACCGTTGGCTACGCCCCGCCTGGCTACACGCCCTTTCCTGGGGCCATTTGCACCTCAGTTAACCATCAGGTCTGTCACGGCATCCCCGGCGAGAAAGTCCTTAAAAATGGCGATGTTGTCAATATTGATGTCACCATCATCAAAGATGGTTGGTTTGGCGACACCAGCAGGATGTTTTTTGTCGGTGAACCCTCTGTGCAAGCCAAACGCCTGACGCAAACAACCTTTGAATGCATGTGGCTCGGGATTGAGCAAGTCAAACCAGGCAACACCTTAGGCGATATCGGGCATGTCATCCAACGACATGCTGAAGGCAAGGGCTATTCCGTTGTACGCGAGTTTTGTGGTCACGGGATTGGCACAGTCTTTCATCAAGACCCTCAGGTTCTGCATTACGGTCGGCCCAAATCAGGGCAAGTGCTCGAGCCAGGTTTGATTTTTACGATTGAGCCCATGATTAATGCCGGTAGGCGTGAGATCCGTCAATTGGCTGATGGCTGGACGGTGGTAACACGTGATCACAGCCTTTCTGCCCAATGGGAACACACGGTTTTGGTGACTGACACGGGTTTTGAAGTGTTGACCATTTCTGATGGCATGCCAGCCAAGCCAGCGTTGGCGGCCACTCAGTAGTTCCTGCGATGGCGGTGATATGGATGTAACGACAGCATTAAGCGAAATTCGACAGGATTTAGAAACCAAGCGCTTGCAAGCCATTGATGCCTTCAGGACTCGCCCTGTCTCTGATCGCTTATTGAATGATCTTCGCCGTGCGACTGACGATGCGCTGCGTCAGCTGTTACGCGTGTTTCCATTGCCTAAGGGAGCTGCACTGGCAGCGGTTGGCGGCTATGGTCGTGGTGAGCTATTCCCTTACTCAGATGTTGACCTGCTTATTCTGTTGGCTAGGCCCGCCTCAGACAACGAGCAAGCTTTATTGAGCGAGCTCGTTGCCTCACTTTGGGATCTGGGCATCGAGCCGGGCTACAGTGTGCGAACGATCGAAGAATGCTTGGCCGAAGCCGAATCCGACATCACGGTTCAAACCTGTTTATTAGAAAACCGGTTCATCAGCGGCCGTAGAAGCTTGGTTAATCAATTCAACAAAGCCATTTCAGACTCACTTGATCCGCAAGCCTTTTACCGGGCCAAGCTTGCCGAGATGCGTCAGCGGCACGCCCGTTACCAAGACACGCCCTATTCTTTGGAACCCAACTGCAAAGAATCGCCCGGTGGTATGCGTGATTTGCAAGTCATTCGATGGATGGCTAAAGCGGCGGGCTTCGGCAATAACTGGACCCAACTATCACGCAGCGGCTTGTTGACCGCACAAGAGTCCAGAGACCTTCGACGTGCCGAGTTGGCATTTAAGCGATTGAGAATTGAAATGCATTTGCTGGCGGGTCGCCGTGAGGATCGGCTTGTTTTCGATATGCAACACAGCCTAGCCCAAGCTTACGGCATTGAACCCAGCCACAATCGACGGGCGAGTGAAATACTGATGCAACGGTATTACTGGGCGGCTCGACTGGTGACTCAGCTAAACACCGTCTTGGTCGAGAGTATTCAAGCGCATCTATTTCCTGCGCCCGCGGATAGCCTTGTACCGCTAGATACGGACGGGTATTTTTTTGATCGACAGTCTCGGTTGGAAATTAAAGACGAATCTCTTTTTGAAAAGCACCCTTCGTTGCTATTAAAAGCTTTTTTGGTGATGCAACAGCATCCCGACATCACCGGCATTTCTGCGCGCGCTTTGCGAGCGATATGGCACGCACGCATGCACATCGACGCGGCCTTTAGGCGCGATCCTGAGAATAAAAAAACCTTTTTAGCGATCTTGCAGCAACCTCAAGGTATCGTGCATGCGCTCAGGCGCATGACCATGCTCAACATACTGCCCCGCTATTTGCCTGTTTTCCGGCGCGTGGTGGGTCAGATGCAACATGATTTATTCCACGTCTACACGGTCGATCAACATACCTTGCAGGTGATTCGCAATTTGCGCCGGTTCACCATGCCAGAGCATGCCCAAGAATACCCATTGGCTACAGACTTAATGGCTAACTTTGACAAGCATTGGCTTTTGTATGCAGCCGCGCTGTTTCACGACATCGCCAAAGGAAGAGGCGGCGATCACTCTGAACTCGGTGCGCTAGAGGTCAGGCGCTTTGCGCGAGATCACGGGCTAAGCAAAGAAGACACGACACTATTGGTTTTTTTGGTAAAAAATCACCTCCTCATGTCCCAGGTGGCCCAGAAGCAAGACTTATCAAATCCAACGGTCATTCAGACTTTCGCCGAACGCGTGGGGTCGCTGCGGCAACTAACCGCCTTGTATTTATTCACGGTGGCAGACATTAGGGGCACCAGTCCCAAAGTCTGGAACGCTTGGAAAGGGAAGTTACTTGAAGACCTCTATCAATTGACTCGCACCGCTTTGGGTGGACAGGCCGATTCAACCAACACCGTCTTACAGCAGCGAATCGAAGAGGCTGCGCGCCTAACCCGATTGAACGGTTTGCTCGATGAGAATCGGCAGGCCTTTTGGCAAAAGCTCGATGTGGCGTATTTTTTGCGTCATGATGCGACCGATATTGCTTGGCATACCCGCCACTTGCACTATCAAATCAGCCCGGATCATCCTGTTGTGAAGGCACGCCCTATCGGCTCTACTGATAGCGTCCAAGTGATGGTGTATACCAACGACAAGAAGGACCTGTTTTTTAGGATTTGTGAGTATCTCGGCAAACGCCAACTCGGCGTGTTGGACGCTCGGGTTCACACCACCCGTCACGGCTATGCGCTAGACAGCTTCATGGTGCTACCTGCCAACGGACAAAAAGACCTCAGGGCACTTTGTGCGCTAGTCGAGCATGAGTTACGCGAATACCTTGAAGCCGACACTGGCGAGCGACAAGCCACTTTGCGTCAACCATCGCCACGGCTCTCACGACTCTCGCGAGCCTTCCCTGTGGCGCCTTTGGTCGAAATACAGCCTGATGAAGGCAGCCTGCAATGGCGAATAGCCATCGTGGCATCCAATAGACCTGGATTACTTGTTGATGTTGCACGTGTCTTCGCTGACTTCAACGTCGCTGTGCTAACGGCCAAAGTCATGACGTTAGGCGAACGAGTAGAAGATGTGTTTGTGGTGAGCAGTGAGTCACTCAATCAACCACGCACACAGCGACAATTTGAACGATCGGTCTCTGATGTACTCAGTCAAGAGGTGAGTCATGCTGCGTAACAGATTCGGATTTCTACTGGTCTTGATTACGGCGCTTGGCGCCTTGGTTGCCGCCTTATTTAGCCAGCATGTGCTTGGGATGTTGCCCTGCGCTTGGTGTATCTTGCAGCGCGGCCTCTTTCTGCTGATCGCCGGTTGGGCACTGATCGGTTTTCTTGGCGCTTCTTTCCGGTTCTGGTGCCGGCTCAATTGGATACTGATCTTAACGACGGCTATCGCTGGCATAGCAACGGCCTGGCATCAATTGACAGTCGCTGCCAAAGCATTCAGCTGCGATCAGACCCTAGCCGATCGAATCATTAGCACCACGGGTCTTGACGCGTCTGTGCCTTGGTTTTTTGGGATTTACGCGACCTGCTTAGATGCCAGCGTCAAAGTGCTTGGTTTGGATTTTGCGGCTTGGGGTCTGGTGCTTTTTAGTATCTATGCCCTATATGCCTTGGTCATGCTCGTGCAAAGTGGGCGTCGCTTTCAGTAAGGATCCGTTTTTTCAGTGAGCATACGCCAACCCACGGTGGCCTTTTTCCCGTAGCGACCTTTTTAGACCACCCGCCCTATATTGACAACGCATCAACACGTACTTGTGCTGCTGGTGAGCAGGTGGTTGGGCGGCCGAGCGTGGGAGGTTGTCAGTTATCGTTGGCGCCAAAGCCAAGGTTGAACTGTAGGCCACCGCCCCTGTCCTCAACGTTGCGCGGCATGGCAATGCGAGCCAAGTATTCTGGCGTGATGTCGCCGGTGACATATTCCCCCGTAAAACAAGAGGCGTCAAAGCGAGTCAAGGCTGGGTTCAAATCTGACACGGCTTTCTGCATATCCCCAATGTCTTGATAAATCAGGGTATCGGCACCAATAATGCGTGCGATTTCCTCATCATCACGGCCCGTTGCAATTAGCTCTTGTTGAGTGGGCATGTCAATGCCATAGACGTTTTGATAGCGCACGGGTGGGGCCGCCGAAGCCATGTACACCTTGTTGGCGCCGGCTGCTCTAGCCATCTCAACGATTTCACGGCTCGTGGTCCCGCGCACAATCGAGTCATCTACCAACAAAACATTTTTGCCTTTGAATTCCAACCCGATGGTGTTGAGCTTTTGTCGAACCGACTTTTTACGAACCGCTTGACCTGGCATGATGAAGGTTCGACCCACATAGCGATTCTTTATTAGGCCCTCTCGGTATTCTAGGTTCAAGCGCGAGGCCAATTGCATGGCGGCTGGCCGAGAGGAATCAGGCACCGGCATCACCACGTCAATATCGCCTAGCGGAATCGAACGTGCAAGCTTATCGGCCAAGTATTCGCCCATGCGCAGTCGCGACCCATAAACCGAAACACCACTGAGCACAGAGTCTGGTCTGGCAAAGTAGACAAACTCGAATATACAGGGCGTGAACGGGACATCGGGTCCACACCGTTTGCTAGACAACTGACCGTCTAAAGAAATAAAGATGGCTTCGCCTGGATCGACGTCACGCACAAATGAGAAGCCTGAACCTTCTAGGGCCACCGATTCTGAGGCAACCATCCACTCAGTGCCTTGTCCTGTTTCGAGCTGGCCTAGACATAATGGACGGATGCCGTGGGGATCGCGAAAGGCGAGCAAACCGTAGCCTGATATCTGCGCCACGACGGCATAGGCGCCTTTAACCCGTGCGTGTAAGGCGGTCACGGCTTTGAAAATCGCGCCTTCGTCGAGCGATACACCATTGGCAGCGCGCTGCAGTTCGTGCGCCAGCACGTTTAACAAAACTTCTGAGTCGGAGTTGGTGTTGATGTGACGTTGATCCACTCTGAACAAAGACTCACGCAGTTCCAACCAGTTCGTTAGATTGCCGTTGTGCGCAAAGGTGATGCCAAAGGGTGCATTGACGTAAAAAGGTTGGGCTTCTTCGGCGCTTTCGCTGGAGCCCGCCGTTGGATAACGGACTTGTCCGATACCGCTCGATCCTGGCAGCGATCGCATGCTGCGCGTACGGAACACGTCCCGTACCAGTCCGTGTCCTTTGAACATATTGAATAAATTGCCTTCAGAGGTCGAGATGCCTGCGGCATCTTGCCCTCTGTGTTGAAGCAACAGTAGGCTGTCATAGATCAATTGATTGACCAAGCCGCGCCCTACAACACCCACAATTCCACACATAATCAATCCTGAGAAGCGGACTTGTCGTCCTGAAAAATTTTTGATTGGTAAGGACTAGCGACTATTATTCATGAGTCGTTCCCAGTCATCGATTCAGTAAGGTAACCACTGATTCATGGGCACTGGCACCTTTTGTTTGATTTGTTGGATCACATTGACCATCTGCTCAGAAAACATCGCGTCTTTCCACCAAGCTTCTTGCACCAACGGTGTGTAGCCAGCAATGATCACCAGCACCAGCAGCAATAAAACACCTCTAACCAAACCAAACAGAGCACCCAAACCACGATCCGCAGGGCTCAAGCCCGTGCTTTTAATCATGGCTCCTAACGCCATATTCAAGAGACCAACTGCCAATAGCGTCATCACAAACAAGGTGGCGTAGGCAATGCCGAGTTTCAAGTAGTCGTGCGTGACCCAGCGCAACAAATCCCAATCTGAGACTCCTGGACCCCACCAAATAGCAGCCAAAAAAGCCAGCCCAAAAGCCACCAATGATAATAATTCTTTGATCAACCCTCGCCATACGCCAAGCGCCACCGAGGTGCCAAGGATGCCGAGCAAAATAAAGTCAAACGCGGTCACTGCGTTGCAATAAAACCGTTGCTATAACCAAGCGTGCGCAACCTTGTCTGTGCCGCTTGGGCTGCCTCGCGAGAACCAAACGGCCCAACGCGCAGTCGATACATGGTCTTACCATCGATCAAACTTTCTTCAACAAATGCGTTAGAAACGCCCTCAGTTTTGAGTTTCTCTTGCTGAGATTTCGCATCCGCCTCGGCGCTATATGAGGCGATTTGAACGATCAGCTGGCCCGTCGATGACTCGGTCTCGTTCACGGCCGGGGCTTTACCAGCAAGCAAGGCGAGCGCTCTGCTGCCGTCATCGGTGCGTTTGGGTTCATTGCCAGGTGCGGGTTTGGCTGAGGATGCGGCATCACTGGCGGCGCTCTCTGTTGCTTTGGTAGCAGGCGTGTCACTCGCCTTGGGCTTTTGCGCTGGGGCATCGGTCACGGGCGGTGCGCCTCCCGCTGCGGTCGCTGTTGTTGCTTGTGAAACTGATTGATCCACATCGTTTGGCGTTGTTGGGCTTGACGGGCTTGGTGATGTTGTATCCACTGCCGTTGAGTCACCAGCTGTTGACTCACCGACTTCGGCTTGTGAAGACGCCGCAGTGATGGGCTCATAGGGAGAGTTCTTACTGGGAATAATGATCTCAACGCCTGCCGGGATTGGCTTGGGCTCACCATCCAGGAGCATCGGCAAAACCACCACGACGGCTAAAACCAAAGCCACAGCACCGGTCAGCCGGCGGCGGGCTTTAACACGCAGCGTGGCGGCTTGGGCCTCGCTAGACACAGAGGTACGCGGTCTCGACGCTTGGCGGCGAGCAGATCCCGATTCTTTTTTGGAAAACAAACCCATGTCCTGACCTTGTGGATGAAAGGGTATGGCTAAGATAAATAACTTTAGTTAACTTAACTTAACTTAGCGACGGTTGACCTTCGCCAAAACAGCCGCGACGGTCAGAAATGACCCGAACACCACGATTCTATCATCCGGTTTGGCTAGCTGGCAGGCCGCCTCAAAAGCGGCCTCCGGGTTCTCATAGGTGTCAGCCGTTGGCGCGGGGTCTAGATCCACTTTAACCGTCGACAGCACCGTTTCTACCCTTGCCTTCAGGTCTTTACCGGGTAGCGCGCGCGAGCTGGGCAGTGAACTGCAAAACCAACGATCGATCCGTGGGGCGAGGTGGCCAATCACCTCTTCGATGGCTTTGTCCGCCATCATGCCAAAGACGGCATAAGTGAAAGGATGAAAACCCATGTTGCCGAGATTCTTCTCTAAAACTGCCGCGGCGTGTGGGTTATGCGCCACGTCTAGGATCACGACGGGCTGGCCCGGCAGTATTTGAAACCGGCCGGGTAAGGCGGCCTGCAACAGCCCTTGGCGCACCGCTTGCTGCGTCACTGGCAACAGATGACGGGTGCTTTCAAGAGCCGCTAAAGCCCCTGCCGCATTGAGCAACTGATTGGCCCCTCGCAAAGCAGGGTAAGCGAGCGCGTTGCGTCTGCCTTGTCTGCCGGCAAACCCCCATTGCTGGCGATCCCCCGAATAATTAAAGTCGCGCCCAAATAACCAGATATCGGCACCTATTTCGGCGGCGTACTCAGGCACGGTGGTCGGTGGCGAGGGGTCGGCACAAATGGCTGGTTTACCGGAACGAAATATATGGGCTTTTTCCCAACCAATTTGTTCACGGCTATCGCCTAGCCACTCCATGTGGTCCAGATCAATGCTCGTGAGCACCGCGCAATCCGCGTCAACCAAATTAACCGCGTCTAGACGCCCCCCAAGACCGACTTCTAGCACCCAAGCATCGAGTGCTTGCTCTGCAAACAGCAATAGGATGGCCAGTGTGGTGAACTCAAAATACGTGAGGGAAACATCCCCCCTGGCTTGCTCCACCTTCACAAATGCTTGAATCAACTGGGCATCGGTGACCGGTTCGCCATTAATTTGTGCCCTTTCATTGAAGTCGATCAGGTGTGGCGAGGTATACATGCCCACCCGATACCCCGAGGCCGACAGTATGGCCTCCAACATGGCACAGGTTGACCCTTTGCCATTGGTGCCAGCAACCACATATTTAAGCGCTTTGGCTTCAAGGGGTAATTTATTGGCAACCAACCGCACCCTTTCTAATCCCAACTCAATGGATTTGGGATGCAGCTGTTCAAGATAATGCAGCCATTTAGCAAGCGAGTGCGACTCGGTAGGCGCTGTGCTTGTGGCTGTGTTTGTGGCTGAGGTTGTGTTGGCGGTGTTAGCCATGGGCGGCGCTTTGTCAGGCATAGATGAGGCAACTAAAAGACGTCAAACGGATAGAACACACAGTGTAGCGGTTTGCTCGTTTGGTGGTGGTAGCCTTCGCTGTGTGTGACAATCTTTGCGTCTCCCAACCAATGTTTAAATACGGGCCGTCATCTCACATGCCGTCTGGTACCCACTTAAAAACAAAATGACGAACCCCACCCGCCTGCCCTTAGATGCTCGCGCCATTTCGGTGATGTTGTTGCTGTGCGTCTTGTGGGGCGGACAACAGTCGATGATTAAATGGGTGGCCGACGATATCGCGCCCACCCTGCAAATTTCATTGCGCTCAGGCATTGGGATGGTTTTGATTGCTATTTTCATGTGGCGCCAAGGTATTTCATTCGCCCTACACAAGGGCCCGTGGCAAGCCGGCCTGCTTGCTGGCAGCTTGTTTGCGGCTGAATTTCTATTCATTGGTGAGGGTTTGCGCTACACCACGGCCTCTCATATGGCCGTGTTTCTGTTTACCTCGCCTATTTTTACCGCGCTCGGCCTGCATGTCATGGTGCCTAGCGAACGGTTGTCACGGGTGCAGTGGGCAGGCATTTTGCTCTGTTTTACAGGCATTGCGATTGCATTTTTTGGTGGGTTTGCCCAGCCAACGATTGATACCGATGTGCTTTATGGCGATTTTTTAGGCTTGATCGCCGGCTTATTGTGGGGGTTAACCACCGTGGTGCTTCGATACAGCAAGCTCAATCAAATTCCAGCCGCCCAAACAACCCTTTACCAGTTGTTTATGGCCTTCATTTGTCTTTTGGTAGTCAGTGCATTGACCGATCAGTTATCGGTGAACTGGACGCCAGCGGTTATCTGGTCGGTGGCCGCGCAAGGCGTGGTCATTTCCTTTTTTACCCTCTTGGTGTGGTTTTGGTTATTAACGCACTACTTGGCTTCACGACTGGCGTCATTTACGTTTTTGAGTCCCATTTTTGGGGTTACATTTGGCGTCTTGCTGTTGGGTGATCCCATGGATGGAACGTTTGTAATGGGTGCCGCGCTCGTCATTGTGGGCATTTCAGTGGTCAATTACCGGCGCGCACAAAAAAACACTCAGCGCGTAAGCGTAAAGGAGTAGCGCCATGTGCTTAGCCGTTCTGGCCGCTGGTGTATCGGCTGACTGGCCATTGATCGTTGTGGCAAACCGCGACGAATTTCACGACCGCCCTACCGCAGTGATGCAACCCTGGACAGACGCCCCTGCGCTGTTGGCGGGTCGCGATTTACAGGCAGGCGGCACGTGGCTCGGGGTAACCACCACGGGTCGAGTGGCGCTGTTAACCAACTATCGCCATCCTGGTCAACAAAAAATTGACGCGCCATCGCGAGGCCAATTAGTGCAAGCCTTTCTGGCCGCCTCGCTCAGCGCACCAGCCTTCTTGCAACATATTGAATCCACCGCACAGGCCTATAACGGCTTTAACTTGGTGGTCGACGATGGGCAATTGCTTTATTGGGCAAGTAATCAAATCCAGCCCTTTTTAGCCCCCATCACACCCGGTATCCATGGCTTATCCAATGCCTTGTTGGATACGCCATAGCCTAAAACTCAGAAGAGCACGGCGGCAATCGCGGCCCTACTCGCCAATGACAAGGCACCAGACGCCGCGGCATTGATGGCAGTCTTGTGGGACCAGTCGCCTGTGCCTGATGCGGCGTTGCCGCAGACCGGGCTCGACATCAGCCGTGAGCGCTTGCTGGCCAGACCGTTTATTGTCAGTCCCACCTACGGCACGCGCTGCACCACTGTTTTACTGCGCCATCGAGATGGCAGCCAATGGGTCAGTGAACACAGCTTTGATACGGCGGGCGAAACCACGCAAAAGCAAGCTTGGCATAGCGATCAAGGCCAAGCCTGGCGGCGTTGGGATGCTCGTTAAGACGCACGCTGAGATGCACGCTGAGATGCCCGCTGAAATGCACGCTGAAAAGGCACCGCAAAAACCCGATCTTGTGCGATCGCATAGAGGGTTTCATGGCGGCTTTGTGCGTATTCGTGCCCGCCTGTAAAAGCACCAAAGGCCGGCACAAGACAGTAACCGGGGCCGACCACAAAGCAAACCAAACGCACCCGCTCGCGCGCCCTACCCTTGAGCGTGACCACCGGGTGCACATGACCGGCAAGGGTGAACCCTTTCTCATTTGACGCACTGTCGGCCATGTACGCATGACGACATTGAAACCCGTCAATGGTGTAGGGCTCATCAACCACCTCAATGGCCAAATCATCAGGGGGGTCACCGGCTTTATCGTCATGATTGCCTCGCACCAAGGTGATGGCGAGCGTGCTGTGCTTGTGCCGCCAAGCAGCCATGGCAGCCAATGATTGAGGGGCCAAATGGACGTGGGCTGAGTGTAAAAAATCCCCCAAAACCACCAGCCGATTGACCGGTCTGCTAGCGAGTGCTTCGCTTAACCGACGCAATGTCTCGGACGTTGTCCCTTGCGGCACGGGCTGACCCAAACGTCGATACGCCGCTGCTTTACCGAGGTGCAAGTCAGCCACAAGCATGGTTTGTAGAGCGGGCACGTATAGGGCCCGCGTGGGCAACAGCTCGACCGGGTGACCCGCCATCTCGTGCACGGCGGGTGCGAGATGCTCGCTGGCGTTGTTGGCGTTGTTGGCGTTATTAGCGTTTTCAATGTTGTCTGTATTCATTGGGCCTGACGCTCTAACTCGGCAACCATCCGGACCACGCGGTCAGACAACTTTTCCGAAGAAAGTCGCTCGCGCAAGCGTTGCACCATCAGTGGAAAAGCAAAAGGTGTCGGGCGTGCTATGGATTTAATTAACAGCGGCATTTGGTTCAAACGCTCAAGCGTCATGGTCAATTTTTCCAAGTCGAATTCATTGCGCATGACTTCCGCACGGGATTGCGCCAACAACTGATTGTCTGGATCATACTTTTGAAAGACATCAAAAAAGAGTCCCGAAGAAGCCTGCACTTGTTTGGCGGTTTTTTTGGCGCCAGGGTAGCCTTGAAAAACCAGCCCGGCGATGCGCGCAATTTCTCGAAACCGACGCTGTGCCAACTCTCCAGCGTTCAGAGATTGCTCGAGGTCGGGCACCAAATGCTCAACACTTAACAGTTCTTTGGTAATCATGGCAGGGACATCTAGCACTTGAGGGCAAAGCATTTCGAATCCGTAATCGTTAACCGATAACGAAAACGTCAATGGCGAGCGATTGGCCAACCGCCACGCCAACAAGCTTGATAATCCCAAGTGCACCGTGCGACCTGCAAAAGGGTAAACGAATAGGTGTGTGCCTTCGCGCGATGACAGCCATTCCACCAGCAGATGTCCGGAGCCGGGCAGCGCAGACCACCGATCTTGCAAAGCCAACAAGGGTTTGATGGCTTGCCAAGCGTGGTTTGGTCCCACGATGGCCTTACTGCGGGTGCTGCGGGTGCTGGGGGTGCTGGCGGTGCTGGGGTGCGCCAACGTGTCGCGAGACTCGATGCTGTATTGATCCAAGCGAGCCAACATGGCGTCGGCCAGCGCCGAGGACAACGGCATATTGCCACCGGCCCATCGGGCAACGGCTGCTCGAATGCCTTTGGCACGCCTGACGTAAGCGACCATTTCATTGACGCGAACCAGTTCGAGTAGGCGTCCAGCAAATAAAAAACAATCGCCTTTTTTTAGACGCGCCACAAAACTTTCTTCAAGCTGCCCTAGTCTGGCGCCAGCACCCCGGGAGGACCAATAACGCACTTGCATCATGGCGTCACTCACGATGGTGCCTATGCTCATGCGATGGCGACGCGCCATTGCCAGGTTGGTGACCTGCCAGATGCCTTGCTCGTCGGGTGCGGCGCGTTGATAGTCGGGGTAAGCGGCCAGTGACGCCCCACCATCACGCACGAAGGCCAGTGCCCACTGCCAGGCTGCCACCGAAAGGTCACGATAGGCGTAGGTGGTGCGCACCTCTTGAAGTAATTCATCGGGCTTGAACCCGCCACCAAGCGCGATGGTTACCAAGTGCTGGATCAGCACATCCAAAGGAGCTACGGGGCTGTGACGTGATTCAAGTTGACGGTTTTTGACGGCGTCTTGGGCCGCGACGGCCTCAACTATTTCTAGGCTATGGGTTGGCACCAGTGTGATGCGCGAGACACGCCCAGGGGCGTGTCCTGAGCGGCCGGCCCGTTGCAGCAGGCGTGCCACGCCTTTGGCCGAGCCGATCTGTAGCACGCGTTCCACGGGTAAAAAGTCAACGCCCAAATCCAAACTGGCGGTACAAACCACGGCCTTTAACAAACCTTGCTTAAGGCCCTTTTCTACCCACTGGCGCACTTCAGGGTCAAGTGAGCCATGATGCAGGGCAATGTCGCCTGCCAGGCGAGGTTCTGCTTCGAGTAACGCTTGATACCAGCGTTCGGCTTGAGAACGGGTGTTCACAAACACCAAGCTGTTCGTTGACGCGAGCAATTCACTCGCCACGGGTTTTGCGAGCGACAACCCCAAGTGTCCTGCCCAAGCAAAGCGTTCCACCTGCTTAGGAACAAGAACATCAATGGACACGGGTTTGATCTTATTGTCGCTAATGAGGCAAGCTTGGCTGGGCTCAATCGATCGCAAACACAGGGTCTCTAGTGCCTCGCTCAGGTTACCCAAGGTAGCTGACATGCCCCAAGTGATTAACGTTGGTTGCCATTGCGCCAGGCGTGCCAATGCCAATTGCAACTGAACACCGCGTTTACTGCCGAGCAATTCGTGCCATTCGTCAACGATGACAACTTGCACGCTGCCCAAACGTTTCTGGGCATCTTTCTGTGTCAGCAGCAGACTTAGGCTTTCGGGAGTGGTCACCAACACATCGGGCAAGCGCTTGTTTTGTCGGGCGCGTATGGAGGCCCCCGTGTCTCCCGTTCGCCCCTCGATTCGCCAATGGGGACAGATGGCTTGGGCGGTTTCTTGAAGAGTGGCCAGGGTGTCGGCGGCCAAGGCGCGCATGGGAGTGACCCACAAGATTTTAAGGCCCGCGTCCGCATCCACGAGCGGGTCGCGCTTGCTCAAGACCTCGAGACGTTGCAAGGCACCAAACCACGCCGCCAAGGTCTTACCGCTTCCGGTGCTTGCGTGTAACAGACCCCAGCGCCCTTGCTTCATCGCCCGCCAGACGGCTTTCTGAAATGCCATGGCGCGCCATCCGCGTTCAACAAACCAGGCGTCAATGGCAGGTGCAATCGCAGGCGCAGGCGCAATCGATCGGCCGACGGCTGCCCTCGCCTTCACAGCAATGCCCTCATAGCAATGCCTTCATAACAATGCCTTTAGGGTATCGAGTGAATCAGCCTCTTCGACTGGCTTATCGATGCGCCAGCGCAAAAGGCGAGGAAACCGCAAAGCCACCCCACTTTTGTGGCGAGGACTCGGCAGTATCCCCTCAAAACCGAGCTCAAATACCAAGGTGGGCTCGACGCGTTTAACCGGGCCAAACGATTCGATCGTGGACTTACGCAAAATGCCATCAATCTGTTTGATTTCCTTATCGGTTAAGCCTGAATAGGCTTTGGCGACCGGCACCAAGGTTCTAGGTGCGTCGGGTCCGGCATCGTCCCAAACGGCCAAGGTGTAGTCTGTGTAGAGGCTGGCTCTTCTTCCGTGGCCTCGCTGGGCGTAGATCAAAACGGCATCAATCGTCAGGGGTTCAAGCTTGTATTTAAACCATAGACCTGCTTGACGCGTGCGGCCAACGCCATAGCGTGAGCTGAGTGCTTTGATCATCAAGCCTTCAACCCGCGCTTGCCTGGCTTTGGCCTGCTGTAGACGGGCTTGCTCGGCACCGGTGACCTCCACAACAGGTGACAACTTTAGACGCGCATCAGGGTGGATAACCAACACGTCAACCAATCGCTGGCGCCGAAGCTGTAAAGGCTGCTCTCGACAATCTAGGCCCTCATGCTCGAGCAGGTCATACGCCATAAATACAGCTGGATATTCTCGTTTGAAGGCCTCAGAAAGACGCTTACGCCCCAGTCTTTTTTGTAGGCTGGCAAACGACGCTGGGATGGGTTGTTCTGAGTGCCAAACCAATATTTCACCGTCTAAAACGGTGCCCGACGGCAGCCCTTGCGCCATCTCACACAACTCAGGGAACTGCTCACTGATTAACTCTTCACCTCTAGACCATAGCCATACCTGACCATGGCGACAGACGATTTGGGCCCGAATACCGTCCCACTTCCATTCCACCTGCCATTGGTCGGATTGAACCCATAGGTCGGCTAAGGCGTCTGCCTGCTGACTGAGTGGTTGTGCCAAAAAAAAAGGATAGGGTTGCCCCGGTTCAATGGCTTTTAGATCTTCGTCTCGATCGGCCACCAACGCTTGATAGCGCGTGGCGCTCGGGTGGTGCCGATTGTTTAGATAACCGACCATGCGTTGAGCCATTTGTGTAACGGCTAAATCGGTGTGTTCGGCCAAGGCGCGCGTGACGGTGAGGCGAGACACACCGACGCGGAACCCGCCGGTGATGAACTTAAGGCAAATAAACCGGCTGTCACTGTCCCAGCCCTCTAGTAGCCGATCAAGTTCGTGCGTGCGGCCTTCCTCGCCCAATGACTGCAAGGGCAACAACCCCTCTGTGATCCACTCATTTAATGGCGTGTCACGAACCGTCTCTGTATTGGGCAGCAATAAAGCGATGGTCTCGGCCAAATCACCCACTGTTTCATAGCACTCCTCGAACAACCATGGCGGCAAGCCTGATTGGCGTAAGGCATAGGCGCGTAAAAAGGCGGTAGGCAATAAGCGTTTGATTTTGCCACCGGCTAAAAAATAAACCGCCCAAGCGGCATCTTCAGGCGCGGCTGTGTTGAGATAAGCGACAATGGCAGCGATTTTTTTTCGGCTGGATGTGGTGCGATCAAGGGCTTGATAAAGCGCGGCAAAAGCTTTCATGATTCGATTTCACCGTACTCGGTTTCGAAGGCTTGTGCCAGACGTCCAGATTCGTTTAACCAACGAATCAATGACGCGGCATTGCCATGGGTTACGATCACACGTGAGGCTCCTGTGGCATCAATGGCACTTAACAAGGCTGGCCAGTCGGCGTGGTCAGACAAGACAAACCCGCGATCAACCCCACGCCGACGCCGTGCGCCACGGATTTGCATCCAACCACTCACCATGGCGTGTGAGGTATCGCCAAACCGTTTCATCCAGGGACTTGAACCTGCAGACGGTGGTGCTAGGATCAGCGCCTTTTTTTTATCAGCGTCGCTAATGTCGGTGACCCGAGAAGTATCGGGTAACGCCACGCCCGAGGCTTGATAAGCCAGGTTCAAAGCATCAAGCGAGCCATGCGTGATGATCGGACCAATAGAGGGGTCTAAGCCCGCTAGCAACCGCTGCCCCTTCCCAAAAGCGTAGGCATACAGCAGGCTGCTGACGCCTTGACTCGCGTTTTGTGCCCACCAATGATTAATGGATTGCATCACGGTGGCTTCATCGGGCCAGCGGTAAACCGGTAAACCAAACGTTGACTCAGTGATGAAGGTATCGCAAGTAATCGGCTCAAACGGTGTGCAGGTGGGGTCAGGCGCCAGTTTGTAATCACCAGAGGCCACCCAGACCTCGCCTTTATAGGCCAATCGCACCTGAGCGGAGCCGAGCACGTGACCGGCGGGGTGAAGACTCACTTGCACACCATGGTGGTTGATGGACTCACCGTACTCTATGGTTTGCATCGGTAGCTGACCAAACCGCGCACGCAACACGTGCTCGCTGGCAGCACTGACCAAATAATGGTCATGACCGGCACGGGCGTGATCGGCGTGTGCGTGCGTGATGATGGCACGTGAAACCGCTCGCCAGGGGTCGATGTAAAAGTCGCCAGGCGGGCAATACAGGCCTTCAGGACGGCGTGTGACTAAGTCCAAGTAGCTAAATCCTTCAAAGTAGCTAATTTCTCTAACAGTGGCAGCTTGCGATAGTTACATTTCTTGCGCTCAATTCCAAGACAGTACAACGAAACCATGACGCAACAAGGGTGCGCCGACCGTGGGCCGTGGCTACTTGGGCGACACCCGAGGACCGCGCTTGCGCTAGGACAGTTTGGCTTTGACTTGCTGAGAAATCGCTGACATTTCCGCGCGGCCTGCCAGTGATTGTTTTAAGGTGGCCATGACCTTACCCATGACAGCCGGCCCTTGCATACCACTGGCTTTGGCTTGCTCGATGGCTTCGTCAATCGCAGCGAGCACCTCTTCTTGGCTAGCTGCTTGCGGCAAGAACGCCTGCAAGACCACGATTTCTGCGGTTTCTTGCGCCGCTGTTTCCAATCGCCCGGCTTTTTCAAAGGCGGCAATAGACTCCCGTCGCTGTTTGATCTGCTTCTCAATGATTGCCATGACATCGGTATCGGTCAGGACTTTACGCTCATCGATTTCCTTTTGTTTGATCGCCGCTTGTAAAAAGCGCAAGGTGGTTAGGCGGGCGCTGTCTTTGGCGCGCATGGCGGTTTTAACTTCTTCGACAATGGTGGCTTGAAGAGACATGGTTATTTTTCTACCTTGATTAATTTAAAGGAGGCCGAGGCTTTGGCCACTAGGCGGTCTTCTGTATCACGCACTTCACCTTCACAGAAACAAATGGTGGAGCCACGACGCAAACAGGTGGCTGTGATCGTTAAATCGCTCTTGCCTGGCGACAGAAAACTGGTCGACATGTCGATGGTCGCTAAGCCAACCCCGAGCGGATCGTGGGCACGGCCCGCCGCGGATAAGGTGAAGTCTAAAACACTCATTAGGGCGCCGCCATGAAAGTGGCCATGGCTATTAAGCATGTGGGGCTGAAGCGCCATGCGCGTGACAGCAGTGTCGTTCTCACAACTGATGGCTTGGACCCCGAGATGCTCAAGAAAAGGAATGTGAAACCCAAAATAACTCACTTGCTCAGGGGTGGCGAACATGATCATGACTATTAATTACCTACGATTAAAAATGGATATGAAACCAAACGCCAGCAGTGTTTAGGTCGATGGCACTGAGATCTATGGCACTGAGAGCGATGCCAGCGAAACGCTCATCACGCAGCTCTATGTGATCCCCACTGACCCGGCTAAGCGCAAACGAATGAGGAATTCGTAAAAGCCTGATTAACGACGCTTTCTGCCGGGTTCGGGTACAGGTGGGAAGTAGTTGATGCAACTGGTGACCCCAAACTCGATGGCCGCTTGCATGGCGTCAACGGCGGTTTGGTCCCAAACGTCAACACCCCACATGTTTACCAACACGTTGGTCTTATTAGGCTCGATGGCGCGCAGCGACATGTTCGCGAGTTGTGTACCTGTCATTGACATGCGCACGTTGATCCGGGCCGATTGTTGGTCGTCGGCGATTTGTGCGGTGACCGGGAAGTTATCGCTGGTAACTAAGCAATAATTTGTTTGGGCCAACGCTCGTTTGTACGCGACTTCAAGCGTAATCGGCACATCAAACCGCGCCGTGGGGGTTTGGCCGACCACAGCGCCTTTACACCCGGCAAGCACAAGTATCGAACCGCAGACGACGGTTTTGATCCAAGTTGATGTTCGTGCCATGTGATTGTCCTTACACTGTCAACTGATTGATCTTACGGACGCGCATTAAGCGCATAGAACATGAACTTTACATCGAAACCGCTTTGGACCGGCATCGTTGGCTTGCTTGGTGCCAGTGGCGTGGCCTTGGGTGCCGTCGCGGCTCATGGCCTCAGCGATCCAATCGCGGCTGCAGCCGTCGAGCGAGCCTCAACCTATCAACTGTTGCACGCCATTGCCTTGTTAATCCTGTGTCAGTTCTCGACATGGCCGCTGGTCTTAGCACGTGCGCTGATGCTCGCCGGGGTGATTGGTTTTAGTGGCGCTATTTATGCCAAATACCTGCTTGGTTTACCGGCCCTCGCCGGGCTCGCACCGATCGGTGGCCTGTTGCTCATTGCCAGCTGGCTTGTGATTGGCCTGGCCTCGATTGTTAAGCCCCCGTCTAAATAATCCCTTTGGCCTTCAAACCCGCAATTTGTTCGTCGGTCAAACCGAGCTCATCTTGCAAGATGGCCTCTGTGTGGTGACCCAAGATAGGTGCTGATTTGTCGAGCCGAATCGGCGTTTGCGACATGCGAATCGGACTGGCCACCGTGGGCACATCCACACCCACGTCATGTGGCAGGCTGATCTTCATCTCGCGCTGCTTGACTTGCTTGTCCTCAAAGACTTGGTCAAGCGAATAAATCGGCCCGCACGGTACGTTGTTTTTCTCAAAAATATCGACCCACGCCAGCATGGTGTGGGTCATGAAAGGCGCTTCGAGTAACGCAATCAAACTTTCACGGTTTTGAACGCGATCAAACGAACGCGTAAAGCGCTCGTCTGTGGCGAGCGCCGCCACACCCAAGGCTTCACACAAGTCCCGGAATTGTGTGTCATTGCCCACGGCCACAATGATATTGCCCTCTTGGCACTTAAAAACCTGGTAAGGCACGATATTGGTATGCACATTGCCCATGCGTGGCGGCACCTTGCCCGACAGGAAGTAATTCATCGACATGTAAGACGTCAATGACACGCTGCAATCGAGCAAAGACAGGTCAATGTACTGGCCCTGCCCGCTCAGGTGGCGGTGTTCAATAGCCGCCAAAATAGCAATCGTGGCATACATGCCGGTGGTCAAGTCACTGATAGCCAGACCGAATTTTGTGGGTCCACCACCGGGCTCACTGTCAGGCTTACCCGTCAGACTCATCAGGCCGCCCATCCCCTGAAACACAAAGTCATAGCCAGGTAGCTCGGCATACGGGCCGGTTTGTCCAAAACCTGTGATCGAGCAGTACACCAACTTGGGGTTGATCTGACTCAGGCTGTCGTAATCGAGGCCATAACGCTTGAGTGTGCCGACTTTATAGTTTTCTACGACAATATCGACGGTCTTGGCGAGGTCTTTGATGATCGCTTGCCCTTCAGGGGTGGCGATATCCAAGGTCATGGACTGTTTGCCCCGATTGACCGCCATGAAGTAAGAGGAATCGGTGGTCGACTCCCCTGAACTGTCTTTCAAAAAAGGTGGCCCCCATGCGCGTGTGTCATCGCCGCGCCCCGGGCGCTCCACTTTGATGACGTGTGCGCCTAAGTCAGCAAGGTTCTGGGTGGACCAGGGCCCCGCAAAAATGCGAGAGAGATCGAGCACGCGAAGATGTTCCAGGGCTTTTTTCATGGGGTCTTTGGCTAGAGGTCAGAGGACAAGGGTCAGAGGACAGGGGTCAGAAGCTGTTTGAAGATGATTTAGATTATGCCGCTATTTTGACCAAGGTATTAAACAGAACGTTGCCCTAGCGAAGGGTGCCTTAAGCAAACCTGAAAGTTTTTGGGTCGCCAAAATGCTACAAATAGCAAAGCGCGGCGTTCACACGTCGAATTATTAACTTTTTGTGAATAAAACCAATGGACTTAAAAGACAAAGCCTACATCGTGGGGGCCTACGAACACCCTACTCGTAAGGCACCCGATAAGTCGGTGGCTCAGTTGCACGCAGAAAGCGCCAAAGGCGCCTTAGAAGACGCGGGGCTGTCGCACAGCGACATCGATGGCTATTTTTGTGCCGGTGATGCCCCCGGTCTGGGCATGCTCAGCATGGTTGACTACATGGGCTTGCGCAATTTGCGGCATGTCGATTCCACCGAGACCGGTGGTTCTTCCTACTTGATCCACGTCTCTCATGCGGCGCAAGCGATCGCCATGGGCCGTTGTGACATTGCTTTGATCACGCTCGCCGGGCGCCCGCGCTCTGCCGGCTCCTCGGGCACACAACCTCGCAACTGGGGCAGTGATGTGCCAGACACCCCCTTTGAGTCCCCCTTTGGCTCGGTCACCGTCAATAGCTACGCGATGGTCGCGCAGCGTCACATGTACGAATATGGCACGACAGCTGAACAGTTGGCTTGGATCAAAGTCGCGGCCTCTCACCACGCCCAGCACAATCCCCACGCCATGTTGAAAGACGTTGTAACAGTAGAAGACGTGCTCAATTCACCCATGGTCTCTTCGCCCCTGAAGCGTTTGGATTGCTGTGTGGTCACTGACGGCGGTGGTGCACTCATTCTGGCGCGACCAGAAATTGCCCGCCAATTAAAGCGCCCTCTCGTGGGCTTGCGTGGCGCCGGCGAAGCCATCAAAGGACAGCTGGGTGGTGAAGTCGACCTGACGTGGTCGGCTGCTCGTTTGTCGGGCCCCCGAGCCTTTGAGCAGGCTGGTGTGACTCCGGCTGATATCAAATATGCCTCGATCTACGACAGTTTCACGATCACCGTCTTGATGCAATTAGAAGACTTGGGCTTTTGTAAAAAAGGTGAAGGTGGCAAGTTCGTGGCCGATGGCAATTTGATCTCTGGCGTGGGTAAACTGCCCTTCAACACCGATGGCGGTGGCTTATGCAACAACCATCCGGCCAACCGCGGTGGCATCACTAAAGTAATCGAAGCGGTTCGTCAGTTACGGGGAGAGGCCCATCCGGCGGTGCAAGTCCCCAATTGCGATTTGGCACTGGCACACGGCACCGGCGGGTTTTTAGGTTCCCGCCACGGCAGTGCGACCCTGATTCTTGAGCGAGCATAACCATGAGCAAACCCTTTCAACCCAACCCCATCGTGGCCCCAACCATTGAACCCGGCACTGAGTATTTCTGGGAGCAAGCCAAAGCGGGACAGCTGACGGTGAAGTCTTGCCAGTCCTGTGGCAAGGTGCATTGGTATCCACGCACGCTTTGCCCTTTCTGCTTCGGGGAAACCGAATTCAAACCGGCCAGCGGTAAAGGCAAGATCTACAGCTACAGCGTGATGTCACGCGGCAATCCCAATCCGTACTGCATCGCTTATGTGACGCTCGAAGAAGGCGTGACGATGATGACGCAGATCGTCGACTGCGATCTCGATGATGTGCATATTGGACAAGCCGTTGAAGTGGTCTTCAAACCCACCGAGGGAGAAGACACGCCACCGGTTCCAATGTTTAAGCCCGTCTAAATACGGGTTCGGTGAAGGGCTATGGCTTTATGGTTTTTGGCCTTATGTCCTTACGTCCTTATAGCTCAAGGCCCTTCACCAATATTTTTTTTAAGGTTTGCACCCACGTTTATGGCGATCGCAAAGCGGCCGTGATCAGGTTGTTGATTTGCCGTAACTCTTCTGTGAATGGCACGACGATGTCATTGACCACCAACTGGCCCTCTTTGAGTAACAGTGAGCTCTTAAAGCCGGTCTCGCTAGGCACCAACACACCAAACATCATGCCAAGCGCCATCACCTCTGGGGCGACAGCTTGGCCCTCTACGTTCAATGCAGCGATCACCTCGAGCTGCTTGGCCGCGTCAAATTGAAACGGGCTGTTTTGATCCCTGTTTAGATCGCTAGCGGCTTTGATTGTTGTAATGGCTTGGCCCGAGACAGCGCCTTTATCGGTTACCGCGGATAGATCGGCCACCCCCACAGAAAACCCATAAGCAAAAAGATCTCGCAGTGCACCCTGCACCACTTGCTGCTGTGCAGGGGTTAGGTTGTCTAGGTTTCCTGCGGTATTCATCACGGCCGACAGTGAGGTCACACTTGGGGCATACAAATCGTCAAATATCAGGTCTAGTTCCACATCCGATACCCTAGTGCCTGCGATGGCGAGTTGATCAATGGATTTGTTAATGGAAACATCAATGCGGTTTTCTGAAAAGGTATTGATAGCAATGATCTTAAGACCGGTGGCATTTCCTTGCGCAAAGTCGATTTCGGCAACCCGGAACTCACTGCGTCCTTCGCCGGTGAATCGGTCTTGGGCGTGAAGCGCGAGCTCGATTTGTTTTAAGCTCAATGTCTCTTCTTTATCAGTGATCCGAAGCGCAGGCATGTTCAAGTCAAACCAAAGCTCGGCCTGTTGCAACTTGAAACGACCAGTGATCGCTGACATGACGAGCACTTCATCGCCTCGCGTGGCCTCTAGGGCTGGGATGGTGTAGCGGCTTTGCGCCGCACCTTGCCAATCCAAGTCGCCCGCACCCGAGAGCTCGGGGTTTTGTCCGAAGGTCTGCGCCAAGTTTTGTGCGGCCTGCCCAATCAAGCTCGCGGTCCAGTCGAACCGAAGCATGCTATCAATGGTCACGCGATGGTCAATCGCGTAGGCAATCTCCATCTGGAATAAGTCAGCCCTGGGTTGTTGCTCGGCATCGGGGTCGGGGTAATGCAAAGTCACGGTACCACTCGAACCGAACACGCCCTGATTGTGTTTCAAGTCAGAGAAACGCAAGGGTGTGCTGTCCGGTGCGGGTGCGGTGAGAGCCTCGATCCCTGCTTTCGCTTGATAACCGGTGTAGGCGCTCGCGGCCACCCATGTAGCGATCGCGAGCACGCCCACAACGAGCACTGACACCACTGTTTTTTTCATACATTCATCCGGTTGGGTTGACTATTTCAAAACATTAGTCGACGTTAGCATGGGTATACGCGGACCCATGACTGATCACGCCTGTCCACGCCTGAGCCCACATGTCCCATGCGCCTCATGCTATTTGGGGTCTTGCCTACTCGTGTCGTGATGGTTGCAATAAAGCTACAGCAAAGCGCCCCGCGCTGAGATGGGCCAAATCGCCTGCACCTTATCATCCTTGATACAGATGATCTCGTCATAAAGGTTCATGGTGGGGTCGACATGACCTGGAATTAACATCACCACATCCCCTAGTTCTGCTTTGACACCCTGACTGAGCTCGATTACGCCATGCTCGTCAGAGGCTTTCAGGTAATGCCATCCTGGACGCCCTGCCACCATGGGTGGGCCCGCATCCAGACTAGACGCTTTTAAGCCGGCATCAACGATGGCGACTTGCGCCCGGGGTGTGCTCATGACGGTTGACTTCACAAACAAGGCGTTCTCAAACACGATATCGGACGGATCTTTGATATTGTCACCGTAATCTCTATCCATAAAAGCATATGAACCCGCTTGCAGTTCGGTGTAGACGCCTGAGTCGCGCTCATGCCAAAACGTGCCCGATCCGGCGCCCGTCACGCAAGGCACCGTGATACCCGCCTCTGAGAGATGATCAACAGCTTGCCTGATCACTGAACTGGCCGAGGCAATCGCCTGAGCGCGTTCGGTGGGTTGGCGCATGTGTTGTGCTTTGCCGTGGTAGCAATGCAAGCCAGCGAAGCGAAGACCACCGCCCGGCGCCTGCGTAATCGATTGCGCTAGGCTGACTACTTCAGAAACAGGCGCGCCGCAACGCTGTCCACCCACCTCTAATTCGATATAAACATCTAGGGGTTGCGAAAGGCCTGCCATGTGCTCGGCAAGCGTGGCGACTTGCTGGGTGTTGTCCACCAAGACCCCTAACTTGATCTGCTCGGCAAGTGCGCGCAGGCGTTTTAATTTCTGTGCGCCAATCACTTGGTTGGTGAGCAGGATGTCGGTGATGCCCGCTTGGGCAAAGCAAGCCGCTTCGCTGAGCTTTTGGCAGCAGATACCAACGGCACCCGCGGCGATTTGACGCTTGGCCACGTCGGGACATTTATGACTCTTACCGTGCGGCCGGATACGTAATCCACCGCTGGCTTGCATCAGGCGTTCGAGATTACGCTCAAATGGCTCAAGCATCAGCATCAAGCTCGGGGTGTCAACGCTATCGATGTGATCACCGACCTGGCAGGCTGGCCAAGGTTGCATGTCAGCTCCTTTGGGAAATTAAACAATGGGTCTTGCTTCGAGTATATGATCGTGTCAAGGTGTTTGGGTGGTGTTTGGGTGGTGTTTGGCTGGTCGTGAGCATCTTTCTAACTTAAGCAACACGACACTCAGGAACACAGGCAATCACATAGCAAGACAATCAACTTTTGGAGAAAGCCCCATGCGTGCTGAATTACACGATGTCAAAGTATTGGTCTTCGACGTGTTTGGTTCGGTGGTGGATTGGCGTGGCTCTATTATTCGCGACTTGTCGGCTTGGGGTGCGCAACGCGGCATTGAAGCGGATTGGGAGGGTTTGGCCTTGGCGTGGCGAGACTGCTACCAACCCAAAATGCAAGCAGTACGTAGCGGGCAACGGCCTTGGACCTTGTTAGACGATTTGCACCGTGAGTCCTTGGTGTCTCTTTTGCCTGCCTTTGGCTTGAACGATCTCAATGCGACAGACCTTGACCACGTCAACCGTGTGTGGCACCGACTAGATGCCTGGCCTGATGCGATTGCGGGCTTAACTCGCCTGAAGTCCCGTTATGTGATTGGTCCTTTATCAAATGGCAATATTGCACTCTTGGCCAACATGGCCAAACACGCAGGGCTGCCATGGGACTTGAGTTTTTCCACAGAATGGTTCAAAGCCTACAAGCCCATGCCTGAGAGCTACTTGGGCGTTGCCAAGGCGATGAATGTTGAGCCCTCAGCGGTCATGCTGTGTGCGGCGCACAATGATGATTTGCGTTCAGCAAGAGAGGTTGGCCTCAAAACGGCCTTCTGGCCACGGCCCACTGAATATGGTGCCCATCAATCCAAGGATTTTGAGGCGGCGCAACCGTGGGATGTGGTGGCTACCGATATTCGTGATTTGGCGCGCCAGCTGTTGGATGACTGAGTCGGGAAAATCGCTCGGCCCAGGAGAGGACGGGCAGGTTTTTTGGTTTTCAGGTTTTCAGGGTTTGCTTTGTCGCTGCACACGAGTGATCAGTCGATCTAGCTGATTGGCAAAGGCGCGGCTGTCTTTGTCTGTGAATGGCGCAGGACCACTGGTTTGTACACCGTTGTCGCGCAAGTCCTGCATGAAGTTGCGCAGCGACAAACGCGCCTCAATGCTGTGTGAGTCAATCAGGTCACCACGGGGATCAATGACCCACGCTTGTTTCTCGATAACCAAAGCAGCTAGCGGGATATCGGCGGTGATCACCACGTCGTAAGCAGTGACTTGGTCGACGATGGATTGATCGGCCACATCAGCCCCTGCACTGACCTGGCGCGCCTGAATCCAAGGTGAAGGCGGGACATGCAGCATTTGATTGGCGATCAGTGTGACCATGATTTGCGTGCGATTTGCCACGCGGTAAAGGATGTCCTTAATGACGCCAGGGCAGGCGTCTGCATCGACCCAAATTCTCATGGTGTTGTCTTCATGGTGGTGCCTTCATGGTGGTGCCTTGATGGTGGTGCCTTGATGGTGGTGCCTTGATGGTGGTGCCTTGATGATGGTGCCTTGATGATGGTGCCTTAATGATGGCCGACCAATCTAAGAAAGGCCACAGCCTTTAAATTGTAGTCCCTCTGAGATTGGTCGGGACAGAAGGATTCAAACCTTGTATCCCTTGCCACCCTTCCCCCACTTTCCCCTTGAACCCCAACGCCCACGCACCAACACTTGTACGTCACCTAGCCGGGGAGTCTGCCCAAATATGCATCCAGAACACGGCTAATTTATCCTGCTCAAACTGCTCGCTCAGTGTCTGGGCGATGCGTTTACGCACATGGGGCGGCAACCGCCGATAGGGCTTTAGCCGGTTTTTGAGATGCATGATCTGCGCAACCAAAAAATCGTTGCCACTGACACGATAAAGACAGGTCGGATTCGGTTGCATCACGGGAATATATTAGTTGATATCTCGGGTAAACCACTAGGATGTCTAAGAGGTATTTATATAACAACAAGAAAATTTTCCACAACACAAGGAGACTTTGATGAAGCCCTTTTTGAAGAAGTTAGCGGTTTTGGCTGTTTTTGCAGGTGCTGCAGCCACAGCGCACGCTGAAATTGTTTTGAAAGCGTCACACCAGTTCCCTGGTGGCAAGGGCGACGTTCGCGACGAGATGATGCAAATCATTGCGCGCGAAGTCGCAGCTGCCAACGTTGGCATGACCATCAAGGTCTTTCCTGGCTCAAGCTTGGTCAAACCAAAAGAGCAATGGAAAGCCATGTTGAGCGGCCAAATTGACATGACCTCACTGCCATTGGACTATGCGTCTGGCTTTCACCCCGAGTTCGGTGCAACATTGATGCCCGGCTTGGTTAAAAACCACGCCCACGCCATCAACATCAACGCGTCTCCTTTCATGAACGAGATCCGTGGCATCATCAACAAAGGTGGTGTTGAAGTTTTGGCAGACGCTTGGTTGGCCGGTGCGTTCGGCGGCAAAGAAACCTGCATTTTGGAACCTAAAGATGTAGAGGGCTTGAAGATCCGCTCAGCTGGCGCCACATTTGCTGAAATGTGGGCGGGTGCTGGCGCGTCAATCGTGTCAATCCCCTCAAGTGAGGTTTACAGCGCTTTGCAACAAGGCGTGGCACAGGGCACCGATACCTCTGCAGGCAGCTTCGTTTCATTCCGCTTGTACGAGCAGTTGAACTGTTTGACAGCGCCTGGCGATCAGGGCCTATGGTTCATGTACGAGCCTGTTTTGATCTCACAAAAGGCAATGGCTAAGCTCAATGATGCGCAGAAAGCTGCTTTGATAGCTGCCTCTAAAAAAGCTGAAGATTACTTTGCTGCCGAGTCCAAGAAACTCGACGACAAGATGGTCGAGGCTTACACGAAAGCCGGCGTCAAAGTGGTTTACATGACTGAAGCGCAAGCCGACATGTGGCGCCAAGTCGCGGCGAAGACGTCTTACAAGAGCTTTGCTGAGCGAGTGCCCGGCGGCAAAGCGCTGATCGACAAGGCGTTGGCCGTTAAGTAATCGGAGCTCGCCCCTTGAAACAAGTCTATAAATGGGTCTGTCGGCTGTCACAGACCAGCGGCATGGTTGCCGCGCTGCTGATGGTGGTTTCGGTGTTCGTTGTATGTCAGATGATTTTTGTCCGGGCCGTGCTCGGGGAATCATCCATCTGGCAGACCGAATTTGTAACCTTCTCGCTGGTCGCGGCCACGTTTCTTGGGGCGCCTTACATCTTGCTAACAAAAGGCCATGTCAACGTTGACTTGCTGCCCTTGTTCTTGAGCCACAAAGCCCGCCTCGCGTTGGCTTGGGTGGCCTCACTGCTATCGCTGGTTTTTTGCCTGCTGTTTCTGTACAGCGCTGCTCAATGGTGGCACGAGGCTTGGCGCCTCGACTTAACAACCCCCAGCATTTGGCGCGCGCGCCTCTGGATTCCCTACCTCAGTGTGCCCACTGGTATCTTGCTGTTGTGCATGCAATATGTGGTGGATATCTGGGCATTGGCGACGGGACGTGACATGCCTTTCGGCATGGATCCCACCAAACAGAAGGAAATGGTATGAGCCCATTGGCACTTGGCGGCATGATTTTCGCCGTCGTACTGATTTTGCTCGCGACTGGGATGCCGATCGCCTTCGCTTTGGGCGCCACAGCGCTCATTTTTATGCTGTGGACTGATGGCTTTAGCGCTGTCATGTACATGGCAGACACCGTTTTTTCAGGGCTTGAAGACTTCACGCTGGCATCAATCCCCATGTTCATCATCATGGGCGCCGCCGTCGCATCGTCCCGCGCAGGCAGCGACTTGTACGAAGCGCTGAACCGTTGGCTTTACAAGGTACCCGGATCCTTGGTCATTTCAAACATCGGAGCCTGTGCTTTGTTCTCAGCGTTGACAGGCTCATCACCAGCGACCTGTGCGGCCATCGGCAAGATGGGTATCCCAGAGATGCGGCGCCGTGGCTACGCGGCTGACCTTGCCACTGGCTCAATCGCGGCTGGCGGTACGCTGGGCATTCTGATCCCACCGAGCGTCACAATGATTTTGTATGGCATTGCCAGCGAGACATCCATTGGCCGTTTGTTTATCGCCGGCATTCTCCCTGGCCTGATGCTGACAGGCCTTTTCATCGCTTGGGCGCTGTTTTTGAGCTGGCGCCGTGGAACCACCAAGCTGAATGTGGATGTAAGTTTCACGTGGGCGCAGCGTCTTGAGTTGTTACCCAGGTTGTTGCCATTGATCGCCGTAATCATTGGGGTCATCTACGCCTTGTACGGCGGTATCGCCACACCATCCGAGGCAGCCGGTGTCGGCGCGGCGCTGTGTTTGATCATGGTGATCGTCATTTACCGGATGTGGCACTGGTCGGACATTTGGGGGATCGTGCGAGACGCCATGCGCGAGTCGGGCATGCTGCTGCTGATTATCGGTATGTCCGTGCTTTTTAGTTACGCCATGTCATCAAGCTTGGTGACGCAAAGCATCGCCGAAGCCATTGCAGAAATGCATGTCAACCGGTGGGTTCTGTTGGCTCTGATCAACGTTCTGTTGTTGGTATTGGGCTGCTTTTTGCCGCCTGCGGCGATCATCTTGATGACCACTCCCATCATCCTCCCCGTGATCACAGCGGCTGGCTTTGACCCGATTTGGTTCGGTGTTGTCTTGACCATCAACATGGAGTTGGGTCTCATCACGCCTCCCGTAGGCTTGAACCTCTTTGTGATCAACGGCATCACCCCCGACGTGAGCCTCACAACCATTCTGCGCGGGGCATTCCCCTTCATGATGTGCATGGTTCTATCGATTGTTTTGTTGTGCTTCTTTCCTGAAATTGCGACATGGTTGCCCACGGCAATGATGGGATAACCTGACGAGATGATTTCATGGAAACAACTCATCACGCTTGGAAATAAGGCAAAAACCGACGGGGGCTTTTCGCAACTGGTTGATGCCTGTCACCAGTTGGTTTCCGAGCGAGGTCAGGCCAACCTTTATGCCTTGGCGACGGCCGTCGTGGATGGCTGGAACAGCCTCCAGCGTGATCGTTACGAGGCATTTTTTGCGGTCCTCGCCACCGAATTCTCGCCAGATCAAAACGCGGTCATGGCTGCTGCTAAGGCCTACACAACAGAACCAACACCTGCAACCTTGGCGGCACTAGCGACGGTCACTGAATCGCCCCGACAAGAGCTATTTCGTCGCATCAACCGCACCACCGGCGGCACCACAACATTGCTTGCCATGCGGGTCGCCTTGATGGGGTGCATGCGCACACGCAAGGGCTTAGAGGCCGTTGACGCCGACTTCCTTCATTTGCTTACCTCTTGGTTCAACCCTGGTTTTCTGCATTTCGAACCCGTTAGCTGGCATTCACCCGCCGTTTTGCTTGAGAAGATCATTGCCCATGAAGCGGTTCATGCAATCGCAAGTTGGACACATTTGCGCAGACGTCTCGAATCAGACCGGCGCTGCTACGCCTTCTTTCACCCACAACTGCCCAACGAGCCCTTAATCTTTGTAGAGGTCGCCCTAACGCGCGAAATCCCAGGCGAGATCGCACCACTGATCGCGCTGAAGGCTGACGAAAAAGAGGGCAATACGGCTAAATCAAAAGCCAAAAGCAAAGCACCCAATACCGCCGTGTTTTACTCCATCAGCAACTGCCAGCCGGGCTTGCGTGGGGTCTCATTGGGTAACTTTTTAATCAAGCGTGTGGCTGAACACCTGGCCAACGAAGTGCCAACCCTAGAAACGTTTTGCACCTTGTCACCCGTCCCATCCCTGACCAAATGGTTAGATAAGGTGGATGCGTCAACTTTGCCAGCAGCAGTTCAACTCGCTTACAACCGTGTAAAAAGCTGGTTGTCCGTTTCGCGCCCGCTTACACAGACGCATATCGCCTCGGTACCGGTTGATGTCCGTGACAGCCTCATGCGCCTTTGCACCCACTTGTTAGTGCGCGGCTCACACATGGCCATGCCCGATCCGGTTGCCCGGTTCCACCTCGATAACGGCGCTCGCTTGGAGGCGGTCCACGTCGGTGCGGATCTCTCAGCCAAGGGGCTGAAAGAGTCCCTCTCGGTGATGGTCAATTACCTCTATGACTTGGACGCTGTAGAAGCGCGCCATGAAGCCTTCGTCAACCACGATGTGGTTTACGCCGCAGGCCTCAAAAAATGGCTAAAGGGCTAATTTCCTCTCGTTTTTCGCTATGACCATGGCAACCCAAAGTCATTTTTTTTGGGACAGGCCACTCGGGTTCGACATAGCGAAGACGTAAGTTGTTGATTTGTTTGAGTTCAGGTACCCAAACGCTCCACTACAACAAGCTGAGCTGGACGTGCTTGGAGCTCGGTCTCCCTGTTTTGAGTGC
>Ga0163216_100485_pt1 | contig 62268 bp, 55 predicted proteins | sample SynspAceP_FD_167610 | JGI IMG/M metagenome (GOLD analysis project Ga0163216, IMG submission 167610) | Saline lake microbial communities from Ace Lake in Antarctica - Synechococcus sp. Ace-P (Illumina Assembly) | ecosystem: Environmental > Aquatic > Non-marine Saline and Alkaline > Saline ...
GAGCGGGCCTGTTCCAACGCCGAAAAACCGACCATGAACTGCTGCAACGAAGGCAAAGAAGCCGGCTGGAATGGCAACGGGTTCAAGGAGCGCTGCCGCTATGAATTTATTCCGGACAGCAGTGCGCCTTCGCGGGAATGACGGGGTGGGAACGGGAATGATGAGAGCGGGGGCGGGAATGAAGGCGGTGGGAGTGACGGTGGTAGGTGTGGGAATGAGGGGGCAAAAAGCGGGAATGGTGGGCTGGGGCGGGAGTGATGGGGTTTTGGGTGGTAGCTATGGTTTGGCCGATACACCGTATCGCCAGAAACGTCATCCTCGCGAAGGCGGGGTTCCATGGGTGGGGTTGTAAAAGTGCGGTTGTGTGTCTTGTGCGTGGAGCGGTGGTGGGAGTCAAAGTCCGCTTGGATTCCCGCTTTCGCGGGAATGACGAGATAGACAGCCTGATGGCAATGTAGCAATACGCGTTTCAGGTTGGCATCGGATTTATCTGAATATCTACCAGACAATCGACACAGAAGATGGTACTGCCGTCCTGGGTATGAATGGGTCGCAAGCCATGAATATCGCTTTCAAAGCCAGGAAACTGCGCGTCCTGGTTTTGTGCCACCTGCAGGAAATCGGTAATTGCGGTGCTGTCGGAGGCAAAGCGTTCACCGGGCATGATCACCGGAATGCCGGGCGGGTAGGGCACCAGCATGACCGCGCTGATGCGTCCGGCCAACTGATCTACCGGGACCATTTCCACCTGACCGCGGACCATCTGCTGGCAAGCATCGGCGGGGCGGATGACCATCTCCGGCAGCTCGGTATAGATCTGCCGAAGGATGCGAACCATGCGTTGCTCCTTGTAGAACGCATGCAATTGCTGGCAAATATCCTGTAAACCCAGGCCGCGATAATGGCCGGTAGCGGCGATCCCAGGTAGCGTCGCTTCCAGCGGCGCGTTGGCATCGTACAGGCGCTTGAACTCCTGCAGTTCCGAAACCAGTGTGCTCCACTTGCCCTTGGTGATACCCAGCGAGAACAGAATCAGAAACGAGTACAGGCCGGTCTTTTCCACGACCAGCCCGCGTTCGGCGAGAAAACGGGTAACTACCGCCGCCGGAATGCCGCTCCTGGCCAGGCGGCCCTTTTCTTCCACGCCGGGGGTGAGTAGGGTGACCTTGATGGGGTCGAGCAGGGCGTAATCCTCGGCCATCGGTCCGAAACCGTGCCAGTGTTCGTTATCGTCCAGTGTCCAGTCGCTGGCCTGAACCTGCTCCGCGTCCAGCGCATCCTCGGGTTCCCAGACGTCAAACCACCACTGGTCCTCCTCCAGCCGGTCGGCGGTCTGCTGCATCGCGCGGCGGAATGACAGCGCCTCATCAAGGGTCTCCTGTACCAGTGAGCGCCCGGGATCGCCAGCCATCATGCCGGTCGCGACATCAATGGACGCGATGATGCCGTAATGCGGCGAGGTGGATGTGTGCATCATGAAGGCTTCGTTGAAACGCTTCAGATCAAGGGTCTGTTCGAGGCTGTTCTCGGCCAGGATGATCGAGGCCTGGGACAGGGCCGCGAGGACCTTGTGCGGTGACTGGGTGGCGAACACCAGGGGATGTCTGGCGCGTTCGAAGCCGCGCTTGCTGCCCATGCCGTGCCGGCCGGCATAGAATTCGTGGAACGCCGCGTAGCCGTACCAGGCCTCATCAAAGTGCAGTATATCGACGGCGTCTTCCAGTTCGTCCTTGATCAGCTCGGCGTTGTAGCACAGGCCGTCATAGGTCGAATTGGTCAATACCGCCAGTCGAATGCGGGCGTCGCGGCCCTGCAGCAGCGGATGTTCGGCCAACCGTCGACGCAGATTGGCCGGGGCGAAGGAGTCCAGGCTGATCGGTCCGATGATGCCGTAGTCATTGCGCGACCCTGTCAGGTACACGGGTATGGCGCCAGTCATGATGATCGCGTGCAGAATCGATTTATGGCAGTTGCGATCCACCAGCACCACATCGTCGCGGCTGACAAAGGCATGCCAGATGATCTTGTTAGCCGTGGAGGTGCCGTTGACGACATAGAAACTGTGATCGGCGCCAAAGGTGCGTGCGGTATTGGCTTCCGCCTCTGCGATAGGGCCATTGTGGTCCAGCAGTGAACCCAGGCCGGGGACGGACACGGAGAGGTCAGAGCGCAGGGTGTTTTCTCCGAAAAAGTCATGAAAAGCGCGGCCAACCGGGCTCTTGCGAAAGGCCACGCCGCCGCCATGCCCGGGTGAATGCCAGGAATAGCTGGCGCGGCCGGTGTAGTCGAGCAGGGCCTTGAAAAACGGCGGCAGCAACTGGCCCAGATAGGCCTGAGCGGTGCGCGCGATCTGCCCGGCGATAAAGGGCAGGGTATCTTCAAACAGGTAAATGATGCCGCGTAGCTGATGCAGATCACGCAGCGCGCTGAGCTTGTCGTTATCCAGGCTCTGACGCGTGCTCAGGGCCATGATGGGGAGCTCAGGTGAGCGTGAATGGGCGGCGAGAAACAGCGCTTTTACCTGCTCAAGATCCTCTTCCTGGTCGGCGGTAAAGAGGATGCACGACAAGCCGCGATGCGCTTCTGCGATCATCCGGCCCTCTTCGATGGAGGCGGTGGCCAACACCTCGAACCCTTCCTGCTTCAATGCCTTGAACAGCTCGGCCAGTTGGCTGCCAGCCACGTCCTGGCGGCCGATATGCGGGTTGATGATCAGAATAGGGAAGTACAAGTGCTTGAACATGAAAGCAGATTCCTTGAAAGGTCTGCCCTCAGATTACACCAGAGCAGCCACTCCTGCTTGGCCCGCTTGGGGTCAAACCGAGGGCCAGCGGTGTTATGCTCTGAAGCCTGTGAAATGAAATGACGGAGTCAGCGACTGTGAAATGGGATTTGAATAATCCGCATACCCTGGAGATTACCGTACAGCCTGAAGATATCGATGGGCTCGGGCACGCCAATAATATTGTCTATGTGGGTTGGCTTGAGCGCTGCGCCTGGCAGCACTCCAGTTCGCTGGGGCTGGGTGTGGAGGAATACCGCAAACTGGACAGGGCCATGGCAGTGTTCCGGCATGAGATCGACTACCTGAGCGCTGCCTATGAGGGCGATAAGCTGGTCATGGCTACCTGGATTATCAGTTGGGACAAGAAGCTGCGCATGACGCGGCATTTTCAGCTGTGCCGGGTATCCGATGGCGCTACCTTGCTGCGTGCCCGTACCACTTTTGTCTGTATCGAGGTCTCAACCGGCAAGCCCAAACGCATGCCGCCGATTTTTATCGAGGTTTACGCCAAAGGGATGACCGAAGACGCGGCGACGGGCGAAATTACCCGGGATTGATCTGGGATGGCTCTATGGAAATGCGGGCGTGCAAGCGGTCGGCATCAGCCGACCGCTTAGGATCAGCTTAGCGGTATTCGCACAGGTAGGCGGTGTCTTCCTCAACCTTGAGTTTGAACTTGCTGTGCGCGGCGACCACAAACTGGGTGCCAGCAGGGTACTCGTCCCATTCGTCGCCACCGGGCAATTGCACGGTCAGTTTGCCGGTAATCACCTGCATGATTTCCAACTGGTTGGTGCCGAATTCGTATTCGCCGGGTGCCATCACGCCCACAGTGGCGGTGCCGTCGGGCTGCTGAAAGCCGATTGACGCGACCTTGCCATCAAAATACTCGTTGATCTTGAACATCTGCGGGCTCCTCGAGAGCGTAATTGAGAGCCGCATAGTATGCCTAAGCCGGTCATTGACCGGCAATCGAAATCAGGCAACTTGAGGTTTTCCGGTCAATTTTGCGCTAACCCGCTCGGCAAAGCCGTTGATGATCATATACAGGCAAGGCACCACAAAGAGTGTCAGCAGCATGGAGAACATCAGCCCACCAACCACGGTGAGTGCCAGCGGACGCATGATTTCCGCCCCTTCACCTATGCCTATTGCCAGCGGCAACATGCCTAGTACCGTGGTCAGCGTGGTCATCAGGATGGGTCGCAGGCGTACGCTGCCGGCTCTGGCGACGGCCTCCACCACGCTCAAGCCATCCTGTTTGCGGCCTTGCTCGATATATTCGACCAACAGAATGGCATTGTTCACCACAATCCCGATCAACAGGATGAGGCCGATCATCACCGGTGACGATATCGGCGTGCCGGTTACCCACAGCGCCAGGCTTACCCCCACCATCGACAAAGGCGCGGCAGCCATGATGATCAACGGATTGCTCAGGCGCTCGTACTGCACCGCGAGCACCACAAACACCAGAAAGATCGAGAGCATGACAACCAGAATGATCTCCTGATTGGTCTCCTGAATGGTTTCCCACTGTCCGCCGGTCATGAGGCTGTAGCGTTCGGGCAATTCCAGATCCGCCAGGCGAGCCTCGACCTTCATCATGACGGTACCCACGTCGGAGATACTGGTGTTGATATCACCCACCACGCGCATGATGCGGGTCTGATTTTCCCGGTAAATTACCGCCGGACCTTCGCCTAGCTCCAGCGTCGCTACGTCGCGTAGCAATACCGGTTCGTTATCAATGCGGAACAGCAGCAGGTTGCCCAGATCGTCGGCATCAGTGATGGTGTTGTAGGGCAGGCGCACGCGCAGGTCGTATTCCTGATTGCCATCGATATATTGGGTGGCGACCTGGCCATCGACCGCGTGGCGGATCGCTTCGCCCACCTCGGTCACCCGCAGACCAAACTGGGCGGCCCGTTGCCGGTCAACAAACAGGCGCAGCAAGGGAGTTTGATCTTCAGCGCCGGTTTCCAGGCCGATCAGGCCGGGGATACCTTCCAGGCGCTCGCTGATGTCGTCGGAAATGCGTTGCAGCTCATCCAGTTCCGGGCCGGTAACACCGATGGCCAGGTCGTTGCCGTCACTGGTAAAGCGCAGCCCGCGAATCTGCGGCGGGCGAGCAGTAATGCGCACCCCAGGCAAGGCCAGGTCACGCACGGCTTTTTGCGTTTCGTTGATCCAGATGCCAGCAGGCATGTCGGGTCTCTCGCTGGCGGGCACCAACTGAATCTGGAATATCCCGGACCCTGCACGCTCACTGATAATGCCACCCCACAAAGCGCCACCGGCCAGGGTGAATACATTATCGACGTGATCGCGTTCCATCAGCAGTTGTTCAATCTGGCGGGAAACGCGTTGGGTCTCCTCAGGTGGGGTGCCGGCGGGCATGGTGATACGAATCTGCACCGCACCATCGTCCATCTGTGGCAGGAATTCGCTACCCAACTGGGTAAACAGCCAGGCAGAGCCTGCCAGCAGCAGAGTAGCCAGACCCATCACGCCCCAGCGCCAACGCAAAACACCCGGCAGTACGCGTGAATAGCCGTTGCGTAGATGCACTATGCCACCGCTGAAAAGGCGCACGGGCGCGCTGCTGGCCAACCCGCTGTTGAAGCTGATGCGGCCGACCAGAGCCGCTAGTGAGGGTACCAGCGTAAGGCCGGCGACCAGGGTGGCGAGAATCGCGAAGGAGATGGTCAGAATCATTTCGCGGAATACCAGTGCGGCGATGCCGCTGACCAGCAGGAAGGGCACCACGGCCGCCAGGTTGGTGATAGTGCCTGCGGTAATGGCCGATACCACTTCGCTGGCGCCGTCGCGCGCTGCGTCCTCGGGCGATTTGCCAAGGGCTTCTCGATGCCGATAGATGTTTTCCAGCATGACGATAGCGTTGTCGAGTAACAACCCGACGCCCAGCGCCAGCCCGCCCATGCTGATGATGTTCAAGGTCAGACCGCTGAAACCCATCAAACTGAAGGTGGCCATGATGGCAATCGGAATGGAAATGCCGATCACAAAGCCCTTGCGCAGGCTGCCGAGAAACAGCAGAACCATGATCATTGCCAGGGTGCCGCCGAGCAGGGCCGCAGAGCTGACACTGGACAGGGCGCCGCGAATGAAATAGGTCGGGTCCTGGGTGGGGCGGTAACTGATATCGGCTGGGATGAAGTCGTCGCGCTCAAGGCGCGTCAGGGTTGCGCGCACCGCGTCGGCTACGGCAACGGTATTGGCTTCGGGCAGTTTGTAGATCGACACCTGGGAGGCGGGCGTACCGTCCAGGCGGGCAAATACCCGCTGACGGCGGTTACCATCAATCACATCGGCTATATCGGCAAGGCGGATATTCTGCCCGTAACGTGAGACTTCACGCGGTAGGGGCAGCAATACGTTCTCGATCTGTTCCAGCGAGGTAAACAGGCCTTCGGTCTTGGCGGCCACATCAAAGGTTTCCGAGGTCACGCGGCCGATCGGCAGGTCGCGGTTTTCGGCGGCCAATGTGCGGCTTACATCGTCCATGCCCATGCCGTAGGAGAGCAGCCGCTGCTGATCAACAATCACCTCGATTTCACGCACCATGCCGCCGGCGGCCTCCACCGAGGATACGCCGGGGATGCCGATCAACTGGGGTGACAGGGTATTTTCAATCCAGTCATTCAGCGCCGCTTCGCTGCGCACGGTCGAACTGAAACCGCCTTGCCAGACGGCCTGCTGGCCGGGATCGAATTTGCGTACGCGGGGCGGGTCAATGTCGGGCAGCAGTGGGCGCGCCTGCTCCAGGCCGCGGGCGGTATCCTGCAGGGCCAGATCCAGGTCGGTGCCGAATTCGAACGTCAGGTCGATATCAGTCTGACTGTCTTCCACTTCACTGCTGATCTTGGTCAGGTTCTCGGTAGCGGCCAGGCTGCGCTCCAATACGCGAGTCACCTGTTCTTCGATAACCTCGGCAGAGACGCCAGGGTATTCCACGCTGATGCGTATTTGCGGGTAGTCGATGCTGGGCAGCAGGTCAATTGGCAGGCGTTGCAGAAAATACAACCCCATCACCATTACCACGGAAGCCAAGGCCAGCGTACCTACCGGCCGGCTGATGGCCAGTGAGGTCAGGCCAAATCGAGCGCGCTCAGTCATGGCGAATCACAACCCGTACTTTCTGTTCGTCAAGCATGTCGATCGGGTTGCTGGCCAGAATCAACTCGCCTTCTTCCACGCCTTCAATGATCTCAGTCCAGCGACTACGGCTGATGCCGGTAGTCACGGTGCGGCGTACCAGCGCATCGTCCTCTATAACGAACACATAGTAGCCACCCTCCTGGCTACCCACGGCGGCGGAGGGTGCCACCAGGGTGTCGGGGCGCGGGTCTATGGCCGCATCGACACGGGCCAGAAAGCCGGGTCTGACGCCTTGTTCCCAGGCGCTGCTGGGCAGACTGACTTCAACGGTGATCAATCGGCTGGTGCCCAGGGCTGCGGGGAAAATTCGCCGCACCACGCCCTCAAAGCGCAAATCGGGTAGGGCATCAAGGGTGACGGGGAGCAACTGCCCCTGCTGCAGATGCACCACGTCCAGCTCGGATATGCCCAGGCGCAGAACAAGTTGGTCCATATCGGCCAATTCGAACAGCGTGCTTTGGGTTTGCACTGCTTCGCCGGTTTCGATGTGCCGTGCGATAACCATGCTGGCTTGAGGCGCCTCGATCCGGCCATAAGCGACACGGCTTTGCCAGAGTTCGCGCTGGCTGCGGGCCACCTGCAGGGCCACATCGGCGGCCTGGTATTCGATTTCGGTCGCTACGCCTCTGCGACGCAACTCGATAGCACGATCGAAATCGAGTTTGGCAGAAGCCATCTGTGCATCAGCGCGCGCCAGTTCAGCGCCGGCCTCTGCTACATCCAGTCTGGCCAACACCTGCCCTGCAGTAACGCGGTCACCTTCCTCAACGGCGACGCTCTGCACTGTGCCCGCAGTGCGCGCGGCCAAGCTGATCATGACCCTTGGTTCTACCGTAGCAGCCAGGCGCAACGGCCGGGAAAGGTCGCGGGTGCTGACCAGATGAGCGGCAACAGGCGTCGCGTCCCGCCCGGATGAGGCGCTGGACGATGTCTCTTGCTGGCAGCCAACGAGTAGAGTAAGCCCGAACAGGCATAGGAAAATGCGGCACAAAACGGGTCTGTACATCTGCATGCGGGTGAGTTGTCCTTGGCTGCCAAGCGAGCGTTGCGGGTTGTGGTTGCCCATTACGCAGTGGCTGTATGCTACCTGCTACTGATGACAGAATCAGCCGTAGCTGAGAATCATTGCTGATTTATATTGGCAAAAGGTTTCAGACCGATTTACTGCGCAGTGGGTTAGGCTATCTTACATGGCCAATAACCCCGTCGATTACATCAAAGAGCGGGCGAGCAACCACACGAAGGCCGCACTGAGCGGTCCGTTATTTCTTGAGGAGTTACTGATGGCAAACCTGGCTTTTATCGGTCTTGGGGTAATGGGTTTCCCCATGGCGGGTCACCTGCGCTCTGCGGGTCACGATGTTACCGTATACAACCGCACTGAATCCCGGGCCAAGGCCTGGGTGGAGCAGTTTGGCGGGCGGGCCTGTGCGACACCGGCTGAAGCGGCGGTGGATCAGGACCTGGTGATGGTCTGCGTGGGTAACGATGATGACTTGCGAGAAGTAGTCTCCGGCGAGCAGGGCATTCTTCGGGGGATTCGTTCAGGTGCGGTGATCATCGACCATACCACTGCGTCCGCCGGGGTCGCCCGGGAATTGTTCGAGCGTTGCGCAGCCAAGGGTGTGGGTTTTCTTGATGCGCCGGTATCGGGCGGTCAGGCGGGGGCGGAAAATGGCCAGTTGACCATCATGGTCGGCGGTGACGAGTCGGTATTTGATTTCAGCCGGCCGGTCATGAACTGCTACGCCAAAATGCTCAAGCTGATGGGGCCGGTTGGTTCGGGGCAATTGACCAAGATGGTCAATCAGATCTGTATCGCGGGTGTGGTGCAGGGTCTGGCAGAGGCATTGCACTTTGCCAAGAGCGCTGGCCTGGACGGAGAAGCGGCGATGTCGGTGATCAGCAAGGGCGCGGCTCAGTCCTGGCAGTTGGAGAACCGCCACAAGACCATGCTCGCAGGAGAATTCGAGTTCGGTTTTGCCGTCGACTGGATGCGCAAGGATCTGGGTATGGTGCTTGATGAAGCCCGGCGCAATGGCGCGCAACTGCCGGTCACTGCGCTGGTTGATCAGTTCTATGCGGATATTCAGGCGATGGGTGGTAACCGCTGGGACACCTCCAGCCTGATTGCGCGTTTGGAGCCCAAGCGCGGCGAATAGCCCGCGCTGCCAGCGGTTGAATCGACAGTTGGTTATCTCCTGTGGATAATGGCGCGCCTTGGCTCATCCACCACCAGGCATCCGCAGGAGGTACAGTTCATGTCGTTGCTCGCCTGCCGCTCTGGTTGCGGTGCCTGCTGCATCGCGCCGTCGATCAGCTCGCCGATACCTGGCATGCCCAAGGGCAAGCCCGCCGGCGTGCGCTGCATCCATCTGGACGCGGATGCCCGCTGCGGGATTTTCTCCTCGCCTGACCGACCCCGCGTGTGCGCCGATTTTCATCCGGCAGAAGACGTGTGCGGCAATACTGCCGCAGATGCGCTGCGGATCATCGGCTGGTGGGAAGCGCAGACGGGTTAATGTCGAGCGGCAAGCTTCAAGCTTCAAGCTTCAAGATAACGCGCTCTTGAGTAGGGGGGCTCCATTCTTTGCAGCTTGCAGCTTGAGACCAGCCAATAAAAAACCCGCCGAAGCGGGTTTTTTATTGGCTGAAAAATCAGGCGGGGTAATCGCGCTTTTCCGAGCCGGTATACAGCTGACGTGGACGGCCAATCTTGTACGGGCCGCTGATCATCTCGTTCCAGTGGGCAATCCAGCCAGGCGTACGGCCGGTGGCGAAGATCACGGTAAACATCGAGGCCGGGATGCCGATGGCCTTGAGGATGATGCCGGAGTAGAAGTCTACGTTCGGGTACAGGTTGCGCTCAACGAAGTAGGGATCGTTGCGGGCGATTTCTTCCAGCTTCATCGCCAGTTCCAGCTGCGGGTCATTGATGCCCAGTTCAGCCAGCACTTCGTCACAGGTCTGTTTCATCACTTTGGCGCGTGGGTCGAAGTTCTTGTAAACGCGGTGACCGAAGCCCATCAGCTTGAACGGATCATCCTTGTCCTTGGCCTTGGCGACGAACTTCTCGATGTTGGATACATCGCCAATTTCGTCGAGCATGCGGAGTACCGCTTCGTTGGCGCCGCCGTGAGCGGGTCCCCACAGGGCAGCGATGCCCGCAGCGATACAAGCGAAGGGGTTGGCACCGGAAGAGCCGGCCAGGCGTACAGTCGAGGTGGAGGCGTTCTGCTCGTGATCGGCATGCAATACGAAGATGCGGTCCATGGCCTTGGCCAATACTGGATTGACCTTCTTCTCGTCACAGGGCGTGTTAAACATCATGTGCAGGAAGTTTTCGGAGTAGGTCAGGTCATTGCGCGGGTACATCATCGGCTGACCCATGGAGTACTTGTAAACCATGGCGGCCAGCGTCGGCATCTTGGCGATCAGGCGGACGGCCGAAATTTCACGGTGGTGGGCATCGTTGATGTCCAGCGAATCGTGGTAGAAGGCGGAGAGCGCGCCCACTACACCACACATGATGGCCATCGGGTGTGCGTCACGACGGAAACCGTTGAAGAAGGTTTTCAACTGCTCGTGCACCATGGTGTGGTTCTTGATGGTGCTGACAAACTCTTCCTTCTCGGCATCGCTGGGCAGCTCGCCCTTGAGCAGCAGGAAGCAGGTTTCCAGAAAGTCGGCTTTTTCAGCCAGTTGCTCGATGGGGTAGCCGCGATGCAGCAGCACGCCCTTGTCACCATCGATGTAGGTAATCTTGGATTCGCAGGAGGAGGTGGCCATAAAGCCAGGGTCAAAGGTGAAGTAGCCCTCTGCGGTCAAGCCGCGAACATCGATAACATCCGGGCCAAGAGTGCCTGAATACATTGGCAGGTCAATGGGGGCATGCCCCTCGATGATCAACTGCGCCTTTTTATCAGCCATTGATGGCCTCCTGTCTGCTGGAATCGAAACTGAAATCGAAAAGAGCCCCCACGCAGGGCCCGCATCACTATAAGGTGATATATCGGTTTGTCAATTGTACCGATAGTGAATGGATATCACGCGGATAAAAAGCTTTTATTTGCACCCTGAGCGAGGCAAACGATTGCTCTCGAGGGTGTTAACAAGGGCATTCCAAGGGCTTGCTTGCATTGTAATCAGGGGGTCAAGTCTCTATACTCCATGACCGGCAAAGTGGCATATCGGCCTGCCTGCAAGGTCAAGTAGTTATGCCGCTGGGGTACCCACAATAGTGCACCTTCCTATAATCCAGCCCTGAATCAAAAAGGGGCCACGAGTGTGAATATAGCCGTGAATAGCAAAAGACCTGTCAATCTAGATCTCAGGACAATCAAACTTCCTGTCACAGCGCTGACTTCGATTGCTCACCGCATTTCGGGCATCATTCTGTTCATCTCCATCGCAGGCCTGCTTTGGATGCTGGACGTGTCATTGAGTTCCGAAAGCGGTTTTGAGCAAGTGCAGTCAGTTCTGCAGAGCCCGTTGGCCAAGCTGATCCTGTGGGGCGTGCTGTCTGCCCTGTTGTATCACCTGGTTGCCGGTATTCGTCACCTGGTCATGGACGCCGGAGTAGGTGAGGGCCTCGAGAGCGGCAAGCGTGGCTCGCAGATCGTGATCGTCGTATCCGTCATTCTGATTGTTCTTCTGGGGGTTTGGATATGGTAACCAATGTCACCAACCTGTCGCGCAGTGGTCTCTACGACTGGATGGCGCAGCGCGTCTCTGCCGTATTGCTGGCAGCCTATGTGCTGTTCCTGCTTGGTTATCTGATATTCAATCCGGGCCTCACGTTCGCGGATTGGCAAGGTCTGTTCAGCCAGAACTGGATGCGTATATTCAGTCTGCTCACGCTGGTGGCCCTGAGCGTTCACGCCTGGGTCGGAATGTGGACCATTTCTACTGACTACCTGACTCCCATGGCATTGGGCAAATCAGCCACCGTTGTTCGCTTCCTGTTTCAGGCGGTGTGCGGGTTGGCGATGTTTGTCTTTTTCGTCTGGGGCGTGCAGATTCTTTGGGGTATCTAAATGGCTAACATTCGTACGTTGACTTTCGACGCCATCATTGTAGGTGGTGGTGGTGCCGGCATGCGCGCAGCGCTGCAACTGGCCCAGGGTGGTCACAAGACTGCCGTGGTTACCAAGGTATTCCCGACCCGTTCGCACACGGTTTCTGCTCAGGGCGGCATCACTTGCGCCATTGCCTCTGCTGATCCGAACGATGACTGGCGCTGGCACATGTACGATACCGTCAAGGGCTCCGACTATATCGGTGACCAGGACGCTATCGAATATATGTGTTCGGTTGGTCCGGAAGCGATCTTCGAGCTCGAGCACATGGGTCTGCCGTTCTCCCGTACCGAGCAGGGTCGTATCTATCAGCGTCCCTTCGGTGGTCAGTCCAAGGGTCCGGACAACCCCACTCAGGCAGCACGTACTTGCGCTGCAGCCGACCGTACCGGTCACGCGCTGCTGCACACGCTGTATCAGAACAACGTCAAGCACAACACGACCTTCCTTAACGAATGGTATGCGGTCGATCTGGTGAAAAACCAGGATGGCACTGTCGTGGGTGTGATCGCGATCTGCATTGAAACAGGTGAAACCGCTTACATTCGTTCCAAAGCCACTGTATTGGCTACAGGTGGCGCAGGCCGTATTTACGCCTCTACCACCAACGCGCTGATCAACACCGGCGACGGTATTGGCATGGCACTGCGTGCTGGAGTACCGGTGCAGGATATCGAAATGTGGCAGTTCCACCCGACCGGTATCGCCGGCGCGGGCACCCTGGTGACTGAAGGTTGCCGTGGTGAAGGTGGTTACCTGATCAACAAGCATGGCGAACGGTTCATGGAGCGCTACGCGCCCAACGCCAAAGATCTGGCTGGCCGCGACGTTGTAGCTCGCTCGATGGTCAAGGAAATCCTCGCCGGTAATGGTTGCGGCCCGGATGGCGACCACGTGATGCTGAAGCTCGATCACCTGGGCGAGGAAGTGCTCCACAGTCGTCTGCCAGGTATTTGTGAACTGTCCAAGACCTTTGCCCACGTTGATCCGGTCACGGCGCCTATCCCTGTGGTCCCGACCTGTCACTACATGATGGGTGGTATTCCCACCAACATCCATGGTCAGGCCATTACTCAGGATGCCAACGGTCAGGACAAGATCATCGACGGTCTGTTCGCCGTGGGTGAAGTCGCTTGTGTATCCGTGCACGGCGCCAACCGGTTGGGCGGCAACTCGCTGCTGGATCTGGTGGTGTTCGGTCGCGCGGCTGGCTTGCACCTGGAGTCTGCACTGAATGACGGCATCGAACACCGCTCGGCTTCCGAGTCGGATATCGAAGCGTCACTGAGTCGTCTGGATGCGCTGAACAGCCGCACCGCTGGCGAAGACGTTGCGCCGCTGCGCAAGGAACTGCAGAACTGCATGCAGAACTACTTCGGTGTGTTCCGTACTGGCGAGTTCATGGAAAAAGGTATCAAACAGCTGGCCGATCTGCGCGGACGCATTGCGACCGTGAAGATAGATGACAAGAGCCAGGCGTTCAACACTGCGCGTATCGAAGCACTGGAACTGCAGAATCTTCTCGAAGTGGCCGAGGCAACTGCCGTAGCCGCCAACCTGCGCACCGAAAGCCGTGGTGCCCATGCCCGTGAAGACTATGAAGATCGCGATGATGAAAACTGGCTGTGCCACAGCCTGTACATGCCCGAGACCAAGGAATTGCGTAAGCGGGCTGTCAACTTCGCGCCAAAAACAGTACCTGTGTTTGAACCTAAGATCCGGACTTACTAAGGGTGACCGATATGCTGCAAGTAAGCGTCTACCGTTATAACCCCGAGAGCGACAATGCTCCCTATATGCAGGAATTCCAGGTGGATACCGGCGGTAAGGACATCATGGTTCTTGACGTGCTGGCTCTGGTCAAGGAACAGGATGTAGGCATGTCCTACCGCCGCTCCTGCCGCGAGGGCGTGTGTGGCTCGGACGGGATGAATATCAACGGCAAAAACGGGCTGGCGTGTATCACGCCGCTGTCCGATGTCGTGAAAAACAACAAGCTGGTGCTCCGTCCTTTGCCGGGTTTGCCCGTCATACGTGACTTGGTTGTGGATATGAGCATCTTCTACAAGCAATACGAAAAGGTTCAGCCGTATTTGCAGAACGACACGCCGGCGCCGGCTATCGAGCGCCTGCAGTCGCCGGAAGAGCGTGAGAAACTGGATGGCCTGTACGAGTGTATTCTCTGTGCCTGCTGCTCCACTTCCTGCCCTTCCTTCTGGTGGAACCCGGACAAGTTCATCGGCCCTGCGGGCCTGTTGCAAGCCTACCGCTTCCTGGCGGACAGCCGCGACACGCAGACTGACGAACGTCTGGCAGCACTGGACGACCCGTTCAGCGTATTCCGCTGCCGCGGCATCATGAATTGCGTGAACGTGTGCCCCAAGGGTCTTAACCCGACCCGTGCGATTGGCCACATCCGCAACATGCTGCTGCAGAGCGGTACCTGATCGGTTCGAGTCTGCATCACGTTGGCCTGTGCCGGCTCCTGCTATAGGGAGCCGGTCAGTAATTTAATCGAACCGCAGCCCACAAAGCCGCGGTTTGTATGTACCTAAACCAACAGGGGCAATCGGGTAACACCCGAACTATCTGTCGGGGCCGGCAATATTCCGGTTTCGCAGGACATGACAAGACAGGGTGAGAGGCAGAGACAATGCCTTCGTCCACCACATGTTTTGCGCGGATGGCAGTGTTTTTGCCAATTAATGGTCTTTGCGCCAGATGGTGTCCCCTTATAGAGGGTGACCAAGCATGCCAGACAGCGAAATGCAGCAGCTGTGGAGTACATCTCATCTTGATGGTGGGAATGCCTCCTATGTTGAAGAGCTATACGAGCTCTATCTGCACGACCCAAACAGTATCGCCGATGAGTGGCGCAGCTATTTTCAGAAGCTGCCGCAATCCAACGGCCATGCGGGGTCGGATGTTTCCCATTCGACGATTCGTGAACACTTCCAATTGCTGGCCAAGAATCAGCGTCGTACCGCTGTGGTCAACGGTGGCGGTGCTGTCAGTAGTGAACACGAGAAAAAACAGGTTGATGTGCTGCGCCTTATCCAGGCGTTCCGGATGCGCGGCCATCAGGGTTCCAGCCTGGATCCGCTCGGCCTGTGGCAACGCGAAGAAATCGCTGATCTGACATTGGCCGACTACGGCCTGACCGACGCCGATCTGGATACGCCTTTCCGCACCGGTGAATTGCATATCGGTAAGGAAGAAGCTCCCCTCAGAGAAATTCTCGATGCGCTGAACTCGACCTATTGCTCGACCTTCGGGGCCGAGTACATGCACATCGTCGATTCCACGCAGCGTCGCTGGTTTCAGCAGCGCCTGGAAAGCGTGCGCGGCAAACCCCAGCATTCACAGCCCACCAAGCGGCATTTGCTTGAGCGCCTGACCGCAGCTGAAGGTCTGGAAAAGTACCTGGGCACCAAATTCCCTGGCACCAAGCGGTTTGGTGTGGAAGGCGGTGAAAGCCTGATCCCGATGCTGGATGAAATCATCCAGCGCTCTGGCTCCTATGGCACCCAGGAGACTGTGCTGGGCATGGCCCACCGTGGCCGTCTCAACGTACTGGTGAATATTCTCGGGAAAAACCCGCGCGAACTCTTTGACGAGTTCGAGGGCAAGAAGAAAATTGATCTGAGTTCAGGCGACGTCAAGTATCACCAGGGCTTCTCATCCAACGTGATGACCTCGGGTGGCGAAATGCACCTGGCGCTGGCGTTCAACCCCTCTCACCTGGAGATCGTATCTCCGGTAGTGGAAGGCTCGGTGCGCGCCCGTCAGGATCGCCGCAAGGATTATTCCGGTGATCGTGTTCTGCCGATCAACATTCATGGTGACGCCGCCTTTGCAGGGCAGGGCGTGGTTATGGAAACCTTCCAGATGTCCCAGACCCGGGCGTACAAGACTGGCGGGACCATCCACATCATCGTCAACAACCAGGTGGGCTTTACTACCAGCCGCCAGGATGACGCACGCTCTACAGAGTACTGTACTGACGTGGCGAAGATGATTCAGGCGCCGATCTTCCATGTGAATGGCGATGATCCTGAGGCGGTATTGTTCGTCACCCAGTTGGCAGTCGACTATCGCATGCAGTTCAAGCGCGATGTGGTGATCGATCTGGTCTGCTATCGCCGGCGCGGCCATAACGAGGCGGATGAGCCGTCCGGTACCCAGCCGCTGATGTACGAAAAGATCACCAAGCACCCGACCACGCGCGAAATCTACGCGGACCGTCTGGTAGCTGAAGAAGTGCTCTCCAGCGATGACGTGCAAGGCATGATGGAAGAGTATCGCAACGCCCTTGATAACGGCGACCATGTGGTCAAGAGCCTGGTCAAGCAGCCGGATACCAGCTCCTTTGTCGACTGGGCTCCGTACCTGGGCCACAAGTGGACTGCCCGTCACGACACGCGTTTTGACCTCAAGACCCTGCAGGAATTGGCCAACCGCATGAACGACCTGCCCGATGGGCTGGTGATTCAGCGTCAGGTCAACAAGATCGTCGAAGACCGCAGCAAGATGGCGGCCGGCGCACTCGCCCTGAACTGGGGTTTTGCCGAGACCATGGCTTATGCCACCTTGCTGCACGAGGGGCATCCGGTCCGCATCACCGGCCAGGACGTCGGGCGCGGCACTTTCTCTCACCGCCACGCGGTATTGCACAACCAGAAAGATGCCAGCACCTATATTCCCCTGGCCAACCTGTCCGAGAGTCAGCCGCGTTTCGACATCTATGACTCGCTGCTGTCTGAAGAAGCGGTACTGGCGTTCGAATATGGCTATGCAACCACCACGCCGAATGCACTGGTTGTCTGGGAAGCGCAGTTTGGCGACTTCTTCAACGGTGCGCAGGTGGTGGTAGACCAGTTCATTACCAGTGGCGAGCACAAGTGGGGCCGCCTGTGTGGTCTGACCATGCTGCTGCCGCACGGCTACGAAGGCCAGGGTCCGGAGCACTCTTCCGCGCGTCTGGAACGCTTCCTGCAGTTGAGCGCCGAGCACAACATCCAGGTTTGTGTGCCTTCTACACCGGCACAGATGTACCACATGTTGCGCCGTCAGGTGATTCGCCCGCTGCGCAAGCCGCTGGTAGCGCTGACACCCAAGTCGCTGTTGCGTCACAAGCTGGCCACCTCGACCCTTGAGGAACTGGCTGAAGGTTCGTTCCAGACCGTGATCGCAGAGATTGATGCGCTGGATCCGAAGAAAGTTGACCGCGTCATCATGTGCAGTGGCAAGGTGTATTACGATTTGCTGGAGAAACGTCGCAAGGATGAACTCGATAATGTGGCCATTGTCCGCATTGAACAGCTGTATCCCTTCCCTGAGGATGATCTGGCAGAGGTGCTGGCCGTTTACAAGTCCTTGAAGAAGGTCGTCTGGTGTCAGGAAGAACCGATGAACCAGGGCGCCTGGTACTGCAGCCAACACCATATGCGACGCGTGTTAGCTCAGCATAAGGTCAAGAACCTGTCCTTGGACTACGCTGGACGGGAGGCCTCGGCATCGCCTGCCTGTGGTTATCCGTCCATGCACGCCGAGCAGCAGGAAAAACTATTGCAAGACGCACTCACCGCTTAAGCATCTGGCAGACAACACAGTATTAATTTAAGGATCGACAATGGCTATTGAAATCAAGGCCCCTACATTTCCAGAATCGGTTGCCGATGGCACCGTAGCGACATGGCACAAACAACCTGGCGACGCCGTCAAACGCGATGATCTGATCGTCGATATCGAGACCGACAAGGTTGTTCTTGAAGTTCTCGCAGAGGCAGATGGTGTTCTTGGCGATATCGTCAAGGGCGAGGGCGAAACCGTCCTCAGCGGCGAAGTGCTGGGCAGCCTGAAAGATGGCGAAACAGCGGCAGCCAAGCCGGAAGCCAAAGCCGAGGAGAAATCCGACAGCAAAGGCGCCGACAAGGCCGCTGCCAGCGACGCTCCGGCGTCCGGTGAAGAGCCCATGCTCTCGCCAGCCGCGCGCAAGATGGCTGAAGAAAATGGCCTGTCCGCCGCTGATATCACCGGCACGGGCAAAGGCGGTCGCGTCACTAAAGAAGACGTGATGACGGCGGTCGAGGCGAAGAAAAACGCCCCTGCCAAGCCGGCTGCTGCGCCCAAGCCCGCGGCAGCTCAGGCTGTTCCGAGCCTGGGCGAGGGCGACCGTGTCGAGAAACGCGTGCCCATGACTCGTCTGCGCGCACGTATCGCCGAACGTCTGGTTGATGCCCAGTCCTCCATGGCCATGTTGACGACCTTCAATGAAGTCGACATGAAGCCGATCATGGATTTGCGCAAGAAGTACAAGGATCTGTTCGAGAAGAAGCACAACGGCGTGCGCCTGGGCTTCATGTCGTTCTTCGTCAAGGCGGCTACCGAAGCGCTGAAGCGCTACCCCGCAGTCAACGCGTCAATCGATGGCTCCGATGTGGTGTATCACGGTTATCAGGATATCGGTGTGGCCGTGTCCAGCGATCGCGGTCTGGTCGTGCCGATCCTGCGTAACACTGAACACATGAGCCTGGCTCAGGTGGAAGGCACCATCGCCGATTTCGGTCGCAAGGCCAAAGACGGCAAGCTGTCGATGGAAGACATGACTGGCGGCACCTTCACTATCTCCAACGGTGGTGTATTCGGTTCACTGTTGTCTTCGCCCATCGTCAACCCGCCGCAGGCAGCGATTCTGGGTATGCACAAGATCCAGGAGCGCCCAATGGCGGTCAACGGTCAGGTCGTGATCCTGCCGATGATGTACCTGGCGCTGTCCTACGATCACCGTCTGATCGACGGCAAGGAAGCGGTTAGCTTCCTGGTTGCCATCAAGGAACTGCTGGAAGATCCGGCACGTCTGCTGCTGGACATCTGATCAACAGCTGCAAGCTTCAAGCGGCGCGCGGCAAGCTGCTCCATAACGTCACAAGCGTAGGGGCAGCTTTACCCTAACAGCTGCAAACAGAGGAATTGGGTTATGAGTGATAAATACGATGTAGTGGTAATTGGCGCCGGCCCTGGCGGTTATGTGGCTGCCATCCGTGCTGCCCAGCTGGGTCTGAAGACCGCCTGTGTCGAGAAATACGTGGGCAAGGATGGCAAGCAGGCCCTGGGTGGCACTTGCCTGAACGTGGGTTGTATCCCCTCCAAGGCGTTGTTGGACAGTTCCTGGAAGTTTCATGAAGCCCAGGATGGTTTCCAGATTCACGGCATCAGCACCAAAGGCCTGAGCATTGATATTCCGGCCATGCTGGAGCGCAAGGACAAGATCGTCAAGCAGTTCACCGGCGGCGTGACTGCGCTGTTCAAGGCTAACGGCGTGACCAACATCGCTGGCCACGGCAAGCTGTTGGCTGGCAAGAAAGTCGAAGTGACGGATGCTGACGGCAAAGTGACTGTACTGGAAGCCGAGAACGTGATTCTCGCCTCTGGCTCACGTCCGATTGAAATTCCGCCTGCGCCCCTGACCGACGACATTATCGTTGACTCCACCGGTGCACTTGAATTCCAGACAGTACCCAAGAAGCTTGGCGTGATCGGCGCAGGCGTGATTGGCCTGGAGCTGGGTTCTGTGTGGCGTCGTCTGGGTGCCGAGGTTGTGGTATTCGAAGCGCTGGACAAGTTCCTGGGTCTGGCGGACGAGCAGATTGCCAAGGAAGCACTGAAAACCTTTACCAAGCAGGGCATGCAGATCCGTCTGGGCGCTCGGGTTACCGGCACGGACATCAAGCGCAAGCAAGTCACTGTGTCCTTTACTGACGCCGATGGCGAGCAGCAGCTGACTTTCGACAAGCTGATTGTCGCTGTTGGCCGCAAGCCCTATACCGAGAACCTGCTGGCCAGTGACTCCGGTGTCGATATGGACGAGCGCGGCGTGATCTTCGCAGACGATCATTGCGCGACCAGCGTCCCTGGCGTATACGCCGTGGGCGACGCGGTTCGTGGCGCGATGCTGGCCCACAAGGCCTCGGAAGAGGGCGTCATGGTTGCCGAGCGTATTGCCGGTCACAAGACCGCGATGAACTACGATCTGGTGCCTTCGGTTATCTATACTCACCCGGAAATCGCGTGGGTCGGCAAGAACGAGCAGCAGCTCAAGACCGAAGGCGTTGAAGTCAATGTCGGCGTGTTCCCGTTTGCGGCCAATGGCCGTGCGGTAGCAGCCAACGATGCTGGCGGTATGGTCAAGGTGATTGCTGATGCCAAGACTGACCGCGTACTGGGTGTCCATGTGATCGGGCCAGGTGCAGCCGAGTTGGTTCAGCAGGGCGCCATTGGTATGGAGTTTGGTACCAGTGCCGAAGATCTGGGCATGATGGTGTTCTCACACCCGACTGTTTCCGAAGCGCTGCATGAAGCGGCATTGGCGGTAAATGGTCACGCAATACATGTCGCCAATCGCAAGAAGCGATAATATAGCGCCCCTGTGACTGGCAGGTCGTAACTCGGCCTGTCAGACTTCGGGGCGTTATTTCGAAGCGGCAACAACCGGCCGATGGATCGGCCAGTTCGCCAGTGGCAGTTCTGAACAGGGCGCGGGACTCACGGACGCAAAGAGGCGATCCGCTGGCCCAGGCAGCTGTTCAGAGCTTCCATACCGGTGATAAGGGTAATGCGAGCAAGACGCTGGGTTCGATCCGGCGATGCTGCCCGTGTTATGAAACGTAATTCCTACACGATCAAAACGGTAGATACGCATGAATCTTCACGAATATCAGGGGAAGCAGCTGTTCGCTGAGTACGGCCTTCCTGTCTCCAAGGGCTTTGCAGTAGACACTCCAGAAGAAGCAGCTGAGGCTTGCGACAAGATCGGCGGTGACATGTGGGTCGTCAAGGCTCAGGTTCACGCGGGCGGCCGTGGCAAAGCGGGCGGCGTCAAGCTGATCAAGAGCAAAGAAGAAGCCAAGGCGTTTGCCGAAAAGTGGCTGGGCCAGCGTCTGGTGACCTATCAGACAGATGCCAACGGTCAGCCAGTAACCAAGATCCTGGTTGAGTCCTGCACCGACATCGCTCAGGAACTGTACCTGGGTGCGGTTGTGGATCGCTCCAGCCGTCGTATCGTTTTCATGGCCTCTACTGAAGGTGGCGTGGAAATCGAGAAGGTTGCAGAAGAGACTCCCGAGAAAATCATCAAGGCCATCGTTGATCCGCTGGTGGGTCCGCAGCCTTACCAGGGCCGTGACCTGGCATTTCAACTGGGCCTGAAAGGCGACCAGATCAAGCAGTTCACCAACATCTTTGTTGGCCTGGGCAAGCTGTTTGCCGACTACGATCTGGCACTGCTGGAAATCAACCCGCTGGTCATCAAGGAAGACGGCAATCTGCATTGCCTGGACGCCAAGCTCGGCATCGACGGCAATGCCATGTATCGCCAGCCCAAGCTGCGCGGCATGCACGATCCGTCACAGGATGACCCGCGTGAAGCCCACGCTGCCAAGTTCGAGCTCAACTACGTTGCGCTGGAAGGCAACATCGGTTGCATGGTCAACGGTGCTGGCCTGGCCATGGGTACCATGGACATCGTCAACCACCACGGCGGCAAGCCCGCCAACTTCCTGGATGTGGGCGGCGGCGCGACCAAAGAGCGCGTTACCGAAGCATTCAAGATCATCCTCTCCGACACCAATGTGAAGGCCGTTCTGGTCAACATTTTCGGTGGCATCGTTCGTTGCGACATGATTGCCGAAGGCATCATTGGCGCAGTAAAGGAAGTGGGCGTGAAGGTACCTGTAGTCGTTCGTCTGGAAGGCAACAACGCCGAGCTGGGCGCCAAGGTACTGAAGGAAAGTGGTCTGAACATCATCGCAGCAACCAGTCTGACCGACGCTGCCCAGCAAGTCGTCAAGGCCGCGGAGGGTAAATAATGAGCATCCTGATCAACAAAGACACCAAAGTTATCTGCCAGGGCTTCACCGGCGCACAGGGTACTTTCCACTCTGAACAGGCGATTGAGTACGGCACCAAGATGGTCGGTGGCGTTACACCTGGCAAGGGCGGCACGACTCACCTGGGCCTGCCCGTGTTCAACACCGTGCGTGAAGCGGTTGAGCAGACAGGCGCTACTGCCAGTGTGATCTACGTTCCTGCGCCTTTCTGCAAGGACTCGATTCTGGAAGCCGCCAACGGTGGCATCAAGCTGATCGTGTGCATCACCGAAGGTATCCCGACCCTGGACATGCTCGACTGCAAAGTCGTCTGTGACCAGTTGGGCGTACGTCTGATCGGGCCTAACTGCCCAGGCGTCATCACCCCCGGCGAGTGCAAGATCGGCATCATGCCCGGTCACATTCACCTGCCAGGCAAAGTGGGCATCGTGTCGCGTTCCGGGACCCTGACCTATGAAGCCGTCAAGCAGACCACAGACGCCGGCTTTGGCCAGTCTACTTGCGTTGGTATTGGTGGTGACCCGATCCCGGGCTCCAACTTCATCGACATCCTGCAGATGTTCCAGGATGATCCGAAGACCGAAGCCATCGTCATGATTGGCGAAATCGGCGGCAGCGCCGAAGAAGAAGCCGCAGCCTTTATCAAGGCCAACGTGACCAAGCCAGTTGTGTCCTATATCGCGGGTGTAACGGCTCCGGCCGGCAAGCGTATGGGTCACGCAGGTGCGATCATTTCCGGCGGCAAGGGTACGGCAGATGAAAAGTTTGCTGCGCTGGAAGATGCCGGTGTCAAAACCGTGCGTTCGCTGGCGGATATCGGTGTAGCACTGGCCGAACTGACCGGTTGGGCGCTGAAGAAGTAATTCTTCGCTGACCTGTTGGATGAAAACCCCGCTTCGGCGGGGTTTTTTTATGCCTGCGTGTCTTTCATGGCGGTCAGTGCTTCTCATCAGCACAGGCAGTCCGGTAGTGTGTCTATACTGGGCGGCAAGGACACGCATGAATATTTACGAGAAGGGGCTAGCATGCCTGTGTTACCTGATTTACCCGACGCTGGTGCCATATGGTTCAACTTGCTAGCGTTCTTCTGGTTCTTGTTCTGCTGGGTCGGCTATACCTACTATGCGCGCCACAAAGGCCGCGATACGGCCTGCCTTGCCAGCGTGTTGCACCTGTATCGTCAGGACTGGATGAGCCGCCTGTTGATGCGCGAGCAGCGTATTGCCGACGCCAGTGTGATCGGTAATCTGGAGCGCAATACGGCTTTCTTTGCTTCCAGTACCCTGCTGATTCTTGCAGGTCTGATCACGGTGATGGGGGCAACAGACCGCGCGCAGACCCTGCTGCAGGATATGCCCTTTGTCGCGACCGTCAGCCGGCAGATGTCGGAAATGAAACTGCTGGTGATGCTGACCATCTTCGTTTACGCGTTCTTCACCTTTTCCTGGGGCATGAGGCAATACAATTTCGCCTCGGTGCTGCTTGGCTCGGCGCCTTTGGTCGGTGAGAAAAACGTCACTGAAACCGAGCGCAAAGCTTACGCAGCCAGGGCAGCTGCAGTGCTGTCGATGGCTGGCAATGAATTCAACCTGGGGCTGCGCGCCTATTATTTTGCGTTGGCTGCCTTGACCTGGTTTATCAATCCGCTGTTTTTCATGGCAACTACCGCCGGTGTCGTCTGGGTGCTGTATCGCCGGGAGTTTCATTCGGATGTGCTTGAAGTCATGATGTTCAGCCCCACGGCCACTGTTGAGCCGCCCAGCCAGGAGAAGAGTGAATGAGCTTTCCATTATGGTGTCTGTTTTTTGCCGCGCTATTGATTGTGCTGACCAAAGCACCGGTGGCCGTGGCCATGGCCCGAAGCAGTGACAAGGGCTATGACAATCGCCATCCGCGTGCGCAGCAAGCGGCGTTGACCGGCTGGGGTGCGCGCGCGATGGCGGCCCATTCGAATATGCTGGAAGCTTTTCCGCTGTTTGCCGCCGGTGTGCTGGTGGCGCAGGTGACCAACACTCAGGGCTCAACGATCAATCTGCTGGCGGCGCTTTTCATCTTCTCACGAATCGCTTACACAGCATTGTATCTGGCTAACCTGGACAAGTTGCGCAGTCTGGCCTGGGGCGTCGGATTTATCAGTTGTCTGGGGTTGTTGCTGTCGCCGGCCTTGGCGTAATCAAGGCAGACTGGATCAGATGTGGGATGCGATAGGCCATATAGGAATATTGCAGTAGGTCAGGACGCGCTGAAGCGGAGGGATAGCAATATGGAGCGGGGTACGGAGCAAGGGTAAGAGGAGAGGGCATGCCCGTCAAGGCATGCCCGAAAGCATTACTCTTCCATGCTTTCTTCGATCGAATCTCTTGTCTCAGCAGCGGAGCTGCGAACGTCACCGGCTTTTTCTTTCACATAGTCAGCGCTATCTTCATAGGCTTCGCCGACGGCATCGCCAGCGTCTTCCATGTTTTCACGAGCACGCTCACCCATGGTTTCTTCAGTACCCGTTGCTTCACGAGCGCGGAGTTCTGCTGCTTCGCCAGCTTCTTCCGCAGCGTCACCCATGCTTTCCATGGAATCGGACATGGACTCAGCAGCGTCATCCATCTTGTCTTCAGGTTCTTGTTGGCAGGCTGCCAACAAACCGAGACTGGCCATCAATACGACCGTTGCGCACAACTTTTTCATCGAGATCTCCTTGGGTGATGATTACCATAAGCTTAGTCCGGGGAGCTTTGTAATAGTTCCATTGCTCTCTCGAACTTCAATAGCATAGTCGATATGTGGAGTCCGGAGCAGCTTCTGTTTACTATAGCGCCCCTGTTTCCGACTGTTTTCCGGAATCCTTTACCAGGATCGAGAGCCTGCATGAATAATGTCCATGAACGCGCCCGGAGTTTCCTGTCCGTATTGCGCCACTGCCAGATGTTAGGCATGACGGTAGAGCAGGCGGATGAGCAAGGCCTGATCATCAAATTACCCTATAGCGCGGCCATAATAGGCAATCCTGTCAGTGGCGTGGTGCACGGCGGTGCCATTACCACCTTGATGGATACCTGCTGCGGCATCTCAACCGTGTGTTACCTGCCCGAATTCGAGATTTGCCCGACCCTCGATTTGCGCATCGACTATATGCACCCCGCGGAACCGGGCAAGGCCATTTATGGCTTCGCCGAGTGTTATCGCATCACTCCAACCGTAATCTTTACCCGTGGGGTGGCTTACCAGGATGATCGTGAGCAACCCATTGCCCACGTGGTGGGTACCTTTATGCGCATGGGCAAGCCGGACGCGAAAGGACAGTTGTCGCGGAAAATCGATGGGGAAGCATCATGAGCCTGACAGTTGAGCAAATCGAGCAACTGGTACGCGATGCCCATGATACCGGCAATTTTGATCCGCTGGTCGCGAGCATCCCCTATGCCACTACCATTGGCATGCAGGTGCTCAGGTTGGGTGAAGAGGTGGTCTTTCACCTGCCGATTGCCAAAGACAATATCGGCAACCCGGTATTGCCAGCACTGCATGGTGGAGTGATTGCCGGGTTTATGGAGCAGGCGGCGATGTTGCACCTGATGATCTCCATGAGCAGCTCGAGCTTCCCCAAAATAATCGATTTTTCTATCGACTACCTTCGCGCGGGTCTCTACAAAGACACTTATGCCACCTGTCAGGTATGGCGTCAGGGCAGGCGAGTGGGTAATGTGGCGATAACAGCGTGGCAGACCCGCTCCAATGAGCCGATTGCTACGGCCAGAGCGCATTTCAAGCTGGATTGAGCAGGCGATTTGGCCTGCTGATCAGCTGGTTAGCCACCATCCATAGCAGTGTTCCACGCAGCGAGAATGTGCAGACATGGACGCCTTGTTGATCGTCAGCGGTATCGTTGCAGTGCTGATCGCCTGGGTATGGCTGATATTGCAGGCTCGAAGCCTGGGCATGGGGTTGCTGCTGGTAGCGGCAGTGCTGCCGTGGGCCACGTTGTTTATGCGCCGCCGTGGTTATGCCGTGATGCCGCGCGTGCTGCTGCTTTCAGGGCTGGTGTGCATGCTGGCGGGGGCGGCATGGCTGCATCGGGATCAACCAGAGCGTTTCGATAGTCTGCTAGCAGGTGATTGGTTGGGCCCAAAGGCCGCTCCAGGCAGTCTTGAGGGCGAGTTGATGGGGCAGCGGTTTGTACCTGATCGGGCCGTATGGCAAGGCACCGAGCTGACCCTGCAGGAAGGCGAGGGCGAACGCGTGCGTCGTTCCCTGAGTATTCGTTTTGCCAAAGTGCCCGGTTTCCTGCGGCAACAGCGCGTAGAACGGTTGCCGACTGATGAGGGTCCCGGGCCTGAGCTGGTAATACAGTGGTACACCGGCGCATTGCAGGCGCCCGGGTTGAGGCGTGTGGTTGAGGGCTATACCCTGAGTCTGGAGTTCACCCCGCAAGCGGATGGACGCACGGCAGTGCGCATGCACCTGCACCTGCCCAGCCAGGACGCGACACGGGTTACTGGAAATTTCTGGCTGGACGAAACACCTGCTTGGCTAAAGACCCTTGAGCGCACGCCCAGCTCCCAGGTCCCAGTGCTGGAGACAGCCCCCGCTCCTGTTGCCCGTGCAGCTAACCCCGAGCCTCTGGAATCATCATTGGGCCAATGGCAGACAGTCAGTCTGCTGGCGTTGCTGGATGAGCCAGAGCTGTTTCTTGACCAGAACGTCAGGCTGACAACGGTCACCAATCGGGTTTATGAAGGTCGTCTGAAGACCGTCAGTGCTGAGCAACGCGTGGTCATAGCACAGCCGCGTGGCCCCAATCAGGTGGATTACCACTTCCACCCGCTGGATATCCGCAGCCTGGAAGTACGTTATCGCGCCACGCGGTGACTTGAAATCTGCGCACTAGTCCCCATTAAAGGCCCATCAGCACGGTAGGCGGATCCGTCCGCTTGCCTGCCTCTGGTCCTGGTCGCGAATGCCTGCGCCTGGACCTACTACGCCTTGAGAAACTAAAGGGAGACAACCGAAGATGACCGTGGAAGCCCATAAGGAAACGCTCGGATTTCAGACTGAGGTGAAGCAACTGCTGCACCTGATGATCCATTCGATGTACTCGAACAAGGAGATATTTCTTCGCGAGCTGATTTCCAACGCCTCTGATGCCTCTGACAAGCTGCGCTTTGAAGCCATCGCCAAACCCGAACTGCTGGAAGACCAGCCGCATATCGGTATCCGCATCAGCTCTGACCAGACGGCCAACACGCTGACCATCGAAGACAATGGTATCGGCATGTCGCGCGAGGAAGTCATCGAGAACCTGGGCACCATCGCCAAGTCCGGTACGGCATCTTTCATGCAGCAGTTGACCGGTGACCAGAAGAAGGACGCGAGCCTGATCGGCCAGTTCGGTGTCGGCTTCTACAGTGCCTTTATTGTTGCTGACAAGGTGGAAGTCTTTACCCGCCGCGCTGGATTGGACAATGCCGAAGGTGTGCGCTGGGAATCCGCCGGCGAGGGTGAGTTCACTATCGAGAACGTGGCGAAGGCCGAGCGCGGCACGCGCATCGTGCTGCATCTCAAAGCCGCTGAATCCGAGTTTGCCGATGGCTGGCGTTTGCGCAATGTGGTGAAAAAATACTCTGACCACATTTCCCTGCCCATCGAACTGCCCAAGCAGTCAATGGGAGACGACAAGGACGCAGCAGCGGAACTGGAATGGGAAACCGTCAACCGTGCCAGCGCCCTCTGGACCCGCGCCCGTACCGAAGTGAAGGACGAGGAATATCAGGAGTTCTACAAGCACGTCGCCCATGATTTCGAGAACCCACTGAGCTGGAGCCACAACAAGGTCGAAGGCAAGCTGGAGTACACCAGCCTGCTTTACGTACCAGGCCGGGCGCCTTTTGATCTGTACCAGCGTGAAGCGCCGCGCGGGTTGAAGCTGTATGTGCAGCGTGTGTTCATCATGGATGACGCTGAACAGTTCCTGCCGTTGTACCTGCGTTTTGTCAAAGGTGTGGTCGATTCCAACGATCTGTCGTTGAACGTCTCGCGTGAGATCCTGCAGAAGGATCCCGCTATCGACAGCATGAAGTCGGCACTGACCAAGCGCGTGCTGGATATGCTGGAAAAACTGGCTAAGAAAGAGCCTGAGCAGTACGCAACCTTCTGGAAAAATTTCGGCAGCGTGTTGAAGGAAGGCCCGGCTGAAGATTTCGCCAATCGCGAGAAAATCGCCAGCCTGTTGCGCTTTGCGTCCACTCAGCAGAATGACGACAGCGAAGTAGTTGGCCTGGATGCTTATATCGAACGCATGCAGGAAGGTCAGGACAAGATCTATTACCTGACGGGCGAGCGCTACAACCAGGTCAAGAACAGCCCGCACCTGGAAATCTTCCGCAAGAAAGGCATTGAAGTACTGCTGCTCACCGACCGTATTGATGAATGGTTGATGAGCCACCTCAACGAATACCAGGGCAAGACCTTCGTCGACATCGCCCGTGGCGATCTGGATCTGGGTTCGCTGGAAGCCGATGAAGACAAGCAGGCACAGGAAGAAGCGGCCAAGGCCAAAGCCGATCTGGTTCAGCGCATCAAGGCAGTGCTCAGCGAAAGCGTCGAAGACGTCAAGGTTTCGCATCGTCTGACTGACTCGCCTGCGGTACTGGTGATCAATGAAGATGGCATGGGCTTGCAGATGCGCAAGATCCTCGAAGCAACCGGCCAGCCTGCGCCTGAGAGCAAGCCGATCATGGAGATCAACCCGGCGCACCCGCTGCTGGAGAAGCTTGACCAGGAACAGGATGAGGCCCGCTTTAGCGATCTGAGCCACATTCTCTTTGATCAGGCGGCACTCGCTGCGGGTGAAAGTCTGCAGGATCCGGGTGCCTATGTACGCCGGCTGAACGCGCTGCTGGTGGAACTCAGCAAGTAATGTCAGCTCGGTAATAGCACCACGCAAGGCCCAGCCACTCCGGTGACTGGGCCTTTTTTATGTCTGGTTAAATCTCGACATGATGTGACATCTCGCCCCGGCACGCTTTCCAGCGGCTATGCTTTGACTCGAGCGTTAACTGCAGCCTGCCTGTTATAAACCTATTGGAGCCTACAATGAGAAAAACCCTGACCACAATGATGCTGCTCGGCGCAGCGGGAATGGCGCATGCCGAGATGGTGACGCAGCCTGTCGCTTACGAGATTGATGGAGAAGCCTATGAGGGCGTGCTGGTTTACGACGGATCAGTAGACGACAAGCGACCCGGATTGTTGATGGTGCCGAACTGGATGGGCATGACTGAAAACTCATTGAAAAAGGCCTACCGCGCGGGTGGTTCTGACTATGTGGTGTTCGTGGCGGACATGTATGGCAAATCGGTGCGGCCGAGCAATGCGGATGAGGCCAAGGAAGCAGCGACATTCGTACGCTCGGACCGGCCGCTGATGCGCAAGCGCGTCAATGCGGCGCTGGACGTGTTCAAGCAGAGTGATCTGGCTGTGTTGGATAGCTCGAAAATGGGCGCTATAGGCTTCTGCTTTGGCGGCGGAGTGGTACTGGAGCTGGCACGCTCGGGTACCGAGATTGACGGTGTTGCGTCCTTCCACGGCAACCTGGACACTCCGGACGCCAATGATGCCAAGGCGATCAAGACGCCAGTACTCGTGCTCAATGGTGCTGATGACCCTGCGGTGCCCGCGGAGCAGATCCGCGCGTTCGAGAAGGAGATGAGCGATGCTGAGGTGGATTGGCAGTTCGTCAATTACGGCGGTGCGGTGCATTCCTTCACCGACCCAACGGCCGCCAATCCCGGGCGCAATGAGTACCACCCGCAGGTAGCGGCGCGCTCTTTCGCCGCCATGCAGCTGTTTTTCGCTGAAACCATGGAGTGAGCAATGGCCACCCTGCACAGCACTGCAGGGTGGCTTAACGGTGCGCTTTATAATGCTTATTCACGACGGTGATGACACGTACTTGAGCTGAATGTACTTGCATTATGGTCGCCGACAAGGACCGCAGCCCCTGAAATAACTGGTCAGAGGCGCCTGCAGTAAAGAATTTTTCTTGGCTTGGATAGCTCTGATTCGCGCTTCATAGACTATGCCCATTTGCTTTCTCAGACGGCATAATGAAGCCGTCTACTAAGCACGCACCGCAACGGTGTGTAGCGTTAACTGACCTAAAAGAATAATTTAAACGTCACGGAGAGTCTGTTATGTCCAAACCCGAATTGCCCGGTTGGCGCTGGGGCCCCTTCACCTTCCGCATGCCGTTCTATCACACCCGGTTTTACTGGCAGGAAGCGCTGCAGGGTTTGTTCGTCGCTGCGGCGACCGGCCTGGCGCTAGTGCCGCTGATGATGGAGTTTTTCGGGCTTGGCTTTGAAGAGGCCGTGGCGGTGTCGATGATCCATTCGGCGATCATTGCCTCTGCCATTATCGTTTTTGGTGAACCCTACGCACCGGGGTGGATTACGCCGGCGTTGCCCTTGGTGCTGGCATATGTGCTTGGTGGTTATGACGATCCGGCCTCACGCTGGCAGGCGATGACGGCGCTGTCGCTCAATTTCGCAGCGCTGCTGTTCATCCTGGGCATTTCCGGGTTGGGCAAGAAATTCGTGCTCTGGCTGCCAGACACGCTCAAGGCTGGCATCATCCTTGGCGCCGCTATCGCCGCGCTCAAACGCGTGTTTGTTGACGATGCCGAACGCTTTCTGTTGCAGCAACCGATCGCCATCACACTGGCCTGTGCCGTGTGCCTGATCTTCGCCTTCTCGTTGCCGATGGCCAAACTCAAGGCCAAGTACAAGGTGTTTGCCATTATTGGTGCGCTTGGCTTGCTGCCGGGCTTTATGATCGCTGCCCTGGTGGGGCCGCTGGTAGGCGAGGTGAGCTACGACATTCAGTGGGGCATCCTGATTCCGCCGGTCGGTGCCGCCTGGGCGCAAATGTCGCCGTTCGCAATCGGCTGGCCGAGCCTGGAGATGTTCCTGCAGGGTATCCCGTTGGCGATCATTACTTACGTGATCCTTTTCGGCGACATGGTCACCGGTAATGAGGTTATTCGTGACGGGTTGACTGCTCGACATGACGAGCATATCGATATCAACCCCACACGGACTCATATCTCCGTTGCCATTCGCAACGCGATCATGGGGGTTACAGCGCCGTTCTTCCCGACTCAGGGCACCATGTGGACGGGGGTTCAGGTGATCATCGTGCAGCGCTGGAAGCTGGGCAAGGAAAACATGAACAGCCTGCATAGCGGCCTGGCATCCTATTATCTGATGGGTATCCCGCTGATGTTCTTCCTGCTACCGCTATTGACCGGTCTGCAGCCTTTGCTGGGCATCGCGCTGTCACTGACACTGGTACTGACCGGGTTTGCCTGTGCCTATGTGGCCATGGCCATCCCACAGAACAATACAGCCCGCGGCACAGTGCTCCTGATCGGCGCCGCTCTGGCGTTCTTTGAGCCCTGGATCGGTCTTACCTTTGGTGTACTGGCGACCCTGCTGCTGGTCGGCTGGGATGTCAATCGCGATCCGATTCCGCACGAGGACTGACCGCCTCTGGGCGGTTAGCGACAAGCTGCGAGCTTCAAGCTATAAGCTTCAAGAAAAACCCCGCCAGTGTTGGCGGGGTTTTGGTTAGAGTGTTGACATTGTCGGGCTACAGCCCAAACTGAGCGCGCTTGCGCTTTTCCGAAGGAAACCCTGTGCGCCCTGATTCTGACAGTCAATACAACGGTGGGCCGGTCAACTGGCGCATCGTTACCAGCCTGATTCCCTATCTCAACGAGTTTCGCGGCCGCGTTGCCCTGGCCATGGGCTTTCTGCTGGTGGCCAAACTGGCTGGCGTGGCGGTGCCCTGGGCACTGAAACTGATCGTCGACTATTTTGAACCCACCGCCAATGCACTTTTCGTAGTTCCCGTGGCGCTGGTAGCCCTGTACGGACTGCTGCGTTTTTCCAGTGTGTTTTTCTCAGAGTTGCGCGATGCGGTATTTGCCCGTGTAGCCGAGCGTGCCATGCGCCGGGTATCGCTGCGGGTTTTCGAGCACCTGCACCGCCTGGACCTGGGCTTCCATCTGTCGCGACGCACCGGTGGGCTGGCCCGGGATATCGAGCGCGGTACCAGCGGCATCAGCTTTCTGCTGCGCTTCATGGTCTTCAATATCCTTCCCACGCTGCTAGAGATCGGCTTGATAGCGATCATTCTGCTGGCCAACTTCAGCCCCATGTATGCGTTCACGGTGCTGGGTTCGGTGCTGCTGTATGGCAGTTTTTCGATATGGTGCACCGAGTGGCGCAACCGTTTCGTGCGTGAGAGCAACAAGCTCGACAACAGCTCCAATACCCGCGCAGTCGACAGCCTGTTGAACTACGAAACGGTCAAGTATTTCGGCAATGAACGCTTCGAAGCGCAGGAGTACGACGCGCATCTGCAAGGCTGGGAAGCAGCCCGGATGAAAAACCGGCTATCCCTGGCGGCGCTCAACTCGGGTCAGGCGTTGATCATTGCCGGGTCGGTGACGCTGATGATGTTTATGGCGGCAGCGCAGGTCTCCGCTGGCGACATGACCCTGGGTGAGCTGGTCATGATCAACGCCTATATGATCCAGCTGTTTGTGCCGCTGGGTTTTCTCGGCTTTATCTACCGCGAGATTCGCGAGGCATTGACCAATATCGAACGGCTTTTCGGCTTGCTCGATGCGCCGGTCAAGGTCGCCGATGCGCCGGACGCCAAGCCGCTAGAGATCACCGGCGGCGCAGTGGATTTCGACCAGGTCAGTCACGCCTACGATCCCGCTCGGCCGATCTTGCAGGGCGTGGACCTGCACATACCCGCAGGTCATACCCTGGCGATTGTGGGGCCCAGTGGTGCGGGCAAGTCCACCCTGGCGCGCTTGCTGTTCCGCTTCTATGACGTTGCCGGTGGCGCGATTCGTATCGACGGGCAGGATATTCGCGGGGTGACCCAGGACAGCCTGCGTCAGGCCATCGGTGTAGTGCCGCAAGATACCGTACTGTTCAATGACACCATCGGCTACAACATCGCCTACGGTAAGCCCGGTGCCAGCGAGGAAGACATCTGGAATGCGTTGCGCATGGCCCAGTTGGAAGACTTTGTCCGGCGGCTGCCAAAAGGCCTGGCTACGCAGGTGGGCGAGCGTGGGCTGAAATTATCCGGCGGCGAGAAACAACGCATCGCTATCGCCCGGGTGCTGCTGAAGAACCCGCCGATTCTGATTCTCGACGAGGCCACTTCGTCATTGGATACCCATGCCGAGAGATTGATTCTCGACGCACTTAATCTGATTTCACAGAAACGGACCACCCTGGCAATCGCTCACCGCCTATCGACCATCGTGCACGCCGAGCGCATTCTGGTATTGGATCAGGGGCGTGTGGTGGAGCAGGGCAGCCATGCCGAACTGCTCGCTGCTGGCGGGGCTTATGCGCGGCTATGGGCTGACCAGCAGCGTGAACAGCAGTAACTTCAAACATTCTTCCCTGGCAGCAAGGCCGAGTAGATCTCGATCAGCGCTGCCAGCCGGAGCATAGCCTGCTTATTCTTGACGCTTATGTGGCTTGAGCTGACGCGCGGGGCGGAGAAGAATGCTCAAAACAGACAGAGGAGCACGCCCATGAGCAGCGTTATCGAACAGTGGCATCAGATCGTCAAACACCAGGACGCCAAGGGCCTGGATGCATTACTGGCCGAGGATGTGGTTTTCCATTCGCCGGTGGTTCACACCCCGCAAACCGGCAAGAAAATCACCCGGCTGTACCTGATGGCGGCGATGCAGGTGCTGAATGCACCTGGGCACTTCAGTTATTTGCGTGAAGTGGAGCAGGGCAATCATGCGGTGCTGGAGTTCGAGACCCTGATCGACGGCGTCAAGATCAATGGCGTGGATATGATCGAATGGAACGACGAAGGTCAGATCATTGATTTTAAAGTCATGGTCAGGCCCTTGAAGGCAATCAATGCCATTCATCAGGCCATGGGCTCGATGCTGGATCAGCTCAAGCCCAAGGGCTGATCACGCCCTCCTTGCGGGATGGAACTCGGTCTTCCGGTGACGTATTCCGAGATTCCTAATCAGGCCAGGGCGGCGATCTCGGCGGGTGGGGTGAGATGTAGCGCGGCAGCGACCACGTCACCGATCACCAGTACCGCTGGGCTTTGTAATCCAAAAGCGGCAGCGGCGTCGCAGAGACTGACCAGCTCACACTGATGCTGGCGCTGGTCCGGGAGGCTGGCCCGTTCGATCATGGCTATGGGTGTGGAGGCGGGCATGCCGCCCGCCAGCAGCCCCTGCTGGATCTGCTGTAAGCGCGCTACACCCATATAGATCACCAGGGTGGTGCCACCCATCGCCAGGCCTTGCCAGTTCAGGTCGCTATCGTCCTGCGTATGCGCCGTCACCAGGGTCACGCCGCGGCTAGTGCCGCGCAAGGTCAGCGGGATCCCGCATTGGGTAGCACCGGCGAGTCCTGCGGTGATGCCATTGACGATTTCCGATTCGATGCCCCGCTCGGCCAACCATTGCGCCTCTTCACCGGCGCGGCCAAAAATGCATGGATCACCGCCCTTCAAACGCACCAGCCTGCGGCCCTGGCGGGCGTAGCGCAGCATCAGGCGGTTGATAAAGTCCTGCGGAGTAGAGCGGCAGCCGCCGCGTTTGCCGACGCGTACCAGCTGCGCCTGCGGGCAGTGCTCAAGAATGGCCGGGTTGACCAGATCATCCACCATGACCACATCGGCCTCGCCGAGTACGCGCACTGCCTTGAGGGTCAGCAGTTCCGGGTCGCCGGGGCCGGCACCTACCAAATGGACAAGAGCGGTCATGGGGTTTCTCCGGTGGATAGTGTGTGATGGTTCCGGCCGTTCGCGCCGAGGCCGGCGCTCCCACAAAGGCCAGCGCTATTATCGGGCAGGTATGGCTTGGCTCGAGCTGGTAGGAGCGGCGGCCCCGCCGCGAAAAGGCCTCTCATACCACCACCCGAGCCCGGCTCAGTAACCCCTTGATCTCGGGGTACACGCGGTGTTTGGGGTAAGGCTGTTCGCGACGAGGCCGTCGCTCCCACCCGATCTAGTCTGAGCACACTCCAAACTGCGGGATCGATGGCCCCTGTGGGAGCGACGGCCCCGTCGCGAAAGCGGTGTTTCATACCGCCGCACCGGCTCGGTTCAGCAGCCCTCTGATCTCTGGCACGCAGGAACCACATTCGGTCCCGCAGCCCAGTTCAGTCTTCAGTCCTTGCAGATCCAGGCCGCGTTCAATACCGGCTTGAATACGGCTCTGACTCACATTCATGCAATTGCACAGGGTGCGATCAACGCAACCGGCTGCGCCCCCTGGCGGGGTGCTCAGGGGCGCCAGAAACCAGCGGCGCAGTGCCGCATCGGCTTCTCCGCTTTGCCAGACGGCTCGTAGCCAGTCGCGGGCGGCGGTTTCTCCGGTCAAGCGAATGGCGGTAATGCGACCCTCTTCAATCCTGACCCGCTTGCCAATCGCCCGCCGAGGGTCGTCGTAGATCAGCACCGGGCCGCTGTGCAAGTCCAGCAGGCTATCCAGCTTGGCAAGCCAATCGGCATCCGGTGCATTGCGGTGCGCGGCGCGGATCAGCAGGGCAGGGCGATCGCGCCCGGCCAGACTGAAGCTGGCGAACGCCAGCTCCTCGCAGTGTTCACGCAACGCGGTGAAGCGCTGCTGCACATCGTCTTCCACCAGCACAAACAATTCCCAGGGAAAGACCACCGGCTTGATGTTGATGCCGGCCTGTTTCAGCTCGGGCTGTTTGGACAGCGGATCAAATAGCGGCTGGGTCAGCACGTTAACGCCCAGGCCCTTGAGAAAGCGATTGCCCCAGTGCATCGGAATATAGGCCTGGCCGGGCCGAATCTGCTCATCCGCCAGCACTGGCAGGATCAGTTCACCGCGGCGGCTTTTGACCTGTACCAGTTGACCATCCACAAGGCGTCGGCTGCGCAGGTCATCCGGGTGCAGGCTGATCTGCGCTTGCTCGACATGGCCGAACAGCTGCGCTGCGGTGCCCGTACGGCTCATGCCATGCCACTGATCGCGCAGGCGCCCGGTGTTCAATGTCAGCGGAAAGCGCGCATCGCGCTGCTCCTTATGCGGCAGGTAGGACTCGGCAATAAAACGTGCACGACCGTCTTCGGTCGGAAATCGATTATCTGCGTAGAGCCGCGCGGTGCCTTTCTGTGTAGCCGCGTCGAACGGCCACTGCTGCGGGCCCAGTTCGTCGATCAGCGCGTAGCTCAGCGAGCTGTAATCCAGATCACGGCCGGCGGTCAGCCCGCGGTATTCATCGAACAGCGATTGCGGGCTGTCGAAGTCAAACAGACTGGGCTGACCCGGGCGTAACTGCGCTTCCAGACGTGTGGCCAGGTCGCAGACAATCGCCCAGTCCGGTCGCGCTTCGCCCGGTGCGGCAACCGCCGAACGCACGCGGCTGATACGCCGCTCGGAATTGGTCACGCTGCCGGCTTTTTCGCCCCAGCTGGCGGCGGGCAGCAGCAGGTCGGCGTAGTGACAAGTTTCGGTGGTGGCAAAGGCTTCCTGCACCACCACAAAAGGGCACGCGGCCAGCGCTTCGTGGATCAGTGTCTGATCCGGCATGGATTGCGCAGGGTTGGTACACGCGATCCACAGCGCCTTGATCTTGCCCTGGCGCACGCCCTCGAACAGCTCGACAGCACTCAAACCGACATTGCCCGGCAGGCTGTCGACACCCCAATATTCGGCCACTTCGTCGCGATGCTCAGCATTGGCGGCTTCGCGGTGGCCAGGCAACAGATTGGACAGGCTGCCGGTCTCGCGGCCGCCCATTGCGTTGGGTTGGCCGGTCAGCGAGAAGGGCCCGCTACCGGGTTTGCCGATCTGCCCGGTTGCGAGGTGCAGATTGATCAATGCGCTATTTTTCGCACTGCCGGCGCTGGACTGATTCAGGCCCATGCACCACAGCGATAGAAACGAGGGTGCGGTACCGATCATGCGCGCTACGCTTTGCAGGTCATCCTGACGAATGCCGCAGATGCCCGAGACCATTTCCGGTGTGTAATCGCGCACTAGTGCTTTCAGTTCATCAAACCCGCCGGTGTGCTCATCTATAAAGCGCCGGTCCAGCCAGCCTTCCCACATCAGAATATGCAGAATGCCGTGGAACAACGCCACGTCGGTACCGGGCTGCACCGCCAGGTGCATATCGGCGATATCGCAGGTATCGGTGCGCCGCGGGTCAACGACGATGATGCGCATATCCGGCTTGTCCGCCTTGGCCTGCTCCAGGCGGCGGAACAGCACCGGATGCGCGTAAGCCATATTGCTGCCGACGATCAGCAGGCAATCGCTTTGTTCAATGTCTTCGTACGAGCAGGGCGGGGCATCGGCACCCAGACTGCGCTTGTAGCCGACCACCGCGCTGGACATGCACAGCCGCGAGTTGCTGTCGATATTGTTGGTGGCCACTAACGCGCGGGCCAGCTTGTTGAAGGCGTAATAGTCCTCGGTCAGCAACTGCCCGGAGATATAGAAGGCGACGCTGTCCGGGCCGTGTTCGGCGATGGTCTGCCAAAACACCTGAGCGGCATGGCCCATGGCGGTATCCCAGTCTGTGCGGCTGCGTGCCAGACCTTTACCCAGACGTAATTCGGGGTACAGCGCTCGCGCTGTCAGATCGCCGGTCAGATGCAGGGTCGCGCCTTTGCTGCACAGCCGCCCGTAGTTGGCCGGGTGCGCCGGGTCGCCCTTGACGCCGAAAATGCGCTCATTATCGTGCTCGATCAGCACACCGCAGCCGACGCCGCAGTAGCAGCAGGTGGAGGCGGTTGTTGTGGTCATGGCCTTACGCTCGATTCTGATACGTCGGAGCAGAGAAATTCGGCGGCGAGGAGCACTGATTGATGGCACTGGACATTACGGCGACGTTGCCGAATGGCTGGGCTGGACCGTCGATGACCAGGGATGGTCATCGCCGAGCGAACAGGGACGTGTTTACAGCGCGTCCAGCCCAGCCGTTCGGCAATGGCGCAGGCATTCCATTCCAGTTCAATCAGTGCGGACCTCACAAGGGCACCTTGTCCAGAACCAACTGCACCCGCCCATTCTCAACCCGTGTCGGATAGCGATGGGTGCATCCCACATCCGGCGCCACGGCCTCGCCGTTTTCCAGTTGAATGGTCCAGTTGTGCAGCGGGCAGGTGACCTGCTTGCCGAACACGATGCCCTGGGATAGCGGCCCGTTCTTGTGCGGGCAGCGATCATCTACGGCAAACACATCGTCATCGCTGGTGCGGAACACAGCGATATCACATTTGGCGCCGGTCACTACGCGTGAGCCAAGTGGGGGAATGTCTTCCAGCGCACAGATATCCAGCCAGTTCATAGGGCCACCTCGGCAACTTCCTTGACCGCAATGCGGCGGAATTCGTTTTTCAGTTCTTCCTTCTCGATGCGCTCTTTCCAGGGGTCCTGTTCGAACGACAGGGAAAACAGCAGGCGCTCATGCAAGGCCTTGCGACGCTCGGCATCTTCCAGCACACCTTTCTTGATGTGCTCCAGACCGACGCGGTGCATGTAGTGCACGGTGCGTTCCAGGTAGAAGGCTTCCTCACGGTAGAGCTGCAGGAAGGCCAGGCTGTATTCCATCACCTCGGCTTCGGTCTTGACCTTGACGAAGAATTCGCCGGCCTCCGTCTTGATGCCGCCGTTGCCGCCGATATACAGCTCCCAACCGGAATCCACGCCGATAATGCCGATGTCCTTGATGCCGGATTCAGCGCAGTTGCGCGGGCAACCCGAGACCGCCAGCTTGACCTTGTGTGGCGACCACATATTGAACAGCGCATGCTCCAGGTCGATGCCCATCTGCGTCGAGTTCTGTGTGCCGAAGCGGCAGAACTCGCTGCCTACGCAGGTTTTCACTGTGCGGATGGATTTGCCATAGGCGTGACCCGAGGGCATATCCAGATCCTTCCAGACCGCGGGCAGATCCTCTTTCTTGATGCCGAGCAGATCGATCCGCTGGCCGCCGGTGACCTTGACCATGGGTACCTGGTATTTGTCGGCTACATCGGCAATCCGGCGCAGCTCCGCCGCATTGGTAATGCCGCCCCACATGCGTGGAATAACCGAGTAGGTGCCGTCTTTCTGAATGTTGGCGTGGGCCCGCTCGTTGATAAAGCGCGACTGCGGATCGTCCTTGGCTTCGCCTGGCCAGGTGGAGATCAGGTAATAGTTCAGCGCCGGGCGGCAGGTGGCGCAGCCATTCGGCGTGCGCCATTCCATAAAGCGCATGGCATCGGGGATGCTGATCAGGTGGTGCTCGCGAATCGCCTTGCGTACCTGGCCGTGGTTCAGGTCGGTACAGCCGCATACAGCTTTCTCGCTCTTGGGCTTTACATCGGCAGCGCCACCCACGGTATTGATCACGATCTGCTCCACCAGACCGGTACAGGAACCGCAGGAACTGGCAGCCTTGGTGTGTTTTTTCACGTCATCGACACTGAACAGGCCGTGCTCCTGGATCGCCTTGACTATGGTGCCCTTGCACACACCGTTGCAGCCGCAGACCTCCATATCATCAGGCATATTGGTGGTCTTGCTCTGGCCCTGATGGCCGGTATCGCCGATGGCATTTTCGCCGAACATCAGGTGGTCACGGATCTCGTGAATGTTCTGGCTTTCCTTGACCATACGGAAGTACCAACCGCCGTCTGCGGTGTCCCCGTACAGGCAGGCGCCGACCAGAATGTTGTTCCTGATCACCAGCTTCTTGTACACGCCGCCGATAGGGTCGGAGAGGGTAATGACTTCGCTGTCGTCATCGCCCATAAACTCGCCGGCGGAGAACAGGTCGATGCCGGTAACCTTGAGTTTGGTCGAGGTCACCGAGCCTTCGTAGCGACCGTAACCGAGCATGGCCAGGTGGTTGGCGCAGACCTTGGCCTGTTCGAACAGCGGCGCAACCAGGCCGTAGGCAATACCGCGGTGGCTGGCGCATTCGCCGATGGCGTAGATTTTTGGATCATAGGTTTGCAGTGTATCGCTGACCAGAATGCCGCGATTGCAGGCCAGGCCGGCGCTTTCTGCCAGATCGGTGTTCGGGCGGATGCCGGCGGCCATAACCACCAGATCGGCGGGAATTTCGCTGCCATCCTTGAAGCGCACGGCTTTGACCCGGCCCTTGCCATCATCCAGCAACTCGCTGGTGAACTGCGGCAGCAGGAATTTCAGTCCGCGCTCTTCCAGCGAACCCTGGAGCAAATCACCCGCGGTGCGATCCAACTGGCGTTCCAGCAGCCATTCACCGATATGCACGACGGTGACGTCCATGCCGCGCATCTTCAACCCATTGGCCGCTTCCAGGCCGAGCAGGCCGCCGCCGATCACCACAGCGTGCTTGTGGGTCTTGGCAGTGTTCATCATCGTTTCGGTATCGGCGATGTCCCGGTAGCCGATCACGCCTTCCAGATCCTTGCCGGGGATCGGTAGAATGAAAGGGTTGGAGCCGGTAGCCATCAACAGCCGGTCGTATTCCGCTTCGGTACCGTCATCGGCATACACGCGGCACGCCTTGCGGTCGATTTTGACCACCTTGCGGCCGGTGTACAGGGTAATGTTGTTATCTGCATACCATTTCAGATCGTTGAGGATAATGTCCTCGAACGCCTGCTCGCCGGCCAGCACCGGCGAGAGCAGAATGCGGTTGTAGTTGGGGTGCGGCTCGGCACCGAACACGGTTATGTCGTACATGTCAGGTGCTAGCTTGAGCAGTTCTTCCAGGGTGCGAACCCCAGCCATGCCATTACCAACCATCACCAGTTTGAGCTTTTGCATCAGTTGCTCCGTGTTGTTGAGCGCAAAACAAAAAAGGCGCCCCACCGCTCTCGCGGTAGGACGCCTTTGTCCGGTTCCTGATCAGTCAGGTAGTGCGCTGTCGCCGTTGACCGCAGCACTGTATGTAGGGTGGTGCACTTACATCATTACGTGTATGGGTAGATCAATGCACAGCGCGTGCCAGCTATTAGATCATTGATATTCAAGGGTTTTGGGGGGCTAGACCGTGATTTTCTGCACCTATATGAGGCGTTTGGCACCACGCTGGTGCGCCTCCCAAGAAGTCCGCCCTGCATGCTCAATGCAGCAACATCACTAGTAGCAGCAGATTCAATCCCAATGCGCCCAGCGCAATGCCGCGCCACAACGCCAGCGGCGCACGTTCCAGCAACGGCCGGTGCGCCGGTTTCAAAGCGGATCGCTCGCCCTGTTCTAGTGTTAAAAGCCATTCCTCTGCAGTCTCGTAGCGTTTGCCTGGGTCGGTTTCCAGCGCTTTGAGCAGGCAGGCGTCCACCCAGGCGGGCAGATCCGGGCGATACCGACTGGGCGGGGTGGGCTGACCAAAGCGCGGATGCTGAAACGCTTCGATTTCACCGTAGGGATAGTGGCCGGTCAGCAGGTAGTACAGGCTGACACCCGCGCTGTATAGATCCTGCTGCGCAGAAGGTTCGGCAGCGGTAAAGGTCTCTGGGGCTATATAGCTGGGCGTGCCGGGAAGACCACCTTGCCAGTCCGACAGGCCGGGGCAGAACGCCAGTCCGAAGTCGAGCAGGCGCAGCATGCCATCTTCACCCATATGCAGGTTGCTGGGGGTGATATCCCGGTGCAGGATATTGCGCCGATGTAGCAGGCCGATGGCTCGCACCAGCGCTGGCGCAAGCTTCTGGAACTGCGCCAGACTGAGCAGCCCGGTGCTGCGTTTCTGTTGCTGCAGCGTCATGCCGGGGTAGTCGCGCATGATGTAATAAAGATGCCGACGACTGGAATGTGCATGCAGTTCGGGTATATGTGCACCTGCCACCCGACGCAGAAACCATTCTTCGAGCACCAGTTGCCGCTGCGCAGCAGGGTCGTCCTTGAGTGCCGGTGGCAGGGTTTTCAGCAACCAGGCCTGCTGAGTTGCGTCCTTGACGCGATAGAGCACGGATTGTCGTGACTCGGCCAGGCGCTCTGTAACCAGCCAACCTTCAAAATGCTGGCCATTTTTCAGCGCCGGCGGCACGGCGCGTTCGTTGGCTGGCAGCAGGACATCACTTAGTCTGGTCTCTGGCAAGCTGTCGATGCACACCAGTATCGCGCTGGCGTTGTCCTGGCTGCCGGCCAGATGCGCCTGATTAACCAGCGCAGCACAGCAGCTGGCAGGTTCGGGCTGTTCGGTCAGATGCTGATGCAGCAGGTGATCATCCAGTTGTGCCCAGACCCCATCGCTGAGGAGCAAAAAACGATCACCGCTGTGCAGATCGCCTTCCAGATAATCCATTACCAGATGTTCATCCAGGCCCATCGCGCGCTTGAGCACGTGCTGCATGCCAGGTTGTTCCCAGACGTGGTCCTGGGTCAGTTTGCGCAGTTGGCCGTCGCGCAACAGGTAGACTCGGCAGTCGCCGATATGTGCCAGCGTATAGCGCTGCCCACGAAGCACCAGCAGGCTCAAGGTGGTGAGCAGCGGCTGACCACCACCATTGCAGCGCAGCCAGCGATTATGCGCGGTCAGCAGCCGCTCAAGGGCCTGGGTGACGGTCCAGGTCTCGGGCGTCGAATAGTAATCCAGCGCCAATGCCTGCAAAGTCGCACGCGCTGCCAGACCCCCATCTGCGCACTGGCTGACGCCATCGGCCAGCGCAAACAGATGGCCTTTACTGGCGGCCAGTTGCGGAGCAGGGGTGACGATCCGTATCGCGTCCTGATTTTCTTCCCGTGGGCCACTGGCGCTCGCTTCGGCGATGCGCAGCTCCAGGCTCATGCTCAGACCCGCGCCGAAGTCATGGCCGAGGAACCCCAGGTGGTGCGCCAGCGGCGTTTCACCCCGATCAAACCGATCAGGGCCAGTATGCCGAGGGCCGCGAATAACCAGAGCCCCAATTGATAGTCACCGGTCTGCTGCTTGATGGTGCCCAATCCGGCTGCGAGTACGAACCCACCGACGCCCCCGGCCATGCCGATCAAGCCGGTCATCACACCGATTTCACGGTGAAAACGCTGGGGTACCAGCTGGAACACGGCGCCATTACCAGCGCCTAGCCCCAGCATCGCGGTAACGAATAACGCCAGCGCGGCGAAGGAACTGGAGAGATTAAAACCAACCAGGGCGATACAGATAGAGGCCACGCTATACATGCACAGCAGCGAGCGAATGCCACCGACGCGGTCGGCCAGAGCGCCGCCTAATGGCCGCATCAGACTGCCAGCCAGTACGCAGGCGGCGGTGTAATACCCAGCGGTGACCGGATTGAGGCCGTACTGATCGCTGAAATAGCCGGGCAGGGCGCTGGCCAGGCCGATAAAGCCGCCGAAGGTGATGCTGTAGAAGAACATGAACCACCAGCTGTCCTTGTCGTTCAACGCCAGCAGGTAATCTTTACCGGCTTTGGGTTTGGGCCGTTGCGGCGAATTTTTAGCCACCAGGATGAAGATGATCAGCGTGGCCACCAGCGGAATCAATGCCAGACCGAACACGTTCTGCCAGCCGAACAGGTAGGCCAGACCCGGTGCGAAGAGCGCTGCAAACACGGTACCCGAGTTGCCTGCACCGGCAATGCCCATGGCCTTGCCTTGATGCTCCGCCGGATACCACTGTGAAGCCAACGGCAGCGCCACTGCGAAGGCGGCGCCGGCGAAACCAAGGCCCAGGCCCAGCAGCAGGGCTTTGTTATAGCTGTCGACGCCGAGCGTCCAGGCGGTGGCGAGCGCAACGATGACCACCAGCTGGCCAATAATGCCTGCGGTTTTAGGTGACAGTCGGTCTGCCAGAAAGCCCATCAATAGCCGCAGCACTGCACCGGCCAGGATTGGCGTAGCGACCATCATGCCTCTTTCCTGTGCAGTGAGGCTCAGATCGGTGGCGATCTGCACCGCAAGAGGGCCAAGCAGATACCAGACCATAAAGCTCAGATCGAAGTAGAGAAAGGCGGCAAACAGGGTTGGCGTATGACCGGCTTTCCAGAAACTGTTGTTCATGCTAAATCCCTCAGAAGTGGGCGGTATCAGTGCTTGAGATAGTTTTGCCTGCGCCGTTGAGGCAAAAAAAAACGTCATTCCCCGGCGAGCCCTTATGGGCCCGATGGGAAATGACGTCGTTGTCTGGCGGCAACCGCCATTGGCTACCTGAGATTATTTAAAGCAGGATGCGTGCCAGGGAGGAATTCAGTAGTACTTGGTCAGTCTTTGAGCAACTCGTGCATGGAGATAATCTGTTCCGCGACCTGGATGATTTTCTGCTGCTTGCTCATCGCCTGACGGCGCATCAGTGTATGGGCTTCGGCCTCGTCGCAATTTCTCATCTTCATCAACAGACCTTTGGCTTTCTCAATGCGTTTGCGTTCGTTCAGTTGCTGCTCGCGCTCAAGCAGTTCGGAGCGCAGCTTCTGATCACTTTCAAAGCGCGCCATGGCCACATCCAGAATCGCCCGCATACGTGCGCTCTGAATGCCCTCGACGATATAGGCACTGACGCCCGACTGAATTGCCTGACGCATAACGCCGGGATCACGGTCATCGGTAAACATAACGATGGGCCGGGGCTGGTCGCGGGTAACCAGGCAGATCTGCTCCATCACGTCGCGACTGGGTGAGTCGCTGTCGATCAGCACGACCTCCGGCTTATAGCTAAGCACACGGGCCGGCAGGTCAATGGACAAGCCGGATTCGTCCAGCACTTCAAAGCCAGCCTCAATCAGCGAGTCCCTCAGCCGGCCGAGTTTGCGCGCGGTGTCGTCAATCAGCAGGATGCGCATCGTGTACTCCCCAGTAAGCAAGCATTAGAGGCGTTCATCCAGGTGTTCGTCCCAGGTCATGGTGGATATCCAGTGCATGCAGGTCAAAACCCCGCGCGTAGCTATAAGGGTCGCTGCCGTCCCAACTCACGCCGTCAATCAATGTGCTGCTGCGCATGGCTGAGGGCGGGATAGGTACGCCCAATGCATCGGCGGCGTCCCGATAGACATCCAGCTTTTGCACCTGCTTGGCCACTGCCAGGTAGTCAGGATCAGTACGTAACAGGCCCCAGCGGCGAAACTGGGTCATAAACCACATGGCGTCCGAAAGGTAGGGCATATTGACGCTGCCGTCACCGTGGAAGCGCAGCGGGTGGCTATCCTGCCAGATATCCCCATTGCCGTCATTGTACTCTCCCAACATCCGCGGCAGCAGTGCATCGATGGGCGCATCGACAAACTCCGGGCTGCTGATCAGCTGTGCGGTGCTTTCACGATTGGCGTCGTTCTGATCGATAAAGCGGCTGGCATCGAGTATCGCCATGACCAAAGCTCTTGCCGTGTTGGGGTATTGTTCAACAAACTCCTGGGTGGTACTCAGCACCTTTTCCGGGTGGTCAGGCCAGATTGATTGGCTGGTGGCCATGGTAAAACCTTCGCCCTGTTGAATCGCGCAGGCGCCCCAAGGCTCGCCGGCGCAAAAACCGTCAATGCGCTTGGCCTTGAGATGCTGGACCATCAAGGAAGGGGGGACTACCGAGGTTTCCACATCCTTGAGCGGATGAATGCCGAGTGCCGCCAGCCAATAGTAAAGCCACATGGCGTGGGTGCCAGTAGGAAAGGTCTGGGCGAAGCGTACCGGCGCACTGTTTTGATGCACGATTTTACCCAGCGCGTTGGGATCGGTCACGCCCGCACGCTGCATGCTGGCGGCAAGATTGATCGCCTGACCATTCTGATTCAAACCCATAAGCACAGCCATCGGCGTGCTCGGGCCGCCGATCCCCAGGTGCACGCCGTAGATCAGTCCGTAAAGACCCTGAACGGCATCCAGTTCGCCACTCACCAGGCGATCCCGCAGACCAGCCCAGGAAGCCTGTCGATGTAGCTCCAGGCTCAGCCCATAGGGTTCAGCGAATCCCTGAGTGGCGGCCACAATTAACGAGGCAGCGTCTGTCAGCGGAAGGTAGCCTAGCTTCAACAGGCTTTTTTCCGGGGCGTCGCTGCCGTTTACCCAAGCCAGCGCATCGGCGCGTGTTCGACGTTCTTGCTTCATGAAGTTTTTCCTTTACGGTCGGGCAGGTTAAACAAAAAAGCGCCGTGCCCCAGATCGTTGCTGCTGATCTGGATACACGACGCCGTTGTCGTTTGCTGCTGCCCGATGAATCGGGTTTGGAAAATTCAGAGCAAGGACTGTGCCAGCGGGTCTCAGCGCACGATCATCACCGAGGTTCTGGACAGTTGCACCACGCGCAGCGCGTTAGTACCCAGCACATAATCCTCAGCCCGTTTGCGCTTATGTGATGCCATGACAATCAGATCCGCATCGATCTTTTTTGCCACCCGCAGAATCGCCTCGTAGGCTTTCCCGTCTGCGACAATCCGCTGCACCTTGATGTCCTTGGGCACATTGGCCTTGACGAATTCCTTGAGATTATCGGTGATCGCCTGCTTGGCCTTCTCCGCATATTCCTTGGGGAAAAAGCCGCCCACCAGCGGCAGGCCGAAGTCGGGGATAACCATGACCACATGCAGCGACGCCGTGTAATCACGGCACAGCTGCAGCGCGGTAGGCAAGGATTTGGTCCAGGAGGCCTTGTGATTCAGGTCGATCGGCAAAAGGATCCGGTTATACATGGCTACCCCCTGACGCAGTCGCAGTAGACGCTTTGGTAGCCGGGCGGCGGCGCCATTGCAACGCGATAATCAGCATGAACAACAGGAACCCGGGTATCCACATCCATTCCTTGGCCCAGCGATCTACCGGTGCCAGCACCTCGATGATTTCCTGGTCGAAGTCAAAGCCCAGGTCTGCTGCCAGACTGCCGTAGGTCACCATGTCGACCATCGTCCGGTCGCCATCCTGCATCAGCATCAGGCCCATATCATCCAGACGTTCCTGGCCATTGGCACCGTCGGGCACCGGCACCAGGACGTAGAAGGTACGTTCACTGCCGATATTATCTTCACCGCGAATCTGCATGCGCAGCGTGCTGCCTTCGTCCACACGGTCCAGTGCCTGGGCAATTTCTGCCGGCGGAATGGCCTGGTAGGGGTCATGAATAATGTCCATCCAGAACCCCGGGCGGAACAGCGTGAAAGCCACCAACAGCATCAGCAGGCTTTCATACCAGCGGCTACGCACCAGCAGCCAACCCTGTGTGCCGGCGGCAAAGATCAGCATCGCGATGGTGGCGACAATGAAGATCACTATCCCTTGCCAGAAGGTCACATCGATCAACAGCAGGTCGGTGTTGAAGATGAAGAGGAACGGCAATGCAGCGGTACGCAGGCTGTAGTAAAACGCCTGGAAACCGGTGCGGATCGGGTCGCCGCCGGATACCGCGGCGGCGGCGAATGAAGCCAGCCCCACAGGTGGCGTCACGTCGGCCATGATGCCGAAATAGAACACGAAAAGGTGGACTGCAATCAGCGGTACAATCAGGCCGTTCTGCTGCCCCAGCGTTACTATGACCGGGGCCAGCAGCGCCGACACAACGATATAGTTAGCTGTGGTCGGCAGGCCCATACCCAGAATCAGACTAAGGATGGCCGTCAGAATCAGCATCAGCATCAGATTGCCCATCGACAGAATCTCGACCAGATCCGCCAATACCAGCCCGACGCCTGTTTGCGCCACTGCGCCGACGATAATGCCCGCCGCTGCCGTGGCAATACCGATGCCGATCATGTTGCGTGCACCGGCTACTAGACCCTGCCAGAGATCATCCAGTCCGTGCATCAGATCATTGGCCAGCTTGCTTTGCCCTCGGAACAGCGCGATCAGAGGACGCTGGGTAACAATGATCACGATCATCAGCACGGTTGCCCAAAAGGCTGACAGGCCAGGGGACAGTCGCTCTACCATAAGGCACCAGACCAGCACGATCACCGGCAGAATATAGTGCAGGCCGGACATCACCGTCGGTTTGGTTTGGGGCAAGGTGACTACCGGCGAATCCGGATCATCCAGCTCCAGTTCGGGATAACGGGCACCGACCTTCAGAAGGCCCACATAAGCGACGAAGAGGCCTGCGCCAATCACCCAGCCCGCCGCGTCACCCAGGAGTGGCTTGAGCCAGCCAAGGCCGTAATACACTGCGAAGGACAAGGCCATCAGCAGTATCAGACCCGTCAGGAAGCCCAGCACCTTGCGCACGAAGGGGCGCGGCGGGTTGCTGCTCTGCAGCCCCTGCATGTCGGCCTTCATGGCCTCCAGATGTACGATATACAGCAGGGCGATATAGGAAATAAGCGCGGGGAGAAAGGCGTGCTTGATGACTTCCACATAGGGAATGCCGACGTACTCGACCATCAGAAAGGCGGCCGCGCCCATGACCGGAGGCATGATCTGGCCATTGACCGAGGAGGCCACCTCTACAGCACCAGCCTTCTCGGCGGAAAAGCCGACACGCTTCATCATCGGCACGGTAAAGGTGCCGGTGGTCACCACGTTAGCGATGGAGGAGCCGGAGATCAGGCCAGTCATGGCGGAGGCCACCACGGCCGCCTTGGCCGGGCCACCGCGGTAGTGGCCGAGCAGGGAAAAGGCCACTTTGATGAAGTAGTTACCGGCGCCGGCCTTGTCCAGCAGCGAACCAAATAGCACGAAGAGGAATACGAAGCTCGTGGAAACGCCCACAGCGATACCGAACACGCCCTGGCTGGTCAGCCACTGATGATTGATCAGTGATTGAACGCTGACACCGCGGTGCGCGAGGATGCCGGGCATATAGGGCCCGGCCAGGCAGTACACCAGAAAGACCAGGGCCACCACCATAAGCGGTGGCCCGAGGGCGCGGCGGGTAGCCTCCAGCAGCAGTATCAGGCCAGTAATGCCAACGGCTACGTCAAAGGTAGTCGGGTTGCCCGGGCGGCCGACCAGCTGTGTGTAGAAAAGGTAGGTATAGGCTGCGCAAAAGGAGGCTGCCAACGCCAGAATCCAGTCCAGCACGGGCACCCGATCACGCGGTGACCGTTTCAGTGCGGGAAACGCCATAAAGCCGAGAAAGATGGCAAAGGCCAGATGGATAGAACGGGCTTCGGCGCTGTTGAACACGCCAAAACCGACCAAATAGGGCAGGGGGGACGCTATCCATAGTTGGAACAGCGACCAGACTGCAGCAACCGACAGAATCAGTTTGCCGGTAAAGCCCTGGGGCTTGCGAGCACCGGTATCACTGGTGGCTACCAGATCTTCCAGTTCGGTGCTCATATCATCACGTTGGTTATTTTGTACGCTCATGGTAGCCCTTGAGTTCCTGATGCATGAGATAGGGGAATGAAAAAACAGCATGCAAAAAACAAACCCGGATCAGTGATCCGGGTTTGGAGGGCTTACATCCAGCCGCGTTCCTTGTAGTAACGCACCGCGCCGTCATGCAGAGGGATGGAGAGACCTTGCTCGATCATCTCTTCTTCCTTCAGGGTAGCGAATGCAGGGTGCAGACGCTTGAAGCGGTCGAAGTTCTCGAACACAGCCTTGACGGTCTGGTACACGGTCTCGTCGTCGGTATCGGTGGAGGTCACCAGAGTCGCGCGAACACCGAAGGTGTCGACATCGTTGTCGTTACCACGGTAGATGCCGCCAGGGATGGTGGCTTTGGCGTAGTAGGGGCGCTCGGCGATCAGCTCGTCGATTTCTTCACCGTCAACCGACACCAGCACCGCGTCTACGGTGGTGGTGGCTTCCTGGATGGAACCGTTCGGGTGGCCAGCAACATACACCATCGCATCAATGTTGTTGTCGCCCAGTGCGGCGGCTTGCTCAGCTGCATCCAGTGCGGATACCAGAGAGAAGTCATTGTGGGTCCAGCCCAGTGCGTCCAGTACCACGTCCATGGTGTCGCGCTGACCCGAACCCGGGTTGCCGATATTCACCCGCTTGCCTTTCAGATCCTTGACGCCAGTGATGTTGGCATCACGACGGGCGACCACGGTCAGCGGCTCGCCGTGCAGTGCGAACATGGCGCGCATGCCCTCAAATTTACCGGCGTCCTCAAAGTTCTCGACACCTTCATAGGCTTTGTACTGAATGTCCGACTGGACTACGCCCATATTCATCTCACCACCACGAATGGCGTTGACGTTGGCAACGGAGCCACCGCTGGAAGGTGCGTTACAACGAATACCGTGATCGTTGGTGTTGCGATTGATCAGTCGACAGACTGACTGACCGACGACGTAGTAAACGCCGGTCTGGCCGCCGGTGCCGATGGTCACGAAGTTCTGCTGGGCCACAGCCGGAGTGGATGCCAGTGCGGCACATCCGATTGCTGCGGAAAACAGCATGGCAAGTGATTGACGTTTCATTAGAGGGTGACTCCTTCTTCTGGTTATCAATCGGCAGCGCTGCAATCAGATATTGCAGTCAACGGCCGATGTCACGGTATTCCCTGGCGTTTTGGCCTGGGAGACAATATCAACTCGTGGTCGATGATTTAGTGCCCGGTCCTTGAAGTGTAGCGGAGTATTCCGCCTACATTGGAAAATAACCCTCGCCCGGGTTTCGGGTAAGTGCTTGATTCGACTGATAACTATGGAATTGCGACGTCATACTTCAGCCGCTTGGCAAACCAGTACGATCAGACTGGCGGCCAGCCACCCATTTCACGCCAGCGATTGACGATGCTGCAGAACAGTTCGGCGGTTTTCTCGGTGTCGTAGCGTGCGGAGTGCGCCTCCTTGCCGTCAAAGTCGATATCGGCGGCGGCGCAGGCCTTGGCCAATACCGTCTGGCCATACACCAGCCCGCCAAGGGTGGCGGTGTCGAAGCAGGAGAACGGATGAAAAGGGTTGCGCTTGATCTGGGTACGTTCTACGGCGGCGTTGAGAAAGCCCAGGTCGAAGAAGGCGTTGTGACCGACCAGCACGGCGCGGGTGCAGCCTGCAGATTTGACGGCTTTGCGCACGTGCTTGAAGATTTCTGTCAGAGCTTCGGACTCATCCACGGCCATGCGCAGCGGGTGGTCAAGCTTGATACCGGTGAACTCCAGCGCGGCTGCCTCGATATTGGCACCCGCAAAGGGCTCGACGCGGAAAAAATGCGTTTGATCCGGATAGAGCATGCCTTCGTCGTCCATCAGGACGGGCGTGGCGGCAATCTCCAGCAGAGCATCGGTTGCGGCGTTGAAGCCCCCGGTTTCGACATCCACCACCACCGGCAGAAAGCCACGGAAGCGGTAGGCCATTGGCGGCTTCTTGCCTTTGCTCACCGGCTCCTGCAGGTCTTCACTATCAAAATCAAACTCGCTCACGGGCGATCCTTAATTGGGTGGTACAGCTTAATTCTCAAAGGTCAGACAACGCGCCACTGGATACTTTCCCCAGCGCGTAGCGGGACGATCGTCTGGTCACCCAACGGCAAGCTGGCGGGTACATCCCAGGATTCGCGCACCAGGGTCACGGTATCGATGTTGCGTGGCAATCCGTAAAAGTCAGGCCCATGCAGGCTGGCGAAACCCTCCAGCTTGTCGAGTGCTCCGAGCTCATCGAAGGCCTCGGCATACAGCTCCAATGCCGCGTGGGCGGTATAACAGCCGGCGCAGCCGCACGCGGCCTCTTTGGCATGGCGGGCATGCGGCGCTGAGTCGGTACCCAGAAAGAATTTTTCAGAGCCTGAAGCGACCGCATCACAGAGCGCCTGCTGATGACGCCGGCGCTTGAGAATCGGCAGGCAGAACAGGTGCGGCCGGATACCGCCCACCAGCATGTGGTTGCGGTTGTAGAGCAAATGGTGGGCAGTGATGGTCGCGCCGATGCGGCCGGGTGCGCTGCGTACAAAATCAACCGCATCGGCGGTGGTGATATGTTCAAACACCACTTTCAAGGTCGGGAAACGCTCGACCAGGCCGACCAGTTGCTGGTCGATAAAGGCTTTCTCGCGGTCAAAAATATCCACATTGGCATGCGTGACCTCACCGTGTACCAGCAGCGGCATGCCCACGTCGGCCATGGCTTCCAGAGCCGGGAAAATATGTTCCAGACGCGTTACGCCCGAGTCGGAGTTGGTCGTCGCGCCGGCAGGGTAGAGTTTCGCTGCGATGGCCTGGCCATCGCGGTGAGCCTGCCTGATGCATTCGGCCGAGGTCTGATCGGTGAGGTACAACACCATCAGCGGATCGAAGGTGGACCCCGCGGGACGCGCCGCCAGAATCCGCTCGCGGTAAGCCGCCGCCTGCTGGCCGTCGCGCACGGGCGGTACCAGGTTGGGCATGATGATCGCCCGGGCAAAGGTACGCGCAGCATCGGCCACGGTGTGGCTGAGCACCCCGCCGTCACGCAAATGGATATGCCAGTCATCTGGTCGGATCAGGGTAAGGCGATCAGTCATCAGGGGGATTCCAGACTATTTCAATCCCGCCATGCTACCGGAATCAGCCCTGTTTTCACACCTGGATTAAAACCAGGGGCGTGCCGCATGCGCGGTAAAGTTTTGCTGAAAACGGCCGATGCAGGACCAGAGAGAATTAATCCTGCATGGAGATAGTCGTGCGTCCAATCCTTTGCGCCCTGCTGCTGGGGCTCACTTTGCCCGCCCAGGCCATTACCTTCCAGACCCGTATGGAGGAGGTGGAGTGGACGGTGGAAGGTAGCCAGTTCGAGTGCCGCCTGACCCAGCCGGTCAGCGGTTACGGCCAGGCGGTGTTTGTCCGGCGGGCGGGGGAGCGCCCGGTATTCCAGCTGGAGGCGGTGAGTAATCTGATGCAACCGGGCCAGGCGCAGCTATATAACGAGCCACCGCCCTGGCGGCACAATATGCGCTCGACCTTGCTCGGCCAGGGCTTGATTGAAGAGGGGCCAGTGGTACTCAGGGTATCGCAGCAGCAGGCTGGGCAGATGCTCGCAGGGCTGGCTTCCGGGCTGCATCCGACGATTCAGCGTGCGGCCTGGTCCGGCGGTGCGGAGTCGGTCAGGATCGTGGTGTCGAGTATCGGTTATCACGAGGCCTGGAAGGAGTTCCAGACCTGCATGGGCGAACTGTTACCGCTGAATTTTGATCAGGTATCGCGCAGTGTAGTGAGTTTCGCCAGCGGTGGATCAGTGCTCAGTGCTAACGCCAAAGCGCTGCTGGACACGGCATTGGTGTATATAAAAGCCGACGAGGACATCAGCGCCATTGAACTCGATGGCCACTCCGATAACCTTGGCGACCGTCTGGCCAACCGTGAGTTGTCGCGGCAGCGGGCGCTGGCGGTGCGCGATTACCTGACGGCGCAAGGTGTTGACGAGCAGATGTTCACCCTGCGTTTCCACGGTGAAAGCTATCCGGTGGCCAGCAACCGTACCGACGGTGGCCGCCAGCAGAACCGCCGGGTAACACTGCGTTTGCAAAAAAACTGACGGCCTGGCGGCATGCACAGGCCCATCGCCCCTGTGATTCCTCGCTCCCCGGCGCTAGAATAGCTCTTTGCCTGTCGCCCCATGCGTGGCGCTGATCAAACTTTCGAGGGAGCGCGTAATGTCTGATGTAAAAAAAGTCGTCCTGGCCTATTCCGGTGGTCTGGATACCTCTGTGATCCTCAAATGGCTGCAGGAAACCTACAACTGTGAAGTGGTTACCTTCACAGCTGACCTTGGCCAGGGCGAAGAGGTCGAGCCGGCACGTGCCAAGGCGCAGGCCATGGGCGTCAAGGAAATTTACATCGATGACCTGCGTGAAGAGTTCGTCCGCGATTTCGTGTTCCCGATGTTCCGTGCCAATACCGTATACGAAGGCGAATACCTGCTGGGCACCTCCATTGCCCGACCGTTGATCGCCAAGCGCCTGATCGAGATTGCCAACGAGACTGGCGCCGATGCCATCTCCCATGGCGCGACCGGCAAGGGCAACGACCAGGTACGTTTCGAGCTGGGCGCCTATGCGCTGAAGCCGGGCGTCAAGGTAATCGCTCCCTGGCGCGAATGGGATCTGCTGTCACGCGAGAAGCTGATGGATTACGCCGCGCACCATGACATCCCGATCGAACGCCACGGCAAGAAAAAGTCTCCCTATTCGATGGACGCCAACCTGCTGCATATCTCCTACGAGGGCGGTGTGCTGGAAGATACCTGGGCCGAGCACGAAGAGGACATGTGGAAGTGGACCAAGTCGCCGGAAAACGCGCCAGACAGCCCGACCTACATTGAACTGACCTACCGTAATGGCGACATCACTGCGATCGACGGCAAGGAGCTGTCCCCGGCCACCGTACTGGCTGAGTTGAACCGCATTGGTGGCGAAAACGGAATCGGCCGTCTGGACATCGTCGAGAACCGCTTCGTCGGCATGAAGTCGCGTGGCTGCTACGAAACGCCCGGCGGTACCATCATGCTCAAGGGCCACCGCGCGATCGAGTCCATTACCCTGGACCGTGAAGTGGCGCACCTGAAAGACAGCCTGATGCCCAAGTATGCCGAGCTGATCTACAACGGCTTCTGGTGGAGCCCGGAACGTCTGATGATGCAGAAGATGATTGATGCCTCCCAGGCCAACGTCAACGGCGTAGTCCGCCTGAAACTCTACAAGGGCAATGTGATCGTGGTTGGCCGCCAGTCTGACGACTCACTGTTTGATGCCGCCATCGCGACCTTTGAAGATGATGCCGGCGCTTATGATCAGGCCGATGCGGCAGGCTTTATCAAGCTTAATGCACTGCGCATGCGCATTGCTGCCGGTAAAGGCCGCAAGCTGCTTTGAACAGCAGCTTTTAGCTGGAAGCTGGAGGCTTGAAGTAGTCTGGGTTGTTTCTGCTTTTTGCGTCTGCCTGTCGAATCTAATTGACAAGCAGATCGCAGAGCCTAGCCTTTAGAACTTCTAACTTCTAACTTCTAACTTCTAACTTCTAACTTCTAACTTCTAACTTCTAACTTCTAACTTCTAACTTCTAACTTCTAACTTCTAGCTTCTAGCTTCTAGCTTCTAGCTTCTAGCTCAACCGAAGGTGCCCTTATGCGCATACTCCATACCATGCTCCGCGTCGGTGATCTGGACGCGTCCATTGCGTTTTATACCGAAGTGCTGGGTATGACCCTGCTACGCCGCAACGACTATCCCGAAGGGCGTTTTACTCTGGCTTTTGTTGGCTACGGCAGCGAGGCTGACCAGGCGGTACTTGAGCTGACACATAACTGGGACACGACCCACTATGATCTTGGCGAAGGTTATGGTCATATCGCTATAGAGGTGCTGGATGTCTACAAGGCCTGCGAACAGATCAGTGCCGCAGGTGGCAAAGTAGTCAGGCCGGCAGGCCCGATGAAGCACGGTAGTAGCATCCTTGCCTTTGTCGAGGATCCGGACGGGTATCGTATTGAATTGCTGTCGGGGCGCACGCCCGGAGTGGCTCGCTGACAGCGTAGCACTGGTGCATCATGTTCTGGACCCTGCTTGGGATAGCCGCATTACTGGCGTTGTTGCTGGAAAGAATTGGCCACCGACGTCGCACGCTTCAAACACGTCAGCGCCGGCTAAAGGCATTGGAGCAGATCCAACTATTGCGTTTGCTGCTGGAGCAGGTCCAGCGTCACCGGGGCTTGTGTTTTGGCGTGATGGCTGGCGAGGATAGCCTGGAAAGCCAGCGCTGGAATGTGGAAGCCCAAGTTGAATGCCTGCTGGAGGCTATTGCCGTCCATGAGGCGAGTCTGTTCTGGTACACCGCCTGGCACCCAGTGCTGCCTCTCTGGCAGCAGATAGGTGCTGAACGCCAGCAGCATGCCTCAGCCGAGGCGGTATTGCAGCTGCACCACCGCATGGCCGATCAGCTCATTAATACCATCGAAGCGTTGGGTGACCGGCATGATCTGGTGTGCCTGGGTACGCTGGCACCACAGCCGCAGGGCATGTGGCTGGAGCTGCTGAAGAATACCGAATTGCTCGGTCGCGCCCGGGCGGTTGGCACCGGCATAGCAGCCCGCCGGCAGAACAGTGCATTACAACACCAGGAATTGCAGCGCCTGCGCGAGCAGATCAATGCCCAGTGCTACCACCCGTTGGCGCGCCTGTGTACCGAGCCGCTGCTGCGCCTGGCAATGGACAAGCCGGTAAGGGCTGCCGAAGACAGTCTGGACAATCTGTTACAGGCGGTTGACCGCCTGCTCGAAAACCGCCCCGCCCCGGGCATGCCCTCGAATGACTATTTCAGTATTGCTACCCAGGCCATCAGCGCCGAGCTGGCTATCGTCGACCTGCTACTGGGCCGGCTGCAGGCGCCTGGGGCGCTGGCGTTCAAGTAGCGCGCATTTGATGGTTGCTCAGAGTGGCCCTACGCCGCGGATCCGCGCTGCCATATCGGCAGCGTAAAGGTCGGTCATCCCCGCGATGAAGTCGATCACGCGCATATAACTGCGATACAGATCCCAGCCGGGCTTGGGGGCATTGTTGCCCATCAGATCCAGAATGCGCTGGTGCTTGAAGCTCAGGTGCAGGCCGGCGTGCTGCTCATTGACTGCACCACAGAAGGCGTCCAGCAAGGTTTCCAGCGTGCTGTAAGCACCAATCTCATGCAGCGTCTTGCGTTTGTCCTGGAAGATCCGCTCACGCGCCATGTTCTTGGCCGTGAGTACGCAGCGCCGGGCATTCTCGTGCATATGCTCGACCAGATCGCCCTTGAGATCCCCGGCCAGTAACGCATCCTGCTGGTTGATAAAGGCCTCGGCAGCGGCGTTGACCAGGTGCTCGATGGCTTTGCCTCGCAGGATTGCCAGTTTACGCCGGGTCGAATCCTGAGGGCCGAGCAGCCGATAGGTTTCCGGCAGATCATCACCAACCAGTTGCAGCAGCACCTCTTCGACCTCGGCATAGTCGAGCAACTCCATTTCCATGCCGTCTTCCAGGTCGATCAGCCCATAGCAGATATCGTCAGCCGCTTCGACCAGATACACCAGCGGATGCCGGGCCCAGCACTGATCAGCCTGCAGCGGCAGACCGAGTTTTTCGGCAATCTGCTCGAGTAACGGAAACTCGGCCTGATAGCAGCCGAACTTGTGCTTCTTGTAGCCTTGGCTATCGGCATGCCGCGCGGTCCAGGGGTATTTGAGATAAGCCCCGAGCGTAGCGTAGGTCAACCGCATGCCGCCTTCGAACTGGTGGTATTCCAGCTCGGTGAGAACGCGAAAGCCCTGGGCGTTGCCCTCGAAGCTGAGAAAGTCCAGCCGTTGGGCGTCGGTCAATGGCGCCAGCCAGCCGCGCTGGTTGGCCTGGTGAAACCAGTGGCGGATAGCGTCTTCGCCAGAGTGACCATAGGGTGGATTGCCAATATCATGCGCCAGACAAGCGGCCTGGACGATCACGCCAATGTCTGCCGGCTCACACCAGTCAGGTAATTGGTCGCGGAGCATTTCCGCCACGCGCATACCGAGGGAGCGGCCCACGCAGCCGACTTCCAGACTATGGGTCAAGCGGGTATGAATATGGTCGTTGCTGGACACGGGATGCACCTGGGTCTTCTTGCCCAGACGCCGGAATGCCCCGGAAAAAATGACCCGGTCATGATCCTTGTGAAAAGGGGTGCGGCCCAGCTCGTCGGAACCGGCAACCGGTTTGCCCAGGCGCTCGCGGCACAGCAGTGTTTCCCAATCCATATCGTGTCTCCGTAATTTGTCGGCAGTATGTTGCATGGCGTCGCCACTGCCAAGCCGGCGGGTTACACTAGGCGCCTGATTCCCCAGTGCGACTACCCTCTGATGCGAACTGACCCACAACTTGTTCTGTACGGCACCCAAGCCTGCCATTTGTGCGAGGAGGCCAGTAGCTTGCTGGCTTTGCTCCAGGGTAATGGCGTGGAGGTGCGCGAGCAGGATATTACCGACAGCGACCAGTTGATGGCGCTATATCAGTTACGCATACCGGTGTTGCGCCGCCAAGACACCGGCGCCGAACTGGACTGGCCATTCAACTTGGCGCAGTTGATGGCCTGGCTGGATGACTTATTGGCCGAGGAGGGCTGAATCATGGCGCAGATCGCACGACCCTTCTGGCAACGCAAAACGCTGGAAGACATGGATTTGCAGGAATGGGAGTCGCTGTGTGATGGCTGTGGTTTATGTTGCCTGCAGAAGCTGGAAGATGAAGATGATCCCAGCGCCATCTACTACACGCGTGTTGCCTGTAAATTGCTGGACCTGAACACCTGCCAGTGCAGCAACTACGCCCAGCGCCGTGAGTTCGTCCCTGATTGCATTCAGCTCACGCCCACCGATGCCGCTGGCTTTGCCTGGCTACCGCCCACCTGTGGTTATCGGCTGGTGGCTGAGGGCAAGGATTTGCCCATCTGGCATCATCTGGTCTGTGGTGACCGCAAGGCGGTGCATGCGGCGGGCATCTCCCAGGCCGGCCGCATGCTCGCCGAGAATGCAGTGCCCGAGGATGATTGGGAAGATCAGATTATTTTCAGGGTAGGATAAGCGCAGCGTACTCCCGCGCAGCTATACGCAGCGCGGGAGTCACGATAAAAGCTACTGGCTTATCTGGAACTCGCGCAGCTTGGTATACAGGTAACGCACCTGGTCATACTCGAAAGGGCTATCCAACGCGCCGTATCGGAAGCCATTTTTATACCGTAAATCAACTGCATACAAGCCATAGCTCCAAGGATTCTGATTCATTATCTGGCGGTTGTTCAAGTAGGCTGCGGCATCCTCGAGTGACCAGTCAACTGCCCGGCCAGTGGCATCACGCAGCGACGATGGGCCGAGGAAAGGCAATACCAGGTAGGGTCCCGGCGGCACGCCGTATACGCCCAGCGTCTGGCCGAAGTCCTCTGATTCCTGCGGCAAGCCCATGGCCTTGGCCACGTCGAACAAGCCCACTACACCCAGCGTGGTATTGAACAGCAGGCGAGCGGTGGTACGCATACTGCGTTGCGCCTTGCCCTGCAGAATACTGTTGCCCAGATTGGGTATGTCCGCGAGGTTGGAAAACACATTGGACACGCCCGTGCGCACAAACTTCGGCGTGGCCCATTCGTAGGTGCGCACTACCGGCAGGTAGACCAGGTCATCAAACTGGCCATTGAAGCGATACACGCGGCGGTTGAAGCCCTCGATCGGGTCCTGGACGTTCAGTGCTCGCAAGCTGGACCGCTCGAACTGGTACTGGCTGGCGTAGGGGTCTATGTCCAGATCAGTAAAGGGGTCGCGGTATTCGGGTATGGCGTTTGCTGTGGAGAGCGCCTGGCGGGTGGTCTCGGGCGTGCTTTGAGCGTGCGCCTGGGCGGCAAGCAGCGCCAGGCAAAGGCTGATGGTGATTCTATACATTAGCGTGTTCCCTCAAGAAAGCTCAGCATCCGTGCGGTGACGTCAACATGCTGCAAATTGCCGCCGTGACCGCCGCGGGGGAACAGAAAGGCGCGTTCGCCAAACACCTGCGTCAGGTAGGCGTAGTCACCAGCGTCAAGGATGAAATCGTCGGCGTTACTGATAGCGGCCATTTTCGGGTTATCGACAATATGCTCCTCAATGCTGCGCAGGCTGGTTTCATAGGCCATGTCATTGATGGTCTTGTCGATATTGCGATTATTCCATGAAGGCCATAACTGGCTCTGCACATAGCAGTTGAAATCGCAGAACAATGCGCGGCGCAGGTACGGCGTCAAGGAGGTACTGACCTTGATGGTCGCACCTGGAGGCGCATAGCGGCCTGTGCCGTTGATAACGTCAGTCATGAAGTTCAGGTCGGCTGCGGCAAAACGGAACACCGCACCTATCATCAGCGCCAGTTCTTCGTCAGTCAGCGCCTCGTCGGAGGTCTGGATGCTGGTGAACAATCCCGCCTCTACATCGGTACCACCGCTTTGGGCAAAGTGCCGTGAAAGCTTATCGAAGATGTGCTCGTAGAAGCTTTCGGTGTTGCTGACGCCCTTGACCCGGGTGTCTGACAGGGCGTCCAGCCGCTGGATCGAGGAATACAAATCGACCGGCGGATTGAGGAGCAACACCTTGGTAAAGTTGAATTGACCTAGCGTCTCGTCAAGGTGGCTAACAAAGGCTGCATTGAGTGCGCCAAGGCTGAAACCCGCCATGCGGTACTCGGTGATCTCGATGCCGCGCTTGTCGCGGGCATTTTCAACCGCCAGGGACATGGCCGTGTGCAGATCACGTGCGTCTTCACGACCCAGGCCGGGCAAACCAGTACTGGAGGCGGCCGCAATAAAGTCGTGGTTGGTGGGCGATGAGATCATGATCACATGCATGCCGGCCTGCCAGAATAGCGCCTTCAGATAGTCCAGACGTGGGCTGTCAAAACCCGAGCCCGTGCCTGCGATCAGGAAAATCAGCGGTGCCGGTTTGTTCTGATAGGCCAGCCGATAATGCAGATCGCGGTAGCGGTCCAGAGCAGGGGGTAAGCTACGATCAGGCAACACCCGGACCGACAGGTCGGTCTGGCGTACGTCCACATCATCTGGCACCGGGGCGCGCAATGGCACAGGGGTGCCACCGATGGTGGACATGAAGGCGTTGATATCAGGGTAGCTGAAGTCATCGTGCTGTTGGGCCTGGGCCAATGTGGCGAACAGGCTGAGAATCAGGGCAAAGATATAGTGGGGCATAGAGGTTTCCAGTTGACTTCAGTGACTATACCCGAATATCACGAATAAAGTTCCTGAAGCACCTCAGAAATAACCTTGCATTGAATGCTTTTTATTGCCAATGCCCGTTCACAAGCCGACTTTGCTATGCATGTGCTTCAAGCGCGCAACACCGGTGCTATCAGGCCGGCTTGGCGCTTCTGCTCGATGCGTTTCCAGACCTTTTCGTGGAAGTGAAAGGCCACCGTATTGATGGCTGGTTCAACCAGCGCGACGGCGCCGCCTAATACCAGGCTGCCAGTCATCAAATACACCACAGCAAACGCCACGGTGAAGTGCATGATAGCGAAAGTAGTGGTTTTGACCATGTGACACCTCAAATCATAAATGGGAATCATTCCCGATGAATTGAGTGTAGGAGAGGCTGATCAATAGAGAAAACAGATTTAAACAATAGCAGTGATTGTTTCGCTCAATCACTGCTTATGGGCTGAGTTGTCAGCGCCTGGCAGCGCTTGCTGTTAAACGTCGAAATCGAAGTCCAGCAACTGCCTTTGCAGGCGCCGTTCTTCCAGATAGTTATCGATCAATCTACGCTTGGTCAGATTGGCTTTGGAATTGGCCGCTGAATCGGTATCAGGTGCCTCTTCTTCTTCCACAAAGTCATCGTCGTCCAGTTCTATTTCCGCTTTTGCTTTGGCCATGACTCAACTCCACTATGAAGATGCCATTTGCGCACCTTATAACGGTCAATCGAATTTAGCGGAAATAGATTTTTTCAATCAAAAAGGTGGGATTTATACAAGAGCGTTTCAGTTGCTGGTTTTGAACTTGTAATCACACAGGTCTTCGATACGGCAACTACCGCATTGCGGGGTGCGCGCCTTGCACACGTAGCGGCCATGCAGAATGAGCCAGTGGTGAGCATCGACCAGATATTCCTTCGGCACATGCCGCATCAGTTGCCGCTCGACCTCCAGTACATTCTTGCCAGGGGCGATGCCGGTGCGGTTACTCACGCGGAATATGTGCGTATCTACAGCCATGGCGGCGTGGCCAAATGCGGTATTGAGAACCACGTTGGCGGTCTTGCGGCCGACGCCGGGTAGCGCCTCAAGTGCTTCGCGGTTGTCCGGTACCTGGCTGCCGTGCAGCTCCACCAGCATGCGGCAGGTTTCGATCACATTGCGCGCCTTACTGTTATACAGGCCGATGGTCTTGATGTATTCGCTCAGACCCTCGACACCCAGTGCGTAGATCGCCTCGGGGGTGTTGGCGACCGGGTAGAGCTTGGCGGTGGCCTTGTTGACGCCCACGTCTGTGGCCTGCGCAGAGAGGATCACCGCAATCAGCAGCTCGAAAGGGTTGCTATAGGCCAGTTCGGTGGTGGGTGTGGGATTGTCTTCCCGCAGCCGGCGGAAAATTTCTTCGCGCTTTTGTTTGTTCATGGGTAGTGGATGTCTTGTGTCTGGTTGATATGTTTTTTCGTGGCAAGTGCCTAAGGTGCTGAGAGCAGGTCGGCGCAGATAATTCGGGCTAACCTTTTGTGATGTTCAGGCTTGGTCTTCCCCGGCTTGGATTCCCGCCTTCGCGGGAATGACGGGGTGTGGGGCGAGTTTCCATATTATCCTCACGAAGGCCGGAATCCAGGCGCACTCGCAAAATCCCTACGCCCCCAAAGCCCTCGTACAAAACACTCCGTCATTCCCGCGAACGCGCACTGCTGTCCGGAATAAATTTTGGGGGCTTAACTGGAAGGGTTGCAGCCGCTGAGTCTGAAGGGTAAAACCCGTTGATGCGACTCAACAACTCAGCGGATGCAACATGTATACAAA
>Ga0163216_100489_pt1 | contig 61158 bp, 56 predicted proteins | sample SynspAceP_FD_167610 | JGI IMG/M metagenome (GOLD analysis project Ga0163216, IMG submission 167610) | Saline lake microbial communities from Ace Lake in Antarctica - Synechococcus sp. Ace-P (Illumina Assembly) | ecosystem: Environmental > Aquatic > Non-marine Saline and Alkaline > Saline ...
GGCACCGAGTACCTCGGACTAACAATGCCAACCCTGCGTCGCTGCGCTCCGACTGCCTGTCCGAATGAGCGTGGAACAGTTGTCCGGATCAGCGTGGGCTGAGTGTCCGAATGGCGTGGAATCCGCACTCGGCTTTGTTTGCTCGAAACAGCGCGTCAAAATGCTCAAGGGCTATCCTGGCATCTTGCGCGTATCGCTGGCCGAAGGCGGTGATACTTACCTGGCGCGTATTACGATGAAACAGCGGCTCCCCTAGCTCAATCTCCAAGCCCTGAATAGCACGGGTTACGCCTTGTGGCGAAATACCCAGACGTATCGCGGCCTCACGAAAGCTCCGGGCTTCGGCCGCTACGCAAAAGATTCTGACCATTTCAATGCGATTAAGCATAGGTTGTACTCATTCATTAATTCCAGATTATGGAATAGCCTAATCCAGATATTTCCATTTATTAAGATAATTTTTCACTCTACTGTGAGCTCATATCCAAGCCATAACGGCATGGTGAGATTCAAGTTCAGCAGATGAGGGTTTTAACATGAGCAATAATATTTCCGGAAAGGTTGTTGTGATCACGGGCGCCAGCAGTGGATTGGGTGAGAGTACGGCACGGCATCTATCCAGCCTTGGCGCACGCGTGGTGCTTGGCGCGCGGCGCAAGGACAAGCTTGATGCACTGGTCGCTGATTTAGTAAGCGCCGGTGGTGAGGCCGTCGCCTATCAAACTGACGTTACCTCCCAAACGGAGGTCAACGCTTTGATTCAGGGTGCTCTGAAGACCTTTGGACGCATCGATGTGCTGGTCAACAATGCCGGTCTGATGGCAAACGCTCCGCTTAGCGAAGGGCGCGTGGACGAGTGGGACCGCATGATCGACATTAATATCAAGGGCCTCCTCTATGGCATTGCGGCAGCGCTGCCGGTATTCCAGGAGCAGAACAGCGGCCACTTCATCAACATCGGCTCGGTGGCGGGTCTGAAGGTCTTTAGCCCCGGCGGCACTGTCTACAGCGGTACCAAGTTCGCGGTGCGGGCGATCTCCGAAGGTTTGCGTCATGAAGTTGGTGGCAGTATTCGTACCACCACCATTGAGCCCGGCGCAGTGGACTCTGAACTGAAGTTCGGTAGTTCGCATCAGCAGACCAGCGATTTCGTGGTGGACTTCTACAAGCAAGCGATCCCTGCGGCTTCCGTCGCCCGGGCCATCGCCTTCGCCATCGAACAACCAGCGGATGTGGATATTAACGAGATCGTGCTGCGGCCAACTGTTCAGGATTTCTGATCCATCGCCGAGAACCTGTAGCCTGGGCTGCAGGCTTCCGGCTATTCGCGTCCTGATTGAATTGAGCAGGCGTGAAGATCAATGGGGTCAGAGTGATTGATTATTCATGTGTTGATCTTCTCCGAGCAGAAAGTCAGAGCCGTTGCCGACAGCGATTCACATAGCTACAAAGAGGGCGGATAAAGCCGTCGTTTGTTAAGATCTCGCCCCCAATAAAGCTTTAAGGCGCTACGCATGCTGCGGTTAGTTTTATTACGCGATCATCTGGAGTACAGCAATACGTTTGCGCAATGGGTGCATCAGCAGTTTGCCTACGAATACAGTGAGCAGCCGCTCGCTGATTGGCAGAGAGAGTTTAGCGAAGGGCAGGGCAATGGGGATTGGCAAACCCTGATCGCCTTGGAAGATGGCCAGCTATTAGGTGGGGCAGCTCTGGCCAAAGACGATTTGTCTGATCGCCCAGAACTGGGGCCCTGGCTTGCATGCGTGCTTGTCGCACCACATGCCCGCCAGCGAGGCCTGGCCGAGCGGCTGATTGCCGGCGTTTGCTCTCGCGCTAAAGCCAAGGGCCATGAGCGACTGTATTTGCATACGCATGATCGTGATGATTATTACGCGAAGCGCGGATGGGAATATGTAGAGCCTTTCCATGCCTGGGGCAAGGAGCACTGGTTGATGGAACGAGCGCTCTAGTCCCGCAAGGTATTCTCATCGATCATCAGCTGCGACACCTGCAAAAATCCCTTTCAGCAATCTACCAGCGTCGCCCAGAACTCTTCCGCCGAACGGCTGATAGGACCCGCTGGACGAGTGAGGTGAATTTCCAGGGGGATATCCCAGCTCTCAGCGAGCGCTCGTACAAGACGCCCGTCGGCGACTTCCTGCTCAGTCAGGCTGCCTGGTAGCCAGGCAATACCTTTGTTTTCCAGCGCCATGGACATCAGCACCGCTGCGAGATGGCTGCTGAATAGGGGCTTGAGCTGCGGGTAAGCTTCCTTGCCGTGCAATCGATGCGCAACGATGCGCCCCAGCCCGGATTCATGGGTATAAGCCAGATAAGGCAATGCGGCTGCGGAGGCGTCGAAGTTGGCGGAAGCACCCGCCAGAGGGATGAGCACGTCCTCGCCCACCTTCTTGCTGATGAACTGATCAGGGGGCAGCAAGGGTGGAACGTCCGGGTGCCTGTGGCAGAGCAGGAACTGAACCTGGCCATGGATCAGCATTTGCTCACAGACGGCCATGCTATCCGAGTGCAGTTGCACAGCCTCAATGGGGGCGCCTTTTTCTGCGCTGCGCAGCCATTTTGGAAAGAACGTGAAGGACAGGGAGTGAGTCGCGGCGAAGTGCAGTGACCTGGCGGCCAATCCGGCCACCTCCTGGGCCTCATTACGCATACTGTACAAACGCCTGGCAGCCTCCTGAGCGCTGGGCAGGATTTGCCTGCCTGCGTCGGTCAGGGTTGCGCCTTGAGGCGTGCGAACGAACAGTTGCACCCCCATCCAGTTCTCCAACGAGCGCACTCTGCGACTAAATGCGGGCTGCGTAACGTGCCGAGCTTCAGCCGCGCGAACAAAGCTGCCGTACTCGGCAAGCGCTGAAAGGTCTTCGAGCCACACGAGTTCCAAGGGCCATGCCTCCTGTGCATAGGGTCCGGCATTAATAGCATTGGGCGGGTGACAGCGCAAAGCCTAATCTTGGCGCCAACACCAACAGAGGAACCCGTCATGCGTATCGTCGACATCCGTGAAAAAACCGTTTCTATCGCCTCCCCAATTGCCAACGCCTACATCGATTTTTCCAAAATGACCTGCTCGGTAGTGGCTGTCATTACGGATGTGATGCGCGATGGAAAGCCTGTTATCGGCTACGGCTTCAACTCAAACGGCCGCTACGGTCAAGGCGCGCTGATGCGTGATCGTTTCCTGGCGCGTGTCATGGAAGCCGGTCCGGAAACTCTCATCGATCATGACCACAACAACCTGGACCCGTTTGCCATCTGGAAGACGCTGATGACCAACGAGAAGCCGGGTGGCCACGGCGAACGTTCAGTCGCGGTAGGCACCATCGACATGGCTATATGGGATGCTGTGGCCAAGATTGAAGGCAAGCCATTGTATCGCCTGCTGGCCGACCGTTATCGCGGTGGCGTGGCGGATGACAAGGTGTGGGTCTACGCCGCTGGCGGTTATTACTACCCTGGCAAAGACCAGACCAAGCTCAAGCTGGAAATGCAGAGCTATCTGGATCGGGGTTACGACGTGGTCAAGATGAAGATTGGCGCAACGTCTCTGGATGAAGATATCCGCCGCATCGAAGCGGTACTTGAAGTGGTAGGCGATGGTCGTCGGCTGGCCGTGGATGCAAATGGTCGTTTTGATCTGGAGACCGGTATTGCCTACGCCGAGGCGATCAAGAAGTACGAGCTTTTCTGGTACGAAGAGGTCGGCGATCCGTTGGACTACGCACTGCAGGCTGAGCTCGCAAACCACTATGAACTTCCCATGGCGACGGGTGAAAACCTGTTCTCTCATCAGGACGCTCGTAACTTGCTGCGCCATGGTGGTATGCGACCTGATCGCGACTACCTGCAGTTCGACTGCGCACTTTCGTACGGATTGGTGGAGTACATGCGTACGCTGAAGGTGATGGAAGAGATGGGCTGGTTGTCGCGTCGCGTCGTGCCGCACGGCGGCCATCAAATGTCCCTGAATATTGCCGCAGGCCTGCACCTGGGTGGCAATGAATCCTATCCAGACGTATTCCAGCCATTCGGTGGGTTCGCTGATGGGATTAAAGTAGAAAACAGCTACGTGGGTCTGCCGGATATTCCTGGTGTCGGCTTTGAAGCCAAGTCTGCCTTGTACGCGGTTATGCGTGAGTTGGGCGAAGGTTGAAAGCCGCGGACTCTGGCCTCTGCGTTAGAGGCCAGTTGCATCTGGCCAACAAGGCGCAACCGATCAAATCTGTAGTTGAGGAAGATCAATGGTGCCAGAGTCATTGATTCCCGCACTATCGTGGCATCATTGTGTTCCTACCCACTGGCCTACATTGCAGACACCAGGATATCGGTTTTCCATCTTGATTTGCTGGTAACTCGGCAGCCATAGCCGTTGAAGCTGCTTTGCTTGACTGCTTTCGATGCCACCCCGAGCGAACGTCTCAGCCACCCGGTTGCCAGGACTCGCCCTCCTGAAAGTATGTCGCTTACCAGGGACTGCATGGCGTCGTTGCAGTTGAGGTTTGCGGTGATTAGTTGTTCCACCACAGAAACCGTCTCCTCGGTGAACCCGGATTTCGCTGCCGAGATAGCAGCGTCCTCACCAATAAAGGCAGTAATCAGGGAGTGTAATTTTTCCTTCTCCTGCTCATTTAATTGCATCGTTGCCTCCTTGCAGGATCGCAATCAAGTCCGACTGGCTAAAGCCCCTTGAGGTGATGTGTAGCAGGTGTTCGTCCTGCTGATGCTGCACCACAATGGCTTCGCAACGATCAGCACACGCAAAATAGACTGTTGCGTCATTGATCGTGATTTGTTCAAAAGCTGGGTGTCCCAAGCTTGCTCTAAGCTCATCCAGAGATCGTGTGAATTTTTCTGCCTCTTGCTGATCAAGGGTTTCGGTATCTTTTAGCCCAAACAGGTAGAGCGGATAGTCCGCCAGTTCAAATTCATCCCCCAGGCTTTCCCGTTCTCGGGTGATCAAGGCCCCGGCGAAATGGCGTCCATCGCTGAACTTTATTCCTGGGCCATCGGAGTGGAAGATGGTTGCGCCATCCAGTGACTCAGTAGGGATGCTTACGCTGAAATAGCCACTGAAAAAGATTTTGGTCAGTCCAGTAGCCTGAGCTTCCATACCTGTTATGAGGAGGGCTGCCATGACAGCAGAACGAAATGCCCTTGAAATTATCATGCCTGATCCTTGGACGTGGAGTGCTTAGTAGTTGCAGATGCTATCACCTGTGCCGTCGAGGATGGTTGGTAGGTAATTGGATTGGGATCAGCTTCACGGTTTTTCTATATATCATCAGCAGGGTCACGTTGATTCTGAGACTGATATAGGGGCATAGATTCAAGGTACATATCGAAGTCAGGGCGGACCGGCGAATGCGACACATGTTTGAGCGCTATAAAGAGGCCTAATGCGACGACTCATGTTTCCCTGCTTTGCCGCATGCGGCAAAGCATTGCCCGCTTGCCCACCGAGATCTTCACACAACCCTATTGCAGAGCGGGTTTGCGCGTAAAAACCGGCTGGCCTGATTTATGCATTTTAACGTCAGAGCTTTATTGCAAGCATGAATAAATCGCCAACGCGGCAGGGAGCACACCATGAGCGTTATCAACATTATCACCAACAATCATCAGGCATCGCTGACCGACTCCACTAACAGGAGTCGCAACACCTCTGCAGAGGAATTCCGTCAGGTTATGCAGACAGTTGACGAAGCCAACGCAAGCGCGCAAGCCGAAGTCGAGACCCGCGAAGACGCTGGAAACGGGGTCACTGAAGAATTCAGCCGCTACATGGCCATGTCCGTCGCTGACAAGGTCAAGCACAGCGTGTTGCAGCAAATGGGGTTAAGCGAAGAAGAATATGATGCACTGCCCCCTGAAGAGAAAGCTAAGGTAGACGAGAAGATCGCCGAGCGCATCGCCGACATGAACAGCACCACACAGACTATCAGCGCCGAGCAGCTTCAACGTGAGGCTAGCAAACGGATGCGTGACACTCTGGACGGCCAGGACGCAGACAAGAAGAATTCATCACTTTTTGATATCACCTGATAGCAAGAGATCGGCAAGAGGATCATGGGGTCAGTGATCAATTGGGGCAGAGTCATTGGTGACCCTCCCCAAACGCCCGTTGATCCAAATAGAACAGCCACTCAGCCACCAACGTAGGCTGCCCGTCCTCCAGCTCAAGCTGCACCTGCTGCTTGAGCAACAAGCCTCCGTTCGGTTTTTGCACCAGCCCACACGCGCCCGAAATTTCGCCCCAACCGGCATCTGGCCGACAAAGCGCAACCGATCAAATCCGTAGTTGAGGGCGAAGTTCTTGTCGATGACTGGCCGGGCTTTCATGGCTTGGGCGTGCAGCTTGATCAGGTGTGAGACCTGCAGGAATCCCTGGACGATGGTGCCGCCATAGGCGGGGTCCTGGGCGGCGCGTTCCGGGTCCAGGTGGACCCATTCACCTTCGCCGTCGCCGGTGAGCGCGGCGTATTCGTTAACCATGGCCTGGGTGATTACATGCGAGTCGGAAAGGTGTTCCTGGCCATTGAGCACAGACGCTTCAAAATCGCTGCGTAGTTTGTTCATGTGTGCCTCGTGCTTTTCAGCCATCATGCCAACCCAGGTTTGATCCGGTTCTGCTGCCACACCATGGCGACCAGCACGGCAGATGCCAGGCCACCAATCAATGTGGTCATCAGCCCTGGGAAGCTGAAGGCGAAGCCGGCTGCGACCATCGGCAAGCGTTGCCAGGTTTTGACCAGGCCTGCGCCCAATAGGTAGCCCTCAAGCCCGCCAGAGATCAGCATGATGCCGGCGATGATGGATGGCAGCACGTAAACCAGCGGTGTCAGGTCGCCTTGCAACAGCAGGGCAGGCTGGAACAGGAAGAACAGCGGTACAAAGTAGATCACGATGCCCAGGCGCATGGCGGTAATCGAGGTTTTCATCGGTTTGGCCCCGGCGATGGTGCCAGCGAGAAACGCGGCGGCACCGACTGGCGGGGTTATAGCCGAGAGCATGGCGTAGTAGACGATAAAGAAGTGCACGGCGATGGTGTTCAGCCCGCCCACTTCAATGATCGCCGGGGCCAGGGTGACGGCCAGAAAGATATAGGCAACGATGGCCAGCCCAGCCATGCCCATGATGAAACAGGCGATGATGCCGAACAGGATCACCATAAAGACGTTGTCGCCACCCAGCCCCACCAGACCGGAGGTGACCGAGCCGGTGACGCCGGTAATGGTCAGTGCGCTGACCACAAAGGCGATGGGCAGGATGATGGCGGCCGTCTGAGTCACGAGCACGCCGATCTGCCGTAGGGCGCTGAACAGGCGCGCTGGTGTGAGGCGTGTTTCCTTGCGCAGGAACGACAAGCCGATCATCAGGATGCAGGCATACCAGGGCGTGTAGTACTCCCAGCGCATGTACAGCAGACCCCACATCAGAAACACCATCACGAAAAGGAAAGGCCAGCCGCTCTTCAGCACCTTGCGGGTGGAGGGCAGATCTTCCTTCGGCATGCCTTTGATGCCGGTGCGCGCGGCGTATGCATCGACCTGCAGAATCAGGCCGAAATAGAACAGCAGCGAAGGCAGGATCGCAGCGATCATGATAACGGCATAATCGACGCCGATGGTGATGGCCATGACGAAGGCGATGGCGCCCATAACCGGGGGCATGACCACGCCGCCAGTGGAAGCGCAGGCCTCGATCGCACCAGCATAGTGGGACGGATAGCCGGCTTTTTTCATGGTCGGAATGGTGATGGAACCGGTGCCGGCGATATTGGAAAAGATCGAGCCAGACAGGCTGCCCATAAAGGCGCTGGCCACTACCGCGACCTTGGCCGGGCCACCGCGATAACGGCCGAAGCTGGCGTTGGCCAGATCGATAAAGAAGGTGCCAGCCCCGGTCGCCAACAGAATGCCGGCAAACACCAGAAACCCGAGAATGATCTCGGCAACGATCTTGGTGGTGATGCCCATCATGCCTTCGGCGCGGAAGATGTAAGACTCCAGCATGTGGCCGAACTCATAGGGCACGCCCATGATGGGGCCGGGGAAAAAATTCGCGGCGAGTGGGTAAAGCCCGATCAGCACCACCACCAGCAGGAAGGGCAGGCCGCCACTGCGCCGGGCCAGCTCCATCATCAATAGCCAGACCACAATGCCCAGAGTGAGATGGCTCCAGCCGGCCTGAACCATTTCCCAGGCGTTGGTGGCAAAGTAAAAGCTCACTGCGAATATGACGATAGCCGCTACCACGTCATACAACGGGACCTTGGTCTGGCCAGCCTTGGCGGGCAGCGCCAGAAACGCGGCGGCGGCAAAGAAGCCGATAAAGATCCAGTAGTACTCACCTTCGAGCATACGCCGGCCGCCCCAGGTGAGGCCGAAGAGATAGGCTATGCCGGTGAGCAGCCCGCAGACGCTGAGCACGACAAAGGTGATGCTCTGCCACGAATACGCCTCGCCAAGCCGCGTGATCTCGTTAGCCGGTTCAATGTGCTCAGCAATGACGGTCTCGGTTTTCATGGCAATCCTTTTTATGAAGCGCTGGTTTATTAAATACGGGTACGAAAGCCTTCCAGCCCTTGCGAATGCTTTTCCACGATGGCCATAAAGGCTTCGTTATTTCTGCTCGGCTGGATGCCTTTTTCCTGGGCTTCTGCCAGGGCCGCTTGCCTTGCAGCGATCCAGCTGTCCATTTTCTCGATGGCTTCCTGGTTCCATTGATCGTCTTCTTCAGTCCAGGCGCCTATCTCTTTCAAATAGCGAACAGTGCCTTCATGAATGGGCAGCGGGGAGCGGTCCAGGTAGTCCCTGAACACCTCCAGGCTCATACGCGTAGACAGGGGGTGGGAGCCTTTGTATTTGTCGAAGGACTGGTGAAACCACTTGGCCAGGGTGTAGGCCAGCTCTTCATCAAGATCGGCTGGTGCGGCGTAAAGGAAGTTGGAGGCGAGACCGTCGACGCCTCTGGCGCTGGCAACGCCCATGTTGATTGTGCCCGGGACGGCCATGGGGCTGTGCTCGAGGAAGCCTTGCCATCCCGCTTCGTCATCCAGGTCCATGGAGAGCCAGCGAATACCACCTGGCGCACCTTCCATCTCTGCCAATACCGAGCTGACGGTCGCGCAGTAGGCTACGTCGGCCCTGCCTTCTATAACGGAACGGCAGTTCTCGACGTAGCTACTGGCCGCGATATAGTTGAAGCGTGCTGTACCTTCTTCCGGCGTCATGCCCAGATAGGCCGGCAGCCCTTCCCTGACGGTAATCATCATCGGGATCGAGAATTGCCCTTGGGCAACTCGTAGGCCGGCGCGGTTGAGGTCGTCCATGGTATGCAGGTCGGAATCGCCCGACACGACAAAGGTCCAGGGGGTATCGTTGTGGTGCCAGATGACGCGTTGCGGGACCGGCATCATGGTCGCGTAATGGCCGATGCCCTGGATCTGAAAGCGCATTTCTGCGGCAGAGACGGAGCTCAGCGCCAGATCGCGCCGCTCGGTAAGGCGGCGATGGCGCTGGATTTCGCTGTCTTCGGGTACCACACGGACGTTGGAGCCCAGGTCCTGCTGCAGCAGAGGCCCCCAACCATTGGTTGAAGCAAAACTGCCGCTGGATGTGCCGGGGGTGCCGATGACCAGCAGGTGCGGCATGGCGTATGCACTGCGATTGGCATCGGTATCTGCCACGCTGCCACTGGCCAGCGCCAGCACGCCCGCGCCCAACAGATACTTCAGCGATGTGATCTTCATCAGCGCTTTCTCCGAACTTGTTATTTTTATCGTGATAACTCGTCCGCATTCCTCTCTGGGGCGGTTGAAATCAAACTAAAGTCGTAGTCCTACTGTGTCAAGAAAGCCGGGCAACCATGCCGGTTGGGGAAAAGACTCGATTCACAGGGTGAATGGCTGCTTCTGCAGAACCTCGATTTGATATCTTGGTGACATCTGCCCGCCGAATGCGCGACCCTTATCCATTGGCTCGACGCTGAGCTTACTGCGCGGGCGCAGCACCTACTGGAAACCACAGACATGCCGATTCATTGCATTGCCTCTGATCGTAACGAGGCGCCATGACCTCTTTGCTGTTACTCGCTTTGGTGCCTATCGCCATTCTCATCGCCATGGGCACCTGGCTGCGTCAATCCGGTTTTTTGCAGGAGTCGTTCTGGCCGCAGGCTGAGAAACTGGGCTATTACGTGCTGCTGCCGGCGCTGTTCTTTCACAGCCTGGCCACGGCGGAGCTGGGCGATGTGCCGGTGCGCAAGATGATGCTGACGCTGGTGCTGTCCATTCTGGTGGTTGCGGCACTGCTGCTTTTGCTGCGGCCGCTGTTCAAACTGGACGGCCCGGCGTTCACCTCGCTGTTTCAGGGCGGGGTGCGCTTCAATAATTATGTGGGCGTGTCGGCCGCAGCGGGGCTGTTTGGCGCGCAGGGCATTGCGCTGGCGGCGCTGGCCAACGCGGCGATAGTGCCCACCGTCAATGTGCTCTGCGTGCTGGTGTTGGCGCGCTATGGCTCCGCCGGGCGCTTGTCGCTTCTGGCTGTAGTTGGGCAACTGGTGCGTAATCCGTTACTGGTTGCCTGTGTGCTGGGTATGGCCGCGCAGGCGATGGAACTGCGAATCCCTGGGGGAATAGAGCCTGTGCTCAAGGCGCTGGGGCAGGCGTCGTTGCCGCTTGGTCTGCTGTGCGTCGGCGCCGCCTTGAATTTGAATGCCGCCGCTGGCTGGATAAAGCCAATCGGCCTCTCGTCCGTCGCCAAGTTCCTGATCCTGCCGCTGGTAACCCTGGGATTCTGCCATCTGTTCGGCTTGCAAGGGCAGGCGGCCATAGCCGCCATCCTGTTCCAGGCGCTGCCGACTGCGTCATCGTCCTACATATTGGCGCGTCACCTGGGCGGCGACGCGCCTTTGATGGCCGGCATCATCGCAGCGCAGACCCTGATTGCCGCCGTCGCGCTGCCGGTCATGGTGATTACCTTGACGCCCTGGCTTTAGTCATGAATAGCCAGCTCAGCTGTAGCCCACCCAAAACTTAGAGCCAATATGCCCACATCCAGCCAGGATACCCCGCCCCACATGAACCTGACCGAGCTGGCAGAACACCTACCGCCGGGCATCCGTTCGCGGATGCTGAATAACGGCAATGGCCTGGATATGCACATTCTGGAGGCCGGCTTTGAGCAGCCCGGCCGCGAATGTGTGTTGCTGCTGCACGGTTTCCCGGAACTGGCCTATACCTGGCGCAAGGTGATGTTGCCGTTGGCAGCTGCGGGGTATTACGTGGTGGCGCCCGATCAGCGCGGTTATGGGCTGACCGAAGGCGCGGACATTCGATTTGATGGTGATCTCAGCCAGTACCATCTGCTCAATCTGGTACGTGATGCTCTGGGATTGGTGTTTGCGTTGGGCTATAACTCAGTTGCTGCAGTGGTGGGCCATGATATCGGCTCACCGGTTGCCGCTACCTGCGCCCTGAGCCGGCCTGACGTATTTCGCTCAGTGGCGTTGATGAGCGCGCCTTATCCCGGCGCGCCGACGTTTCGCTTTGATGGGAAAAACGCCGCAGCGCAGGTGGCTCGACTGCATCAGGATCTAGCGGCGATGACTCCTTCGCGTTTGCATTACCAACGGTATTTCTGCACACCGCTGGCCAATGACGACATGCTCGATTGCGCCGAGGGGCTGCATGATTTTCTCCGCGCTTATTTCCATATGAAAAGCGCTGACTGGCCCGGCAATACGCCCGCGCCTTTGGCATCAGCCAGTGCGGCTGACCTGGCGAGCATGCCCGAGTATTACGTGATGCAGGCGGGCAAGACCATGCCGGAGACGGTCGCCTCCGAGATGCCGACGCGGGAGCAAGTCAAGGCTTGCCAATGGTTACCCGATGACGAGTTGGCCATGTACGCCCGCATCTTTGCCGAGACCGGATTGCAAGGCGGGCTGCAGTGGTATCGCGCCTTCGCGTCAGCCGCTTCCCAGGCGGAGCTGTTGCTGTTCGCCGGCAAGACCATCAGCGTACCGGCATGCTTTATCGCCGGTGAAAAAGACTGGGGCATCTACCAAAGCCCCGGCGCCTTTGAAGCCATGCAAAGCCGGGCCTGCACTGATCTACGCGGTTGCGATCTATTTCCTGGCGCGGGGCATTGGGTGCAGCAGGAGCAGCCGGAGGTGGTGGTGGAGAAACTGTTGGGGTTTCTGCGCGGGCTGGCGTGAGTCACCTTGCCCGCGCAGGTTGGATGTGGCGCGGATTAGCGCCTGCTACCATTTCTCATGGTAGGGGCGCACTTCGGCGAGAAAGGACCACGCGTCCTTGGGTTGATGGGCCAGATGAAACACTTCCGCTGCAATGCTCTTGGGCTGAATGAAAAAGTCATCCGGGGCTTCGCTGTGCATCTTGCGCGCCCAGGGCACATCAATCACGGCGTCGATCACCAGATAGGCTACATGGATGCCCTTGGGGCCCAGGTCTCTGGCCAGCGACTCGGCTAGGATGCGTTGTGCGGCCTTGGTCGGCGCAAAGCCGGCAAATTTGGGCTTGCCGCGCAATGCCGAGGTGTTGCCCGTGACGATGATCGACCCTTCACCCGCTTCTATCATGCCGGGGGCGACCAGTTGCGCGAGGTGCAGCAGTGCCATGGTATTGACCTCGAAGTTCTTTTGCAGCACGGCAGGGTCGGTCTCCTGGAAGGAGGCGAAAGACCCGCCGACGGCATTGTGCACCACCACTTTCGGTGCGCCGATCTTGTCGATGACCTGTTTGAGCGCCTGGGTATCGGTGACATCACAGGGCATGGCGAAGGCGCCGGGCACCTCTGCTTCAAGCTGCACAAGGCGGTCGACATCACGTGCGACCATTGCCACGCGATAGCCTGCCTCCGCGAAGCGCCGGACCAGTGAGGTACCCACGCCTGGGCCAACCCCAGTGATCAGCGCCAGAGGCTGTTCGGACGATTTGTTCATGAGCTTTGTACTCCTATCCAATATCACTTGCTGGTGGACTCAAGGGGTTTGCGAAACTTCAGCGTCATCCGATCGGTTTCGCCAATGGCTTTGTACTTGTCCTCGTCACCCGAGCGCAGGGAAGGGGGCAGGGACCAGGCGCCATGCGGGTGATCCTTGGTGTCCAGCGGGTTGGCGTTGATTTCGCTGGCGCCTTCGAACACGAAGCCTGCCCGCTCGGCGATCTCCTTGACGTAGGCTTCGGTCACATAAGCGCTGGTACGCATGATCTGCATATCGGCTTCGGGCCGGGCGCGGTGCTCGACGATGCCAAGCACGCCGCCGGGTTTCAGCGCCTGGAAAAACGCAGCGAAATAGTCATCTTCCTGTTCCGCCATGATCCAGTTGTGCACATTGCGGAAGGTCAGCGCCAGATCGACACTCCCCGGGGGCGCAACGCTGATTTCCTTGGGTGGATTGATATGCCGTACCGTCACCCGGCCAAAAATCTCTGGCTGGCGTATCACCCGTTTTTCATACATTTCCAGCACCTTGGGCATGTACGGCATCAGCCCGTCCGGGGAGAAATGCGCGACGTACAAGCGCCCCTTTTCTGCCAGGTAGGGGGCGATGATTTCTGTGTACCAGCCCAGGGCCGGCAGAATTTCCAGCACGGTCATGTCGGGTTTTAGGCCGAAAAAATTCAGCGTTTCGACCGGGTGGCGTGCGTCGTTACGGGCGATGTTCTGCGCGCTTCTATGTGAGCCTACGACCAGGGATTCGAGCGTTGTAACTGTCATCTGTGTATCTCCTGAAGAGAAGCGTTGAGGGATAGTCACTCAGGTATCGGACCTGGCCTTGGACGGGGCCAGCATGGCGTGAACCCTGGCATCGGCGCCGGGGCCGGGGCGCATCAAGATCCTGTCGCGCGGGACAACCTGGCCGGTCTTCGGATCGACCAGGGCGAGGCGTAATTCGTTTTCAGTCTCACGATCAACTACTTCGATGGTGGGCGCGCCATAGCCCGAGGCATCCCAGCGATCCCCCCATTCACGCAGCGCGGTGGTGACTTTCCACAGATCCCGGCCTTTGGCAGTCAGGTGATATTCGTCACGGGGTGGACGCTCGTTGTAGCGCGTCCGCTTGACCACGCCGTGCTCCTCCAGCGACTGCAGCCGCTTGGCCAGGGTGGTGGTGGGGATGCCGCAGCTCTTTCTGAAATCGTCATAGCGCGACAGTCCCAGGCCCAGATCACGGAGCAACAGCAGGGTCCAGCGATCACCGATGATTTCCAGCGCGCCCGCCACCGAGCAGCGCATGCCTGCAAAGGATTTGGTTTTCATTTGACATTCCTTTAGTAGCTCTTATGATGAGAGTTACAAGTTCCGGCGTCGTTGTCAAGGTGCTGGATAAGTAGAAATCGTGAGGCGCTAACTGGCTATATCCAGCTTCTTGCGGCCTCACATTTGATTTGGCTGAGATTTCGCTGAGGAGTGCAGATATGAACTTGAACGATACCAACCCCGATGCCACCGGGCTGGAGCAGCTGCAGACATTATTGGCCTCCGGCAAGGGCGCGCCGATTGGCCAGACGCTCAAGTTCCGCCTGGTGGAGATCGCCGAGGGTCACGCCGTGTTTGAAGCTGAACCGGGTATACATGCCTATAACCCGATTGGCAGCGTGCACGGCGGATTCGCCGCAACGCTGCTGGATAGCGCGCTGGGCTGTGCAGTGCACTCCAGACTCAAGGCTGATCAGATCCATACCACGCTGGAATTGAAAGTGGCCTATCACCGCGCAATCACGGTGGAGACAGGCACAATAAGAGCGATTGGTTCGGTGATGACTATGGGTCGACGAACGGCGTATGCCGAAGGCCGGATCGTTGATGCAAATGACCGATTGCTGGCCTCTGCGACCTCGACCTTGCTGTTGATGGACAGACCGTCCTAAGCTTCATGTTTTGCGAATGAGACTCTATGACCGAGCACATAAAGACCCACGGAACTTCGCTGCGCGATGACCAACTGATCGATGTTTACCAGGCATATCAGGCCGAGCCATCGCCCTGGACCGCAATTACCGATCAGGTCATGGGCGGCGTTTCCACCGCTGAAGTGAGGCAGGGCGAGCGCCATGGCTCGGCCTGTACCTGTCTTTCCGGCCGCACCAGCCTGGAGAACAACGGCGGCTTTGTGCAGATGAAGCTTGATATCCAGCCAAGCTGGCAGTGTGGCGATTACGCGGGGTTCTTTATCGAGCTGTGCGGCCCGGCGCACGAGTACAACCTGAACGTCAAATCCACCCAGTTGACCAAGCCCTGGCAATCCTTCCGCTGCACCGTGAATGTGCAGCCGGAATGGGCTCGGTTTGTGGTGCCCTATACGCAGTTGCAGTTGCAGCCGCACCGCACGGACCTTGAGCTGGACCCCGCGACGATCCGCAGCATTGCCGTGATCGCCATCGGCGAGGCGTTTGATGTGGATGTATGCGTTCGGCGGTTTGGGTTCTATCAGTAGCCAGTCTGACCCGCCCGGGTTTGAATAAATTGCATCTATCGTCAATACACTTGTCACACGCGCAGGCCATTAGGGCCATGAACGTGTCACAAGAGGAGATGTGGTTTAGCCCATGATTGATTGGATAGAAACAAACCAGGCGGTTTTGAATGTGGGTGTTGGCGTCGCTACTCTGCTCGTTTGGGTAATTTACGCGCAGTTGCTGTATTCCGGCTTTCGCCGTCAGCGCACGCCCAGGTTGCTGATCAACCGAGGTAAAGAAAAAGACCTGGATGCGCTGTGCATCATCAGCAACATGAGCCAGGAAGCCATCTACGTAGAGTATATTCTCGCCACCCTCAGGACTTCGCATGGCGATGTGATCATGGATGTAACGGACTTTGAGCAGGCTCCCACTGAGGAACATGACGACCAGGACGACGTGCAGCAGCCTGTGGCGGCTTCACCGTCGAGTATACGTGAAAGCACCCGTCAGGGACCGCTGCTGTCGGGTGAGTTCATGCATATTGGTACTTTCAGGGAAGTGCTTGGGCGCATTGCCAGGCAAGCTGGGATTCCGATGCAAAATAATCGGCCAAAAGGGGATATCCTCTTCAAGTGCCTGACGATCGAGCTAATCGCTCTCTATGGTCCGGAGCCCAAGCCGGTCAGTGCCAAGCGCAGCTTCAACATCTGCAGCGATCAGCCTCACCTGACACTGACACCGAGTTCCTGGCAGACCCACCAGGGCATTTCATATCTGCAGCGCCGCAGGTTATGCAAAAAAGTCGATGCGATGAACAGTACCAACTTTTCCATGAGTTCCAGTATCCGTTGGGAGCAGGATTAGGCGCGAGCTTTTGCTTGACGCGTCACTCACTGCGCTGTTTCAACATTACCCCTCGCGCAACAACATCGCCTGGTTCTGATGCAATGCTCGCAGTGTTGGCAGCAGGCCACCTAACAGTGCCAGGTAGCTGACCGCACCCGCTACCAGCGCGCCAAGCCACCATAGATCGCCTGCTGGCAGCTTCAGAAGCGTCGCCGCCAGCGGCAGGGCAATCAGGGCGCCGAGGGCGGTGGCAAACAAGGTAGCGATCAGCGTCAGCAAGCCTGACTCAAGCAGCATCGATAGGCGAATGGCACCGTGCCGGGCGCCCAGGCAGTGCAGCAAGTTGGCCTCATAAAGCTGGCGCCTGCGGCTCACACTGACCACGCTCGAGAGCACCAGCAGGCTGGCGGTAAGACTGATCAGGGCCACTGCGGCTAGCCCGGCGGTGGCCTTGCCGAGCAGATCGCCAGCGGTGTTGAGCCAGTCGGCGGTGCGCAGGGTTATCACGTTGGGAATATTTCTGGCCAGCCATTGCTGTGACTGCTGGGCCGCGGGGTCGCTTTGGTAAACCACGCCAACGTAACGGCCAATCAGCGTGTCTAGAGCGCCGTCCTGCAGCACGCCTTCAAACCAGAAGCGCGTTTGCAGGCCTTTTTGTCGATACAGAGCGCGGATCTCAGTGTTAATGGTCTGACCTTCGACCAGAAAGGCGACCTGATCGCCGACGCTCAGCCCGAGTTCGTTGGCTTCGCGGTCTTCCATGGCCATATAGGCCAGCTGACCTTCTGCGGCAGGTGCAGTCCACCATGCTCCGGCGACCAGCTCCAGATCTTCCGGATTGCCAGACAAATAGCTGAGCTTGTATTCATCGCCCATGGCTTCGCGTCTGGCGCGAGAATCGTCGGCCAGTAACTCGGCGACAGGCGTCTGGTTTATGGCACCCAGGCGGCCACGTACCAGCGGCAGCAGTTCGGTACGGGCTTCGGGATCCAGAGCGGCCAGGCCGGTATTGAGTGCGCCAATCTGATCAGGCAGCACTTCATACAGGATAAGCGCCGGGGCTTCAGCGGGGATGGTCGTTTCCAGCGCCCGCAGCAATGTACTGACGAGCAGGGTGCAGGCGACCACCAGTGTCAGCGCGGTACCCAGCGATAGCAACGTGGCACGCAAGGGCGAATCGGGCCGGTGCAAGTTGGCCAAGGCCAGTCGCCGAGCAAAGTTGCGCTCGGCAAAGCCGCCGTTTTCCAGAGCCTTGGCCAGGCGCTGCAGACCCTTGATCAGCATTTCCAGCAAACCCCATAGCACCACTACGGCGAGCAGGAACATAAAGCCCAGTTGCGGGGAGGGCAGCCAGAACAGCGTGGCGGCGATATACAGCCCTAACAGCAGATAGCTTGCCATGCGCCAACTGCGTGGCTCATGGCGGGCAGCTTGAACCTTGCCTCTGAACAGCCCTGCCGGCGATGCCGCCAACGCTCTGGCCAACGCTGGCAGTGCGAAGACGTAGGCGGTGAGTACGGCGAACAGCCAGCTCAGGAGCAAGGGCAGTACCCAAAGGGCAATCCACTGGCCGGCGCTGCCTGGACCAGACAGCGCGAAGGCATCGCCAGCCAGCGTCAGCGCCACGGCGGAAAGCGCTAGCCCGAGCGCACCACCAATAACCCCGGCGAGGCTGCCAAGTATGCCGATCTGCAGCAAATAGATGCCCACCAGCGGCGCGCGGCGCAAGCCCAGCGTCTGCAAGGTGGCGATGGTACCGAGCTTCTCGTCCAGATAAGCGTGAATGCTGTTGGCCACCCCCAGGCCACCGATAAACAGCGTAGTGAAGGCAATCAGGATCAGCGCCGTGGCCATCTGGTCCAGACGCTCGGCCAGGCGTTCGCTGCGTTCGGCAAAGGTGGTGGTATCCCACTGGGGATCGGGAAAGGCTCGCTCGAACTCGGTCAGCCAGAGGCCCAGGTCCTGATCGGTCTGTACGCGGTATTCATAGTCAACCCGGCTGCCAGGTTGAATCAGCTGCGCGTCCTGCAGGCCCTGTTCAGAAATCATGATTGGCAGGCCGCGCCAGTTGGCATTCAGGTTGCGATCCGGCTGCGCCTGAATCAGGCCACTGATGCGAAAGGTGGCTGCGCCAATCTGGATTTCATCGCCGATACTCTGACCCAGGCGCTCCGCCAGCATGGGGTCGATAACCGCGCCCCAGAGTCCATTTTGCTGCGCGGTCAGTTCAGCGCGGGGCTGGTCGGGCGTCAGTTGCAGTTCGCCGTAGAGCGGATAGGCGGCGTCGGGTATGAGTATCTCGGCATTGAAGAATTGCTCGCCATCGGCATCGCTGACCATGGTATCGAGTTCGCGCACCAGCGAGATGCTGCCGTTGGCACGAATCCATTCCAGCACCTCGTCGGGCAGCGGCTGATTGCTGTCCAGCTCCACATCGCCGCCCAATAGTGCGCGGGTATCGGTCAGCAGGCTCTGCTCGATCACGCGGTACAGGCTGGCGGTGGCAGCGACCAGCGTGACGCCAAGGATCAGGCAGGCGAGAAACACTTTCAGCACGGAAATGCGTGAGCGCAGGTCGGCGATAGCGAACCGGAGCATCCAGAGTACCGAGGTTCTAGAGCGCATGCAGACGCCCTTGATCCATTCTGACACGGTGCTGGCAGCGCTCGGCGACCCGCTCATCGTGGGTCACCAGCACCAGTGTGGACCGGCTTTCCTTGTGTAGGTCGAATAGCAGCGTGAGTATCTTTTCGCCGGTTTTCTGATCCAGATTGCCGGTCGGCTCATCGCCTAACAAGAGACTGGGCTGATGCACCAGCGCTCGCGCAATCGCCACGCGTTGTTGTTCGCCGCCGGAGAGTTGAGTGGGGTAGTGCTGCAAGCGGTGGCCGAGCCCGACCGCCTCAAGCATGGCAGTCGAACGCTCACGCGCCTGCGGTTGCCCAGCGATTTCCAGTGGCAGGCTGACGTTGCCCAGTGCGCTCAGGCCGGGCAGCAAATGGAAGGATTGGAAAATGATCCCCAGGTGCTCGCTGCGCCAATCGGCCAGTGCATTGGAGTCCATGTCGCCCAGGCGTTGACTGCCCACCAGTATTTCGCCTTCGTCCGGACGCTCCAGGCCCGAGAGCAACAGCAGCAAGGAGGTTTTGCCACTACCGGAGGGGCCGGTGATAGCCAGCGTTTCACCCGGTGGAATCGTCAGCGAGGCATTGTTGAGTACTGCAACTGTCCCGGATTCAGTGGGATAGCTGAGATGAATATTGTTCATTTGCACGCTGGTGGACACAGGCGTTCCTTAGGCTGGACAGTACAGAACAGAATCAAGCCGCACTATGCCACGGGCGCGGCGGCTTGGACCCGATGCAGACACCTTCGGTAATAATCTGGCGGCGTTTACACCATCTGCAACGATGTTTTCTGTTTTGGTGCTGGGTAAGCCGCCTCTATAAGGGCTAAGTCCTGCCCATCAAGTTGCAGGGAGTCGGCCGCGGCATTCTGCTTGAGATGTTCCAGGCCCACTGCCTTGGGGATAGCGATGACGCCTGGGTGCCGCAATACCCAAGCCAGTGCCACCTGGGCGGTTGTTGCGTTGTGCTTTTGGGCGATGTTTTGCAGTGCCGGGTCTTTCAGCAGCGCGCCGCCCTGGCCGATCGGGCAGTAAGCCATAAGCGGCATGGAATGCTGTGCTTGCCAGGCCAGCAGGTCGTATTCAATGCCGCGGGCTTCAGGGTTATAGAGCACCTGATTGGTTGCACAGTCAGGGTTATCGAGTTCTTCAAGATCGGCTACATCGAAGTTGGACACGCCCCAGTGGCGAATCTTGCCTTGATCACGTAGTTGCTCAAAGGCGGCTACTGTCTCGCTTAGTGGATATTGCCCGCGCCAGTGCAGCAGGTATAGGTCAATCGTTTCTGTACCCAGGCGCTGCAGGCTGCGCTCGCAGGCGGCTTGCACGCCGGCAGCATTGGCGTTGTGCGGGTAGACCTTGCTGACCAGATAGACCTCGTCGCGCCGGCCACAAATCGCTTCGCCAACTATCTGTTCTGCGCCGCCTTCAGCGTACATTTCCGCGGTATCGATCAGCGTCATACCCAGATCCAGGCCTTCACGCAGGGCGCGGACTTCGGCTTGGCGTTGGTTGGCATCTTCGCCCATGCGCCAGGTGCCTTGGCCGATGCGTGGGACCGCTGTTGCGCCTAGGGTGATTGTCTGCATGATCTGGGGCTCCTGGGGGGTAGTTTTTTGCCTTGACGGTAGGGGGAGTGTATCGGGTTTCTGGCAGTGTTTTGGCTGGGAGTTGGCGGATTCTGCTTCGCGACGGGGCCGTCGCTCCTACCGGGGTTGGCCCTACGGCCGGTCGTATATCCCCACCATCCCCGCCGTCCCGCCATTCCTTCCACCCTTGCCATTCTTTCCATCCTAGTCATTCCCGCCCCCTCCCGTCATTCCCGCGAAGGCGGGAATCCAAGCGGAGTAAGCTCTTTACGCCAAGCTAGTAGGTAACGAGCTTCTGAATGGCCTCACTGATGACTGCCTGTTTGGTCAACTGCGCAAACAGATCGCCGGCTGGCGCGCCATGGGTCAGCCCCAACAAAACACCCAGCACTGCACCCCGGTGCACATTATCGCCACCAACTTCGGCGTTGATCTGTAGCGCCCGTAGCGGATCCTGCTGGTGCTTGCAGGCTAGATAAAGTACGGCGGGCCAGGAATCGCTGATATAACAGGCCGGGGAGAGCACGCGGCCGATAACCTCCCGCTCCGGGCGATTGCCGTCGACCAGTTTGCTCAGTTCGCGACGGGGTAGGCCGCGCGTGGCTTTCAGCAGCAGTTCTGGCACCGAAGCATCGCTATCACGAAACAGCAATCCATCAATCAGATCGACATAGGCGTCACATACCTCTGCCAGGCTGGCGTCCGGATGGGTCAGGGCTAGATGCTCACGGCATAGCTGGCGCGTATCAGCCAATGGGGTGCCGCTCAGGCGTTCGCCGATGGCGAGCGGGGCAATGGTGGTCAGGCCGCCGATGGAGGGCGTGTCGTGGGTCACGGCGGCGCACTGATCTGCCGGCAAACCTTTGACCAGGTTGGCGAAAAAGCCGCGGTGGTAGGACTCGGCGTAGGTATCCGGGTGCGCCGGTTCATCGGCCATCATCAGTTGAATATAGGCTTGCAGAAAGCCGTCGCGATCATAGTGCCCGTCGGATTTGTTCATTACCTGCATGAGCGTCAGCGCGCAATAGGCGTTGAGGGTGTTGTCCCCGGCGCGCATGCCCTGGTGGTAATGCATGTTGGGGCGATCCCAGAACGGCTCTTTGCCCTTGAGAATCACAGCACCGACGATGTCGGTTTGCACTTGGCCTCCAGCGGTTTTGCGACCGCCTCGGCTGGTGGAGTGCAGCGACATGATTGAGGAGGGGTGAAATAACGGTGGCGCCTCAAAGGTGTGGATGCCTCCGGGGAATGCCTCGTCGATATCCCGTACGTTATAGAACCAATGCACCGGCATGGCCAAGGCATCGCCAATAAACAGGTTTTGCAGAGCGGCGGTCGCCCTGGCGGAAATAAGCGGTGCGGTCATGTGTGCCCTCGGCTGGGTTTAATGGGAGCTTGATGGCAGCTTGGTGGGAGCGGCGGCCCCGCCGCGAAGGGGCTGGGTCCATGCATTCTGCTTCGCGGCCAGGCGGCCGCTCCTACCTGAGTTTGTGCGATTTTGGTCAGAGTAACGCAGTGCTTGTTTGGCGCTTGATCACAGTTGTTTCAAGGCAATTCTCTGGCCAGAGATTGCCTTCAACATACAGTGGTGGGCGATTTCCATGTTCCGATATATGATTCGCGCCCCACCGCTCAGCTTTCAATCATTATGCCCAGAACCGCTATTTATACCGACCTGTCGGCGTACTACGATTTGATGTGTGCCGATATCGATTACAGCGCGCAGAGCCAGTGCGTTCAGCGCCTGCAGCAGCTTTTCGGTAATGGCGGCAAAAGGCATCTGGACCTGGCCTGCGGTACCGGTCCGCATGTGCGTTATTTTCTTGGTGCGGGCTACCAGAGCAGCGGGCTGGACATCAACCAGCCGATGCTGGATCGGGCGCGGCTTCGCTGTCCGGAAGCGCAATTCTCCTTGCAGGATATGTGTGCCTTTGCTGTGAGTCAGCCGCTGGATCTGATTACCTGCTTTCTCTATTCCATTCATTACAGCGCCAGCGTTGAGCGGCTGCAGGGATGCATCTCCAGCGTGCACACAGCTTTGGCTGACGGCGGGCTGTTCTGCTTTAACGCGGTCGACAAGCACCAGATCGATAACAGCTCCTTCGCTTCACACAGCGTCCAGCAGGCTGATGCCGTATTCAGCTTTAGCTCTGCTTGGCACTATGCGGGCGCTGGCGAGCAGCAATCGTTGAAGCTGCGTATTGAAAAAACCATGGGTGGTGAAACGCAGGTCTGGCACGACCAACACCCGATGGTGGCGGTCAGTTTCACTGAGCTGGTTACGTTGTTGCAGCCGTATTTTGAAGTGCATGTGCTGGAGCATGATTACGAGAAGCTCATGCCCTGGAATGGCGCGTCAGGCAATGCTCTGTTCGTTTGCATCAAGCGTTAAGCGCGCTGGCAGTAGTGCGCTTCAGATATTAATTGCGCAGTTCCACTACTCTGATAGGATCGCGGAATCTCATTACATAGGAAGCATCAGTACCCGTGAACGCCTTATCGACCTTCAGTAGCCCTGCTGTTATTTCCTCGCGGGTACTGCCATCGTGATCGAACCCATCCTGCTTTTACTTCTTGGCATTCTCGTTATCCTGGCGATCATCGCTGCCAATGGCTACTTTGTTGCTCAGGAATTTGCCTATATGTCGGTCGATCGTACTCGATTGGCTGCACGTGCCGCCGAGGGTGATGTCGCTGCACAGCGGGCATTCAAGGTTACCCAGCGTACCAGCTTTATGCTCTCTGGCGCCCAGCTGGGTATCACTGTAACGGGCCTGATGGTTGGATTTGTCGCAGAACCGCTGGTCGGTCAGTCACTCGGTGTGCTTCTGGGCGGTGCGGGCGTGCCCGTTGCAGTTGGCGTTGCCATCGGCACAGTATCGGCTTTGGTATTGGCGACCATCATTCAGATGATATTCGGTGAGCTCTTCCCAAAGAACCTGGCTATCGCCAACCCCGAGCCGCTGGCCCGCGGTCTGGCTAACTCAACGCTGATCTATCTCACAGTGTTTGGCTGGTTGATCGGTTTTTTCGACAAGTCGGCGAATATATTTCTGCGCTTGCTGCGCATCGAACCCATCCATGATCTGGATGTGAGCGCCTCTGCCGAGGATCTGCCGCGTATCATCGCTGACTCGCGTGATAGCGGCGACCTGCCGCATGAACTGTCGCTGATGCTGGATCGAATTCTCGATTTTCCTCAGCGCGACGTCGAGCATGCCATGGTCCCCAGAGCGCAAGTCGACTGGGTAGAACCCGAGACTACGCTCGCTGAAGTGCGTGATCTTATGGCCCGCGCGCACACACGTTACCCGGTTATCAATGACGAAGACGACAGTGTGGTCGGTGTTGTACATATGGTGGATGTGATCTTGCGCCTTGCGAGCGACGGCCCCGACCAACTGGTTGGGTCTGTTATGCGACCGGCAACCGTCGTGCCTACGCTGATGCTGCTTCCTGACGCCCTTCAGCAGTTGATTGACACTCATAACGAGCTGGCTTGTGTGATCGATGAGTACGGCGGCTTCGCTGGCGTACTCACCCTCGAGGATCTGGCCGAGGAAGTGGTGGGTGACATTACTGACGAGCACGATACTCAAACCCACAAACCTGTCGTAGACGGCGGCGAAGGTGTCTGGATCATGGACGGCGACGTTCACCTTGACGAGGTTGAGCGCGCTATTGGCTACGACCTGCCAAGGGGCGATGTGGAAACCATCGCCGGTATGTTGATTGCAGAACTTGGTGCCTTGCCCGTCGAGGGACAGTGTGTGCTGATCGATCTGCCAGTGGATCCGGCTGAGCTGGTGGCAGACGAACCCGTCAGGCACCGTATCGAGGTTGATGTGCTGAAGATAGAGCGGCATGTGCCCACTGAGTTGCGTGTACGGCTGGTCGAGATAACGGCTGCGGAGGGTGACCTGTGAGCGACGTATTGATTATTCTTTTGGCGACCACCGCCATGATCGCCCTGAGCGCATTTTTTGTGATCATCGAGTTCGCCCTGCTTGGGGCTCGGCGTCAGCGCCTTGAGCAGTTGGCTGCTAACAGCCTGTCCGCCAGGGCCGCGCTTCGAGGCATGAATGACCTGACGCTGATGCTCGCTGGGGCGCAGTTGGGTATTACCGTGTGTACCTTTGTGCTGGGCGCGGTGAGCAAACCTGCGGTCGATTCATGGCTGGGGCCAATGTTTACGGCCATGGGAATGCCGGAATGGGCCGCTGGCGGTGTCGCATTTGCCTTGGCACTGTTTGTCGTGACCTTTCTGCATCTGGTGGTCGGCGAGATGGCTCCGAAGTCTTGGGCTATTGCGCACCCGGAGACCTCTGCATTGTCCATTGGGGTTATTTCGCGCGCCTATATCTGGCCGCTACGTCCGTTCTTGAACTGGGTGAACAGTATTGCCAACCGCCTGGTAAGGGCTGCCGGCGTGGAGCCAGTTGAAAGCGCCGCTGTTGGCGGTCGGGATATTGCCACCATCAGACAACTGGTAGAGCACTCGGCCAATGTTGGCGCGCTAGAGCCGCAGATGCAGCAGCAGATTTCCGGGTTGATTGACCTCGGCACGCTGTCAGTTGAGGCGCTGGTGGACAAGGGCTTGAAATCGGCCCATGTCACATCTCAGGCAACCGTCGCGGATGTGCGCGCTGCTGCGTTTGAATCGAAGCATATGCGTATTCTTATGCTTGGGCAGGATGGGGCTCCGCCCTCGGTTGTGCATGTGCGCGATACATTGCTGCTGGCAGATACCCGGCTTGCTAAAGAATGCGCACGCCCAGCCTTTATCCTGCCGGCGCAGACGCCAGTCTACGAAGCCCTTGCGCGCATGCGTGAAGCCAGCGCCCATCTAGCGGTGTTGACGGCGGGGGATGAAGTGCGTGGCGTGATCACGCTGGCTGACATCTTGCGACGGGTTCTGCCAGCTGGGGTTCCGTCCCAGAGGGCTTTCAACAAAGCGCAGCTCGCCGGATAAGCCTCTGCTATATGATCGTCGGGGACACGGCGCGGCCGTGTCCCTGATCCATCAGTCCCAGCTCAGCGCGCCACCGGTCTGATATTCGATTACCCGCGTCTCAAAGAAGTTCTTCTCCTTCTTCAAATCCATGATTTCGCTCATCCACGGGAAGGGATTCACTGTGCCTGGGTATTCTTCCTTCAGGCCGATCTGGGTCAGGCGGCGGTTGGCGATGAACTTGAGGTACTCCTCCATCATTGCGGCGTTCATGCCGAGTACGCCGCGGGGCATGGTGTCGCGGGCGTATTCGATTTCCAGCTGGGTGCCTTGCAGGATCATCTGCGTGGCTTCGTCTTTCATGCTGGCATCCCACAGGTGTGGGTTTTCGATCTTGATCTGGTTGATCACATCGATGCCAAAGTTCAGGTGCATGGACTCGTCACGCAGGATGTACTGGAACTGCTCGGCGACGCCGGTCATCTTGTTGCGGCGGCCCATGGACAGGATCTGGGTGAAGCCGCAGTAGAAGAAGATGCCTTCCAGTACACAGTAGTAGGCGATCAGGTTGCGCAGCAGTTCCTTGTCGGTCTCGACGGTGCCGGTATTGAAGGTCGGGTCTGAGATCGAGCGGGTGTACTTGAGGCCCCAGGCGGCCTTTTTCGCGACCGATGGGATCTCGTGGTACATGTTGAAGATCTCGCCCTCGTCCATGCCCAGTGACTCGATGCAGTACTGATAGGCGTGGGTGTGGATCGCCTCTTCGAAGGCCTGGCGCAGGATGTACTGGCGGCACTCGGGGTTGGTGATCAGGCGGTACACGGCCAGCACCAGATTGTTGGCAACCAGCGAATCGGCGGTGGAGAAGAAGCCGAGGTTGCGCTTGACGATGCGGCGCTCGTCGTCGGTCAGGCCTTCGGGTGTTTTCCACAGGGCGATGTCGGCGGTCATGTTGACTTCCTGCGGCATCCAGTGGTTGGCGCAGCCATCCTGGTACTTCTGCCAGGCCCATTCGTATTTGAACGGCACCAGTTGGTTGAGATCGGCGCGGCAGTTGATCATCTGCTTGGCGTCAACATTGACGCGCGCGGCGGAGCCTTCCAGCTCGTCGAGGCCTTCCTGGATGTCCAGTTGATCGAGAGCGGCTTTGGCGCGGGCAACGGCGTCGGAGTCGTCATTGGCAACGTGGCGAGCGTTGTCGACGGCGGCTGTGGCTTGCTGGTCGAGTTGTGCGTCCGCGCTATTGGCCTGGTTTGAGGCGGCGTTCGACGCTCCCTTTTTTGTGGGGGCTGTGGTGTCTTCGGTATCTAATTCGTCCCAGCTGAGCATGGTTTGGCTCCCTTTGGTCGCAGCGGCAAGCTTTAAGCGGCAAGCTGCAAGTTGGTGTCTGTGGCGGCTCGGGGGGGGGTTGGTCTGGTCCGTCCGATGTCGCTGTTGTGTTCGTTGTTACTCAATGGGCAATGCCAGTGCCCAAGGTCAAAATGGATTCCCGCGTCCGCGGGAATGACGATTCTGGTAGTGCCGGCCTCTGGCTCGGTCATCCTTGTCTACTTCATGTTCCGTCATCCTCGCGAAAGCGGGGATCCATTTTTGGTTGGCTGATTACGCTGTACGTAGTGCCGAGCCCCCAAGGTCAAAATGGATTCCCGCGTTCGCGGGAATGACGGTGCTGGTAATACGCATTTCTCGCCTTTGGTAATACACTTTCCTAGCCCCGTTATTCCCGCTTTCGCCTCGTCATCCTCGCGAAAGCGGGGATCCATTTTGGGTTGGCCGATTACGCTGTGCGCAGTGCCAAGCCCCCCAAGGTCAAAATGGATTCCCGCGTTCGCGGGAATGACGATTCTGGTAATACGTACTTCTCGCCTTTGGTAATACACTTTCATAGCCCCGTCATCCCCGCTTTCGCCCCGTCATCCTCGCGAAAGCGGGGATCCATTTTGGGTTGGCCGATTACGCTGTACGAAGTGCCAAGCCCCCCAAGGTCAAAATGGATTCCCGCGTTCGCGGGAATGACGGGGGTGGTGCTGGACGCTGGGTGGGAGCCGCGGCCTCGCGGCGAAGGGTTTGTCCGCCTTCGCGACGGGGCCGTCGCTCCCACAGGGGTCATCGTGCCTACACCGGCCGTCGCTCCCACCGGGTTCCTCGCTCTTACCTAATTGGGCAAGCCCCGAGCTGCTTATCGCTTGCAACTTGAGGCTTGCCGCAGCCCTTACTGGCACGCCTCGCAATCCGGCTCATCAATCGCACAGGCTTTGGGCACCGGGGCTGGGCCGGCGGCGGTGAGGCCGGCGGGGGCGCCGTTGGAGACGGCGTTGAGTTTGCCGGTGTCCACGGTGGATTTCTCGGTGCTGGTCGCGGCCAGGGCGCGCAGGTAGTAGGTGGTTTTCAGACCACGATACCAGGCCATGCGATAGGTCACGTCCAGCGCCTTGCCGGAGGCGCCGGCAATATACAGGTTGAGTGATTGCGCCTGGTCGATCCACTTCTGGCGGCGGCTGGCGGCTTCTACGATCCACTTGGTCTCGACTTCAAAGGCGGTAGCGTACAGCGCCTTCAGGTCAGCGGGCACGCGGTCAATCTGCTGCACAGATCCGTCGTAGAACTTCAGATCATTGACCATGACCGGGTCCCACAGGCCGCGGGCTTTGAGGTCGCGGACCAGATAGGGGTTGATCACGGTGAACTCGCCGGACAGGTTCGATTTGACGTACAGGTTCTGGTACGTCGGCTCGATCGACTGGGATACGCCGGTAATGTTGGCGATGGTTGCAGTCGGCGCAATGGCCATGATGTTGGAGTTGCGGATGCCTTTCTTCGCACGTTGGCGCAGGGGCTCCCAGTCCAGGGTCAGGCTGCGGTCGACTTCAATGTACTTGGCGCCGCGCTGTTCGATAAGAATATCCAGCGAGTCCAGCGGCAGTATGCCCTGATTCCACAGGGAACCTTCAAAGGTCGCATAGCTGCCACGTTCTTCGGCCAGGTCACAGGAGGCCTGAATAGCGTAGTAGCTGACCGCTTCCATCGACTGGTCGGCAAAGTTCACGGCGGCATCGGAGCCGTAGGCAATGTGCTGCAAGTAAAGCGCATCCTGAAAGCCCATGATGCCCAGACCGACCGGGCGGTGCTTGAGGTTGGAGTTCTTGGCCTGCGGCACGCTGTAATAGTTGATGTCGATGACGTTATCCAGCATGCGCACGGCGGTCTTGATGGTGGCCGCGAGCTTGGCCGTGTCCAGCTTGCCGTCCACGATATGGTTCGGCAGGTTGACCGAGCCCAGGTTGCACACGGCGATTTCATCGGCCGAGGTGTTCAGGGTGATTTCGGTGCACAGATTGGAGCTGTGTACCACGCCGACGTGCTGCTGCGGGCTGCGTAGATTGCAGGCGTCCTTGAAGGTGATCCACGGGTGGCCGGTTTCGAACAGCATGCTGAGCATCTTGCGCCACAGATCGCGGGCCTGGATGGTCTTGTGCAGCTTGAGTTTGCCGTACTCGATCAGCGCTTCGTAATACTCGTAACGCTCTTCGAAGGCCTTGCCGGTCAGGTCGTGCAGGTCGGGCGTATCGGACGGGGAAAACAGGGTCCACTTGCCGTCTTCGAATACGCGCTTCATGAACAGGTCAGGAATCCAGTTGGCGGTGTTCATGTCGTGGGTGCGGCGGCGGTCGTCGCCGGTGTTCTTGCGCAATTCGAGGAATTCTTCGATGTCCAGGTGCCAGGTTTCCAGATAGGCGCACACGGCGCCCTTGCGCTTGCCGCCCTGGTTTACGGCAACGGCGGTGTCGTTGACCACTTTCAGGAAGGGCACAACACCCTGGGATTTGCCGTTGGTGCCCTTGATGTAGGAGCCCAGTGCACGCACGTTGGTCCAGTCGTTGCCCAGGCCGCCAGCGAATTTGGACAACATGGCGTTGTCATGGATCGCGTGGTAAATGCCCGACAGTTCGTCCGGTACGGTAGTCAGATAGCAGCTGGACAGTTGCGGGCGCAGGGTGCCTGCGTTGAACAGGGTCGGCGTCGAGGCCATATAGTCGAAGCTCGACAGCAGCTTGTAGAACTCGATGGCGCGGCCGTTGCGGTCGGACTCTTCAATCGCCAGGCCCATGGCCACTCGCATAAAGAAGATCTGCGGCAATTCGAAACGTACGCCATCCTTGTGGATGAAGTAACGGTCGTACAGGGTCTGCAGGCCCAGGTAGGAGAACTGCTGATCACGCGTGTGGTCCAGCGCAGCGCCCAGGGCGGCCAGATCGAATTCCTTCAGACGTGAGTCAACCAGCTCCAGCTCCGCACCCTTGTTGATATAGGCGGGCAGGGCCTTGGCATACAGGTCAGCCATCTCGTGGTGCGTGGCACTGTCGGCCACGCCAAGAAAGCCCAGCGCTTCTGCACGCAGGGTGTCCATCAGCAAGCGGGCGGTGACGTGGCTGTAGTTCGGCTCGCGCTCGACCAGGGTGCGTGCCGTCATGACCAGGGCGGTATTCACATCGTGCTGAGTGACGCCGTCATACAGGTTCTTCAGGGTTTCGCGTTCGATCAGCTTGGCATCCACTTCGGCCAACCCTTCGCAGGCTTCGTCGATAATGGTATGCAGGCGCCCCATATCCAGCGGTACGCGGCTACCATCGGGTTGGGTCACGTTCAGGCTCGGGTGGGCTTCGACTGGCTGGCGCGCCTGGCGCTGGCGTGAATGTTCTTCGCGATACAGCACGTAGCTACGCGCTACTTTCTGCTCGCCAGCACGCATCAGTGCCAGCTCGACCTGATCCTGAATCTCTTCGATATGCAGGGTGCCGCCTGAGGGCATGCGGCGCTTGAAGATATTGCTGATGGTCTCGGTCAGCTCGTTCACTGTCTGGTGAATACGACTGGAGGCGGCAGCCTGGCCACCTTCTACCGCGAGAAACGCCTTGGTGATGGCGACCTTGATCTTGTCATCGGTGTAACCAACCAGGGTGCCGTTGCGCTTGATCACGCGAATCTGCCCAGGGGCGGTGAGGTTCAGATCCTGCTCGTGCTGATCGCCTGGCAGCGTATTCGCCTGGGTGGGTTCGGTGTGGAGTGGGGTGGGCTGCATGACGATCTCCTTGGCATGGCCTGGTAATTGAGAGCTACTACATATAGTGGTTGCAGGCCGCCTTGGTAAGGTGTTGCCTGGGCTGTTGCAAATTAATCAACATGTAGTGATGTGTTTTGTGTGAAGCACAAGATAATGTGTGATTTGCTGTTGTGCAAGCCCATATATTGCTGCGGCCTGATGGCTGTTTAATGGCGATCACAGGGGTGAAATAGCTCTGGATGGCTATTTTAAAGGCTTCGCGGGCGTTGTTGGTCGATAGCCAGGCCGCAAAAATAATTACTATATGTAGTGTCTGTCCGCTGAACGGTCAGTTGCCGGTATAGCGGGTAGGTCTTTTGCCGAGCTGTTGCTACAATCGCCTGTCTCACTCGCGGGAAAGTCGGGGTTGGTGCTGTGGTGCATGCAGATAGCGGACGAATACTGATAGTCGAAGACGATCTTAAGCTGGCAGCCTTGATCGAGGCGTTTCTGGTGTCCCAGGGTTTGGAGGTGGAACTGCTCACCGATGGCGGCGGCGCGGTAGAACGCATTCTTGCCAGCCACCCGGATCTTGTGGTGCTGGACCTGATGCTGCCAGGCGAAGATGGTTTATCTATCTGCAAGCGTTTGCGCGCTACTGGCTACGCGCGACCGATTCTGATGCTCACCGCGCGCAGCGAGGATGAGGACCACATCCAGGGGCTGGAGCTGGGTGCTGATGACTATGTCAACAAGCCCGTGCGCCCCCAGGTTTTGCTGGCGCGCATTCGTGCCCTGCTGCGCCGCAGTGTTGATAGTGAGTCAACCGCTGAGCGTGAAGTGACGCGCTTGACCTTCGGCCCGCTGGTGGTCGATCAGGCCCGCCGGGAAGCCTGGCTGCAGAACGAACTGATTGATCTGACCGGTGCGGAGTTTGATCTGCTCTGGTTGCTGGCCAGTAACGCGGGCCGGGTGTTGAGCCGCGAGGAGATATTCAATTCGTTGCGCGGCATTGAGTATGACGGGCAGGATCGCTCCATTGATGTGCGCATCTCCCGTATCCGGCCGAAAATCGGTGATGATCCTGAACTGCCCCGCATCATCAAGACCGTGCGTAGCAAGGGTTACCTGTTTGTTGCCGTCCAACCCTGAATGAACTCCATCTTCCTGCGCATCTATGGCGGCATGCTGCTGATTCTGGTCACGGTGTCGCTACTGGCGCTCTTGAGTATTCATCTGATCAACGACGTGCGCGCCGAGGACTATCGCGAGCGCATTGCCAGCGGTACCTTCCGCCTGATGGCGGACAACCTCAATCCCATGGACAACGCCGAGCGTTTGCGCGCGATGGCCGCCTGGCAGCGACTAATCGGCGTGCCGCTGGAGTTGAAGCCCCTGGAAGAGCTGGATCTTGATTCTGGCAGTTGGGCGAGGTTGATCCGCGGGCAGGTGCTGGTCAAACCCAGTGGCACTGATGATGTGCGTGTATACAGCCTGGTGGATCTGCACAGTGAGTTGGTCCTGACCACCGAGATTCATCGCATCACTGAACAGTTGGGGCGCGCGACGCTGTTTCTGATTTCAGATGAGCTGGTACGCCGGCCTGAAGCGGATATGCCATTACGGCTGCAGCAGCTACGGCGCGATAAAGGCTTTGGTTATCCGCTGATCCTGACGCGTATGCATGAGGCAGATCTGGATGCCGACCAGCGTCGTCGGCTGGATGAGTTCGATACCCTTATGACACTGGGCCCGGACGGCAATTCGGTATTGCTGTACATGAAAATCCCTGACACCCAATGGGTGTTGAGCCTGGGGCCGCTATACCAGATGAAAGAGTATCCGGCGCAGATGTTGTTGATCATCGGCGTGCTGGTACTGACGTTGTCCGGTCTGTTGATCTATCTGCTGGTCCGCCAGTTGGAGCAACGGCTGATGGTGCTGGAAGCGGCGGCCACGCACGTTACCCGTGGCAATCTTGATGCGCGGGTGGATGAAGCCGCAGCGGATTCCGTAGGGCGCCTGGCCAAGGCCTTCAATGATATGGCCAGCCACCTGCAACGCCTGATGCGTACTCAGCGCGAGATGATTGGTGCAGTGTCTCACGAACTGCGCACGCCAATCGCGCGCTTGCGTTTTGGCCTGGAAATGGTTGAAACATCCGACAATGAGGCAGACGTCACTCGCTATCTGCACGGGATGGATGGCGACCTCAGCGAGCTGGACAAGCTGGTTGATGAAATTCTCACCTATGCTCGGCTAGAACAGGGGGCCCCGGCGCTGAACATGCAGTGGGTGAATGTGCCGGCGATGGTGCAGCAGGTGGTCAGCGAGCTGGGCCCGCTGCATCAGCACGTGACGCTGGATGTTCAGGATTTGTCTTTGGGGCGGGCGGAGCGTATCGAAGCAGAGCCGCGGTATCTGCACCGGGCGATTACCAATCTGGTCAGCAATGCGCAGCGCCATGCGGTGAGTCAGGTACGCATCAGCATACGGGTTACCTATGGCCGCTGTATCGTTAATGTGGAAGACGATGGCCCGGGCATCAAGGAAGAGTGGCGCGAGCGCATATTTACCCCCTTCCTGCGTCTGGATGACAGCCGCACGCGAGCTTCAGGCGGCTATGGGCTGGGGCTATCCATTGTAAGGCGAGTGATCTACTGGCATGACGGGCGCGCCCGAGTAGGGTGCTCCGGCGCGCTGGGTGGCGCAGATTTCAGTCTGGACTGGCCAGTGCGGCGCGGCTGAATACACAGCTCAATGGTCTTTCGCGCTTGGGTTCGGCCACGTCCAGATCAATATGATCAGCGGCTGTGGCCATTGACCAGTAGGCGGAATGCCTGGCTTGCTGGACCCGGATCCGGCGTGCGGCCGCAAATCAGGTCACAGTAAATGGCGCCCTCGCCAATCCGGATAATGAAGTAGGCCAGGCTATCTGCGTCCATCTCCGGGTTGATCTTGCCGGCCTTGATCTGCTCATCGAACAGCGTGCGCCAGGTTTCAATCAGGCGGCTCTGCAGTCCGGAAATATTCGAGGTAAGCAGCTGCAAGCCCCACTGCGGCTCCGCATGCAGAAAGTCATGCATGGGCTTGGCGTTGATCAGCGCGATATTGATATCGGTATAAATCTGCACCAGATATTCGATGCCATCCAGTGACTCATCTTCGGCGGCGCGCTCGATGGCCTTGTCGTAGATGTACTTGTACTGGGACCAGAGGATTTCGCCCATTAGCAGGTCCTTGTTGCCGACCCAGCGCATCAGGGTAGCCCTGCCAATGCCCAGCTCTTCAGCGAGCAACGACAGGTTCAGCCGTCGCCCATCGAGCCACCAGCGGGTGGCCATGCGAAAGGCGGTGATCGGCGTAGCGCGTTCATCAGATTTGCGCTGCGATAGCGCCATGGAAAGGGGGGTAGGTTGACTGCTCATGTTCACTGCCTGTGTGACTTTATGGTTTGGCTCTCTGGCTGCCTATAGTAGCAAGGACGATACCAAGATTAGAAGTGTCCCGGCTGTGAATCATAGGATGATTCGGCTGTTGACCCCCTACTTTAGTCGTATTGCTCGCTGACTTGTCAGTCGAGCAATACGTCGGCGAAAATTGCCGAAGTCGCTACCCACGCCCGATAAAAGGCATTTTTGTAGCCATGATGGTCATGAACTGGATATTGCTTTCCAATGGCAGGCTGGCCATCTGCACGATAGCCTGGGCGACGTGGTCCACATCCATCATGGCTTCAACGGCCATGTCGCCATTGGCCTGCGGGACCCCGTGCTTCATGCGCTCGGTCATCTCGGTGCCGGCGTTGCCGATATCAATCTGCCCACAGGCGATGTTGTAGCGCCGGCCATCCAGAGAGGTTGACTTGGTCAGACCGGTCATTGCGTGTTTGGTCGCAGTGTAAGGCGCCGAGTTCGGCCGTGGCGCGTGGGCGGATATCGAACCGTTATTGATGATCCGTCCACCTTGCGGCTGCTGATCCTTCATGATCCTGAATGCTTGCTGAGTGCAGAGAAAGGCGCCGGTCAGATTGGTTTCCAGCGTGGCTTGCCAGTGCTCAAAACTGACCTCTTCCAGCGGGACAGGCGGCGCGCCGGTGCCGGCATTGTTGAACAGCAGATCCAGGCGGCCAAAATGTTGGTAAGTGGCGTCGAACAGGGTTTTGACGGAATCGGGTTGGCGCACATTGGTGACCACCACCAGGGCATTACCTGCCTTGTCGCCTGCGGCGGAGCGGGTAGCCTCCAATTGTTCAGCACGGCGCCCGGCCAGTACCACCCGGTAGTTGGCTTTGAGCAAGGACAGCGCGGTGGCGCGCCCAATGCCGCTGCCTGCTCCGGTTATCAGGGCCACGGGTAGTTGTGCTGTTGTTGTCATCGGTCAGGCTCCGGAAGGGGGATGAATCCCGCAGCATAGCCGATAACAAAAAAGCCGGTTACCCGAAGATAACCGGCCGATTCACATCAATAATGATGCTGGACGTGCCTCAATTGATGCCTTTGCGCTGCACTTCCCAGTTACGGTCGGTACACAGACGGCAGTTGCTGCCATAGAAGGTACTTTCGGCATTACCGTCATTCATCAGATGGTAACGGTACCAGGCGGTGGACGGCCCACGATAATCGCCCGCATTGCCTACTGGAACGAAGTGGCTGGCGCCGCGCAGGTTACCCCAGAACACCGGCACATTAGCGTTGTTGAAGACCGGGCGACCGTTCAAGGTGGGGCCAGCCAGGGTGTCGGAGCTGCCGGTCATCAGGAACATCGGGCCGTTCTGCTGGCGCTGCGAAGAACTGACATGGCCGAGGCCTAGAACATAGGGCTGGAAGGGCGCGGTCACCCGGATGCGGCTGTCGCGGCCAGCCATGATAGAGCCACCGCCACCTTGCGAGTGCCCGGAGGCGCCGACCCGGTTCACGTCAAGACGCCCTGCGTAGGTGCCTGAGCTGCGGCCGTTTTCCTGGATGAGATAGTCCAGACAGGCGATCATTTCCGAACCCGAGCCTGCATTCGAGGTGCGCGCCGCAGCCACCACAAAGCCATGACTGGCCCAGTGTTCCAGAAGACCGCTGTAGGTGCTCGGCGTAGCGCCAGTGCCGTTGCCCCAGAGGATGATCGGATGGCGGCGGCCCTGTTCACCTAGGGTGCGCGGGCGGTAAATGGTGCAGCTTGGTCCGGCATTGCCGCTGGTGGTGGCAAAGGAGCCAGCACGACTGAAGTCGGAGACCGGTGGGAAAGAACCATCGCCTGGGTTGGTGGGCGGTGGGGTGGGGTTGCTGGCCAGTACGCTAGTGGATACCAGCAGCGCAGCCGCCAGGCCAGTGAGAGAGAAAGTGGATGTTTTCATGGTTATCTCTGCTAGGAGTATTGTTGTTGCGCCTCATGAGCTTCTGGCCTAAGACCGACGGAAGGCTCATTGCGATACAGACAATACTCCCGGCATTAATAACGAACACTCGCCTATTCGGGTGTATGAATGATACTTATAGTTAAATCGTATCGATTGTGGGGTTTTATGCTGTATGAAAAAGGACCGGCAGAGGCCAGTCCTTTTTTATCGCTGTGCAAGTAGATCAAGTGGCCTGATCAGTTGATGCCCTTGCGCTGCACATCCCAGCGGAAATTGGTGCACAGGTCACAACGTGCGCCGTAGAAGGTGCTTTCGGCAGACGAGTCATCCATCAAATGGTAGCGGAACCAGGCGGTCGAGGGACCCCGGTAGTCACCCCCATTACCGACCGGTTCAAAGTGCCCGGCAGTGGTGCGCTCACCCCAGAATACCGGCACATTGGCGCGGCGGAACACGGGCGCAGCATTCAGCGTTGGCGAGGCAATGGTGTCGCGCCCGCCGGTCATCAGGAACATGGGGCCGTTCTGCTGCCCTTGTGACGTGCTGCGATGGCCCAGGCCAATGGTATAGGGCTGGAAGGGTGCGGTTACCGTCACGCGGCTATCGCGCCCAGCCATGATCGAACCGCCACCGCCTTGCGAATGCCCGGTGCTGCCCACCCGGTTCACGTCCAGATTGCCGGCATAGGTGCCTGTGCTGCGGCCGTTCTGCTGCACCAGATAGTCCAGACACGCGATCATCTGATCACCGGAACCGGCGTTGGAAGTGCGCGCGGCGGCAACAACAAAGCCATGGCTGGCCCAGTGATCGAGTAGGCTGCTGTAAGTAGTAGGGGTGCTGCCGGTGCCATTACCCCAGATAATGATCGGGTGGCGCAGCCCATCCTGACCCAGTGTGCGCGGGCGATAGATTCGGCAGCTGGGGCCTTCGTTACCGCTGGTGGTGGCAAAGGGGCCACTGCTGTCAAAACTGGATACCGGCGGGAAGGTGCCGTCGCCGCCTCCGCTTGGCGGCGGGGTAGGATTGGTTGCCAGCACGGATGTGGACAGCAGCATGGCGCCAGCCATGGCAGTGAGTTTGCAGCTGAATGAAGTCATGATTGATCTCTCTTTGGTGTTGTTTTTGTTTCAGTTGAGACCTCTGGAAAACCAACAGCAGGCTCGGTACGAGACAAATCCTAGCGCCAGAGACACGACATGACATTCGCCTATTCGGGTTAAATTTGAGACATGATTGCTGGTTTGTTGCAATTAACTGCTGTTAGCGAGAGCCGGCTATCCATTAAAAACGGGACCCTCGGTCCCGTTTTTTCACTGCTGGTTAGTCGTTCTAGGGCGTTGAGTAAGTGGGCGACTGCCCGAAAATGACCGGTAACGTGCCTATTTCCTGGAGACCCAGACCTGCATTGGTCAGGGCAAGGGTCCAGGCAGCATTGACGGATGTCAGCGTCAGTTCCTCGGCGGACATGCTCACATCAGCCTCGTCGTTGGTGGCGTCAAATACGATGACCTTGTTCTGACCGGATGCCGGGGTCCAACTGTTCCATTCAGGCTGGTCTGCGCTTAAGGCGCCATTGGGATCACCGTCGCGGGCAAAGTCGGCCAAATAGCTCATCATCGACTTCTGCAAGGCAACGCGGCCATCTTCGTTTTCATCGGTGAAGGGCAACTCGAACAAACCCTCACCCGCGCCGAAGAAGAACGATATGTCCGCCGCATGGCCTGCGCCATAGATGAAGTTGAAAGGTGCCGGACCGGACTGCGTGCCCCAGCGGAAATCATAGGCGTAGGTCGCAGGTTGATGCTGGCTGATCAGCCGAGCAAGCTGGTCAACATACTTGGCGCGCCAGGCACGGCCACCGTGGTAACCGGTGATCTCGTAGGTATCCTTGTCCAGTTGAGTGGGCAGCACATCATCCAGAGTCTGATCGCCGGTAAAGGCCACATCCAGCAGGTCGAGCCAGGTTTTGTCTGCTGGTGAGGGCACGTTGGGTAGGGCCCCTTTTACCGCGCCACCGTACAACGGCATAAATGATTTCTGCTCGTATTCATTGGCACCCAGAATCACCGGTACGTTATTGAAATTGCCACTGGTAAAGCTGGGAATCCAGCCGCCAGTCGGGATTACGGTGCCATCTTCGACCGCGCCGTAGGCACTTAACGAGCTGTAGTTGAATACGGCCTGATAGAGGTCCCGACCTTCGGCGGCGCGTAGATATTCATCCAGCGTGCCGGCCGTTTCCATATCCACACGCATCTGCCTGGCTTGAGTATCGGTGATGGGCGTATCGGGAGTTTTGCGGTCTTCCTGCAGGCGAATCAGCCACTCGATATGGCTGTTAGCCGAGTTGCGTGCGGTCGCCGGGCTGCGCGTATTCATCGAGCCACTCTGGGACATGGCACGATGGAAAAGTCCACCGCCGGCCTCTGGTGATACCATCAGGTTGAGCACGTTATGCGCCCCGGCTGATTCGCCAGTAATGGTGACGTTGTCCGGGTCGCCACCAAAGTCGGCGATATTGGTCTTGATCCATTCCAGCGCACGGATGGTATCCAGTGTTCCGAAGTTGCCTGAGTCCGACAGAGCATCAGCACCACCGGTCTGTACATCCGGGTGGAAGAACCAGCCCAGCGGGCCGAGCCGGTATTGGACGACCACGACCACGACGTCGGAATGATTGGCCAAGGCCCTTCCATCGTATTGTTTGGCGGTGCCAAAGTTGTTGGAGCCACCGTGAATCCATACATAGACAGGCAGCTCCTCATCCTGGAAATCGCTGCGATTTGGCCGGTAGATATCGACAATCAGGCAGTTCTCATCCCCCACCATATTGGAGGTGCGCTGCCATTGGGTAGTGGTTTCCGCCTGCACACACTCAGAGGCGCGCTCGCTGGCATCCAGGGTCCCACTCCAGTTCAGTGGGGGCAGCGGCGCGCGCCAACGGAGATCGCCGACTGGGGGCTGTGCATAAGGCAATCCGTGCCATACCAGTGTGTCGGCTTCGGCAATGCCGCTGACGCTACCGTTGGCCAGCGTTAACTGCGCCCGGTTGGCAGGTTCATCCGAACGGCTACTACTGCTGCCACTGCCGCCCAGGCAACCTGCGAGTATGAGTGAGCCGGTTGCTAGAGCGACGGCGGTGATCAGGGGTCGCCTGAGGGTGGTTTTCATGTTGAATTTACTGTCTGCGCGACAAGGCATCGAGCTTCTCCTACGTATTGTTTTTATTTAAAGGACAGAAAGCTGAACAGTCCGTAAGTAGCAATGCACAAGGCCGCTGTTGAACCCGAGAATGGATCCCCGCGTTCGCGAGGATGACGGTCAAGGGGAGTAATGTGGCGTTCTGAAGAAGTGGTTCCGAGCTGACAATCAATGTCGCAGAGCCGAAAGCCCTCTTGGATCAGCCATACCGAACGCCCGTTGCAATCCCCTTAGCGAAACCTGAAAGCCTGGCTCAGCTATCCTGCGCACCCACCGTCATTCCCGCGCAGGCGGGAATCCATTTTGACTTTGACAGAGTCGTTTAACAGACAATCTTGTATTTTGCTCAATTCAAGGTAGATGCGAATGGTCATTAAGGGTGAGACATAAGTGAGGAATATGTCTGCACTGACTAGGTGCTTATTTTAGCGCTGACACCATCCAGGGTTGCGAAAGAGGTGTCCTTGGCCGTGAGCAGAAAATCCTGCAGGTAGGACATCTCCAGCATGTCTTCGCGCACGGCGGCGTAGAGCGTGCCGTACAGGCCATCTGCACCCAGCGGCCTCGCAGTGACATAGCCGCGCTGCAGGTATTCGGCTATGGCCCAATTGGGCAGGCAGCACACTCCGCGGCCGGAGGCGACCAGTTGCATCATCATTACCGTTAATTCGGCATTGCGTATGGCCAGAGGCTCGACGCCGGCGGGGTCGAGAAACTGTTTGAAGATATCCAGGCGGTCACGATCCACCGGGTAACTGATCAGGGTTTCACCGGCGAGATCGGCAGGTTCGATATGAATGTGGCTGACCAGCGGATGCTGGTTGCTGATCGCCAGCACGGCTTCATAGGTAAATAGCGGCACATAGCTGATGCCGTTGATCTCCTGCGGATCGGAGGTGACGACCAGATCCAGCTCGCCACGGGCCAGCGCGGGCAGGGGGGCAAAGAAGAAGCCAGACGCAAAGTCCACCTCAACCTCCGGCCAGGCATTGCGGAACTGGTCGATGGTCGGCATCAGCCACTGAAAGCAGCTGTGGCACTCGATGGCCATATGCAGCCGACCCGCCTGGCCGCCAGCCAGGCGTTGCAGGTCGCGTTCGGCCTGACGTACCTGAGGCAGCAGGCTATCCGCTAGGCGCAGCAGCCGCAGCCCAGCGCTGGTGAAACGTACCGGCTTGCTCTTGCGCACAAACAAGGGGAGCCCCAGGCGCTCTTCAAGGTCTTTCAATTGATGGGACAGCGCAGATTGCGTCAGATGCAAGCGCTCGGCAGCTTCCACCAGGCTTTCGGCTTCGCGCAGGGTGGCCAGGGTACGCAGATGACGTAGCTCAAGCATGATCCAATCTCACAACATGAATGAAATCGAAGTTTAGCATTAAAAGGATGAGTTTGATTCAGCATCCTTCTGGGCAGACCATAGCGCCACGACATAAGACACCTGTGGAGAACGTTATGGCTTTGGCACACTCGCTGGGATTCCCCCGCATCGGCCGCGACCGTGAATTGAAAAAGGCACTTGAGGCTTACTGGACTGGCAAGACTGATCAGGACGCCTTGCTGCAAACCGGCCGCGATCTGCGCGCCCGGCACTGGCAACTGCAGGCGGATGCCGGTATCCAATTACTGCCGGTGGGCGATTTTGCCTGGTACGACCAGGTGCTGACGCACAGTATGACTGTTGGCGCTGTGCCACCGCGTTTTGCGACAGAAGCTGCGCCGACTCTGGATACCTTGTTCCAGATGGCCCGAGGCGTCAGCCAGGGCGGCAAGGAAACCTTCGCCTGCGAGATGACCAAATGGTTCGATACCAACTATCACTACCTGGTCCCCGAGTTTAGCCGCGACCAGGCCTTCAGCCTGCAATGGACACAACTCTTTGACGAGGTGGCAGAGGCCCACGCGCTAGGCCACGCGGTCAAGCCAGTAGTACTCGGCCCGCTAAGTTATCTATGGTTGGGCAAGGTCAAGGGTGAGGAGTTCGACAAGCTGGAATTGCTTGAGCGCTTGCTGCCAGTCTACGTGCAGATATTCCATCGCCTGGCCGAGCAGGGCGTGGAATGGGTGCAGATAGACGAGCCGGCACTGGTGCTGGACCTGCCGGCGGACTGGAAAGCGGCCTATGAAAGTGTCTACAACCTGCTGCAACGGGCGCCATTGAAAAAGCTGGTGGCCACCTATTTTGGCGGGCTGGAAGATAACCTTGGGCTGGCCTGCAATCTGCCGGTGGACGGCCTGCACGTCGATCTGGTGCGCGCCCCGGAGCAGTTGCCGCTGATTCTTGATCGCTTGCCTACCTATAAAGTGCTTTCGCTGGGCGTGGTCAACGGCCGCAATATCTGGAGCTGTGATCTGAGTGCGGCGCTGGCGCTCCTTGAGCAGGCCAGCGAGCGCTGGGGCGAAAGGCTCTGGGTGTCGACCAGTTGTTCGCTGTTGCATAGCCCGGTGGACCTGCAGCGTGAAGACCAGTTGGATGAAGAGCTGCTCGCCTGGCTGGCCTTTGCCACGCAGAAGGTCAGTGAGGTCAGTCTGCTGGCGCGGGCGCTGAATGAGCCGCAGGCCGCTCAAGTGCGCGCTGCGCTGGCGACCTCGGATGCGATCCAGCAGGCACGCCGGCAGTCGGCGCGCATTCATGATCCTGCGGTGGCGCAGCGTCTGGCGGCGGTAAAGCCACAGGATAGCCAGCGCGCCTCAGCCTATCCACAGCGCGAGTGGCTGCAACAGCAGACACTGAAACTACCCGCCTGGCCGACGACGACGATCGGCTCCTTTCCGCAAACCGGCGAGATCCGTGCCAGCCGCCAGGCGTATAAACAGGGCCGTCTGGCCGAAGCGGATTACGTCAGCGCGATGCGCGAGGAAATTGCCCTGGTCGTGCGTGAACAGGAGACGTTGGGGCTGGATGTGCTGGTGCATGGCGAAGCCGAGCGGAATGACATGGTCGAGTACTTCGGCGAGCAACTGAACGGCTATGCCTTCTCGCGTTTCGGTTGGGTACAGAGTTATGGCTCGCGCTGCGTCAAGCCGCCGATCATCTTTGGCGACATCAGCCGGCCAACGCCGATGACCGTGGAGTGGACCCGTTACGCGCAAAGCCTGACCAGCAAGCCAATGAAGGGCATGTTGACCGGCCCGGTGACCATGCTCATGTGGTCCTTCCCGCGCGAGGATGTCAGCCGCGAGCTGAGTGCGCGGCAACTGGCGCTGGCGATTCGTGATGAGGTGGTGGATCTGGAGGCAGCCGGTATCGGTATTATCCAGATTGACGAGCCGGCTTTCCGTGAAGGTCTGCCCCTGCGAGCTGCAGCGCAACCGGCCTATCTGGATTGGGCGGCAAGCGCTTTCCGCCTGAGCGCCAGTGGTGTACAGGACGCGACTCAGATCCACACACATATGTGCTACAGCGAGTTCAACCATATTCTCGCTTCGATTGCGGCAATGGACGCCGACGTGATCACCATCGAGACCTCGCGCTCGGATATGGAGTTACTTGAAGCCTTCTCCGACTTCGCCTATCCGAATGCGATCGGCCCCGGCGTTTACGACATCCACTCGCCGCGCGTGCCGCAGGTGGCGGAGATGGTGCGGTTGCTGCGCAAGGCGGCCAGGGTGGTGCCGGCCGAACGCCTGTGGGTCAATCCGGACTGCGGCCTGAAAACCCGCGGTTGGCCGGAAACCCGCGCAGCATTGGCGGCGATGGTGGAGGCCACTCAGCAATTACGCGCCGAGACCGCCACCGCCCCGTCGCATTCTGCTTCTACCCGGAGGGCGCAGCCTGTAGAGTAGCGGCCGGTAAATCATGCTGGAGCTAGACCATGCAGGAATTGTTGTTGCACTGCCGTCCCGGATTTGAGGGCGAAGCGGCTGCTGAAATGCAGGAGCTGTCCGCCGTCAAGGGCATCGCCGGTTATGCCGTGACCAAGGAAGGTTCGGCGCTGGTGCGCTTTGTCTGCCCCGGGGAGGGCGACGCCGAGCGGCTGATGCACAAGCTGAATTTCCGTCAGCTGATTTTTGTGCGGCAGTGGGCGCTGGGTGATTGGCTGGAAGTGCCGGTGGAAGATCGCATCGCGCCGATCATCACCGCCTGCTCCAAGGGTCCGATTGCCTCCTGCATGTGGCTGGAAACCGCTGATACCAACGATGGCAAGGCCATGGCGGCGCTGACCAAAAAGCTCAGCAAACCGCTTGAGTCAGCGCTGACCAAGACCCGTTTCGTGCGGCCGGCGAAAACCGAGATGCCGCGTCTGCATCTGTGTTTCGAAAGCGGCACGCGGGTATTTGTCGGTTGGTCGTGGGCGAATAACGCAGCGCCCTGGCCGATGGGTATCCCGCGCCTTAAAGTACCGCGCGATGCACCCAGCCGTTCCACCCTGAAGCTGGAAGAAGCCTGGCACCATTTCATCCCACGCGATGACTGGGACTCGCGCCTCGCACCCGGCATGACCGCGGTGGACCTGGGCGCGGCGCCTGGTGGCTGGACCTGGCAAATGGTCAATCGGCACATGAAGGTGATTGCCATCGACAACGGCCCGATGGCGCAAAGCCTGATGGACAGCGGCCAGGTCGAGCACATTCAAGCTGACGGTTATCTGTTCAAACCGAACAAGACGGTGCACTGGATGGTTTGCGATATCGTCGACAAGCCGGCTCGCTCCAGCGCATTGCTGGCGCGTTGGGTAGGGCGCGGCTGGTGCCGTGAGGCCATCGTCAACTTCAAGTTGCCGATGAAGCGTCGTTATCACGAGGTCATCCAGTGCATGGAGCACGTGCAAGACGCGCTGGATGAGGCCGGCATCAAGGCCACCGTATCCTGCAAGCAGTTGTACAGTGACCGCGAAGAAGTGACCTGCCACGTGCGTATCCTGCACGCTGGCAGTTTCAAGATTCAGACCGTCAGTTGATCGCCGGCGGGCCGCTGGATGCTTGAGATATAGCTACAGCGGCTCGAGCAGGATGATGCGCTCTTCTACCTGCAGCATCGGGGCAAAGGCGCTGATACTGTCGAAACGAGCCTGGGAGTTCTCCCAGCGTTCCCACGAATGGCGGTTCTGCCAGGTGACCATGACGATACGGTGATTGGGCCGCTCCAGGTCACGAAATGATTCGCCGGAAATAAAGCCGGGTGACTGCACTGCCTGCTGAATCACCTTGCGGGCGGCTTCTTCGTAGGGTTGTTCGAGACCTTCGGCAATAACGCGCTCGATCAGTACTTTGATCATCAATGAATCCTTGTTTGACAGACTATGGTTGGCGCCTTGGCGGGCGCTTCTATCTGATAGTGTTGCCGCAGATGGCGCGGCTGGCAAGTGCCGGGCCTTTTACGGATAATGCGTTCTTTCACCACTGCAGGACAGACGCCCGTGACGGCCAATCAGCCACATAAACAACTCGACGCCCAGGGGCTGATGTGCCCCGAACCGGTCATGCTGCTGCACAATGCTGTGCGTGATATGCAGGCCGGCGAACTGCTCGAGGTGCTGGCAACCGACCCCTCCACCGAGCGCGACATTCCACGCTTCTGCTCCTTTCTTGGCCACGAACTGGTCGAACGCAGCGAAGCTGATGGGGTATACCGTTATATCTTGCGCAAGCAATAAAGCTTCGGCAGCTCCCGGTTGTTATTCTGCGGGAGTTTGCCAGCCGGATTGCCCCGGCCTGGACTGGCAGCGCCCGAGGACTTCCTGCCAGGCGCTGCTATGCGCTTCCAGTTGCTGTTGATAGTTGGCCCAGAGTGAGTTGTCGGCGCCAACAAGGCTGTCCAGATACTGCTGCGTCTGTTCGGGAATTCCCTGTACCCGGGCCAGCTCTGCGAGTGCTTGCTGCCAGGGCTGACCCAGCCGCTGGACCTGCGCCAGATAGGGCTGGATCTCGCCGGCATAGAAAGTCACGAATACATTGAGCAATACCTTGGAGCGCTGCGTCGGCTGCCCTGTGGGGCAGAGCTTCTTCGCGCGCTCACTGCTGAGCATCTGCGTGGCCTGCTCCAGCGTATGGGTCAGCCGCGCGAGGCTGTGGATCAGCTCACTGCTACGCACGCTGTGCCTCAAGGCCTGGAAATGCGCCTCCAGCTCCGGCCGTGGTGGCGGCAGCCGAGTGGGCAGAGCCTGGCCTAGTTGGGTGAGCTGTTGCAGCGCATTGATGGCCTGTTGATCACTCAAAGGCTCGGGCACTACCGGCAAGGGGACGTCGGCAAAGCGCAGGTAGTACTCGAGCTCACTGCTGGCATTCAGTGCGTTCCAGAACACGGCCGGCAGTTCTTCGCGCTTGGTCGCGGCAATCACCTGCAGATCCGCCAGCAAGGCCTGGCGCTCGGGGCTTTCACGCAGCACCTCGATACAGTCATCCAAAGCCTGGATCAGTTCGCCATCGGCCGCCAGCCGATGACTCCAGGGCATCACTCGACCGAGGCTGCTGTTGCGTTGACTGACGCTCTGTTGCAGCGTCTGACAGCGGCGTGATTCAACCAGTAACTCAAGCATGCCGATACGCTGGTCAGCCAGCGGCAGCATGCGCTGGCGGCGCTCGCTGAAACGATACTGGCTGAGTGTCTGGCTCTGAAAGGGCGTCCAGGGCGCATCCAGTACGCGGCCCATGCGTTGCAGGTAATTATCCATCTGCCGGCTGGCTTCAGGCGCGCGCTCGCAGCCTGTAAGAATCAAGCAGAATGCCAGTAGCAGTGCAGTGAGGCGCATCGTATCCCCCAAGGGAGGTTGGATCACGAGTATCGCATGTCGATCTGGCGCAGGGCGAAACAGGCGTTACCGGATTTTTCCGGCAATACCGTAGGGCTGCTTGCGCTTGCGCCTGGCGCCCACATACGCCAGACGCAGGCCGAGAAAGAGGGCGGCGGCGCTAAGGCCAATGATCAGCCCCTGCCAGAAACCGGCGGGCCCTTGCGCCGGGCCAAGCAGATCGGTCAGGGCCAGCACGTAGCCGCTGGGCAGGCCAATCAGCCAATAGGCTATCAGCGTCAGCACCATCGGCAGGCGGGTATCCTGATAGCCACGCAAAGCGCCGGCGCAGGCTACCTGAATGGCATCGGAAAACTGGTAGATGGCAGCGTAAACAAATAGCTGCGATGCCAGGTTGATAACTGCCTGGTCGTTGGTATACATCCGCGGTATCCAGTCGGCCAGGCCGAACATCAGCGAGGCGGCGATACAGGCAAACAGCAATGCCACACCCATGCCCATCTTGGCCGCGAACAGCCCAGCGCGTGCACCGTTCAGCCCCAGGTTGTGGCCGACGCGCACGGTGATAGCCAGTCCCAGACTGAAGGGCACCATAAAGGTCAGCGAGGAGAAATTCAGGGCCACCTGATGGCTGGCGACCACCACCGCGCCAAGCCCGCCGATCAACAGGGCGATCAGACAGAACATGCTGGTTTCAGCAAACAATGCGATGCCGATCGGCAGGCCGAGGCCAAGCAGATGGCGTTGCTCGTTCCAGCGCGGCCAGTCAAAACGTTCGAACAGCCGGCAGGCTTTATAAAGCGAGGATCTTTTCAGATAGACCAACATGCAGCCGAGCATGAACCACATGACCAGCGCAGTTGCATAGCCGCAACCGACTGCGCCCATCGCCGGAAAGCCGAGCTTGCCGTAGACCAGAATGTAGTTGGCCGGGATATTCAGTGCCAGACCCAGAAAACCGATCAGCATGGTCGGCTTGGTCTGTGACAGCCCATCGCTCAGACCGCGCAGGGCCTGGTACAGAGCCACCGCCGGAAACCCCAGTGCGACGCCCTTGAGATAGCCCATGGTGATGGCGGTCAGTTCCGGCTGCACATCCATCCAATGCAGTATCGGCTCGACGGAAAACAGGAAAGCACAGCACATTGTGCCGATGATCACGCCGAGCCAACCACCCTGACGCACCAGCGCTCCACTGCGTTCGTTGTGCCCGCTGCCGTTGTTGGCTGCCACCTTGGAGGTGATGATCATCAGCACGCCGGTCAGAAACAGGAAGGTCGGCACCCAGAAGGAGTTGCCCAGCGCCACCGCAGCCAGGTCCAGTGCACTGACGCGCCCGGCCATCGCGGTATCGACAAAACCCAGCAGGGTATGGGCCATTTGCGCGGCGATGATGGGCAGGGCCAGCCAGATCAGCGCGCGCAGTTCTGTTACACTGCGATGCTTGTATGTGGCGGGTCTTCTGCTGGTCATGGTGGCTCAGTGTGGAGAAAAGCGCCCTATCCTAACAACTTGCCCGGCGTTGTCCATCAGCCGATTCAGCGATACAGCCAACCCCCTATGCGCCATGATTATCAGGATTTGATTCGGCTGTTTGCCGAGTGCTTTGCAGTGGATTACAACACCCGCCTGGTAGCCGGCGGGCAGGAACCCGAGTACCTGCCTGCCACACCAGAACACCCGCAACACCGCATCATCTTCGCCCATGATTATTTTCGCAGTGCCTTGCATGAGGTGGCGCACTGGTGTGTGGCTGGTTCGGAGCGGCGCCTGCTGCCGGACTTCGGATACTGGTACGCACCCGATGGGCGTGATGCCGAGCAGCAGCGGACCTTTGAGCAGGTTGAGGTGCGACCACAGGCGCTGGAGTGGCTGTTTTGCGTGGCGGCCGGGCATCCTTTTCGGGTCAGTCTGGATAACCTCAGCGGCGAAGACACCGATCCAATGCCCTTTCAGCAGGCGGTGCATGAGCAGGTCATGCGTTTTCTGAGTGCGGGGATACCAGAGCGGCCAGCGCGTTTTGTTCAGGCGCTGGCCCAGGCGTACCGCTCAGGCCAGGCCCTCACGGCCGAGGAGTTTGTCCTTGGTTGAGCTTGGTCTTCATTGGCGTCTTACTCCGGTTGTCAGCCACTGCCCAGTATGCCAACCGCACGCCCAATCTCATTACCATTGAACAGGCTTTTCAGACCTTGAAAAGAGCCGGCAAAGCCAGCGCGTTCGACGGGCAGTAGAAAGCCCATCACCGCATCGCGCGTATCTGCCCAGGCCTGTTTGTTTTCCGCATCGAGAAAATGACCGGCGTCGGCAATGCGGGCGAAAGCGCAGTTATCGATCAACTGACTGAACTGGCGGGCATCATCGGCGCTGGTGTAGTCGTCCAGCTCGCCGTTGACGAACAATACAGGTACATCGATACATTCGGCGTCCTGCAGGTAACAATGGCTGTCTTGGCTCAGGACCTGGCGCACATGAAAGGCCATCTGCAGATATTCATGCTCGTCCAGGCTGCAGATATGTCTGAAGTTGAAGCGTTTGTAGAGTGACGGCAGATGCTTGCCGATGGTGCTGTTGACCAGTTCGGCTACGCCACGGCGATCACATTGCAACAACAGGTCGACGCCTGCCTCCAGGTAAGCGCGCATGGCCGGGTTGATCACTGGGGAAAAGCCCATGATCACGGCGCGCCTGATGCTGGGCGGATTTTGCGCCAGAGCCAGCATGGCCGACGCGCCACCCCAGGAAAAAGACAGCAGATGATCGGCCTGAAAATGCTCGATCAGATCCAGCAACAGGCGAGCCTCCTGCTCCTTGGTCAATGGCCGCTCGTGGTGGTTGAAGGCTTTGGACCGACCCGCATAGGGCTCATCAAATAGCACCACGTTGAATTCTGGTTGAAGAAAACGCAGGGTCTGGGCAAAGGACGTCGTTGTCGCCAGTGACCCGTTCACCAGAATGATGGTGCCGCGCGGTGCTGGGCTGGCATAGTAGCTGGTATGGATATTGAACAGCCCCTGGCTGTTGATCACTGCGGTCTGTGCGTGCATATTCCCTGTCTCCCGTCGTTTGGCAGGTCGTTGCGGACAGCATGAGGCTGCCGAGCAAGTCAGGGCAGAAGGCCAACGGCCGGAAAGCAACAATCCCCCGGCGAGCTTTCAACTGGCCGTTGTGGTGAGCATTGTGGTTGTTATGCGTGGGAGGGTGTGAAGAACAATCGGGCGTATGCAATCGGGTAATTGCAGGTGTTACGACCGATTCAGGCAGGTTCTTCAAAGCGGCACGGATGCCGAAGCGCTATTGGAATACCTTTGCGACTCATTGGTCACATAAGGACTATAGGTTTGAGTAAAGCAGCCGTAGCGGCCCTGTGCAAGGGGCAATATTGAACTCACTGACAAATGGTCACGGAAAGCGCTCTATGCATATCGTTGCTGACGAAAATATCCCGCTGCTGGATGGTTTTTTCTCCACATTGGGGCAAATAACGACGCTGCCTGGGCGCCAGATCAGCCGCCATGATCTGCGCTCAGCCGATGTGCTGTTGGTCCGCTCGGTGACTCAGGTGAACGCCGAGTTGCTGCAGGGTACGCCAGTGCGTTTCGTCGGCACCTGCACCATCGGCACGGATCATCTGGATCTGCCCTGGCTGGCTGCGCAAGGCATCACCGCGGCCAGCGCGCCGGGCTGCAATGCCAGAGGCGTAGTGGAATATGTGCTGAGCTGCCTGCTGACGTTGGCCGAGCGCACTGGACAGGATTGGCGTTCGCGGAAGATTGGCATTGTTGGCGTAGGGCAGGTTGGCAGCCGGCTTGCTGCAGCATTGCAGGGACTGGGGGTGACCACTCTGTTATGCGACCCGCCGCGCCAGGCGCTAGGTGAGAGCGGCTTTGTAGGGCTGGATACGCTGCTCGCGGAAGCTGACGTTATCAGTTGCCACATGCCTTTGACCCGTGAGGGTGCCGATGCGACCTGGCATCTGTTTGATCAAAAGCGCCTGCACAGCCTGCGGCCGGGCGCCTGGCTTATCAACAGCAGCCGCGGCCCCGTGGTCGATGCGCAGGCGCTGGAAGCGCTGCTAGCTGAGCGTGATGATGTGCAGGCTGTTCTGGATGTCTGGGAGCAGGAGCCAATGGTCAGCCGGTCTCTGGCAGACCGCTGTGCGCTGGCCACGCCGCATGTCGCGGGTTACAGCCTGGACGGCAAATTGCGCGGTACAGCGCAGATCTATCAGGCGCTGTGTGCGTTTTTGGGTGAGCCAGAACAGCACAAGCTTGATCAGTTGGCACCCAGCGATGGTGTGGCCCGCTTGACCATGGCGCAGTACCTTGAGCGCTCGGGCAGCGTGAACAATGGACAGACGCCAGAGGACGAGATCCTGCGGCGCGCACTACGCTATGTTTATGATGTACGCGATGATGATGCGCGGATGCGCCGCATGTTGCTCGACGCGGCCGGCACAGCTGATTACGCGACAGCCTGCCAGCAGGGATTTGACCGGTTGCGCCGCAACTATCCGCTACGCCGGGAGAATCCGCTACTAACCCTTGATTTCCCCGCCGAGGCGCCTGAACGCTTGCGCGGGGCGCTTAGTTCCGCCGGGTTTACTCTCACGTAATGGGCAACCCGAATGGATCAACCTTGGGTTGTGTCTTCGTTATCACACCAGGCTTGATCCAACGCTACACAGGCCTGCTGGATCATGTCGTCGGTGATGGCAATTTCGCGGCCTTGGGCATCAATCAGCCACCCACCGGTGTAGCCGGATGATTGGCGCAGGTTGTCGACTTGGGCGCTTGGACTCTGGCGGGCATGTACATTCATGGTTTTCTCCGTCGGTTATCAGGCATTCAGCGCCATGTTGTCTTTGCTCTGGCTTGCTAGCAGGATAGGGTAAGGTTGTGACCACGATATGACAGCTTTTGCTGCATCCAATCTGCATTTTTGAGGTTCCATGTCTGCATTATTTCGATTGGGTCTGATTATCAATCCATTGGCGGGGCTGGGTGGCCGTGCAGCCCTGAAGGGGTCTGATGGGGTGGCTGAACAAGCGTTGGCAATGGGCGTCGAGCCGCTGGCGCAACAGCGGGTGCGGGTGGCTCTGGAGGTTTTGTGGCCGCTGCGCGATCAACTGCGGATACTCGCTGCCCCAGGACTTATGGGCGCTGCGCTGCTGGAGGATATGGGCTTCAAGCATGAGGTAGTCGGTCAACTCAGCGGTGAACAAACCGCTGCTGAAGATACCGAACGGCTGGCTGAAGAGCTTCAGGCGCGGGGTGTGGATCTGCTGTTGTTTGCTGGCGGCGACGGTACCGCCCGCAATATCTGCAATAGCGCGCGGCCTGGCCAATTGATGCTGGGCATTCCCGCTGGGGTAAAGATCCACTCAGGGGTTTATGCGGTCAATCCCCGTGCTGCGGGCGTGCTAGTGGCGTTGTTGGTCAAGGGTGATCTGGTGCGCCTGGGCGCGGCAGACGTGCGCGATATCGACGAAGCCGCCTTCCGCGAGGGCAAGGTGCGCACACGCCATTATGGCGAGCTGTCGATCCCGGAGGAGGGCCGCTTTGTGCAGCAGGTCAAGCAGGGCGGTCGGGAGCTCGAAACACTGGTGCTGGATGAGATTGCCGCTGGATTGCAGGAAGAGGGCGAGGATATTCTTTGGGTAATGGGGCCGGGCTCAACCACGCTCGGCCTGCTGGAAGCCATGGGTCTTGAAGGTACGTTGCTGGGTGTGGATGTGCTGCAGGGCGGTCAACTGATCGGTCGCGATGTCACTGAGCAGCAATTGTGGGCGCTGCTCCAGGGCGTTGATCAAGCGCGCATTCTGGTCACCGCCATCGGTGGTCAGGGCCATATCCTCGGCCGAGGCAATCAGCAGATATCGCCACGGATCGTTCGTGCGGTAGGGCTGAGCAATCTGTTGGTCGTAGCCACCAAAGGCAAGCTCCTGACGCTTGAAGGCAGACCCTTTCTGGTCGATAGCGGGGACCCGCAACTGGATGAAGAGCTGACCGGGCTGCGCCGAGTGCTTAGCGGCTATCGTGAAGAGATGTTGTACCCCGCTAACTGGCAGGCCAGCTAGCTTCAAGCTCCAAGCCTCAAGCATACCCCAATAAAAAACCTGCGAAGCTTTTGGCTTCGCAGGTTTTGTTTTTAACTTGCAGCTTGTAGCTTGCGGCTTGCCGCTGGGTTTACCGGAAGTTGCCAGCGCGCAGTGCTGCGATGCGCTGCTCCAGCGGCGGGTGAGTCATCAGCAGACCGGCAAGGCCGTTCTTCAGGCTGCCGTTGATGCCGAAGGCGACCATTTCACCGGGCATTTCCACCGGGATGCCCTGTTCGGCACGCAGGTGCTCCAGCGCAGCAATCATGTTGGCGCTACCGGCCAGTTGGGCGCCAGCGGCGTCGGCGCGGAACTCTCGCTGACGCGAGAACCACATGACGATGATACTGGCCAGAATACCTAGTACCAGTTCAGCAAAGATGGTCGCAATAAAGTAGCCGATACCGGGGCCGCTGCCCTCGTTCTTGAACACCGCACGGTCAACGAAGTTACCGATAATGCGCGCAAAGAACATCACAAAGGTATTCACCACACCCTGAATCAGCGTCAGGGTGATCATGTCACCGTTGGCAACGTGGCCGATCTCGTGGGCCATGACCGCCTTGACTTCATTCGGGCTGAAGCGCTGCAGCATCCCGTCGGAGACGGCAACCAGTGCGGCATTCTTGTTCCAGCCAGTGGCAAAGGCGTTGGGTGCGCGTGAGGGGAATATGGCCACTTCCGGCATGCCGATATTAGCCTGCTTGGCTAACTGCGCCACGGTATCCACCAGCCACTGCTCCTGGCGATTGGCTGGTGTCTCGATGATCCGGGCACCGGTGCTGCGCTTGGCCATCCATTTGGACATCAGCAGCGAAATGAACGAGCCGGCAAAGCCGATCACCGCACAGAAGATCAGCAGCGCCTGCAGGTTCATGCCGCCCTGGCCATCATGAATACTACCCACCCCAAGCAGACTCAGAGTGATACTGGCCACCAGTACTACCGCCAGGTTGGTGGCCAGAAACAAAAAGATGCGCATCATGTAGTGAAGCTCCAGTAGTTAAAAGGTGTTCGGATATCGCGGCTGCTTACCACAGTCACAGCAACCTTATCTCGTATGGGGGTATATTGGGTCTTTCTGAGAGGTTTTCAATCGCCAGTCTATTTCAAATCGTGTAGCCGGACGCTCCACCATCTCTGATGTACCGAGCGCTCTACACCGGGCGCTCAAAGCAGCGTTGTACCACATTGGCCAGCTGTATGGACGATTGACTGGCCCGCGCGTCGCGCAGTTGCTGCGCCAGGGTCGCGCGCTGCCGGGCTATGACCGGCGGCAGGCTCGCATCGTGCAGTTCCTTGATTGGCGTGGCCAGGCGCACAAAGGCGCGTTCGGTCAAACAGCACTGGTCGATACCTTCCTGACGAATCACGTCGGCGTAACGGAGAAAGCCTTCATCAGCCAGCCACAACATGGCGCTGAAACAGGCCTGATGCCGCGGAGCCGGCACGCCGAAGGCGTCGGGCTCCAGTTCACCGACCAGATCGCTGACGAGTAGCGTAGAGGGGCGTGGAAAGCTTTTGTAGAGGGCTAGCAGAATGCCTGCGACATCCTGGTAGAAATCCTCTATGTGCAGATCAGCCATGCCCCGGCCCCGTCCGTTCGGCCATTACTGCCGGTAGGTCTTGAGGAAGTTGGCAATCCGCCCGATCGCCATCTCCAGGTCGTCCTTGCGCGGCAGCGAGACGATCCGGAAGTGGTCGGGCCACGGCCAGTTGAACGCCGTGCCCTGGACTACCAGGATTTTCTCCTGCAACAGCAGATCAAGCACCATCTTTTCATCGTTATGGATCGGGTAGATCTTCGGGTCCAGTTTCGGGAAAAGATAAAGCGCACCCTTGGGTTTGGTGCAACTGACGCCGGGGATGTCGTTAAGCATCTCCCACGCGGCATCGCGCTGCTCAAGCAGACGCCCGCCAGGCAGGATCAGATCGTTGATGCTCTGATAGCCGCCCAATGCCGTCTGGATAGCATGCTGTGAGGGTACGTTGGCGCACAGGCGCATGGATGCAAGTATATCCAGACCTTCGATGTAGCTCTGCGCATTGTGCTTGGGCCCACTGATGATCATCCAGCCGGAGCGAAAACCCGCTACGCGGTAGGACTTGGACAGACCATTGAAGGTCAGGCACAGCACATCCGGCGCCAAGGCAGCGACCGAGTCATGCTCGGTGCCGTCATACAGGATCTTGTCGTAAATTTCGTCAGCGAACAGGATCAGGTTGTGCTCGCGGGCGATCTGCACCAGCCGTTCAAGCATATCGCGTGAATACACCGCACCGGTCGGGTTGTTCGGGTTGATGATGACCATGGCCCGGGTGTTGGGCGTGATCTTGCTGCGGATGTCGTCCAGATCCGGGTACCAGTCGGCCTGTTCGTCGCACAGGTAATGCACCGGCTTGCCGCCGGACAGGCTCACGGCCGCTGTCCACAGCGGATAGTCCGGAGCCGGGATCAGCACTTCGTCGCCGTTGTTTAGCAGGCCCTGCATGGACATGACGATCAACTCGGACACACCATTGCCCAGGTAGATGTCTTCAATGGTCACGCCGGCAATGTTCTTGGTCTGCGTGTAATGCATGACCGCCTTGCGCGCCGAAAACAGGCCTTTGGAGTCGCTGTAGCCCTGCGCGGTGGACAGGTTGAGAATAACATCCTGGAGGATTTCTTCTGGCGCTTCGAAACCGAAGGGCGCAGGGTTACCGATATTCAATTTCAGAATACGGTGGCCTTCTTCCTCAAGGCGTTTGGCATGGCGCAGAACAGGTCCGCGGATGTCGTAACAGACATTGGCCAATTTATTCGACTTGCTAACCTGCATGGTGCTTTCCTGGGGGCTGTCCGAGTGAGGGGAAAACCAGCATCATACGTTGTGCGGCCCTGACTGTGAAAGTCCGACAACACCATCCGAGGAGCGATTCATGAAGAAAGTCATCAAGACCGAGGACGCCTGGCGCGAACAGCTGGATGAAGGCCAGTTTCAAGTATGCCGGATGCGCGGCACCGAGCGGCCCTTTACCGGCGCCTATTACGCCAACACCATTCCAGGCGTCTACCATTGCGTCGCCTGTGACACGGCGCTGTTTGATACCGAGACTCAGTTTGATGCCGGTTGTGGCTGGCCGAGCTATTACGCGCCTATCGCCGAAGAACTGATCAATGAAGTGGAAGATCGCAGCCACGGCATGCAGCGCACTGAAGTCACCTGCGCCTGCTGTGATTCGCATCTGGGGCACGTGTTTCCCGATGGTCCGCCGCCGACCGGCCTGCGTTACTGCATCAACTCCATCTGCCTGCGGCTGGAGCCAAGGTCATGAGCACTAGCGTACTGGATATTCCCTGTACCGCTATTGATCATCAGGAAACCCGGCTGGCCGATCTGCACGGCAAGGTGTATCTGATCGTCAATACTGCCAGCAAATGCGGCTTTACCCCGCAGTACAAGGGCCTGGAGAACCTGTGGAAGACCTACTCCGATCAAGGCTTGCAGGTGGTGGGTTTCCCGTGCAACCAGTTTGGCGCTCAGGAACCTGGCAGCGAAAGTGAAATTGCCGAGTTTTGCGAACTTAACTACGGCGTCAGCTTTCCGATGTTCAGCAAGGTCGACGTCAACGGCGACAAGGCGCACCCGCTGTTTGTTCAGCTCAAGGAAGAAGCGCCTGGTTTGCTTGGCAGCAAGGGTATCAAATGGAATTTCACCAAGTTTCTGGTCGACGCAGACGGCAAGGTGGTCAAGCGTTATGCACCAACCACCAGCCCGGACGACCTGAAGGGAGACATCGAGGCGCTATTGGCCAGGTGAACCTTGTACCCAAGCCCGCTCAGCTCAACAGCCAGGTGCTGAGCAGGGCTTGCAGGTCTTCGCGCTTGAATGGTTTGGCAAGATAATCATTCATGCCGGCCTCTTCGCAGCGCTGGCGGTCTTCCTGCAGTGCGTTGGCCGTTAGCGCGATGATCGGGATATCGCGCCAACGGGGATCAGCGCGCATTCGCCGGCTGGTTTCGTAGCCATCCATCACCGGCATATTGCAATCCATCAGCACCAGGTCGTACTGACTGGTTTCCAATCTGGCCAACGCTGCTTCGCCCTGTTCGGCTACATCTACCTCATAGCCCAGGCGCGTGAGCATGCCCTTGGCCACCATTTGATTGACGATATTGTCTTCGACCAGAAGAATCCGCTGGCCGGTGGGGGCCGGTTCACTCTGGGTCTGCTGGGTTTCCTGATTCTCGCCACTGAGCGTTTGTTCCATGGCTTTGGCCAGGCGCGCTCTGGCTGGCGGGCTGGGCACCTGTTGGGCAATGTGCATGGCTGTTGCCTGCTCGGCATCCAGTAATTGGTTGTAGGGGCATACCAGCAGGCGTGGCACGCTGGTCTGCACGCCGGCCAACTGTTCAGCTAACTGGGCGCTGTCGAGCAGCCAAAAATCAGATTCGGGAAGCCCGGCCGTAGGTAACTGGTCGGGATTGTAGTCGAGCAACTGACAGTTGAGCCGCCAGTGGCGCAGCATTTCATACAGAATGCGGCCCTGCAGGTGGCCTTGCTGATTCCAGATGACCAGACTGCCGGGCGGCGGGAAGTCGAACGTCGGCGCCTGCTGGTAGGTAACAGCCGGCAGGGTGACGCTGAAGGTGCTGCCTTGCCCCAACGTTGACTCAACAGACAACTCGCCGTTCATGGCGTCGGTCAGGCTTTTGCACAGCGCCAGCCCCAGGCCGGTGCCGCCAAAGCGCCGGGAGATCTGCGCGTCGGCCTGGGTAAAGGGTGAGAATATGCTGCCCAGAGCGTCCTCGGCGATACCAATGCCGCTGTCGCGCACACTGATGCGTACCTGCTGGCCGCCCTTGAGCAGCGGTTCCAGCTCGACCTGGATCGCTACATAACCCTGTTCGGTAAACTTCAGTGCATTGGATAGCAAATTGCTGACGATCTGCCGCACGCGCGTCGGGTCACCCAGTAACAGGCCGGGTAGCAAAGGGTCGATCCGGCAGGTGAACTCCACATCCTGTTTGCCGGCGTTCTGCGACAGCAGGTTGGCGGTGTCCTCAAGCAGCGCTCCCAGGTCGAAGGGAATGGCTTCGAGCTGCAGCTTTCCGGCTTCGAATTTGGACAGGTCGAGAATGTCGTTGAGCAAGGTCACCAGTACCTTGCCTGAGTCATAGGCGATGGTCAGCTGCTGGCGTTGCTCGTTGTTCAGTGGGCTATCGAGGGTCAGGCCTATCATGCCAAGCAACCCATTGATGGGTGTGCGAATCTCGTGGCTCATGCTGGCGAGAAAGGTGGACCGGGCGCGGGCCATGCCCAGTGCTTCTTCACGTGAGGTCTCCAGATCCAGGTTGGAGCGTCTGAGTTGCGCGTTGGTCTCCTGGAGCTCGGTGGTTCGCGCCTCGACGATGATTTCCAGCTCTTCCAGATACTGCCGCAGGCGTTCTTCGGCGCGCAGCTTCTGGCGCATGTTGACGTCGATACTTTGCAACTGCCGGTTGATCACCTCCACCAGAGCGCCAATCTCGTCCCGTTCGTGATGGTCAGGGCAGGGCAGGCGGCTCCGGTCGTCACCACCGGTATTCATGTTCAGCAGATCATCAATCAGGCGCACCAGCGGCTTGGTCAGCATGGCGTAGAACAGCACCATGAGCACCAGCGACAGGACCAGGCTGAGAATAAAGCCCGAGAGCATGGTCAGGCCGGCACGGCGGAGGAAATTGGCGCCCTGGTGGAAGGTGTCTACTTCAATCACCAGATGGCCCAGCAGTTCGTTGGGTGCGTGGGCGACAAACAGCGGTTGGGAGTAGGTGCGGCGTCGATCAAAGAGCGCATCGCTGACCGCGCGATAAGGGCTGCTGGCCATGGGGCGGCTGACACTGGCCAGTGCAATGGCATTGTTGTCGATGATCTCGGCCCGCACAATTGGCGGGGATCTGAGCAAGCCATTGACCAGCTCCAGGGCCAGCTCGGCGTCAATGTTATAGGCGATGCGTGAGGCCGGGCCCAGACTGACGTTGATCTGCGCCTGCACTTCGTTGTCGATGGCGGCATTTTCTGCACGGTAATCGACCATCACCTGGATCAGCCCCAGCAGGGTGCCGAGTATGAAAGCGGCCAGCACGCCGAGGCGGGTCTGTTTGAAGGAGAGACGGTCAGTAAAGCGAATATTCATGCGTGTCCATCTGCCGAAGTCTGTCCGTGAGCTTAGCCTAACCCGGCCTGACGTGACGCCCTTGGCGCTGTTAGAGTCAGGGTCGATGACCAAGTCTGATAGTCAGATTTGGTCGCCATGGTCTTGCATGGCATTCTTTGCCTATTTTGAAATTGGAGATTGGAGAACAGTATGTCAGAAATCTCGGCACAGCAATTCATGCAACGCGTGCTTGCGGTTATTGATCGCTTTGAACAGGCTGATCAGAAATCCTCGGCGCCGCTGGACTGGGAGCAAGTGCAGGCGGCACGTTGGATGGCCGAGGGTGCGGGCGGCTGGCTGCGGCCGCTGATGATTGGCAGCGAGGCGCATCTGCAAGACGTGATCGGTGTGGATCGGCAAAAGGCTTTGCTGCAAGCCAATACCCGCCAGTTCGTGCAGGGCTTGCCGGCCAATAATGCCTTGCTCTGGGGTGCCCGTGGCACCGGGAAATCATCGCTGGTGCGCGCCTTGCTGGCGGAGTACGCCGAGCAGGGCTTGCGATTGATTGAAATAGACAAGACCGACCTGCTGCATTTACCCGCGCTGGTAGAGCAGATTCGCGACCTGCCCTGGCGCTTCCTGCTGTTTTGCGATGATCTGGCGTTTGAGGCTGATGACAGCGCCTACAAGACGCTCAAGACAGTGCTGGATGGCAGCGTTGAGACCGCGCCGGAGAACCTGCTGCTGTACGCTACCTCCAACCGCCGCCACCTGCTGCCTGAGCAACGCAGTGATAATCAGGCGGCAAAAATGGTCGATGGCGAATTGCATCCGGGGGAGGCCATCGAGGAAAAGATTGCGCTGTCGGACCGTTTTGGCCTGTGGGTATCCTTCTATCCGTTCAGCCAGGAGCATTACCTTGCCGTCGTCCAGCATTGGCTGGGCGAGGTGGCAGCCCAGTATCAATTAAGCTGGGCCTGGAGTGAGGAGCTGCAGCTCGAAGCACTGCGTTGGGCATTATCGCGGGGCAATCGCAACGGCCGCTGTGCCAGCCAGTTTGCCCGTGCCTGGGTTGGTCGGCAGTTGCTGGAGCGGAATCAGGCAGGCGCCTGACGCCCCGCAGCATATTTGGCCACCTGCTGATGCTCGCCGGGTAGTAGCGCACTCACGCTGCTGCGCCCGGTTACGCGGCTCAGCAGCGAAGACAGGCCCGGCCAGCGGTCTTCGTCTATCAGCGCGCCCACATGCGCCATATTGATCAACTGACACACCACCGCAATGTCGGCGATGCTGAAGGTCTCGCCAAGAAAGTAGCGTTGCTCACCAAGTTCTTTTTCCAGGTAGTCGAGGAGCGGCGGCAATTGGTTTTGCAGCGCGTGCTCGACGGCTTGCTCATCAGTGGTTCCACCGGTGAGCGGCACCAGAAACCGCTGTCTGAAAATGGTAAAGGTGGCTACGGGTGCAAGCTCGTAATCAGCGTACTTTTCCAGCCACCGGACCTTTGCAGCTTCAACCGTGTCAGCGCCGTACAGGCTTGAGCCTGGATAGGTCTCATGCAGATACTGGGCAATCACAGCCGAGTCAGCCAAGGCTACATCGCCGTCCTTTATCGCAGGAATACGGCCCAGTGGGCTGATCGCGTAGTACCAGTCTGGTTGCTGAAGCGGGGGCACCTTGATGTGCTCATGGGCTATGTTCTGCTCGCCTAGCTGAATGCGAACCTTGCGAACAAAAGGTGAAAGGATTGCACCGTATAACGTCAGAGCCATGCACTTATCCATTGGTAAGAAGGGGGGAAGGGGCGCCTTGGCAGCGTATCAATCGTCGTAGACCGCTTTTTTCTTCCAGGCAGCGTCGCTTTGTTCCAGCTCTTGCAGGCCGGCAGTCAGCTCGTTGGCGTCATCTGTCTGCGCCTGCTCGGTGCGAATGGTTGCCAGCTCGGCCATCTTCAGTAACTGCCGGTAGCGCTCCAGCTCATGATTATGAGCCGGGTTGTTGAGTTGGGTCAGGTAAGCTATCGCGCGCTCGTACTGAAGCTTGGCCACCCTGGGTTTCTGGTCGCGCATGGCCTGCTCAGCGACGATCTGAAACATGTCCAGGGCCGTGGCCACCAACTGCTGGTTGATCAGGGTAGCCCATTGCTGCAAGGCATTCTTGTCGAGCAGGCCATCACGGTGCATCTGGTTCAACAGGTGGTGCAGGTTCTCCAACTGCAGACGGATGTCCTTGGCCTTGATCGGGTTGTCGACTTTGATGGGGGCGTTATCGACCGGGATGTCTGCCTGAGTCAGTAACTGCCGTGCACTGTTCAGGGCCTGCTGTGCGCGCTGGTTCTTGCGGTCCACGCGTAGCAGTTTTTCCAGTAGATGCACTTCATAGGAAACCAGCAGTTTTTTCAGGTCCGGGCTCATGAACTGGCCCGGCAATTGAAAAGCCAGAGTCTGACAAACTTTCAATCGTGCGCTGAGTTCGGCCGTCAAGCGTGCGCGCTCGAGCTTGGTCCGCTCCAGTGAGTGGTTTATGAAACCAATGCTGAGCAGGATTAAAATCCCGCCTGCGACCAGGCTGCCGATGAGTAAGGGGGACAAGGCGATCTCTCTTTTTTGCAGGAGCTTTTCCTGAACTTTATGCCACAATCAGTGAAGTTAAGGAAGATGCGATTGTATTTGGCCATTCCTGGTCACCCCGCGACAGAATCCGCTGCGGGCGCCGCGTGAAAGCTGTTTGATGGAATTACCTGAAAAAAGATCGACTTGGGGCTTGACGCTACTGCGGTGCATGCATAAAATGCGCGCCACTTGCAGCGAACAAGGCAACAGCCAAGCAGCAGCAAGTAGCCGGTTTAATCGCTGGCACTGTGAAGTCCGGAACTGTGTCCCCTTCGTCTAGTGGCCTAGGACACCGCCCTTTCACGGCGGTAACAGGGGTTCGAGTCCCCTAGGGGACGCCACTTCGGCGTCAGATTTGCGGGAATAGCTCAGTTGGTAGAGCACGACCTTGCCAAGGTCGGGGTCGCGAGTTCGAGTCTCGTTTCCCGCTCCATATGTAACAAAGAAACCGCCCTCCGGCGGTTTTTTTGTTTGCCCGGCGAAGCCGGCAAACCCGTCCACCTGAAAGAAGGTGGAGTCACCCCGACCGAGGGGAAGACAATCTGAATGGCAAGGGCGTCACTGGCCAACGGTGGGGTCTGAAGGAAG